>Ga0302311_10007170_pt1 | contig 11408 bp, 10 predicted proteins | sample III_Palsa_N1_3_FD_200449 | JGI IMG/M metagenome (GOLD analysis project Ga0302311, IMG submission 200449) | Peat permafrost microbial communities from Stordalen Mire near Abisko, Sweden - III_Palsa_N1_3 | ecosystem: Environmental > Terrestrial > Soil > Palsa > Peat permafrost | place: Sweden...
TGTGTTCCGGGGGACGATCAAGGACTTCCAGTGGACCAATCCCCACGCGGTGATCTGGGTGGTCAATGAGGCCAGGCCGGCCTCAACGCCGGATGTGTGGACCATCGAACTGACCAGCCCCGGCAACCTCACCCGCATGGGCTGGACCCGCCACGCCCTGGCCGTGGGCGACAAGGTCAATGTGGAGATCAACCCCCTGCGCGACGGCCAGCACGGCGGCTCGCTAAAAAAGATCACCGTCCTGGCCACCGGCGCGGTGCTGACGTCGAGCTTGATTGTTCCAGGCAAGCCGTAGGGGGGACCCCGCCTTCCTACGGGCGCCGGTCCGTGCCTCCCTACCCCAGCGTCGTGAACCCGATCCAGCGGCCGAAGGCGACGATGGCGATCCAGAGCGCCAGGGAGGCGGCGCCCGAGGCTCGCGCGGACAGGGGCGGTGGCGTCTCGGCCGGGGCGCCGGCGACGCTCTTCTGCACGAAGGCGTGGAAGACGCCCATGTTGGCCGCCGCCAACACCAGCAGCGCCATCTTGCCCAGGAAGAAGAAGTTTTGCGTGTAAGTGACCGGTTTGCTGACGAACAGCAGCAACCCCGCGACCGCGGCGATCCCGAAGGCGGTCCAGGTGATGGGCAGCAGTTCCGCGATCAGCTCGTCGATCCGCCGCGCCTTTGACGCCACCCCCATCAGCCGCAGGTCGACCACGAAGATCGATCCCACCACGGTGACGAAGGCGATCACATGTGCGCATTCGATGGCGGGAAACAGCCAGTCCGATTCCCGGATCGCCCCCGACAGGGGCGTCGCCTGCAGCCAGTCGATGACGACCCCGACCAGGCTCATGACGGCGACCCCGGCCAGCCCTCGGTATAGCCGATCCAACGGCCGGCGATGATGATGGCGATCCAGGCCAGCAACAGGCCGGCGGCCAGCCCCTTATAGAGCGGTGGCGGCGCGGCGCCGGCGTCGATCCAGGCCGGGCTGGCGCGCAGTCCCGCGAGCATCCCCGCCGTGGCCGCCATCGCGGCGGCCAGCAGTCCCATCTTGATCCAGAAGACAGTGCGGAACAGGGCCCGGTCCGGCTCGCTGGCGATCATCAGCAGGCCGGTGACCAGCAGCACGCCGATGGCCGCGGTCGAGGGAACGACGAACCGGTGGGCCAGCGCCCCGATCGGCTGGCCCCGCTCGACCACCCCCAGGACGCGCAGGTTCAGGATGACCACCCCCGACACCACGACGGCGATGGCCAGGATGTGCAGGGTCTGCACACTGGGAACCGCCCACCCCTGCCCCGCCATGAAGGCGCTGAGTGGGGTTTTGCCCAGCCAGGCGGCGAACGCTTCGAGCATGACGACCCCTGCCTGTGACCTGCCGCGCCAGCGCGACTCTCGCGCCGGTCAAAGGTCGTCGGGTGAGAAGCATAGCTATGCCGTGCGCGGCAACGCCAGTGTCGCTAATCGACACGCCGTCAGGGAGTCTGCCGCCCCAAGGGCGCCGCGCGGTTTCAAGGGCCGCCGCGCGGTCATCCAACCCGCGATCGCCGCGCCCTGGCGACAGGCGCGGTCTGGCCGACTCGCGATAGATGGACGGGCAGTCCCTAAATTTCGCCCTGTTAGATTTGTTTTCACGCCGATGCGGCACACTGACCTCCTCGCCGCAGAACCCAGGTTGCTCCCTTGAGCCTTGTTCAACCCGCATACGAGACAGACAGGTCCGACCAGTCGCACCCCACGGGAGACCGTTCGCGCCTGATGCTGGCGCTGGTGGACCTGTGCGCGGGGTCGGGCTCGGCCGTGCGCCAGCCCCAGGTTCAGGATCTGCTGAGCACCGCCCTGACCAAGTTGGTCGCGGGGGCGGAACACGACATTCGCCGTCGCCTGGCCGACAAGCTGGCCACCGCCGACTGGCCGCCGCCGGCCCTGGTCCACATCCTGGCCCTGGACGATATCGAGATCGCCCGGCCAATCATCGCCGGCAGCCCCCTGCTGAACGACATCGACCTGGTGAAGCTGCTGCTCGAAGGCGCGGTGGAGCATCAGATCGAGGTGGCCCAACGGCCCCGCATCGGCCCGCCGGTGGTGGAGACCATCATCAGCCAGGCCCAGCCGGCCGCCCTGACCGCCCTGGCCGGCAATGAAACCGCCGAAATCTCCCCCGCGGCGATGATGAAGCTGGTGGAAGCCTCCCGCGACCTGGCGGCCCTGCGCTCTCCCCTCGCCCGCCACCCGCGCATGACCGGCGAACTGGGCGAGAAACTCTATGTCTGGGTGGGGCAGTCGCTCCGCTCGGCCATCGTCTCCCGCTTCAAGGTCGATGCGGCCGCCCTCGACCGCGCCATCGCCGAAGCGGTTGGCGAGGCGCAGGACCAGTCCAACCAGGCCTCGCCCCAGGTCACCGCCCTGACAGCGGAACAGCAGGACATGGAGCGCCGGCTGATCGGCAAGCTGCACCTGGCCGGCCAGCTCAAGCCCAGCTATCTGCTGCGCGCCCTGCGGGAGCGGAAACTCACCCTGTTCGAGGCCGCGCTCTGCGCCCTGGGCAACTATCACAGGGTCGCCGTTCGCGCCGCCGTGGACGCCGAACAGTCCGAAGCCCTGGCCCTGGCCTGCGCCGGCGTCGGCGTCGACCGCAGCGCCTTCATGACCATCCTGACCCTGGTGCGGGAAGCCAACAACAACCGGCCCGGCGGCGATCTGGAACGCGCGCGGCGGGTGTTCGACACCTTTGGTCCCGACCGGTCGAGCTTCGCGGCGGCCGGATTTCGCAACGCCACCGCCAGCGCCGAAACAAAGCCCACCAAGTAAATAAAGCTGGTTTGACAAGCGGCGCCGGCGAGGGCTTGTCTCGCCCCATGGCCGCCGCACCCCGCTCTGTCCGAAAACTCGCCTTTGTCGCCAGCGACCGGCCCGAAGCGCAGGAGGTCCGCGCCCGCCTGGCCGCCCGCTATGGCGATGTTTCCGAGAGCGAGGCCGAGGTGATCGTCGCCCTGGGCGGCGACGGCTTCATGCTGGAGACCCTGCACCGCAATCTGGCGTCCCACACCCCCATCTACGGCATGAACCAGGGCTCGGTGGGCTTCCTGATGAACGAATACAGCGAGGAGGGCCTGATCGAGCGGATCAACGCCGCCGAACTGGCGGTGATCTATCCCCTTTCGATGAAGACCAAGGACGCCGCCGGCCATGTCGAGACCGCCCTGGCCATCAATGAGGTGTCGCTGCTGCGCCAGACCCGGCAGACCGCCAAGCTGAGCGTGTCGATCGACGGCAAGGTCAGGATGGCCGAGTTGTTCTGCGACGGGGTGATGGTGGCCACCCCCGCCGGATCCACCGCCTACAACCTTTCGGCCCACGGCCCGATCATTCCCCTGGACGCCCGGGTGCTGGCCCTGACCCCCATCAGCGCCTTTCGACCCCGGCGCTGGCGCGGCGCGCTGCTGCCGCACAGGGCGCATGTGAAATTCGAGGTTCTGGAAGCCGAAAAGCGGCCGGTTAGCGCCGTGGCCGATAATTTCGAAGTTCGCGACGTGATCGAGGTCTCCATCGCCGAAGACCGCGGCACCAAGCTGCATATGCTGTTCGACGCCGGACGCAGCCTGGAAGAGCGCGTCCTGGCGGAACAATTTTCCGCATAACGTCGTCTCACGACTTTTTAACGTTGAGCGATCATTCTGGCGTCAACCAAGGCGCGGTCAGCGCGCCCGCGCCATTTTCGGAGGCGGCAGTGAGCCAGACAAACCCGGGCCAGATGATCTCGGTCCCCAATACCCTGAAGGCCAAGATCGGCGGCCGTTTCGGCGGCATCGATCCCGCGGCTCTGGCCAAGGCCGAAGCCGCCCTCAAGGGGCTGTCCGACAATTTCGGCCAGTGGATGGAAGACGAGCTGACCAAGCTGGCCGCCGCCCGCGAGCGGATCCGCAACGAAGGCTATAACGCCGAGACCGGCGAGAACCTCTATTTCCGCGCCCACGACCTGAAGGGTCTCGGCGCAACCTACGGCTTTCCGCTGGTGACCCGCATCGCCGGCTCGCTCTGCCGCTTGATCGATGACCCGGCCACCCGCCTGCGCGCGCCGCCCGTGCTGCTCGAGGCCCACATCGACGCCATCAACGCCTCGGTCCGCGGCAAGATCTGCGACGTCGATCACCCGGTCGGCAAGACCCTGGTGGAAGAGCTGGAACGTCGGGTGAAGGAATACGAGGGCTAAGCCTTCGATCAAAGTCTATCCGCGTTGCGATGAGGCCCGGCGCGTTTGCGCCGGGCTTTTGCGTTGTGGATTACGGTGGTGGCGCCGATGTCAGACGCCCACCGACGACAGCGACTCTTCCACCACGCCGTAGCCGGCGTCAGGTGGCAGCACCAGGACCTGGCCGCCGTCGCGCTGTTCGATCTTCGGCAGGACCGTGACCAGGGTTCGGCTCATGGCGCGGGCGATGGCGTCGGCGCCGTCGGCGGCTTCTGCCAGGAGTTGCAGGTTCATGCGGGTGGGGAAGATCACCTTGCGCTCGCCGGCGGCGGCCATTTCCAGCGCCCTTAGCGGCGCGATCCATTCGGCGTCCACCGTCTCCCAGCCGTCGCAGATGGCCCGCTGTTCCGTGCCGGCCCGGCAGACGTAGAACCAGGTGTCGAATCGCTTGGGGGTCAGCGGCGGGGTGATCCAGCGGGCGAAGGTGGTCAGAGCGCCCAGGTCAATCTTCAGGCCCAACTCGGTGACGACGTCGATGAAGGACCGCTCGTTGTTGGTCACCGCCCCGCGCGCGTCGTGAGCCCGCTGGTCGCCCATGAAGGGCTCGCCCGCCGCGTCCACCGAGAGCAGCACCCCGGCCTCCTCATAGACCTCGCGAATGGCGGCGATTCGCAGGGGCCGTTCGTCCGCCTCGACCTGCGCCCAGCCGACGCTGCGGTCGACCCAGGCTTGGTCGTGATCGGTCTCGTGGGTCTTGCCGCCGGGAAACACCAGGGCGCCGGACGCGAAGTCGATTTGGTGGTGACGGCGCACCATCAGCACCTCGAACGTCGGGGCGTCGCGCAGCAGAAGCACGGTGGCGGCCGGACGGATCGGCACTTCGGCGTAATCGGGCATTGCAGGCTCCTCGGGCGGCGCCGCCCTTAAGCCCATCCTCGCGATTAGCAGAGAGAGATCAAGCCGCGCCGACCAGCCGCACGCGGGCGCTGGCTTCGCGCCGGACCCGATCCAGCTTGTCGATCAGATAGTCCATGTCCTCGCGGGACGCGCTCTTGGGCTGGGTCAGGAACCGCTGCAGCATCTTTTCCTGGAAGCGCTCGCGATCCTGGTGGACGCCGCCCTCCAGCTCCATGGCGTGGTAGGTGTCGACCCCTGCGCGGAAGGCGCCATAGAGCCGGGCCGGCAGGGCCGCCCGCTCATAGATGGCCTTCAGCCCCAGGGGCCCGGCGTCGTGGATCATCAGCCAGGTGCGGTGGTGCGGCACGCCGGCCAGCTCCGACATGGCCCATTCGAAGAAGACCATATGCCCGTGCGCCAGACCGCGCAGCAACAGGGACGGCGTCAGGCGGCCGGCGCTGTTCATGTGGCGGGCAAACGCCTTGACGTCCGGCGCGCGGCCGGCCTGGTCGACCAGGTCGATGGTCGCCCGCTCCTTGGAGCCGACCGCAATCTGCAGCGCCAGTTCCGGAGACAAGGCCTGGTGATTGATCAGGTGATCGCGCAGCTTGTCGCCGACCATGTCGATCAGCCGCTCGGTCACCGCCAGCGGCAAGGCGTTGCGATAGGCCACCGCGGTCAGCACCGCCTCGGACCGGGCGAACCGCTCGACCACCGCCTTCAGGGTCTGTTCGGCAAAGCTGGCGTTGTCGTTGGCGCATGCGGTCTCCACCGCCTTTTCCACCCCATGCTCGACGATGGTGGTGGTGACCCGCTCGGACACCATGGGCCGCGAAGCAATCGCCACCTGGCGCAGCGGGCCGCCGATACGGACGATTTCGCAAAGGTCGTCGTCGGTAAACACCGGCGAGAAGTTCAACACCGGCAGGCTGACGCTTTCCACGTCCTTGGCCAGGCGCATGGCCACGTCCCTGGGCATCATCGGCGAGGCGCGCAGGGTGACCGCGACGGCGCGGCGCACCAGCTCGGCGGCGTCGGCAGCCATGACCCGCAGGATTTCCTGAGCCTGCAAACGTTCCTCGGGCGTCATGTCGCCCCGGTCGATCCGACGACAGATCTTGTGCGCCGCCACCGCTCGTTCATCCTCGGTCGGCCCCTTGACCAGCGTGCGGATGTCGACATCGGTCAAAGCGGCCCGCGTCGTCGCCATCATGGCCCCCATTCCGGCTCCCGACGGGGGAGCAGACTCTCAAGGGTCAACCATGACCGCCCAAGCTTAATGATTGCTTGTCTTTCCTTACGAAAATTAACCGGCCTGTTTCACGGGCGAGCAACCTTAATGGGCTAGCGTCTCCACAACCTGGAGAGGACGCCGGATGCAAAAGGCATCGTTCAGCCACACTACCGCCCTGGCGCCCGATCATGCGGACGCCGCGATCCGCAAGACCGCGGTGCAGTCTCTGGATGCGCAGGCGGCGCTGCTGCCCTACGCCCTGGTCTTCTTTGGCGTCGCCCTGCCGATTTTTACCTGGGTCTGCTCCTTCGCCGCCGACCGGGTCTGGATGACCGCCAGCTTCGTCATCTTCGCGATCAACTGGGCGATGTTCTACGCCATGATCGACTGGCTGAAGCGCCACCCGCAGCAGCAGTCCAACATCAATCTGCGCACCCGCATCCACATCCTGGGCGGGTTGTTGTGGGCGGCGGCCCTGGCGCAGATCACCGTGATCGCCCTGGGCGCCGGTCCCGCGCGCGAGCCCCTGTTGCTGCTGGCCGCCGGCGGCGCGGCCGCCTGCATCTTCTTTTCCGCGCCGAACATGGCGGCCCTGCTGATCGTCACCCCCGCCGCCGCCGCCGCGCCGCTGCTGGCGCTGCAGGCCGATCCCGGCGGCCAGACCATCGGACGCCTCGCGCTGGGCGGCATCGCCCTGGTGATGGCCCTGTCGCTGATCCTCAACCGCCTGCTGCGGCACATGTTCACCCTGGCCAACGACCATGAGGCCCTGATCGAGGAACGCGCCCGCTCCCTCGACGAGGCCGAACATCTGGCCAAGACCAAGTCCGACCTGGTCGCCACCCTGTCGCAGGAAATCCGCACCGGCCTGACCGGCATCGCCCACACCCTCGGCGCCGCCGGCGCGGGGGGCCGTTCGGCGCCCACCCGCGAGCAGCTCAACGCCGCCCTGGGCTCGGCCCAGGAGTTGATCGCCGTGCTGAACGCCACCCTGGACACGGTGGGCGCCGAATCCGGCGCCCTGACCCTTGACCACGTCCCCCTCGACATCGCCGCCCTGGCCCGCGACGTCGTGCTGGAAGCGCGGCCCCTGGCCGCCGCCAAGGGCCTGGAGCTGAACCTCTATGGCGATGAAGCCCTCGCTGGCGGAGGCGCCGAGGGGGGCGCCGTGGTGGCCGACGAGACGCGGACTCGGCAGATCCTGGCCAACCTGATCGGCAACGCCATCAAATACACCGTGCGCGGCCGGATCGAACTGCGCCTGGAGCCCTCCGTGGAGGGCCGCCTTCGCATCGAGGTCGCCGACACCGGGCCTGGCCTGACCCCCGAGGAGCTCGACCTGGCCTTCCAGCCCTTTCAGCGAATTGCACGCACGGGGGCCGGGATTTCCGGCGCGGGCCTGGGCCTGTCCCTGTCGCGGCGGCTGGCGGCGCTGATGAAGGGTGAGCTTTCCGCCGAGAGCGCCGTCGGTGTCGGCAGCTGTTTCCGCCTGGACCTGCCCTTCGACGCCACGGTCAGGCTCGCTCCGCCCGCCGCCATGGTCGACACCGACCCGGCGATCCGGCGCTCGGCCCGAACCCTGCGGGTGCTGATCGCCGAGGATGATCCCCTGAACGCGGCCATGCTGCGCGCGGCCCTGGAGCAACTTGGCCACCATGTCCTGCACGCTCAGGACGGCCGCCGCGCGGTCGACCTGGCCCAGGTCTGCGACATCGACCTGTTCATGCTCGATGGCGCCATGCCCGAGATGGAGGGTCCCAAGGTCGCCCAGGCGGTCCGCGCCCTGCCCGGCCCCAGCGCCCGAGCCCCCATCGTGGCGGTGATCGGCGGCGAGGCGGGCGAGGCCGAGGCCTTCCTCGAGGTGGGCGTGGGCCAAGCCCTGCGCAAACCCGTCAACGTCGCCAGCGTCGCCCGCGCCATCGCCTCGGCCCTGCGCGAAGAGCCGCCGCGGTTGAAGGCGGTCTCTTAAGCCGCTTTCCTTTCCCGCCGCCACAGGTATCCATGGCAAAAGCCTGAGGGTCCGAAATCCTTGTGCTTCGACAAGCTCAGCATGAGGATTTCTACTGCAGCTTCAGTAGTCCTCACCCTGAACTTGTCGAAGGGCGAGGCGGGCCGCTGGCGACCATGGGGAGACACGCGTGCTGGAAGGCCTGAAGGTCGTTGAGCTGGCCACCTATATCGCCGCACCCGGCGCCGCCGGGGTGATGGCGGACTGGGGCGCCGACGTAATCAAGATCGAGTCGCCGGCGGGCGATCCGATGCGCCGCTTCCTGGCCAATGTCTCCGACATCCAGGGCAGCAGCCCGCCCTTCGATCTGGACAACCGGGGCAAGCGCTCGATCGTGCTCGACATCGCCAAGCCGGCGGCGCGGGAGGCGGCGATCAAGCTGGCCCTGGGCGCCGACATCTTCCTCACCAACGTAAGGCCGGCGGCCCTCAAGCGTGCGGGGCTGGACTGGGACAGCCTGCACGCCCTGTCGCCGACCCTGATCTACTGCTCCCTCACCGGCTATGGCCTGGTCGGGCCGGACGCCGACAAGCCGGGGTTCGACACCGCCGCCTTCTGGGCGCGCACCGGCGTCGCCTCGCTGACCGCGCCCAAGGGGACCGAGCCCTTCCCGATCCGCACCGGCATGGGCGACCACACCTGCAGCCTGGCCACCATCTCGGCCATCCTGGCGGCGGTGTTCGAGCGGGGCAAGACCGGCAAGGGCCGGCTGGTGGAGACCTCCCTGATCCGCGCCGGCGCCTACGCCATCGGCAGCGACCTGGCGGTGCAGCTGAAGCTGGGCCGGATCGCCTCCACCCGGCCGCGCCATCAGGCGGTCGAGCCGCTGACCAACTTCTTCCAGACCTCGGACGGCAACTGGCTGTGCGTGCTGCCGCGCAATGGCGGCAGCGACTGGCCGCAGCTGGCCGCCGCCGTGGGCCGGCCGGAGCTGGCCACGGACCCCCGCTTCGATCGCCCCAAGGCCCGGCGCGAGCACAAGGCCGAACTGGTCACCGCCCTGGACGAGGCCTTCGCCGCCTTTACCCTGGATGAGGCGGCCGAGCGGCTGGACGAGGCCGACATGGTCTGGTCGCCGGTGCAGACCCCGGCGCAGTTCGTAGCCGACGTCCAGGCCGAGGCGGCCGGCTGTTTCGTGCAGACCCCCGACGGCCACGGCGGCCACTTCTCCGCCCCCGCCTCCCCGGCCCGTTTTCCCGGCGCCGACGACGGCCCGAAGGGGCCAGCGCCGGAGTTGGGGGAACATACGCGGTCTGTGCTGGCGGAGCTGGGCTATGGGGCGGTGGATATTGAGGCGATGATCACGGCTGGAGCGGCGGCGTGAAGGGGCGCCAGTATTTTCACCGCCGCCGTAGCGGCCAGGCCCCCTCAGTCCCTTCGGGGCGACTGAGGGGGCCTGGCCGCTATGCGCCCGCTTCAGGCAAACCCCTACCGATCCAACGGTCCCTCGCGACGGGCCTCTGACAGCACCCGCAGCATGTCCGCTGAAAACAGCGAGCCGGCGACGGAATGGTGGCCCGAGCCGCCCTCGGCCGGGTCCTGGGGACCGCGCAGGACGATGTCGACCAGGGCCTGTTCCTGCTCCATCCGATCGATCCGGCGCGCCGAGGCGTACTGCAGGAAGCCAGCCTCTGGCGCTGGCGCGGCGGCCGCAGCCGGCGCGGCGCCGCCCTGGCCGGCGGTCGAGGTCAGGTCGGTGTAGAGTTCGCTCACCGACACCGCGCGGCCCTCGCGGTAGAAGACCGGGTGGTTGGAAGCCGCCGCGTCGGGGAACAGGCTGGCGGCCGAGGCGTGGGGGGTGGCCCGCGCCGCCTCGATCAGCTTGGCCGAGCCTTGCGGCCCCAGGAAGTGGGCGGCGTAGAGCTCCCCGCCGGTGGGCTCGCGCCCCACCCGGCCGCGCAGATAGGAGGCGTGATCCGACGCCAGTTCGCCAGCCATCAGCGAGGCCGCGTGGGGATCGAGCCGCAGGTCCATCACCGCCCGCCGGGCCTCGGCGCCATCGACGTGGTAGCGACCGTCCGATCCCTTCTGGATCAGTTCGGCGTAGCGGGCGTATCCGTACTTGGCGCCGTGCTGCTTCAGCGTCCCCAGCCAGGTCTGGTCGACGAACTGGAACAGGCCGGCGGCGGAGGAGCCCTGGGCCTTGGCCGAGGGGTTGAAGCCGCTCTCACGCTTGGCGGCGCCCAGGAGGAAGCTGAAGTCCACGCCCGTCGCTGTGGACGCCCGCTGGATAGCGGCCTCCACGACTCCCCGGATGGACTGAACGGTCATGGGGGGATTGGTGGCCAAACATGGTTAAGCACGAATTAACCATGCGAATTTTGCCGGGCAATTCTTGCCGCCCCACCCCGATGCACATTGCAATCACGAAATCTTGCATCAAGTGAGCAATGATAAGTTATGTTATATGTTTACATATCGTCACGATAAGGTGACGCTTCCCTGGCCAATGTGCAGAGGGAGAAAACGCCATGATGGCCATCGATCGCACCGCCATGGAATCCGCCTTGAGTCTGGCCCTGGACCCGCCGGCCAGGTCCAGGCGGCTGAAGCCGACCACAGTCGCCGCCATCGGCGTTGTGGCGATGCTGCACGCCGGACTGGCCGCCTACCTCTACACCACGAAGATGAACCCGCTGAAGCTGGACGCCACGCCGGACAGTCCGCCCATGACCATCACCACCTATACGCCGCCGAAACCGCCCAAGCCCCAGCCCCGGCTGCAAACGCCCAAGCCCTCGACCCCGGCGTTCCACCACCCGACCCTGACGCAGGTTCCCACCGATGTGACGACGCTCAAGGTTCCGGACCAGCCGCCGATCAAGACCGTCACCCAGGACGAAAACCTGTTCCAGCCGCCGACCTTCGTGACGCCCCCGGCCACGGTGATCCAGAACCCCGACTGGCTCAGCCGCCCCTCGGCCCTGCAGATGACCCGGGAATATCCGCAAGGCGCCATGGAGCAGGACATCGGCGGCAAGGTGGTGTTGAACTGCGGCGTCACGGCGACCGGGACCATGACCAACTGCCAGGTCCTGAGCGAGACGCCGGCGGGCCATGGCTTCGCCCAGGCGGCGCTGAAACTGGCCGG
>Ga0302311_10007173_pt1 | contig 11406 bp, 10 predicted proteins | sample III_Palsa_N1_3_FD_200449 | JGI IMG/M metagenome (GOLD analysis project Ga0302311, IMG submission 200449) | Peat permafrost microbial communities from Stordalen Mire near Abisko, Sweden - III_Palsa_N1_3 | ecosystem: Environmental > Terrestrial > Soil > Palsa > Peat permafrost | place: Sweden...
CAAGTCCGCCCCTGGCAATGGCTGGGGCATGACCGAGACCTCGGCCACGGCCACCACCCACGGGGCGGAGGACTATCAAAATCGCCCCGACTCCTGCGGCCCCGCCGTTCCGGTCACCGACCTGAAGGTGATGACCGTCGAGGGCGACCGCGAACTGCCCATCGGCGATGTGGGCGAGCTGTGGTGCAAGGGCCCGCAGGTGGTGAAGGGCTATTGGAACAAGCCTGAGGCCACCGCCCAGACCTTCGTCGACGGCTGGGTCAAGACCGGCGACCTGGCGCGGCTGGACGCCGAAGGCTTCTGCTACATGATCGACCGGGCCAAGGACATGCTGATCCGGGGCGGCGAGAACATCTACTGCATTGAGGTCGAAAACGTCCTCTACGACCACCCGGCGGTGATGGACGCGGCCCTGGTAGGCATCCCGCACAAGACCCTGGGCGAGGAGCCCGGCGCGGTGGTGACCCTGAAGCCTGGAGCCGAGGCCACCGAAGCCGAACTGCGCGCCTTCGTCGCCGAACGGCTGGCCGCCTTCAAGGTGCCGGTCAAGGTGGTTTTCTGGCACGAAACCCTGCCGCGCAACGCCAACGGCAAGATCATGAAGAACGAGCTGAAGAAGGTGTTCGTGGAGGGGTAGATGCGTCCTTCGACACGCCGGCTTCGCCGTCGGCTGACGTAGGATTTTGATGCCCCCCGACACGTCCACCCCACCACGTCATGCTCAGCCGCGTCCAGCGGACGCGCGTCGAAGCACGCACAAGCGCGCCGACCTCCTCCTGGTAGAGCTCGGCCTGTTCGAGAGCCGGGCCAAAGCGCGGGCGGCGATCGAGGCGGGCGGAGTTGTGGCCGACGGCGCGCCGGTGACCCGCGCCTCGCAGATGATCGAAGCCGGCGCCGCCATCGTCGCCGAACCCGCCCACCGCTTCGTCGGCCGGGGCGCTCTGAAGCTGGATCACGCCCTGAGCGTCTGGCCGGTGGCCGTGGAGGGCCGGGTGGTGCTGGACGTCGGCGCCTCCACCGGCGGTTTCACCCAGGTCTGCCTGGAGCGCGGCGCGGCCAGGGTCTACGCGGTGGATGTCGGCCGTGACCAACTGCACGCCAGCCTGGCGGCCGACCCGCGCGTGGTTGACCTGTCCGGCCAGGACGCCCGCACCCTGACCCCGGATCAGCTCGATCCGCCGCCCTCGCTGATCGTCTGCGACGCCAGCTTCATTGGCCTGATGAAGGTGCTTGAGCGCCCGCTAAGCCTGGCGGCGCCGGGGTGCGATCTGGTCGCCCTGGTCAAACCCCAGTTCGAGGTCGGCCCCGACCTTGTCGGCAAGGGCGGCCAGGTGCGAGACGAGGCCGTGCGGCAAGAGGCTCTGGCGGCGGTGGTCGCCGCGCTGGAAGCCTTGGACTGGCGCGTCCTGGCCACAAACGAAAGCCCCGTGCGCGGCGGCGACGGGGCTGTCGAATATCTGGTCTGGGCGAGGCGACCCTAGAAACAGCGAAGCCCGCCGGCTTTCACACCGGCGGGCCTCTCAAGCAATCCTACTGTACGATCGCCCAGGCGCCCGTATCCGGGTCGCGGCACGAGCGGGCGGTGTAGTGCTGCACGCTGCCGTCCGGGAAGACCACGCGGGTCTGGGCCGGGCCGCACTCGCGGTGATGATACATGGGCGGCGGGGGCGGCGGCGGCGGGCCGCCATTGTCGTAGTAGGCCGGCGCCGGCCCCTGGGGGCCGCCCTGATAATAGCCGGGCGGGGGAGGGGGCGGCGGGCCGCAGTTGTTCGAGGCCGCGGAGCCGCCGATGCTGGAGCCGACCGCCGCGCCGGCCACGCCGCCGATGATCGCGCCGCCGGTGCGGCCGCCACCCCGGGCGACGTTGCTGCCCAGCACCGCGCCGGCCAGTCCGCCCAACAGGGCGCCGCCGACCTGACCGTTGGTGGTCTGTTGCTGGCACTGGTCGTAGCTGGGCGGCGGGGGCGGCTGCTGCGAGTAATCCTGTGCGGAGGCCGCGGTGGGGGCCATCAGGCAGCCGGACAGGACCGTGGCCGAGGCGGCCGCGACCATCAGTCCCTTGGCTAAGATTGGACGTAGGCTCATGGAATTGCTCCGTTTGACTTCTGACGAGAACCCGAACCGCGCCACTGAGACGACCGAGGTTCGCGCATGACTTTCGCGCCGGATTGGATGATCAATGCGGCGCTGACTGGACAATGAACGCACAAGTCTGAACGTAGGCTATGTTCGTCGTTCATCTTTCTTAGCATTGCCAAATATCAGCCGCGGCAGCCTCAGATTTATCGGGATATGAAGTGAAGCTTATGGATGTTGAAACCTCGCAGACCCTGAGAATTGAAAAGATGGGCGCGCAGGGTGACGGCGTTTCGGGGGCGGCCTTTGCCCCCCTGACCCTGCCCGGCGAACTCGTCCGTGGCCAGGCCAACCAGGGCCGCGTCGATGTCGACGAGATCCTCGAGGCCAGCCCCGACCGCGTTGTTCCGCCCTGTCCCCACTTCGGCGATTGCGGCGGCTGCGCCCTGCAGCATTGGGCGCAAGCCCCCTATCTGGCTTGGAAACGCGACCAGATCGCCACCGCCCTCAGTCGCGAGGCGATCACTACCGACGTCCTCGATCCGGTGGCCAGCGTCCCCCACACCCGCCGCCGCCTGGCCCTGCACGCCCGTCGGGAAGGGACCAAGATCCGGCTCGGCTTCAAGGCCCGGCGGACCTGGCGGCTGGTGGATATCGACGTCTGCGTCATCGCCGACCCGGCCCTGGTCCGCGCCTTGCCGGCGCTGCGCCGTCTGGCCGCACCCTTTCTGGAGCATCCCAAGTCCGCCCCGACCCTGCATGTGACCACCACCCTCAGCGGCCTGGACATCGACGTCACCGGGGTTGAGCGCAAGAGTGGCGGCCTGTCCGCCACAGCCCAGATGCGCGCCGCCGAGGCCGCGGCCGCCGGCGATTTCGCCCGGGTCACCCTGGCCGGCGAGGTGGTCTACCAGTCGCGGCAGCCGGTGGTGCGGCTGGGACCGGCGACGGTCGCCCTGCCGCCCGGCGCCTTCCTGCAGGCGACCCCGGAATCCGAAGCGGCGATGGCGGCGGAGGTGGTGGCCGCGACCCAGGGCGCCGCAAAGGTCGCCGACCTGTTCTGCGGCGTCGGCACCTTCAGCTTCCGTCTGGCCCAGACCGCCCAGGTCTATGCCGCCGACGCCTCCGCCCCCGCCATCCGCGCCCTGGCGTCCGCCACCGGCTCCGCGCCGGGCCTGAAGGGCATCAAGGCCGAGGCCCGCGACCTCAGCCGCCGCCCCCTGCTGGCCATGGAGATGAAGGCCCTGGACGCGGTGGTGTTCGACCCGCCCCGAGCCGGCGCCCTTGAACAATCCCGCGAAATCGCCGCCTCCAAGGTCTCCCGCGTCGTCGCCGTCTCCTGCAACCCCGCCACCTTCGCGCGGGACGCCCGCATCCTGGTTGACGCTGGCTTTCGCCTGGACACCGTCAAACCCATCGACCAGTTCCTCTGGTCCCCGCATATCGAACTGGTGGGCGTGTTCAGCCGGTAGCAAAAACCTTCCCCGCTTGTCGGGGAAGGAGGGGCCCGCCCGCGCAGCGGGTGGGAGAATGGGGCAACCGTCATACGGTGACGATCAACCCCGCCGCTCAAAATCGCTTTCGTCGTCCTCGCCGGATCGCTCCTCAAGGTCGACAATCGGCTTGATCTCGACCACCGGTTTGCCCCATCGGGTGATGATAACTTTCTCGCCTGCCAACGCCTTGTTGAGCAGGCCGTCCCAGTCGCGCTTCGCCTCGGCAGTGGTATATCGGGCCATCACGTCCTCACGGAACCACCGTCGCAATCTTAGTCATGCGCCGACCTCGCACAAATCCTACCCAAACAGCTCCATCTGATCCCCGGCTTGAGGTGGCGGCCTGAACAGGTCGACCGCCATCGGGACCCGCTCCCCGTTCAGCCCATATTGCGCGCTCGCCCGCTTGAACCGGGCGCGAATCAGGTCGGCGATCGGGCCTTCCCCGCGCATCCGCTTGGTCCATTCGGCGTCATAGTCCTTGCCGCCCCGGGTCTGGCGCACCAGCGACATCACCCGCCGCGCCCGGTCCGGCCGCTCGGCCTCCAGCCATTCGCGGAACAGGTCCTTGATCTCCAGCGGCAGCCGCAGCAGCACATAGCCGGCGCTATAGGCGCCCGCCGCCGCCGCCGCTTCCAGCACCGCCTCGATCTCGTGATCGTTCAGGCCGGGGATGATCGGCGCCATATTCACGCTCACCTTCACCCCCGCCTTGACCAGCACCTCCACCGCTGCCAGCCGCCGCGACGGGGTCGCCGCGCGCGGCTCCATCGCGCGGGCCAGATCCCGGTCCAGGGTGGTGATCGACACGATCGCCCGCACCAGGTTCCGCTCCGCCAGGGAGGCCAGCAGATCGACATCCCGGGTAATCAGGTTGGACTTGGTGATGATCGAGCAGGGCTGGCTGAATCGGTCCACCACCTGCAAAACACTGCGAGTGATGCGCAGCCGCCGCTCCGCCGGCTGATAGGGGTCGGTATTGCCGCCGATGTGGATCGGCCGGCAGACATAACCCTTCTTCGACAACTCCCGCTCCAGCAGCCGCTCCGCCTCGGGCTTGAAGAAAAGCTTGCTCTCGAAATCGACCCCCGGTGACAGCCCCATATAGGCGTGGCTCGGCCGGGCGTAGCAGTAGATGCACCCGTGGCTGCAGCCGACATAGGGGTTGATCGACTGGTCGAAGCCGATGTCCGGACTGTCGTTATGGCTGATGATCGTCTTTGATTTCAGCGCTGTAAGCGTATCGTCCAGTCTGGGCGGGGCGGTGTCCCGCTCGGTCCAGCCGTCGTCGAAATCCTCCTTGCCGGCCCATTCGAACCGGCCCGCATGATTGGACTTGGCGCCCCGCCCACGAACGGCGCCGACGATGGGGACTGAATTTGCCATGGAGCCGATTATGGCTTGACAAGTGGAACAAATAAAGAACATAATGCATAGATTGACGAGGGACGCCTTTCGAGGCGGGGCGCCTCAAATGCAGGGCGACTGCGAATAAAGCCTTCCCCCTCCATGGGGGAAGGTTGGGTGGCGCCGCGAGGTTGGGGCGAAGGTCACGATTGGGCGCCGGCGCCCACCCCAGCTCCGTCGTCACCACGGGCGCGAACACCCCCAACCCCGCCCTTCCCCCATGGAGGGGGAAGGGGTCTCTTTGCCAAGCCGAACGAGTCGGGGATCCCATGCGCGCCATAGACGCCCAGCACTACTGGATCGCCGCCCGCTTCGAGCGGAAGGAGGGATGGGACGAGGGCGCCTATCCCTTCAACCTGCCGGTGGTGCGCACGGTGGATGAACTGGAATTCCACCCCAAGGTCACCTTCCTCGTGGGCGAGAATGGCTCGGGCAAATCAACCCTCATCGAAGCCCTCGCGGTCGCCTGGGGATTCAATGCCGAGGGTGGCAGTACGAATTTCAACTTCGGCACGCGGGCGTCTCATTCGGAACTGCACAACTTCGTCCGGCCGATCCGGTCGGCCAAGCGCGCCAAGGACGGCTTCTTCCTGCGCGCCGAAAGCCACTTCAACGTCGCCACCTACGTCGACGACATCGGCGCCGGCGGCTCCTACGGCGGTGTCTCCCTGCACGAGCAGTCGCATGGCGAATCCTTCTTCGCCCTGCTGGAGCACCGGTTCGGGGGAGGCGGTCTCTACATCCTCGACGAGCCCGAGGCGGCCCTGTCGCCTAACCGCCAGCTCAGCTTCCTGTCGCGGCTGCACGAGCTGGTGAACCAGAAGTCCCAGTTCATCATCGCCACCCACTCCCCGATCATCCTCGGATACCCCGACGCCTGGATCTACCAAACCACGCCGTCCGGCCTGGAGCGTGTCGAGTACGAAGACACCGACCACTTCCAGGTGACGCGAAACTTCCTGAACCGGCGGCAGACGTTTCTGGATGTGCTGTTGGAGGAGGGGTGATGGCGCGGTCCGGATCGGCCAAGGGTGTCACGGACGCACCAGACTTGAATTGGTCTGGCGAAGTCAGAAACCACGCTGCTCACCAAGACGCCGTGACCACTCGAGGTACCGCTACCAGCCAAGAGTCTAAAGCTTGGCCGCCTGTTCGAGGCCGACACCAAGAAATCCGCTGACGCCCGCCCCACTTCCCACTACGCTCCGCACCACCAGGACGGGGAGGCGACTTGACCCAGCTCATGGCCAGGTTGGCCGGCAAGAACGCCGCGCGGTTCGAGATGAGCAAGTCCGCCATCTCCAAACAGGCGGAGCGGCCGTGACCTCGATGCTGTCCCTCAAGGGCCGCATCGGCCGCGCCGCCTATCTGTCGAACTCGGCGGCGATCTTCTTCAGTCAGCATCTTTTCGCCTTCCTGGTCCTGCTGGCCTACCGCGCGCCGTTTACTCCGCCCTGGTGGTTCTGGTTCAACCCGCTGCGTCTGCTGGCCTTCAATCCGGTGTTGCCGGCCTGGGCGATGTGGTTCGTGCTGGCCTTTGGCGTGGTCGTCAACGGCGCCATCGTCGGCTTGGCGTTGCGCCGCGCCCGGACGATCGGCGCGAACGGCGCCTTTGCCTCCCTGGCGCTGGCCCCAGGCCTCCAGCTGCTGGTCATGCTCTGGCTCGGCCTTGCGCCAGCGCGACCTGAAGAGGACGCCACATCTGGTCAGGATGCAGGAGCGCCGAGCGCCCGGGACGCTGTTTTGGGCCTGTTCGCCGGCGTCGTGCTCTGTGTGGCGGCGGTGGGCGTTTCCACCCTGGTGCTCCGGCTCTATGGCTATGGCCTGTTCATCGCCTCGCCCTTCGTGGTCGGGCTGACGACCGGCTACATCGTCAACCGCAAGGCCGACAGGGGCGATCGTGCGACCCTGACCCTGGTCCTGGGTGCGCTAATCCTGGGGGCTGTGGCCCTGATGGGATTCGCCTTCGAAGGTGCGATCTGCATCGTCATGGCGTCGCCCCTGATCGGCGTCATGGGCCTGTTTGGCGGCCTGATCGGGCGCAGCCTGGCGGTACAGATTGGTCGCCGGCGAGGTCCCAGGCTGATGAGCATCGCCGTCCTTCCGCTGATCCTGGCTGGCGAAGCCGTCCTGCCCCCGCGCGCCAGCTTCGACAGCGTCGAAAGCGTCGTGGTCGCCGCCCCGCCGTCAGCGGTCTGGGATGCGGTGGTGCATATGGGACCGATCCCCGACGCGCCCGCCGCGCCGTTTCGATGGGGATTGGCCTACCCCTTGAGCGGTCGGATCTTCGGCTCGGGCGTCGGGGCCATCCGGCAGGGCGTCTTCTCCACCGGCGTCGCCTACGAACGCGTGACCGATTGGCAGCCGGAGCGGAAGCTGTCCTTCATCGTACTCAGCGACCCGCCGAGCATGCACGAGCTCAGCCCCTATGCGCACGTAAACGCCCCGCACCTGGTCGGCTACTTCAAGACCATCGACGCCAGCTTCAGCATCCAGCCGCTGGCGGACGGCAAGACCCGCCTGTCCCTGACCACGCACCATGAGCTGGACCTGGAGCCCGCGCTCTATTGGATTCCCCTCGCCGAGTGGGCGGTCCACGCCAACAAGGTTCGCGTCCTTGATCACTTCCGGGATCAGGCCGAACAGGAGGCCGGAACCAAGAATTTCCGCTGACGTCCGCCCCACTTCCCACTAGGCTCCGCGCAAACAAGACGGGGAGGCCGCATTGACCCATTTCATAGGCAGCTTGGCCGGCGGTTTGGCCGCCATTCTGTTACTCGGCGCGGCCACCGCCGCGAACGCTTCGCCGGATCAGGCGACGATCGAGTCCGGTAAATTGGCCGGCGTGGTCGACCACGATGTGGTCTCCTTCAAGGGCGTCCCCTTCGCCAAGCCCCCCGTCGGCGACCTGCGCTGGCGCGCGCCGCAACCTCTGCAGCCCTGGACCGGGGTCCGGGCCGCCGACAAATACGGCGCGCTCTGCATGCAGAAGATCAACACCAAGGACAACGGCGTCGGCCCGCCGCCGGCCTCGGAAGACTGCCTGACCCTGAACGTCTGGAAGCCGCTGCATCCGTCCAAACGAGCCCTGCCGGTCATGGTCTGGATTCATGGCGGCGGTCTGGTGAATGGCTCCGGCACCGCGGCCCTCTACGACGGCTCGGCCTTCGCCCGTCGCGACGTGGTGCTGGTGACGATCAACTACCGCCTCGGCCGCTTCGGCTTCTTCGCCCATCCGGCGCTCACCGCCGAAACCCCGCAAGGGCCCCTGGGCAACTACGGCCTGATGGACCAGATCGCCGCCCTGCGCTGGGTCCAGCGCAATATCGCCGCCTTCAACGGCGACCCGCGCGACGTGACCGTGTTCGGCGAATCCGCCGGCGGCGTCTCGGTCAACCACCTGATGCTGGCCCCGGCCGCGAAGGGGCTCTTCATCCGCGCCATCGTCGAATCCGGCGCCGGGCGCGAGGTCTCCGCCCCCCTGCATGTCCCCGGTCCCGGCGGCGTGCCCTCCGCCGAGGACCAGGGCGTGGCCTTCGTCAAGAAGCTGGGCGTCAGCGGCCGCGACGCCGCCGCCCTGCGCGCCATCCCCGCCGACGCCATCGTCGCGGCGGGTGATCCCGACATGTCCAAGGGCGAACTAATCGTCCTCGACGGGGTCACCCAGACCATGGAGGTCGCCGACGGCTTCCGTCGGGGCCTGGAAATGAAAATCCCCTACATCGTCGGCTCCAACAGCCTGGAGCTGCCGGTCCCGCCCTCGATGATCGACAGCTTCTTCGGCGGCGCCGGCCATATGTCGGCGGCTGACAAGGCCAAGCTGGCCGAAACTTACGGCGGCATGGACGCCTTCAACGACAATGTACTCAGCGACATCGTCTTCACCGAACCGGCCCGCTACCTGGCCAGCCTGCACGCGGCCCATGGCAATCCCACCTGGCTCTACCGCTTCTCAGTCCTGTCCCCCACAGCGCCCAAGATGCTGAAGGGCGCGCCGCACGCGTCGGAGCGGGAATATGTGTTCGACACCTTGGGCGCCTCGCCCTGGCCCACCGTGGACGCCGACAAGCCCCTGGCCGCCGGCATGAACGCCTACTGGGCCGACTTCGCCAAGCGCGGCGATCCCAATGGCGAGGGCCTGCCGCACTGGCCGCGCTATTCGGCGGCGGGCGACGAACTGCTCGACTTCACCAACACCGGCCCGGTGGCGAAAAAGACTCCCCGCGCGGATGTGCTGAAGGCCCTCACCGACCGCTATCCCCAGTAGGCGGCGATGATTTCCGCCGTCCTGGCGACCCTAAACGACGCCCGTCGCCTGGGCGAAACCCTGGCCGTGCTGGTGCCCGCAGCCGTCGATGGCCTGGTGCGCCAGGTGATCATCGTCGACATGGGGTCCGCCGACGAAACGCTCGAAGTAGCCGACGACGCCGGCGCGACCATCGTCAAAGGCGATCTTGGGGCGGGGATCGCGGTGGCCAGGGAGCGCTGGGTGCTGGTGCTCGACCCCGGCGCGCGTCTGGCGGCCGGCTGGGACGATGCTGTCCGCGCCCACATGACCAGCAGCGACCGCCCCGCGGTGATTCGCGCCGGCGCGCGCAAAGGCCTGCTGTCGCTGATGGCCCCGTCGCCTGCGGTGGCCTTGCTGACGCCTCGCGGCGAGATCGGCGAGGGCGCCTCGTTGGCCGAACTGGCGCGCACGGCGAGGTCGCCGGTGACGCTGAGGATTCAGACCAGGGTGGCGGTTTAGGCGGTCGAAAGGCGAGCACTATCCAATTTTCACCGTTTCCCCGCCCTTGTGGCGGGGACCCATCGGACTCGAACGACAGGGCGTTGGGCGCTGCGGCGTCAGCTGCGCCTTGATCGTCCCATTACGGCGTTCAACGGACCCCAGGCACAAGGCCTGGGGAACGAGCTGTTTTGGAATTCATCCGCCTTCACCCCGGCCTTACCGGCCGATCCAGCCGCTCTTCCAGGGTCAGCAGATCCGTCCACGCCCGCTTCTTCGCCCCCGGCTGCCGCAGCAAAAACGCCGGATGCAGGGTCGGCATGGCGGGCAGGGTCATCGCCCCGTCGCTGGAGGTCCAGTCGAACCACCGCCCGCGCAGGCTCAATATCCCCTCGGGCCGCTGTAGCACCGACTTGGCCGAGGCGCCCCCGGCCAGCAGCAGCACCTTGGGCGCCACCAGGGCGATCGACCGCTCCAGGAAGGGCTGGCAGACCATCTGCTCCTGCGGGGTCGGCGTGCGGTTTCCCGGCGGGCGCCAATAGACGGTGTTGGTGATGAAGACCCGCCCTGTCAGCCCCGCCGCCCCGATCATCTTGTCCAGCAGCTTGCCCGCCCGGCCCACGAACGGCATCCCCTGCACGTCCTCCTCGGCGCCCGGGCCTTCGCCGATCACCATCACCGGGGCATTGGGCTCGCCCCTAGCGAACACCGCCTGGCGCGCGCCCTCGAACTTCAGCCCGCAACCATCGAAGCCGGCGATGGCGGCGGCCAGCGCCTCCAGGGTTTCGCATTCGGCCGCCAGCCGCCGCGCCTCGGCGATCCCGGCGGAAACATCAGGCCCCTGGGCCGTGGCCGCGGGGATGGCCGCCGCGCGCGGCGAGGCCGGCTGGGCGCTTTGAGTCGCCCTAACCGCCTGGGGCGGGGGCTTGGGCGCCCGCACCGGCGCGGCCAGCCGGTCCACCGGCGCGTCCTCGTAGGCGGTGTCGACGCCGGCGTCGGCCCAGAACGCCATCAGGCTTTCCAGCGCGCGACGGTTCATGCCCGTCGCGTCGATCGGGGATTGTCCTTGACCGCGCATACGTCACCTTCCGATAAGTCGCTATGGGATGCAACGCGGCGCGGCCTCAGCGCCTGGGGACGAAAAGACGATGACTGACGAAGCCGAACGCGAGTCGATGGAATACGACGTCGTTATCGTGGGCGCCGGGCCCTCCGGTCTGGCCGCGGCGATCCGCCTAAAACAGCTCGCCGCCGACGCCGGCGTCGAGCTCTCCGTCGCCGTGCTGGAAAAGGGCTCGGAGGTCGGCGCCCACATCCTCTCAGGCGCCGTCATCGATCCCAAGGCCCTGACCGAGCTGCTGCCCGACTGGAAATCCATGGGCGCGCCGCTGGAGACCCCGGTGGCCAAGGACAAATTCCTTTGGCTCGGCCCGGCCGGCGAATTCGATTTCAGCTTCGCCGTCCCCTTCATGCCGCCGTTCATGAACAATCACGGCAACTACATCGCCTCCCTGGCCAATGTCTGCCGCTGGCTGGCGGAGCAGGCCGAGGGTCTGGGCGTGGAAATCTATCCCGGCATGGCCGTGTCCGACCTGGTCTGGAACGATGACGGTTCGGTCAAGGGCGTGATCGCCGGGGTGTTCGGCATCGGCAAGGACGGCGAACGCAAGCCCGACTACCAGCCGGGCCTGGAGCTGCACG
>Ga0302311_10007174_pt1 | contig 11406 bp, 7 predicted proteins | sample III_Palsa_N1_3_FD_200449 | JGI IMG/M metagenome (GOLD analysis project Ga0302311, IMG submission 200449) | Peat permafrost microbial communities from Stordalen Mire near Abisko, Sweden - III_Palsa_N1_3 | ecosystem: Environmental > Terrestrial > Soil > Palsa > Peat permafrost | place: Sweden...
GGCCCGCGCGGCGATGCCGCGCGCGAGCCCGATCTTGCCTGCCTGGACGTCATGCGCCGAACGCTCGCCATCCCCCACTGCGCATGCCAGGAGGGCGCCCTGCATGGTCTGGCGCATTGGAGCGCCAGCTATCCCGCCATCGTCAAGAATGCGATTGCGCATTTCCTCGCCGAGCCCGACCCGCTCGCGCCTCGCGAGCTCCTGTTGTACGCGAAGCGGCAATAGGCGCCCGATTGGCAAGCGCCGCTTTGCGCTTTGACAAAGCTGGCGATGTCGGCCGGGCGGTTCGAGACCGATCGCCGGCCCCTCAACGCCCGGCCGCCTCCAGCGCCGCGTCCACCATCGCCTTGTCCGCCGTGAACGCCGCCACGTCCTGCTCGCTCGGCGGCGCCGCCACTGCGCCGCCCGAGCCGGCGACCTCGGTTCCCATATGGGGCAGGGGGTCGACGGCGACGTGGTCGAGATAATATTCGAAATGCAGATGCGGCCCTGTCGACAGGCCCGTATTGCCCGACAGCGCGATGACCTGGCCTTGCGTCACCGTCGCGCCGACCGTGATGTTGGCGGGAATTTCGGACAAATGCGAATAGGACGACTCAAAGCCCTTGTGCTGCACGCGGATATGATTGCCAAAACCCTGCACCGGCCCGGCGATCTCGACCTTGCCGTCCGCGATGACGCGCACGGGCGAGCCGATCGGCGCGCCGAAATCGATGCCGGCGTGCAGGCGCAGGATATGCAGGATCGGGTGAAACCGCATGCCGAAGGTCGAGGTGACCGGCGCGCCCTTGATGGGCGCGAAAAAGCCGCCGACGCTGGTCGGCGCCGGGCCGCTGCTGACGCCGCCGGCTTTGGGATCGAAACAATGGAAGGCGCCGTCGGGGAACTGAAAGGCGTAGCAATCGATCGGGGCGCCCGGCGCGGTCAGCCCGATATAGATCACCTTGCCGGTCAGCTTCGATTTGCCGCGAAAGTCATGCGCATAGAGCGCGCGCATATTCGCCTCGGGCGTCAGCGGCGCCTTGAGGTCGGTGAGTTTGCCCAATAGCTGGATCGCCTCGCGGATGACCGGTTCGGGCACGTTGTTGCGAACCCCAGCGCTGTAGACGCCGTCCGCCAAATTGTAGCGCACGCCGACATCGACGTCCTTGGGCCCTTCATCGAGCAGGCCAGGCGGGATCGCCGGCTGCGCGCCCTCGCCATAGCCGCCCGCCTCCGCCAGCGCGACGGCGCCGACATATTCCTTGTTTTCGTAAATCGCCAATTGCGCGACGCGATAGGCGCCTGAAATATCCAGCGCGCCCTCGGCGACCGCGATGCTGGCCGGCGGCAGGGACTGCACGTTATAGGCCGCCTTGGTCGCCGCCTCGACGGCGCGGGCGCTGTCTTCGCTGAAGCCGCTGCGGATCAGCAAGTCGGCGATCTTCTCCTGGACGACCACCCGGATGATCGCTTCCTTGATCTGGGCTTGCGCGTCCGATCCGCCGATCGAAACGTCGAGCTGGCTGCTGTTGAGGTCGCTGACGAGCGAGAGCTGCGCTGAAGGCGGCGTGCTCGCGCCGCCGTCGTCGTCCGATCCGGCGTCGCCGGAATCTACCGCCATCGCCACGCCCTCATTGGCGAGCGCGGGATCGGCGACGTCAGCGCCTTCGGCCGCTTCCGGGAATTTGCCCATGAAGCCGCCCTCCGAAGGCGCGAGCGGCGCGTTGACGAAAAAGGCGTTACTCTCGATCTTGGGCGCGTTGGCGGCCAGGGCGATCGGCAAGGCGACGTGAAGCGTGCGTGGGGCCACCGTCGCGCCGCGATGCACCAGCACGGGATCGCCGGGCAGATCGATGATCGTCGATATCGGACCGGCCGCGGGCGCCGTTTGCACGGCTTCGGGCGCCGCCGGTTCGGCCGAGACGACGACCGGCGCGGGGGCAGGGCGGCGCGAAAGCAGCCGACGGGCGACAAGGCCTGCGCAGGCGCAAAAGACGACGAGGGCGAGCGCCAGCAGCAAAAATCCGCGCCGCCGCGTCATGCCGGCAAGCCCGCGCGCGCCGGTTTGGGCGGCGGCGGATCGGGCCGAACCTCCCGCTCATCGTTTCGTCGCATATTCTTCACGCGAAGGATCGCCTGTTTCGCCCGACTTTAGATCAAAAGCTCCGTCACAGGCTACTTCGCATCCCTTAAGGGCCGACAGATCCCTTGAAATCGAACGCCCCGCGTCCGTCAGCCGAATTTCCCGGCGCGGCCGCCGCATCTGGATTCGCCGAAGAGAAGACTCTATCTTCCCCGCCAGGGCGCCGCCATGGTCATTTGGGGCCGCAAGATCCTCGGCGGGATTGCCGTTGCAGAATCGCGCTGCGATTGCGTTTTTCCCATCCGGAGCGGCGAGCCTGAGCTTCATGAAGGATGATCGAACGGCGAAGACTGGCGATCAAGCGCAAGGCGGCGGCCAAACGCCGGCGCCGGACGACGGCCGCAAATGGGTTCCCGTCTTCACCGGCGCGTCCCTCGATCTTGTCAAGATTGTCGCGGCGGTCGCAATGACGGCCGCGCACGCCAATGAGGTCGTGCTGCACAATGGCTGGCGGCCGCTGTGGGATTTCGGTCGTCTGTCGTTCCCGCTGTTCTCTTTCGCGGTCGCCTGCAATCTGCTGCGGGGCGCGAGGGAGCCGGCCTATTTGCAAATGTTTCTGCTGGTTGGCGCCCTGTCGCAACCCTTTTACGCCGCCGCCTTCGTCACTGATCAGGCCAATACGCTGTTTACCCTGGCGATCGGCGCGACGATCGGAATCTTTCTGCGACCCCTGAAACCCATTGTCCAGCATGCGATTTTCGCAGGCGGAGCCGCGGCGGTCTTCACGCCCTGGATTCCCGCGCAGGCGGGGGTGGACGGCGGCATCGCCGCAATGTTGTTTCCCGCCGCGGTCCTCTTGGCGCTGGACGGCGGGCGGCCCCATTTCGTCTGGCTGCTGATCTTGCTCGTCGGGTTGAATTCGTTTCCCACCATGACGCCTTCCGACATTGCGCTGACATCCTTGCGCACCGGGATTCTTTGCCTGCTGGTCTTGCTTGCCGCCGCCGCGTTCCGGCGCCGCACTCGCCTATTGCCGCGTTACGCGCTGCAGGCGTTCTATCCCGCTCACCTGCTGGTCCTGACGCTGGCGCGAGCGTTCGGATGAACCTTTGGCGAGATTGCCACGTCGCCGATCCGTGATTACAATGACCGCGCCGCCGAAGGTTCGAGCCGAAGGTTCGAAATGCGCCGCTTGATGAGCCGGCTCCGAATCGGAAGCGCTTCTCGCGACGCGAGGGCGGGTTCCAAAAATTAAGGACGCGGCAAGGCCACGCGGGCGGCCTCGGGTCGGACCATAATTTGGCCTAACGCCGTCGGGAAAAATGTGGCGAGCATTTTGCCGAGGGAGCTCTTGGCTTGGGAGGTTTCATGCGATCGCCCTATATGCGCTTGTTCCTTCGCCTCGCTTTGCTGGCCCTGCTGACGGGCAGCCTCGCCGCTCCCGCGCTGGCCCGCGTCGGGGGTCCCGGGCCTTCCGGCCCTGGGCCCAGCGGTCCCGGGCCGGGCGCCGGCGATGGCCCTGGCCCCGGGGCTGCGCCCGGCTCTTCCGGAGGAGGAGGAGGGTTTCGCTATGCGCCTATCGCGCCCAACGACCCCGGCGAAGGGGGTTCAAGCGTCAAAGGCTTATCTCGAGGCGCAGAGGCCGCCGTCGACGAATGCGGCTATCAGGATCCTCAATGCGTCGCCGACGTCCTCGACCGCTATGCCGCCGCGCTGCGCGAGATCGCCCCGCAATTGCCGCCGGCTTTGCAAAATCTGCCCGATATTGTGGCCAGAGCCGCCACGAGGGTGCGCGCGTCGAAGACGCGCGAGGAGGCGGTCAAGGCGCTGAAGATCGCCATCGCCGAGGTGCACAAGAGCATCGCTTTGCTGAGGGCCGACGACCCGATTGCGCTCCAGACCGGAACGCGCGAAGGCTCGTTCGTCGCCGAAACGTTGCAGGTGGCCGATAACAAGCTCGAAAAAGCCGTCGGGCTTTAAAGCAGCGCCTGGATGACCCATCCCCTCTTTCGTCCCGTCTTGCGATAGCGCAAAGAGTGAGAACCTTGTTCCCATCGAATCGAAACGGATCGCGCTCGAAGGCCGCAGGGTCGCGAAAGAATCGGATCGGCCTTATCCGCTTGAGCCTGGCGCTGGGCTGGCTGGCGGCGGCAAGCGCGAGCGCCGGCGCCGAGACGCGCGTCGCCCTCGTCATCGGCAACGGCAATTATCGCGAAATCGCCACGCTCGCCAATCCGCCCAATGACGCCAAGGACGTGGGCGCGGAACTGGCTGCTTTGGGCTTCACAGTGACGACCGGCGTCGATCTCGATCAGGCGGACATGGAGCGCGAGATCGCCGATTTCGCCAAGGCCGCGGCTTCCGCCGACGTTTCGCTGTTCTATTACGGCGGCCACGGCCTGCAGGTCTCGGCCCAGAATTTCCTCATCCCCGTTGACGCGCAATTGCACAGCGAGGAGGACATTTACAGACATACCGTGCATTTCGACGACGTGCTGAAGGCGCAGGAGCAAGGCAAGGGCGTGCACCTGGTCTTTCTGGACGCTTGCCGCACCAATCCGCTGAAGGATGCGCCGGCCTCCGTGCATGCCGAGGGGCTGGCGCGCGTCGGCAATGCGGCGGGCTTTCTCATCGCCTTTGCGACGCAGCCCGACAACGTCGCCTTCGACGGCGCCGGGCGCAACAGCCCCTTCGCGCAATCGCTGCTTGGCCATCTGACGACCGTCGGCCAGGATATTTCCAGCATGATGATCGAGGTGCGCAAGGACGTCATCGCGACGACCGGCGGCGAGCAGATCCCGTGGGAGAATTCGTCGCTGACGCAGCAGTTCTATTTTGCGCCGGGCGAGGCGAGCGGATCGCCCGAGACGCTGCTGTGGCAGCTTGCGGGGGGGCAGCGCGACATCAACCTGTTGCATTTCTATCTCGAGCGCTATCCCGACGGCTCGCATGTCGCCGACGTTAAGTCGCTGATCGAGGAGATCGGCAAATCGGGCAAGGGCGCGACGGCTTCCGCCAATCCGCCGGCGGCCAAGGAGAATGTCGAGGAATTGCTGTGGAGTCTCGCCCGTAGCGGGCGCCAGCGTCCCCTCGTCGATCTCTATCTGGCGCGCTATCCCTCCGGCGCGCATGTCGCCGAGGCGAACGCCCTGCACGCCAGCCTGCAGGAGACGCAAGGGTCCGACGCGCCCCCCGGCGTCGTCTGCGAGCGCCTGGCGACCCATCCGCGCGACGCCACCGCCAATACGCCGGGCGTCGAACTCGACGTCCTCGTGCAAAACGCCGAGCCGGCGATCGCCGCCTGCCGCGAGGCGATCGCCCAACATCCCGACGTGCCGCACTATGTTGCGCTTCTGGCGCGCGCGACCGCCGCGGCGGGGCGGCGCGATGAAGCGGTCGGCCTCTACAGGAAGGCGGCGGACGCCGGCGACGCGCGCGCGATGGTGAGTCTCGGCCTCATCCTCGAGTCCGGCGACGGCGCCCCTAAGGATCTTGGCGCGGCCAATGCGCTTTATGAAAAAGCGGCGGCGCGCGGCAGCGCCGACGGCGCGATCAATCTGGCCGTGGCGCTGATGAACGGCAGTGGCGTGGAAAAAAACGTGGCGCGCGCCGCCTCGCTTTTGCGCACCGCCGCGCAGGGCGGCTCGGCGATCGCCACTTACGACCTTGGTGTTTTGGCCCAGCAGGGCGTGACGGGCGCGCCCGCCGACGCGCTCGATTTGTTTCGGCAAACGTCGAGCCTCGGCGATCCGCGCGGCTATCTGGCGGCGGCGATCCTGCTCGACGAAGGGCGCGGCGTGCCCAAAGACCCGGCCGCGGCGGCCGAGCAATTGTTGCGGGGCGTGGCCGGCGACGACGGATCGGCCTTCAACCAATTGACGGCCAAATCGTCGTCCTGGTCGCGCGACACGATCAAGGCGGTTGAGACCCGCCTCAAGAGCGCGGGCTATTATGCCGGCGCGGTGGACGGCAAGGGCGGCGCGGCGCTCGCGCCCGCGCTCAAGCAATGGCGGCTGCTGGGCCCGCCGCAGAAGACGTGACGACGAAGCGCCGGCGCTGCCCTACTGCTCGAGCAGGTGGGTCTCGACGCGGCGATTCTCGGCGCTGAACGGATCGGCGACGCGCGGCTTGGACTTGCCAAAGCCCTTGGCGATCAGCGAAGAAGAATCGAGGCCCTGTGAGGAGAGATAGCCGACGACAGACGCGGCCCGCCGCTCCGACAGTCCAAGATTATATTCTTCGGCGCCGGTGGCGTCGGTATGGCCGTCGATCTCGAACTTCTGGCCCTTCAGCCGCGGGTCCAGCAGCGCCTTGGCGAATTGATCGAGATTCTCCTTGGCCGCTTGCGTCAGCTTGTCAGAATTGAATTCGAAATTGACGAGAAGATCGAATTTAGCCGCCGCTCCCGAAGGCGGCGGCGCCGGACAATCGGCCGCCGTTCCAAAGCAGATCGAGCGGGTTTTGCCGGTCGCCGCCTTAGCGAAGAAATCGGCGACCGCGTCGGCCCTGTAGGCGGGATCGGCATGGGCGGGTGCGATGATCATCGCCGGCGCGATCAACAGGCCGGCTGCAAAAACAAAAGCGGCGACCGAAGGCGTGCGCATTTGAAGCCCCCCTAGGATGCGCTCTCGCAGGGGCGCGAGCGAAGCCCCATTATGGCGGCGGCCCGGGGGCTCGTCAAGAATTGCGGACGTGCCGGCGGCGGCCTCGTAAGGCGCAGGAAGCCGCCCGCCCATAAGATTTCTGCCAGTCATGGAAACGTCTCCTTGATCTCTTGGATCTCTTGCCGGTCGCGCTGGCCTTATCGACGGCGTTTTGACGCGAAGCGGCGAATTTGCCTGCGGAGTTTTACGGTCTGGCGGGCGGCGCCGCCGCGGATGGATCGAGCCTCCGGGTTATCCCGGGCCGGCGGCATCGTCCGGGCTCCTAAAGGCGTCCCGCCGATTCGCCGTTCCGGCGGGCAGCCCGTAAAACATTGTTCCCCTTTTGCGCAACTCGGTTTAGCTTCTCGCGCGGCGCTTGACTTGGAGCATCGGGACTGTGGAAGACCGCACTGTCATCCAGCTGGGCTCACCGGGCAGCGTCCGGCCCGGCGTGCGTCTTAACGGCACCTACGAAATCGAGACGCTGATCGCGCAAGGCGGCATGGGCGAAGTCTACAAAGGCTTCAACATCCAGACCAACGATCCCGTCGCCATCAAGATGATCCTGCCGGACCTCGCCCGCGACCCCGACGCTTTCGCCTTGTTCAAGCGCGAAGCCTCCACCCTGCACAATCTGCAGCATGAGGCGATCGTGCGCTACTTCGTTTTTTCGGTCGACCCCGACCTGCAGCGCGCCTATCTGGCGATGGAGTTCGTCGACGGCCCTTCGCTGACCAAAAGGCTGACGCAGGGCCCGTTGACGCTGGCCGAGGCGACGATCTTGCGCAAGCGAATCGCCGGGGCGCTGGAGGCGGCGCATCGTTTCGGCGTCATCCATCGCGATATTTCCTCCGACAATATCATTCTGCCGGGCAACGATCCCAGACGCGCCAAAATCATCGATTTCGGCATCGCCCGCTCGCATCGTCCCGGCGAGGGCACGCTGATCGGCGGCGGCTTTGCCGGCAAATATAATTACGTTTCGCCCGAGCAATTGGGCCTGGCCGGCGGCGAGGTCACCGCCAAATCCGACATTTATAGCTTCGGCCTGGTGCTGGCTGAGGCTTTGCGCGGGCGCCCGATCGATATGAACGGCACCCAGGTTGAAGTGATCGAAAAACGCCGCTCCACGCCCGACCTTTCGAGCATCGATCCGTGGATTCGCCCGCTGCTGCAGGCGATGTTGCAGCCGCTTCCCGCCGACCGTCCCGACAGTATGGCGGCGGTCGCCGCCTGGGGCGAAGGCGGCGAGCGCGGCGACAGGCGCGCGGCGCGGGAGCGCGGGCGGGACATCGCCAAGCCGGAAAGCGGTTCCTCGAGCGGCCGGCTGGCGGCGATGCTCGGCCTGCTTATCGTCGTCGTCAGCGTCGGCGGCACGCTCTATATATTTCGCGACGACATGCCCTGGAACAATGTCGCGATCGTCGCTTCCGGTCCGGCCGCAAAGCCGAGCCCGACTGGCCCGAGCCCCAGTCCAAGCCCAAGCGCTGGTCCAAGCCCAAGCGCTGGTCCAAGCCAAAGCCAAAGCCAAAGCCAAAGCGTGATCCCGCCCCCGGCGCCGGAACCCGGGACGCCGCATAAGCTGCCGCCTTTGCCTGATTTCGCCGCCGCTCCGGCCATCGTCGCGCCGAGCCCTACCGCGCCGGACAGTTCCGCGCCGCCGCCCGAGCCCCATGTTCCCAGCGCCGACGAAATCGTCGATTCCCTCAACAAGATGAAGCAGCAGAAGCCGGAATTCGTGGCGTCCAATCCGCCGGGCGCCGCCGAGACCGCCGCGCCGCCGGCCGCGCTGACAAAAACCATCGCTCCGGCAAAGACGGGCGAGCCCGCGCCGGCGCATGTCGCCGCGGCGGAACCGGCCCCGCCGGCCGCGCCCGCGCCGGCCGCTTCTCCCGCGCCGCCGCGCGCCCCCCAGGCCCTCCTGGCGATCGCCGATGCGGCCGTCGGCAAGGATTACGAGGCCGATCTGCCACCGTTCAGCGATCCTGCCGGCGCGAAGGGCCTCGTGCTGCACGCCGAGCCCAATCCGCCCGAAGGCCTGACTTTCGCCGATCTTGGATCGGGTTGGGGCCAAATCTCCGGCAAGCCGAGTCGGGCGGGGCAATATTCCTTCGATATCATCGCCAGAAACCCGGCCGGCTCTTCGGCCCATATGACGACAAGGATCAATATCGCGGCCGCGCCTCAGGCGCCGCCTGCGCCGCCCGCGCCCGCCGCGAACGCCATCGTGGTCGAGCCCATTCCGCCGACGCCGGCGCCTATGCCAGCGCCCTCGGCGCCCCCCGCTACGACGCTTGCCGCGATCTCGCCCGCCGACAAGGCGGCCGCTTTCGTCAGCGGTTTCGATGGCGGATCGTGCTTCCTCGCCCGCCCGATGGGCGCGGCCGCCGATTCGATCGCCATCCAGGGAATCGGCTCCGACAAGGCGACGTTCGAGCGCTTCTACAATGCCTTCATCCATGAAATCGGCGTCGAGCCGGCGCTGACCGTCCGGCTGATCGGCGCTGCCGAATGTCCCGCCGTCGATCTCATCCGCGCTGGCGGCGCCGATCGCGCAAACGCGCCCAAAATCGAGCTCACGGGATATGACGTCGGCCATGGCAAGCCGCTGGCGGGCGCGGTCTCCAATCTGGCGGGCCGCCATCTCGACCTGCTGCTGGCCAGCAGCGACGGCCATGTCTATCGCGTGGACGCGCGCCCGCAGCCGAACGGGACGGCGACCTTCAGCGTGCCGATCACCCCCGACGCCGCTTCGATCGAAGCCCTGCAACTCCTCCTGGCGATCGTCTCGTCCAAACCCCTCCATGCGCTCGACGGGTTCAAAGCCGGCGCGACGGCCGACATACTGCCGCGCCTGCGCGCCGAACTGGCGGGCGATGAGGGGGCGCTGGAGGTGGAGTTTTTCAAGCTGGTGAAGTGAGGGGCGGCGCGCCGCATCGCCAAAGCTCCGTAACGACCAAAACGCGGCCGGCGTCAAAATGTTCTGGCCAATTTCTCGCCAATGGCGGAAATTGCGCCGCCGCCGTTCGGGGTCGAGGGTCCCGTGCGCCGGTCGCCTTAATCCCAACCAACCAGGAGACATCATGCCGAAGGCTGGCGACCATATTTTCATTGTCGGGGGAACCTCCGGCCTCGGGTTTTCCCTCGCGCAGGCCGCGCATGCGCTGGGCGCCAAAGTGACGATCGCGGGCCGGGGCGCGGAGCGCGCCGCCGAGCTCGCGCGGTCGATCGGTCCGCGCGCCAGCGGCCTGCATATCGACCTGGAGGATTCGGCCTCCATTCAGGAGGCGCTCGCCAAAGCCGACGCGATCGACCATCTGGTTCTCACCCCCGTCTATGGCGTCAACCAGAGCATCAAGGATTTCAATTTCGAGGACGCCTCCCGGGCCGTCCGCATCAAGATCGTCGCCTTCGCGGAAATCGTGAACGCGGCGCTGGCGCGCCTCAAGCCGACATCATCCATCGTGCTGTTCGGCGGTCTTGGCAAGGCGAACCCCTATCCCGGCTCGACCATGATAAGCATCGTCAACGGCGGCATGATCGGCATGGCGAAGACCCTGGCGGTCGAACTCGCGCCGATCCGCGTCAACGGCGTCTCTCCGGGTCTCGTCGAGGATTCGCCAAGGTGGCGCCGCCGCGTCAAGGAGGGGGCGGGCCCGACCGTCGAAGCGATGCGGGCGCGCACCCCGGCGCGCCGGTTGCCGACGACCGAAGACATCGTCCACGGCGTATTCTTCCTGATGGACAATCGCGCCGCCAACGGCATCGACCTCGAGCTCGACGGCGGCATTCAACTCGTCTGACGCGCGCCTCTCATTGCGCGCCGTTCTGCGCCGGCGTCAGCGAGAACAGGCATGTCTCCATCAGCTCTCCCGGGCGCGCCTCGCCGGCGAGCGCGGCCGTCTCGGGCTTGGGCGGCGGCGCGGCGCCGTCCTTGGCGACCACCATATTGGGCGCGACGAGCTGGATATTGGCGCCGATGCCGCGTCCTTTGCCCAGCAGATTGTCGCGCAGGGCGTATTGCTTGCCAAGATCGCGCCGCTCGCCGGCGCTTGTCGAAAGCGCGGTGCGGATTCCCTCCAGGAAGGGCGCGGGCTGGCGCGCCATCGCCAGCAGAATGGTTTCGACGCCGGCGCTGGTCGAGACCGGTATGTTGACGTCGGGCGCGCTGGCGAGATCGCGGATGGCGCCGGGCCGCGTTTCGCCGAAGGCATAGAGCTTGGATTGCAGCAGTCCGGTATAGCCGACGCGGAAAGTCGCCTCGGCGCTGACCGGCAATTTGTCGCCCGGCGCGAGCGGCACATTGATCGGGCCCGCCGAGGCGGAGGGGAAGTCCGGGTCGGACACCCATACTTGCCAGGAGCACGCCTGGCCGCCCTGCGTCCGGCCGATCTGCGGCGCCATCCAGGCGACCGGAATGCTGGTTCCCGGCGGAAGGTCGGGGTTGTCGGCGAAGGTCTGCGCTCCGACGCGGTTGACGAGGCCGCGATCCTCGGGCGCGAAATGGCGCGCGATATTGGCGACCAGCGCCTCGGCGTCGGCGTGCGTCGCAGCGGCGACGATCCAGCGCACGCGGCTCGCCCCCGCATAGGCTTTGACGCGCTGGGCGAAGGCCGTCATGTCGGCGTCATTGGCCAGCGTGGCGGGCGCAGCCGAGGCCGCGCCGCCGGCAAGGCTCGCCGCGGCGATCGCCGCCGC
>Ga0302311_10007184_pt1 | contig 11395 bp, 13 predicted proteins | sample III_Palsa_N1_3_FD_200449 | JGI IMG/M metagenome (GOLD analysis project Ga0302311, IMG submission 200449) | Peat permafrost microbial communities from Stordalen Mire near Abisko, Sweden - III_Palsa_N1_3 | ecosystem: Environmental > Terrestrial > Soil > Palsa > Peat permafrost | place: Sweden...
AAGCGCGGGAACGCCCGCTCAAGCGCCGCGCCAGCTTCGCCGATCGGCTCGCCGGCCTCGCTCAACGTCGCGGCGATCGGTCCGATGCTCAGGGTGCTTGAAATGACCACCATCCCCATCTCGGCCAGCGTGTTGTGCCAGGCGTAGCTGGATCGAGCGCCCGATAGCCTGCCGGCCGAATAGCTCGCGATCGCCGCAGGGCGCCAGAACCACTCTTCGAGGAAGTGGTCGGTTAGGTTCTTCAGCCCAGGCTGCACTCCCCAGTTGTACTCGCCGGTCACGAACAGGAACGCGTCGGCCTCGCGGATTTTTGCGCCGAGATTCTGCATCGCCGCCGGGGCGGTGCCGGGAGCATATTCTTTCAGCATGCGATCCAGCATGGGCAGGCCGATCGCCTTGGCATCGATCAGCTCGGCATTCTCGCCGCGCGCGCGCAGTCTGCGCACAGCGAAGTCCGCCAATCGGATCCCTTTGCGGTCGCTCCGATAGGAGCCGTAGAAAACGAGAATGTGATTACCCACGAGCGCTACCCCAAAATAGTCGATGGTTCCGTCGCCAGCACTGGATGCTGCGCTAAGGCGTGATGCCGTGTTTCTTGAATGTATCCGCGATTCCCGACTGCAGGGCGGTTGCGGCCACCGTGTCGCCCTGTGCTTCGGCAGTCTTCCCCTGGCGCTGCTTGGCCACGCCGCGACCATAGAGCGCCCACACATTCTTCGGCAGCTGCTTCAGCGTCGAGTCGAAGTCGGCAATCGCTTGATCGTTGTCCCCCATTCGCAGCCGGACAATGCCTCGGCTGGCGATGATTACCCAGTTGCCAGAGTTTGACTTATCCATCCGCTTGACCACGGTGTTGCAATCGTTGAGCGCAGAGGGCAGATTCTGTCCGGATAATGCCCCCAGCCAGCAACGGTCGCTGAGAGCCATGACCAGCCGCGCATCATTGGGGTGGGCGGAGACCCACAGGTCAAATTGAATCTCGGCCCGCGCGAAAAGCTCGGCGCGGACATAGTCGCGCGCAATCTCCAGGCGTACATCTGCCTCGGAGGCTGAGAACCGGCCCGCGGCCTCAAGATCCGCGGTCGCTCCGGCCGTATCCTTGGCATTCAAGCGCAATCCAGCCCGCGCCATCAACGCCGGAACTTCGGACGGTTTTAGTTCGAGCGAGCGGTCAAGATCCGCGCTCGCAAGATCCGGCTGCCTGTTCTCCAAACGAACGAGCGCGCGTTGGTAGAAATAGCTCGCTTCGCTGGGCGCCAGTTCGCAGGCGCGCGTGAGATCGGCGATGGCATGCTCATAGTCATGGCGGGCGGCGTAGGCGTTGCCGCGGCGGCTGAATTCGGCCGCTTGGGTGGGCTCACCCGCTGCGGGCGCTGACGCGCCCGGTGCTGCCGCGGTCGAATCGTTCCCCGCTGCGGTTGAATCGCTCGCTGCCGGCGCCACCGTGGGGTCCGGAGGCTTCAAGTTGAATACCGGGCCTCCGTTGTAAGTAAAGAAGAGCCTGTTTTGGCGGCGGGCAACGTAGATGCGGTGGGACAGAAAGAAATCCGCCCCAATCAACATATCGGCCTGAGCGAGCTGGATATCTCCGAAACGAAGCCGGGCGTTGCGAATTTCCTCATCCCCGATCTTGAAGCTTGGAAAGGATCCAATCCACGCCCTGCTTACGCCTTGACCGAAGCCGTAGTTGACGCCGCTCTCGGCAACGCCCGGCGAATCGGGCGTAATCCCTGCCCGCTTGGCGGCGCTCAGGGTCAGCACCGAGGTTGACGCTCCCGTGTCGAATAGGACTCTTATCTTGGCGCCGTTGATATAGGCGGAGCCGATGGTATGCGGCTCGCGAGGAGTCGTTGAACTGATTTCCATGATCGAATACGGGTCGGAATCCGAATGCACCCAGTACGCAAGTAGCGAGTGACTGCAATCCTCGGTATGCCACAACTTGATGCTGCCGTTGGCCAGGTCGTACTCCACATCGCCGATCGAGAAGACGTTTTGGCCCAGCACTCCGATAAGCCCGCTCCCAAAATCGACGACCAGAAACTGGACTTTGGGGAAGGGGATGCCTGCCAGAGTAAAAGTTTTGACGTCGGTGAGCGCAACAGATGCTCTTCCGCCGACGCCTTGGATCCCAGCACCGAATGGGGCCGGAGTCACGGTCAATTTGTATTCTGCGGCGCCGGCCGGACTGATGTTGCTGTAGAAGGCGCCGCTGTCCGCGAGAAACTGCGCGTCCTCCCCGTTGATCTTGGCGGTCACCGTGGGCCTTAAGCCCACCATGGTCACCGGCAGGTCGGCCAGCTTGGCGAGCTTGCAATCGGCGAGCGCGCGGCCCGCAATCAAGGCACCCAGCATTGCGAGCATGATGAATAACCGGCGCATGAACCTTCCGTGGCGCCCTCCCCTGGGCGTCTTATCATAATGCCGTGACTGCCGACCCGACTCAACGACGCGCGGTAGTTGGCTGGCGACACCATTCTCGCGTAATTTACCAGGCCAAGCCATCACCGCCCGCTCATGAGAGACTCGTATGCTCAGACTCGCCGCTTGCGCCCTATGCTCGATTGCGTTGCTGACCCTCGCGCCGCTGGCACACGCCGGGCGTGAAGCCGACATCCGCGCCCTGGAAAGGGACTTCAACGCGACCTATGGCGCGAATGACCTTGATAAGTACTTCGCTTTCTACTCGGACGACGCCATTCTCTGGTTTCCGGACGGGCGCACCGACATTCCGAGTTACAAGAAAATGTGGACCGACTATGTCAATAGCGGCGGCGGGATTCGCGCCTTTAGGCTATCCGATCTGCACATCCGCTTCAGCCCCTTGGGCGACACCGCGGTTGCCAGTTACGAGTTGCACTTGAAGACCCAGGATCCGGGCAAGCCAATCGTGAGCGAGGATTACCAGGAAACCGATATCTGGTTCAAAATTAGCGGCACCTGGAAGATTACCCATGTGCATTACTCTCCGGCGCCCAAGGGCCCTCATTAACTCCAAGCCGTGCAGCAAATTCTCGTTTACTCGGATTCGCTCTCCTGGGGCATCATCCCGGTGACGCGCAAGCGCCTGCCGTTTGCCGCACGCTGGCCGGGCGCCATGGAAATCGCGCTGAACAAGCGCGGGCTGTCGGTGCGCGTGATCGAGGATTGCCTGAACGGCCGCCGCACTGTTTGGGAAGACCCGTTCAAGCCGGGGAGAAATGGGCTCATCGGGCTGGCGCAGCGCATTGAGGTCAACTCGCCGCTAGCCCTGGTCATCTTGATGCTCGGCACAAATGACTTTCAATCCATGCATCCGCACAATAGCTGGCACGCGGCCCAAGGCATCGGGACGCTGGTGACGGCGATTCGCCAGGCCCCGATTGAACCGGGCATGCCGGTAGCGCCGATCCTGGTGGTTGCGCCGCCACCCGTGCTGATTCCGAAGGGGCCGCTTGCGCCAAAGTTCACGGACGCCGGCCTCAAGTCAACCGGTCTCGCCGCCGCTTATCGTGAAGCCTGCGCCGAGCTCGGCTGCGATTTTTTCGACGGCGGCAGCGTCGCCACGGCCAGCCCGATCGACGGGATTCATCTCGATCCCGACCAGCACGAGCGGCTGGCCAACGCGCTCGCCGACGTCGTTGCCGCGCTGCCGGCTTTCTCGACCGCATGAGGCGCGCCGCGGCTTCGGCCATTGCGCGGACCTCCGTCGCGGTCCTGTCGCGATTGAATCCGGAGCTGGCTCACGATCTCGGTTTGGCCGGAATGCGGCTGCTGAATCCGCTGTGGGCTGCCCGCGAGGTGCCGGCCACGCTCTCGGTGCGCTGCCTTGGCCTCGAGTTTGCGCATCCGCTCGGTCTTGCCGCCGGCTTCGACAAGAATGGCGATTGCTTGGATGCGCTCGGCGCCATGGGTTTCAGTCATGTCGAGTTGGGCACCGTGACCCCGCGGCCCCAACCGGGCAATCCCAAGCCGCGAATGTTCCGGATCCCGGACAAGCGCGCGCTTGTGAATCGCATGGGGTTCAACAACAAGGGGGTCGAGCATCTGGTGGAACGCATGCCGCGCAGCCGCTATGCGGGAATCCGCGGCATCAGCATCGGCAAGAATTTCGATACCCCGATCGAGAGCGCGCAGAACGACTATCTCATCTGCCTGCGCAAGGTATACGCCGTCGCGGATTACATCGCCGTCAATGTCTCCTCTCCGAATACGGCGCGCCTGCGCGAGCTCCAATCGTCCGACGGCTTGGAGCGGATCCTGGGTGCATTGCTCGAAGAGCGTGCTCGTCTCAAAGGGCAGCACGGCAAGCAGGTGCCCCTGCTCGTCAAGGTGGCGCCCGATCTCGGCTCGCAACAGATTTCAGTGCTTGCCGCGACGTTGCGCTCCCTGCAAGTCGACGGCGTCATCGCCACCAACACCTCGACCGACCTGAGCAGCCTGGGCGCGGCGTGGCCGGAGGATCGGCGCGGCGGACTCAGCGGCGCACCGCTGCATGACCTGTCGATGTCGGTGGTGGCGCAGCTGCGGCGCGAGCTGGGAACGGAATTTCCGATCATCGGCGTGGGTGGCATCTTGAGTGCAGGCGATGCGCTGTCGACGCTTTCGGCAGGCGCCAATCTCATCCAGATCTACACCGGATTTGCGTATCGCGGGCAGGCGCTGGTCGATGAAATACTCGACGCGCTCATCCCCAAAAGATCCGTGCCATGATCGATGAACGGATCATCGGCGAGTTTCAACGCAACGGGGCCGTCTGCCTGCGGCAGCTGTTTCAACCGGCGGAGCTCGAGATCCTGCGCGCCGGAATCGACGCCAATCTCGCCGAGTTGAGTCCGCGCGCCAAGGTGGCCAGCACCGCCGACGATCCCGGGCGCTTCGTCGAGGATTTCTGCAACTGGCAGGAGAATGCGCACTATCGGCGCTTCATCTTCGAATCGGCTCTGGCGGAAACCGCGGCAGGCCTCATGCGCAGCAGCACGGCGCGCCTGTATCACGATCACATGCTGACCAAGGAACCCGGCACCCGGCAGCCGACGCCGTGGCATCAGGACCAGCCGTACTACAATATCGACGGCTTTCAGAACGTGAGCTTTTGGATACCGGTGGACCCTGTGAGCCGCGAGTCGACACTGGAATTCGTAGCCGGGTCTCACCGCGGCCCGTGGCTGATGCCGCGCTCCTTCATGGACTCGCAGGCCCGATGGTTCCCCGAGGGCAGCCTTGCCGACCTGCCGGACATCGAGGGCAGGCGCGGCGACTTTCCAGTCATTGGATGGGCGCTCGAGCCCGGGGACGCCGTTGGCTTTCACATGCTGACACTGCATGCCGCGCGCGGCTCGGATGGCCCGAACCGGCGCCGGGTATTTTCGGCGCGATTTCTGGGCGATGACATTACGCACGCGCCGCGCCGCTGGACCACTTCTCCGGAGTTCCCCGGGCTGGCGGCGCAGCTGCCGCCGGGCGCGCCGATGAATCACCCGCTGTTTCCGCTGCTTTGGCCCAGACAGGGCGCATGACGCAGAGCGCTACCCTGAAGCGGACGGCCCGCATCATGGCCTTCGTGGTGTTCGTGTTGCTGCTGATATTCGCGGCCGTTTTTGTGAATGCAGATTCCGCCTCGCTGCCGGCCATGGTCGCCGTGCACTTCGATGCGGCCGGCCGCGCCGAAGCCTTCGCCCCGCGCGGCCAGTACCGCCGCGTCGCGCTGCTGCTCGCACTGGCATTGCCCGTAGCCGTCGTGGGAATCATGGCGTTCGCCTATTCGCGCGCGACCGATCTGAAATTGCCGAACCGCGACTACTGGCTGGCGCCGACGCGCCTCGAGCGCACGCGCGCATTCCTGATCACGCACTGCATTTGGCTGGGATCCATCATGGTGACCCTGACCTGCTTCGTGCATTGGCTGGTACTCGACGCGAACCTGCGCCGGCCGCCGCAGCTCTCGAATTCATGGTTCGCCTTGGGATTAGGCCTATTCACCGCGTGCATGGCGGCTTGGGTCGGAACGCTGATGTTCGTGTTTCGCCGCAAGCGCGGCGGTTGAGGAATTCCGCGACGGGCGACGCGCCGGCAGTCATGGGGGATCAACCTCGTATCCGTCGGCGCGCAGCGAATCAAGTATCCCGCCATGCTGCAGCAGCATATCCATGTCGACCACAGCCAGGGTCACTCCGCCGCTTTGCAAATACTTCTCCATATTCGCAAGCCAGGTGCGGCGCATGAGGGCAAGCAGGTCGCCGGCACCCGCATCGGCGCTGACCGCGTCGCGGCATGCACCGACTTCGGCGGGCTCCGGAATGCTTTGAATTCTCTCCACGTTGCCCGTCGCCCAGGCGGTGGCCCGATCGACCAGCAGCGGCAGCCCGCGTTCAATGGTGGCCAAACCTGCCGCCACGCATTTATTTTCCGTCGCGGCAGGCATGGATTTGAGGGCATCCAGAAAGTCGCGAATGGCGGCCACCTTGATCTCGTCGATACGCACATGATGCTTGTGCGCCAGATCGCGCACTTCCTTGCCCAGTTCCAGGCGCGTCGACAGTCCCACCTGGTGCAGCGCCGCTTCCTGCAGGAACAGCGTGGCAATGATCGGCCGGTAGCGCTCCCACTTGTCCGCATCGCCGGTCAGTTTGGCGCGTTGCGCCGCAAATCGCGCATACAGATCCGCCGGCATGACGTCCTTGAGCCGCTTGCCGCCGCCCACCATGATGAGGTCGCGCTGCGTGAGCAGCAGCCATAGCGCGCGCGCGATGCCGATCTCGTAGGGCTTGCGCACCAGTACTTGGTTGGTGCCGTCGAGCACTTGTTCGAGCTGCTTCGAGCGCCAGGTCATATTCTTCGGCAGCGGTGTCACCGTGCCCATGATCCACAACTGCGCACTGCCTCGATGCACATGCCACAATCCCGGACCGGCGCGCTCGCCGGTCACCACCACCTCGTCCATGACGGCAGCAGGCGCATCGCCGGCGCGGCTGGGCGCCGCCAGAAGGCCGCCGCCTAACAGCGCAGCCCCTACCGCAGCCATCGCCGCTATTCGCATGCTAGTTCTGCGGCAGCGGAATGAATTCAGTTTCGCCCGGCACGGCCGGAAATTGCCCGCTCGCCCAGCGTTGCTTCGCGCGCTCGATTCGCTCGTTCGAGGAGGCGACGAAATTCCACCAAATGAAACGCGGCGTGGTAAATGCCGCGCCTCCCAACAGCAGGGCTCGCGTTTCTGCAAGCGCGCGCAAGCGATAGGGCGACGCCGGCGCGAAAATCGCCAGCTGCCCCTCGGTCACCGTGTGTTCGCCGATGCTGACCGCGCCCTGTGCGACATACACCGCGCGCTCCGCGTGCTCCATGGGAACATCGAGCGTCGAGCCCTGCGAGATCCTGGCGTCGACGTACAAGGTGGGCCAGCGTGTGATGACCGGCGAATGCCGACCGAAGGCCTCGCCGGCGATGATCGTCAACTCCGTGCCGGGCCCTGAGAGGCTGGGAAGAGCGGCCGCGGGGTAGTGCGCGAAACTCGGTTCGACATCCTCCTCCCCATCCGGCAAGGCCACCCAGCTCTGAATGCCGTGAATCTGATGTCCATCCGCACGCTGCGCCCGCGGAGTTCGCTCGGAATGCACGATGCCCTCTCCGGCGGTCATCCAGTTGACGTCTCCCGGACGGATCTCCTGCACCGAGTCCAAGCTATCCCGGTGCTCGAGCGCACCGGAGAAAAGGTAGGTAACCGTGGCCAGGGCGATATGCGGATGCGGCCTGACGTCGATCCCGTTGCCCGGCGCAAATTGCGCGGGACCTAAGTGATCGAAAAAAATAAACGGGCCGACCATTCGTCCTCCCTCATAGGGCAGAACGCGCCGCACCGTGAAACCGCCGAGATCGCGCTCGCGCGATCCGATGACTTGCAGAACTGTCATCTCGCTTCAGGCGCCGGCCCGAATTTTAGGCGCCGGCCCGAATCGTTTCGATTGCGTGCTTGACCGAGCGACGGGCCTCGCCGATGTGATGGATCACGCGCATCTGCAGGCCCTGCGTGTCGGGCTGGTCTTCCTCGCCGGAAACATCGGCCTGCGCCTTGTTGAGCAGATCGAGGGCCTTGTGGAAACGGCCGCGCAGTGGCAGATGAGCGTCGACCGGCATGTGGTCGGAGATATTCTTGCCGTCCATGATCGCGGCGCGCTTGATCTCGTCGATCGCCTTGTCAATGGCGACGATTGCGTGATCCTCTTCCTGATTTACCGGATCGCTGGCGAGGCGCTCCAGATGAGCGCGCGCATCGCGCAGATCGGAGAGCGCATGCAAGTACGCCGGATGCTTGCCGGGGGTATCGGCCCACGAGGGAGCCGCAAGCACCAACGCGAAGCTGGCGGAAGCGATGACCTGGAGCAGTCGGAAACTCATGGATTGATCTCCTGAAGTGGCTTGTCTCGATACTAGGATTCGCCAGCGTGATATGGTACATCCGTGGCCAGGAAACGAAAGCGCACGGTGACCCGCAGCGCCGCGGAAGCGGCGGTCAAGACCCTGTTGCTGTGGGCCGGTGACGATGCGGATCGAGAGGGCTTGCGCGACACGCCGAAGCGGGTGGTCAACGCCTACCGCGATTGGTTCTCCGGCTATTCCATTGATCCTGGCGAGTACCTGCGGCGTACCTTCGAGGAAGTCGAGGGTTATGACGAAATGGTGGTGTTGCGCGATATCTCGTTCGAGTCGTTCTGCGAGCACCATATGGCGCCGATCATCGGGCGCGCCCACGTCGGCTATCTGCCGACCGACCGGGTGGTCGGCATCAGCAAGCTCGCGCGCGTGGTCGACGGCTATTCGCGCCGCTTCCAGGTGCAGGAAAAACTCACCGCCCAGATCGCCGCCTGCATCAACGATGTGCTCAAGCCGCGCGGCGTTGGGGTGGTGGTCGATGCCGTGCATCAATGCATGACCACTCGCGGCGTGCACAAGCGCGGGGTATCGATGATTACCAGCAAAATGCTCGGCACTTTCCGCGTGGATGCCAGCACCCGCGCGGAGTTCCTGCGCTTCATCGACATCGAGGGTAGCGCCAAGCGCTGATCAACGCTTGCGGTCAGCCGCCGCGCCGCGCATGGGCATCAAGTCGATCGCAAAGCTGTAGCGGTGCCGCTCGCCGGGCTGCAGAGCCCCCACACCCACCACCTGACGCGCTATTTTCTCACCTTGCTCGTTGGTGATCGAAATGACGACGCTGTACTCGCACTGCTCATTGGCAGCCGGGTGATGGATCGAACCCTCGATGCGCACGGCCGGCACGCCCGCGCTCTGCGGTTCCGCGCCGCCGGCGCTGAACTTCAGATGGTGATGGCACCCGGGGCATATATGCGCGCTCTGCAGGACTGTCGCCTTGCAGTGGGGACATACTCGTGTTGCGCCGAAAGTGCCCTGCCGAGCAACGCTCATTTCTGAGTGCCGCCCCCCACAACCCCCAACGAGGCCTTGGCTTTCTCCTCGTCCCAGCCAAATTCGACGTGGCCGCGCATGCGCGAGCCGGCCGCCACCGTGATCGATCCGGCTTTGACATCGCCGACGATCACTCCGCCCTCTTGGACGTCGACCCGCTTGGCGGACTCGATGTTGCCCTGCAGTTCGCCGCCCACGACCACGATGCCGGCGAGCACTTGGCCGGTTAGATGCGCACCCGCCTCGATGCTGAAGTTACCGTCGATGCGCACGTCGCCCTTGAACCGGCCTGCCATTTTCACATTGCCCGAGCCCTCGATCTTGCCCTCGATCGAAAGGTTCGCGGCGATCACGGATTCGCCGCCCTCGCCCCGCTCCCGGGGCGCAGGCCGGCGCGGTGTCAAACTCGCCGCCGTATCGGCGGAAGGCCGTTCGCCCAGATGGCGGTCCTGCGGCGTGGGTGCCGCCGCGGGTGACAGGGGGGTCGCGGTGGCCGGGGTCGGGGTTTCTTTCCAAAGCGCCATGGGTACATTCTCCCGCAGATAAGGTCGGTAAAGCCTACACGCTAACGCTGATAATTGTCATCGGAGGACTGTCTTTTTCTGGAGACGGTAGGCGCTGCCGGCGGCCTGTGCTGCGGGATCTACCGGCATTGCCGACAGGGGCGCCCTTGCCGATAATAACCGGCCTCAGCCCTTGACCGCGGGGTCCAGCGCGCTACCCTGGCGCCGGGAATCGCCCCTTGGAGCGCCTATGTCAGAGGATCCTACGCATCTTTTAAGCCTGCGGACGGCGAATTCGCCGAACGATTTCGACCTGCGTCGGGTGGGCGCGAACCCCGATTATTGGTACCCCCTGGCGTGGGCGGACGAGCTCAAGGTTGGCCGCACCCTCGGCCGCAGCTTTGCCGGCCAGCCGATCGCGCTGTACCGCGGTGCGAGCGGCCGGGTATTCGCCCTGGAGGACCGCTGCGCGCACCGCCAGGTACCCCTGCATCTCGGGGTGGTCACCGGCGATGAGATCAAGTGCCACTATCACGGCTGGACCTACGACTGCAGCGGCAAGTGCGTGAACGTTCCTTATTTCGGCATGACGCGGCTGCCCAATGGCGTGAAGAGCTATCCCGCCCGCGAAGTGGACGGCCTAATTTTCGTCTTTCCGGGCGATCCCGCGCTCGCCGAAAGCCGGCTGCCGTCAGGACTCGGATCGTCGCAGCGCAAGGACTACAAGACCCGGCGGCTTAACCGCCAAGTGGCCTGCCATTACACCTTCATGCACGAGAACTTGTTCGACATGAACCACCAGTTCATGCATCGCAAGCAGATGGGCTCGATCCGGGCCAATTGCCTCGGACGCAAACACGGCGAGGACTGGGCCCAGGTCGAATACAGCTTCAGCCGGACCGAGGGCAAGCCCTCGGTGGGCGAGCAGGTCATCGTGGATCTGATGCGCAAGCGCAGCGTGACGAAGCAGGATTTCTCCGACCACATGCGCATCCGCACCGACTATCCCACCCAGAGCCTGAAAGTCTGGGTGGGACGCGACATCAAGGATAGCAACGATCCGGTGCTCGATGTGTGGCTTGCATACACTCCGCTCGATTCGGCCCAGCGCACCAATCGCACCTACGGCTACTTGTCGGTGAAGAAGCCGCGCGTGCCCGGTATCATCCACGCGGTGTGGCCGTTCGTGGTGTGGTTCACCGAAAATATTTTCCGCGAGGACAAGGAAATCGTGGAATACGAGCAGCGGGCTTATGACTCGCAAGGCGCGGACTGGAACAACGAGGTGTTCCCGGCGCTGCGCGACCTGCGCAGCGTGCTGGCCCGCTGCGGCAGCCCCATGGGCTAGATGCGATGACACGGGCCGCGGCCGGGGCGTTGACGGCCGGCGTGCTGCTGTTCATCGCAGTGCTCGTCTCGCAGCGGCTGCCCGCGGTGATGGCGACGCTGTCGCTGGCTGGCTGGGGATTGCTGCTGGTCGCGCTGTTTCACTC
>Ga0302311_10007187_pt1 | contig 11393 bp, 7 predicted proteins | sample III_Palsa_N1_3_FD_200449 | JGI IMG/M metagenome (GOLD analysis project Ga0302311, IMG submission 200449) | Peat permafrost microbial communities from Stordalen Mire near Abisko, Sweden - III_Palsa_N1_3 | ecosystem: Environmental > Terrestrial > Soil > Palsa > Peat permafrost | place: Sweden...
TATCCAGTCGGGCGATCGCATCCTCAGCATCGATGGCCACACGGTGGATACTTTTACCGATGCGATGGACAGTGTGGTCAATGCGCTGCTGGGGCGCACGCCGCTGCCGCTCACCGTGCGCGGCAGCGATGGCCGCTCGCGGCAGCTGGTGCTGCCGCTGGAACAGCTGCCTGCCGGCCAGCCCATTGATCAATACTTGAAAGAACTCGGCCTGGATCTGGCGCCGCCACCCGCGATCGCAGCCACCGTCATGCCGGGCAAACCAGCCGCGCTGGCCGGCATACAGGGCGGCGACCGCATCGTTGCGGTTAATGGCCAGCTCGTAGCCGACTACTCCGTTTTCCAGAAACTGGTGCCCGCGGAAGCGGCCAAGTCGCCTCACCTGCAACTGACCATCGAGCGCGCCGGCAAGCCGATGCTGTTGGTCGTCGATGCACAACAGGAGTCCCTGCAAGGCCAGCCCGTCAAATGGGTGATCGGCGTGGGTGGCCCCGAACCCGAACAGGTCACCTTGCGCTACGGCCCGATCAGGGCGTTCGGCGCATCACTGCAGGCTACCTGGCGCAACACCGCACAGACCTTCAACCTGATCGGAAAGATGGTCAGCGGGCAGGCCTCCACCAACAATCTGTCTGGCGTCATCGGCATCGCCCAGGTAGCCAATCAATCGGCCAGCATGGGCCTGCCATGGTTTCTGCAGTTTCTGGCACTGATATCGCTGAGTCTGGCAATCCTGAACCTGCTGCCGATCCCGCTGCTGGATGGCGGGCACCTGCTGTATTATCTTGTGGAGTTGGTCAAAGGCAGCCCGGTCAACGAGCAGGTGATGATCGTCGGCCAGTACATCGGGCTGGCGTTGCTGTTCAGCTTGATGGGGTTGGCGTTCTACAACGATATCCACCGCATGCTGCTGTCGTGACAGCGATGACCAGCAATCGTGGCATGTCAATGTACGCCTGCCTGTGCCAGTCACAGTACAGCGCGGCGGCAAATCAAACGAGGCACTCCGGCGGAGTGCAGACACCCTTTCGAGACAGGACTACCTCCTGTTTCATGCTTTTGATCGGAGCGGCCGTGCTGGCCGTTCCATCGATATAACCCAACGGAACCGACGATGAAGCGTATCGCCGCGCTGATCCTGCTTGCCTCCCTCTCCGTCAATGCGTTTGCGTTCGACCCGTTCGTGGTGTCGGACATTCGCATCGACGGCCTCAGCCGCATCTCCGCCGGTACCGTGTACAACTACCTGTCGATCAACAAGGGGGACCGGCTGACCAACGACGAGGCCCAGCGGGCCATCCGCGCGTTGTACCAGACCAAGTTCTTCAGTGACGTGGAGATGGATCGCGACGGCGACATCCTGGTGATCAAGGTGATCGAGCGGCCGTCGATCGCCAAGCTGACCATCCGCGGCAACCACGACATCAAGACCGATGACCTGAAGAAAGGCCTGAAGGAAATCGGCCTCACCGAGGGCGAGACCTTCGACCGGCTGGCACTGGACAACGTACAGCAGGAGCTGATCCGCCAGTACTACAACCGCGGCAAGTACAACGTCTCGGTGATCCCGCACGTGACCCAGCTGGACCGCAATCGCGTCTCCATCGACCTGGAGATCCGCGAAGGCAAGGTTGCCAAGATCGAGGAAATCAAAATCCTCGGCAACCACGCGTACACCGACAAGGATATTCGCAAGGGTTTCGAGTCGGATACCAGCAACCTGATGTCCTGGTATTCGAAGGACGATCAGTATTCGCGCGAGAAACTCTCCGGCGATCTGGAGAAGCTGCAGTCCTATTACATGAATCGTGGCTACGCCGATTTCGGGGTCGACTCCACCCAGGTATCGATCTCACCGGACAAGCGCGGGATGTATATCGACGCCAGCGTGAAGGAAGGCGATATCTACAAGGTCAGCAGCGTCAAGCTGCTCGGCACGCTGATCCTGCCGGAAGCAACCCTGCGCCAGTTGATCTTCGTCAAGCCGGGTGAAACCTTCAATCGCGCCGCGATCGAGGCGAGCACGAAGTCGATCACGGCCGTGCTGGCCAATATCGGTTACGCCTTTGCCAAGGTCACTCCCATCCCCAAGCTCGACAAGGACAAACGCACCGTCGACCTGACCCTGTACGTCGAGCCAGGCCAGCGTGTGTACGTGCGTCGTGTCGTATTTCAGGGCAATACCCGTACCGAGGACGAGGTGCTGCGCCGCGAGATGCGCCAGCTTGAGGGTTCCTGGTATTCGCAGGCAGCGATCGACCGTTCCAAGATCCGCCTGCAGCGGCTGGGCTTCTTCAAGAAGGTCGACATCGACAAGAAGCTGGTGGCAGGTACGCAGGATCAGGTCGACATCAGCGTCAAGGTCGAGGAGCAGTCCGCCGGCAGCCTGCAGTTCGGCGTCGGCTATTCGCAGCTCGAAGGCATCATCCTGAATGCTTCGGTCACGCAGAACAACCTGTTCGGCACCGGTGACAGCTTCTCGGTGAGCGGCTCGCGCAGCTATTACTCCACCACCTACGGCGTCAACTACTACAACCCGTACAAGACCGACTACGGCAATACCGATTTCGCGGATTACTCCACCAGCCAGAAATCTTTTTCCAGCTATCTGGGTATCCCGATCACCGAGACCGATAGCATGCGCGTGGGTCTGGGCATCAGCAGCAACAAGGTCAACCTGATTCCGGGCTACAGCCCGCAGGTGCTGATTGACTACCAGAACGAGATCGGCTACCAGACCGTCCATTCATGGATCGGCACGCTGGGCTGGACCCACGATACCCGCAACGGCTACTGGGCACCGACCCGTGGCGGCTTGATGTCCCTGTCGACGGATGTCGCGTTGCCCGGCTCGACCGTGCAGTACTGGAAGCTGACGGCGCAAGCCAACCATTACTGGCCGATCGGCAAGGGCTTCGTGTTGTATCTGGATGGCCAGGCCGGCTACGGCAAGACCTATGGTCAGAACGGTATCACCGACCAGGCCTTCGACGCGCTGAAGGCCGTCTATGCCGCCAATGGCGAGGCTGCCCCAGCGGACATGCGCAACGACTTCCCGTTCTGGTCGAACTTCTACTCCGGCGGCGTGACCGACGTGCGTGGTTTCCAGGACAACACGCTGGGACCGCGGGTCTGTATCGACGGTACGAATCCTGCCAAGAACGGTTACTGCGACAATGGCAGCTATTACGCGCAACCGATCGGTGGTGCGTTCAAGGTGCTCGGCACCGCCGAGCTGTACCTGCCGCTGCCCTTCCTGAAAGACACCAACACTGCACGCGTGTCGATTTTCACGGACGTCGGCAATGCCTACCAGAACATCCAGAGCTTCAATGCCAGCACCCTGCGCGCATCGGCCGGTATCTCGCTGCATTGGCAGGCGCCGATCGGCCCACTGATCATCAGCCTGGCCGTTCCATTCCGTACCCAGGCCGACGACAGCCATTACGAAGAACGCATCCAGTTCACCTTTGGCAGCACCTTCTAACCGTCACCGGCGAACATGCTGGGACAAGGAAAGCGCGGCCATGCCGCGCTTTCTGCTTTGCGACCAGTTGGAACCACGCAGACGGGCTGGCTGCCGATACAATGGCCGCCGTGTCACGGAGAGCATCTTGAGCACGAACAGCACTTATTCCCTCGCCGAAATCGCCCAGCGGTTCGACCTGACCTGTCATGGCGACCCCACGATCCGCCTTGACGGAGTCGGTACGCTGGCCGGCGCCGGCCCCAGCCAGCTGAGCTTCCTCTCCAACAGCAAGTACAGCGCCCAATTGGCTGCCACCCATGCCGGTGTGGTGGTACTGCGCGAGGAGGACGTCGCCAACTGCCCCGTGGCCGCGTTGGTGACACGCGATCCCTACGTGGCCTACGCAAAAATCGCCGCACTGTTTGAACGCCTGCCTGCCGCGCTCGCGGGGATCCATCCCAGCGCGGTGGTTGCCGCCGGCGCGCAGGTCAGCAGCAGCGCCAGCATTGGCCCCTGCTGCGTGATCGCGGACGGCGCCGTGATAGCGGACGGTGCCGTGCTGGGGCCGCACTGCATCGTCGGCGAGGATTGTACGGTCGGTGCACAGTCGCGATTGGTCGCCCGAGTGACCCTGGTCACCCGGGTCACTTTGGGCAAGCGCGTGCTGGTACACCCAGGCGCGGTGATAGGTTCGGACGGCTTCGGTCTCGCATTTGACCACAGCGCTTCCGATCACGGCAGCTGGATCAAGCTGCCGCAGCTCGGCGGCGTGCGCATCGGCGATGACTGCGAGATCGGCGCGAATACCACGATCGACCGTGGTGCGCTGGATGACACCGTGCTGGAGCAGGATGTGCGGCTGGACAACCAGATCCAGATCGCCCACAACGTCCACGTCGGCGCGCATACCGCCATGGCCGGATGCGCCGCGGTCGCCGGCAGCGCGAAAATCGGTCGATACTGCATGATTGGCGGCAACGCGGGCGTGCTCGGCCATCTCGAACTGGCCGACCGGGTTACCATTACCGCCAAGAGCCTGGTCACGCATTCGATCCGCGAGCCAGGCGAATATTCTTCTGGCGTGCCACTGCAGGAGAACCGCCTATGGCGGAAGAGTGCGGCACGCTTCAAACATCTGGACGAGTACGCGCGCCGGTTGTCGGCGCTGGAGAAGGACCGCAACAATGAGTGAAAAAATCGGGACCCTGACGTTGCCGCTCAGTGTGGAGCAGATCCAGCAATTGCTGCCGCATCGCTATCCGTTTCTGCTGGTGGATCGCGTGATCGAGATCGTGCCTGACGTGAGTGTGGTCGCGCTGAAGAACGTGACCATCAACGAGCCGTTCTTCCAGGGCCACTTCCCCGGCCACCCCGTCATGCCTGGCGTGCTGATCGTCGAGGCGATGGCGCAGACTGCCGGCCTGCTGACCCAGATCAGTCGGCACCTCAAGGGCGACAAGGGCAGCCCGTTGTTCTACCTGGTCAAGGTCGACAACGCACGCTTCAACGCGCCGGTGGTACCGGGCGACCAGTTGCGCATGGAGGTGACCCTGAAGCGCCTGATGCGGGGCATGGGCCTGTTCGTGGCACGTACCCTTGTTGATGGCAAGGAAGTGGCCAGTTGCGAACTGATGTGCGCAGCGAGGTCCGACAAATGACCCATGCCGCCTCGATTCACCCCAGCGCGCTGATCGATCCCTCTGCGACCATCGGCGCCAATGTCAGCATCGGCGCCTACAGCGTGATCGGTGCCGAGGTGGAAATCGGCGACGGCACCGTGATCGGCCCGCATGTGGTGATCGAGGGTCCGACCCGGATCGGTCGTGACAATCGCATCGCCCAGTTCGCCTCGCTCGGCGGCGAACCGCAGGACAAAAAGTTTGCCGGTGAGCACACCGAACTGGTGATTGGCGATCGCAATCTGATCCGCGAATTCGTCACCATCAATCGTGGTACCGGCGAAGGCGGTGGCGCCACCCGAATCGGCAACGACAACTGGCTGCTCGCCTACGTGCATATTGCGCACGACTGCCAGCTCGGCAACCACGTGGTGTTCTCCAATTACGCCGCGCTGGCCGGGCATGTGGAAGTCGGCGACTGGACGGTCTTCGCCGGTTATTCCGGCGCGCATCAGTTCTGCAAGATCGGCGCGCATGCCTTCATCGGCATGGGCTGCCTGGTCGGCCATGACGTACCGCCGTTCGTGACGATGGCGAACGAGCAGCAGGGCCGCCCGCGCGGCATCAACAGCGAAGGCCTGAAGCGCCGCGGCTTCGACGCCACGCGCATCGCCGCGATCAAGCGCGCCTACCGCACCCTGTACATGGCCGGCCTGTCGCTGCCTGAAGCTCGCGAGAAACTGGTCGAGCAGACGCAACAGAGCGATGACGTGCGGGCGATGCTGGAGTTTCTCGACCACAGCGAGCGAGCGCTGGCCCGATAAGCGTGAAACGCTTATCGGGAAATCAGGCACGCGTTCTTGCTCTGACCTTGGCCTAAAGCCGGAGGCAACAACATGCAGGCCAGCGAAGCCTCCCCGCATCCCCTGATCATCGCCATCCTCGCCGGCGAAGATTCCGGTGACCAGCTCGGCGCCGACCTGATCGTCGCATTGCGCCAGCGTTATCCGCAGGCACGCTTCATCGGCATTGGCGGCGCCCGCATGCAGGCACAGGGCTTCGAGTCCTGGTACGACATCCATGAGCTTTCGCTGTTCGGTTTCAGCGAAGTGATCCGCCACCTGCCGCGACTGCTGCGCTTGCGCAAGGCCTTGGTGGCGCGCCTGCTGAAAGTACGCCCCGCCGTCGTGGTCGGCATCGACGCACCCGATTTCAACCTCGGCGTGGAGCAGCGGCTGAAACAGGCCGGACTGCTGACCGTGCATTACGTCAGCCCGTCGGTCTGGGCATGGCGCGAGAAGCGCGCGGAGAAGATCGGCCGCAGCGCACGCCGCGTGTTGTGCTTGTTCCCGATGGAGCCGGCGATCTACGCGAAGCATGGCATCGACGCCCGCTTCGTTGGCCATCCGCTGGCTGATCGCTTCGCGCTGGTATCCGACCGCGTCGGCGCACGCAACTTTCTGGAGCTGCCGCAGCAGGTACCGGTACTGGCTTTGCTGCCCGGCAGTCGACTCTCCGAACTGGCACGACTGGGGCAGATCTTCATCGATGCCGCGACCCAGGTCGCCGCTGCACTGCCCGGGCTGCGCATCGTGATCCCGGCCGCCAATCCGCAGGTACACGCCCGGCTCAAGGATCTATTGGCGAAAGGTCCACGCGACGAAGCAGCGCCGCTGCTGCTCGATGGCCATGCGCATGAGGCGATGCTGGCCGCCGACGTGGTACTGCTGGCCTCCGGTACCGCCGCACTGGAAGCGATGCTGGCGAAGCGCCCGATGGTCGTTGGCTATCGCGTCGCGCCGCTGAGTTATCGAATCGCACGCGCCATGAAGATGCTGAAAACCGATATCTATTCGCTGCCCAACATCCTGGCGCGCGCCAGCGGTCTCGGTGATGACCGGCTGGTACCCGAGCTGATGCAGGACGAATGCACCGCCGGGAACCTGGCCGCCGCTACGTTGACGCTGTTTCGCGACAGTGAGCGCCGCGGTCACATCGTCTCCGCATTCGAGCAACTGCATCAGGCGTTGCGTGGCAGTCTGGAGGGGCGCGCGGGAGACCGTGCGGCGGCGGCGATTGCCGAGCTGATCGATGAAGAACATGTTGGCTAGGAAGCCAGCGGCGAGCCGCCCTCATCCTCCACAAAGGGGATTTCCCATTAGTCGCGACCTTCTCCTCAAAGGGGAGAAGCGGTGAACGCAAACAGTATTTTCATAGCCGGTGTGGACGAGGCCGGTCGCGGACCGCTGGCCGGACCGCTGGCCGTGGCTGCCGTGATCCTGGATCCGGATCGTCCCATCACCGGACTCAACGATTCGAAGAAGCTCAGCGAAGCCAGGCGTGAGGCACTCTTTCCGCTGATCATCGAGCGTGCACTGGCGTTTTGCGTCGTGCTGATCGAACCAGACGAGATCGACCGCCTGAACATCTTCCAGGCCACCATGACCGGCATGAGCCGCGCCGTGGCTGGCCTCGAGCCAGCCGCGCATGAAGCATTGATCGACGGCAACAAGCTGCCGAAGGATCTGCCCTGCCGCGGTCGCGCCATCGTTGGCGGCGATGCACTGGAACCGGCCATCAGCGCCGCCTCGATCCTCGCCAAGGTCAGTCGCGATCGCCTGATGGTGGCGATGGATGCCGTCTACCCCGGCTACGGTTTTGCGGTGCACAAAGGCTACCCGACGCCTGTACACCTGGCGACGCTGCAGCAGCTTGGCCCCTGCGCGCAACATCGCCGCAGCTTTGCCCCGGTGCGACGGCTGCTGGATCAGGCGATCTTGTTCTGATCATGCATCGCTGAAACCCTTTAATTTGCGGACAAATGCTCGTGCTGTCGCCGCGGGTGGCTGCTTGTATAGACCATCCGTCTATGCAACTTCCCCCCGCGTTGGCGCAACATTTACTGCAGGAACCACAACATGCACGGACGCGCCAGCAACACCGGCCTGTCCCAGCCGAAAGCACGCCGGTCAGCTGCCATCAGCGCGCACATCAGACCGCAGGAGCCCTGCCATGATGCTTCCAGGCAACCGCCCACCCACGCCACCGACGCCGATCATCACCCCGACACGAATGGCACTTACTTAAGGCAGAAAGCCTCACTTTTCGTCATTCCTGCGGCTCTCAACAGCCGAATGGCTGGTCAAGCAGGAATCCAGTGGTCCGGCCCTCTGCAGTTTGCCAAAGACGCTGGATCCTGGCTTGACCAGCTTCGCTGTTGAGAAGCGCTTCGCGAGGATGACGAGCTTAAGTAAGTGCCATTCCACCCCGACACCATCGTCGAATGCACCCGCATCAGCCGCTGCTGGCGACAACAATCCGGCACACGCCGATTACAACCTCCTGCCACTGTGGTGCGCGGACTCGACCACTACGTTGAGCACGACGATGACGAACGCTTTGACGTCCACTGAAGGCGCAGGCACGTGCAAGAATCAGGAGCTCACGCCATTCACTGAACGGGCAGGTGGATACCGGGGATCATGATCTTTCCGTGCCGATAGCACTCTGTAATGACTGACCCCGCTGATCAGCGTGTCCATCGGAGCTTTCACCACCCCATTCCTGTTGCTACGCTGCGGGCATAAATCAGGGGGATGACATGCGCAGAATCGCTGCCACAGTGCTGGGGCTGATGCTCTGTTTCGCCGCCAGTGCAGAAATGCAGCCCGGCGACACACCGCCGGACGCACTGGGTTCGGCTCTGGGTGGGCCGGCAGTGAGTGTGTCCTCGTTGCGCGGCAAGGTCGTGGTGATCAGCTTCTGGGCAACCTGGTGCGGCTACTGCATGAAGGAGATGCCGGTACTGGCAGGCCTGCAGACGCTGGCCACCCAGCGCGGCCTGCCATTGCAAGTCGTGGCCGTCGACTCCAAGGAAGACCACGATACGTTCGCGCACAGCGCACGTGTGCTCAGAAAACGATTGCCGGGGCTGTTGATCACCTGGGATCGAACTGGGGCGATCGGCAAGCCTTATGGCAGCGACAAGGGTATCCCCGTGATGGTGATGCTGCATCGCGATGGCACGGTAGCGCATATCCATGTCGGCTACGGCGAAGACATGCTCGACAGCCTGGTGGGCGAAATCAATGACTTGCTCGTTGAGCCGCAGCCCACACCCGTTGCCGGAATCACCGGCAGTCACTGACCATCGGCGCCGTCTGGCAACCTGACTCCAGCTGCCGCAATGCATTGCGCAAACCGCACGGAAGTCAATCTTGCCGCTGGAGTGAGCGCCGGTTAGCCTGCACAGACTCACCGCGCAAATCTGCATGACCGTCCGCTATACCCACCTGCACCTGCACAGCGAATATTCGCTGGTCGATTCGACTGTCCGCATCAAGGCGCTGGTCGCTGCCTGCGTGCGCGACGGTATCCCGGCCGTGGCGTTGACCGACGAATGCAACATGTTCGCGCTGGTGAAGTTCTACAAGGCCTGCAGTGCGGCCGGGATCAAACCGATCGGCGGTTGCGACCTCCTGATTTCCGCACCGGATGACCCGCGTCCGTGGCGACTCACCCTGCTGTGCCAGAACCGCGACGGCTATCTCAATCTTTCGCGACTGGTCTCGCGGGCATGGCAGGAAGGCCAGCACGGCGGGCGGGCGCTGGTCGAGGCCGGCTGGCTGAATGCTGATGCCAGCAACGGGCTGATCGCCCTACTCGGTCGCGAAAGCGAGGTCGGCCGCATCGCGCTGAATCAGGGCACCGAGGCGGCGCTGGTCAAGCTGCGCCCGCTGGTGCGGCTGTTCCCGGAACGGCTGTATCTGGAGCTGACCCGCTGCGGTCGCGACGGCGAGGAAAACTGGAATACTGCCGCGCTCGCACTGGCAGCCGAACTCGCCCTGCCGGTGCTGGCCAGCAACGACGTACGCTTTCTCAAACAGGACGACTTCAGCGCCCATGAGGCGCGCGTGTGCATCAACCAGGGCCGCGTACTGGCCGACCCGAAGCGCCCGCGCGACTACAGCGACCAGCAATACCTGAAGACGCCCGACGAGATGGCCGCGCTGTTCGCGGATCTTCCCGAGGCACTCGAAAACAGCGTCGAGCTGGCCAGGCGCTGCAATCTGGAGCTGGAGTTTGGCAAGTACTATCTGCCTGACTTCCCGGTGCCCGCAGGCCACGATCTCGACAGCCACATCCGTGAGCTGTCGCGCCAGGGTCTGCGCGAGCGCCTGGCTACGGCGCCACTGGCTGCTGGCCAGACGCTGACCGACTACGAGGCGCGGCTGGAACGCGAGCTCGACGTCATCATCGAGATGGGTTTCCCCGGCTACTTCCTGATCGTCGCGGACTTCATCAACTGGGGCAAACAGAACGGCATACCGGTTGGGCCCGGCCGTGGTTCCGGTGCCGGCTCGCTGGTCGCCTGGGCGCTGAAGATCACCGATCTGGATCCGCTGCAGTTCAACCTGCTGTTCGAGCGCTTCCTCAATCCCGAACGCGTGTCGATGCCCGACTTCGACATCGACTTCTGCATGGATCGCCGCGACGAGGTGATCGACTACGTGTCGCGCAAGTACGGTCGTGATCGCGTCAGCCAGATCATCACCTACGGCTCAATGGCGGCCAAGGCCGTGCTGCGCGACTCCGGCCGCGTACTCAGCATGCCGTACGGCCAGGTCGACCGGCTGGCCAAGATGGTGCCGCCACGGCCGCTCGATCTCACCTTGTCCGATGCACTCGGTCGCTCGGAGAAGTCGAAGAAGGAAACCGATCGCGTCGTCAAGGAATTCTGCGAGGCGTACGAGAACGACGAAGACGCTCACGCGCTGATCGACCTGGCCTTGAGCCTGGAAAATCTCACCCGCAATGCCGGCAAGCACGCCGGTGGCGTGGTGATCGCGCCGACCCCATTGACCGACTTCGCGCCGCTGTACTGCGAAGCGGGCGGTGGCGGCGTGGTGACCCAGTACGACAAGGATGACGTGGAAGCGGTCGGCCTGGTGAAGTTCGACTTTCTCGGCCTGCGCACGCTGACCATCATCGACTGGGCGGTGAAGGCGATCAACCTGCGCCGCGCGAAAACCGGTGAAGCGCCGCTGGATATTTCGCAGTTGCCACTGGACGATCCGAAGCCGTACGAGCTGCTTAAGAAGGCGCAGACCATCGCGGTGTTCCAGCTCGAATCCTCCGGTATGCAGCGCATGTTGAAGGATGCGAAGCCCGACCGCTTCGAGGACATCATCGCGCTGGTGGCACTGTACCGTCCCGGCCCGATGGACCTGATCCCCAGCTTCATCGCGCGCAAGCATGGCCGCGAGGACGTGGAATATCCCGACCCGCGCGTCGAGCCGATCCTG
>Ga0302311_10007189_pt1 | contig 11393 bp, 14 predicted proteins | sample III_Palsa_N1_3_FD_200449 | JGI IMG/M metagenome (GOLD analysis project Ga0302311, IMG submission 200449) | Peat permafrost microbial communities from Stordalen Mire near Abisko, Sweden - III_Palsa_N1_3 | ecosystem: Environmental > Terrestrial > Soil > Palsa > Peat permafrost | place: Sweden...
GCCCTGAAGCCGGCCTCAGATGTAGCGGCGCAGCGACCTGGTCAGCTCGGCGACCGTCGACTTCTTCTTGCTTTGCGGCGGCTGGTAAGCGAGCCGGGCGTGGTCGTTGCAGTAGGGCCCGTCCTCGCCGGCCCGCCGGCCGCAGAAGGTGAAGTCGTTGCTCGATGGATCACCGATCGGCCACTTGCACATGTGAGCGCCCAGCGTCAGCACCGTGGCCGTGCCGGGCAGCTCGACGAATGGCGCGCTGCGAACCGCCGGAACCGTGTGAGCCCGGGGCTCGATCGACCGGGCGCGCGGCGCCGGCATCGAGATCGGACGCGGCGGCCGCGGTGTCTTGAAGGTCGGTCGGCTCGGATGCGATGGCGCGGCGCGGCCGGAGAGGCCCAGCCGGTGCACCTTGCCGATGACCGCGTTGCGCGTGACCCCGCCCAACTGTTTGGCGATCTGGCTGGCGGATAGACCGTCCAACCAAAGCTTCTTGAGGGTCGCGACCCTCTCGTCCGTCCAGCCCATGGCGATCTCCAACCCGCTCATCAGCGAGGGGGTCCGTCCCCACGGACCACGACGCTAGATGTTGTGCCCCAGCCGCGTCCCACGACGACGACCTACCACATACAGTAAACAAACGATTAAGGACCACAATAGGCGCCGGGGCACATGTCCACAGGAACTATATGTTGATGCGCGGTTCTGACCCGGTTGCGCCGTGCGGCATGGCGGCGCACATGAGGGGCGCCATGCGGGATATGCCTTTCAGCGCCGACACCGTCCTACCGCCCGTGCCGCGAGCCTATCGCGGCATCAACTGGGACGGCCTGCGCGCCCTCTACATCCGCGAGGTGCGGCGCTTCTGGAAGGTGGGGCTGCAGACCCTGGCCGCGCCGATCGTGACCGCGCTGCTCTACATGATGGTGTTCGTGGTCGCCGTCGGCGGCTCGCGGCAGGTGGAAGGGGTGGCGTTCAGCGCCTTCATCGCACCGGGCCTGATCATGATGCAGATCCTCAACAACGCCTTCTCCAACTCGTCCTCGTCGCTGCTGCAGGCGAAGATGAACGGCCTGATCGGCGACTTCCTCACCCCGCCGCTGTCGCCCGGCGAACTGGTGGCCGGCTTTGCGCTGGGCGCCCTGACGCGGGGCATCGTCGTCGGGACGGTGGCCGGGCTGGCGATCTTCCCGTTCGCCCACATGAGTTTCGACCAGGTCTGGGCGATCTTCTACTTCAGCATCGGCGCGGCGCTGATCATGGGGCTGCTGGGCGCGATGACGGCGATCTGGTCGGAGAAGTTCGACCACATCGCCGCGGTGACCAACTTCATCGTCATGCCGATGACCTTCCTGTCTGGCACTTTCTACCTGGTCAAGAACCTGCCGGAGCCGTTTCGCACCGTCTCTCAGTTCAACCCGTTCTTCTACCTGATCGCCGGCTTCCGCTACGGCTTCACCGGCATCATGGACGGCTCGCTGATGGTCGGCGTGGCGCTGACGGCGGCGCTGGTCGTCGTGCTTTGGGCGATCACCTGGTGGATGTTCGCCAGTGGCTACAAGCTGAAGACCTAGGCGCGGCGGCCTTGGCGACGGTCCGCTACATTGTCAGCGACGTCGCGGCGGCGAGCGAGTTCTACATCGGCCAGCTGGGTTTCGAGCTGGTCCAGGCCTACGGGCCGGCGATGGCGATCGTCCGGCGCGGCGACCTCTTACTCTGGCTCGCCGGGCCGGGTGCTTCGGCGTCGCGGCCGATGCCGGACGGACGGCAACCAGTGCCGGGCGGCTGGAACCGCATCGTGGTCGAGACCGCCGACCTGGCCGCGCTCGTCGCGTCGCTGAAAGCTGCCGGGGCACCCTTCCGGAACGAGATTATCAGCGGCCCGGGCGGCCGACAGACGTTGTGCGAGGACCCGTCCGGCAACGTGGTCGAGCTGTTCGAGCCGGGGTGAGACGTCTCAGTAGGGAAAGCGACATTGGGCAATCTGCAGCGCCTGAGCATCGCCTTTCCCGCTCACACGGTAAACCAGGCGGTCCGCCACGGTTATGCGGCGAGACCACCATCCTTGCAGATCGCCTCGCAAGGGCTGTGGCTTGCCAGTGCCCTTGAGCGGGTCGCGTTGGCATTCCTTGATCAGGCCGTTCAGCCGGTCGAGGACGTTGGGATCGGTCGCCTGCCAATGGAGATAGTCTTGCCAGGCGCGCTCAGCGAAGACGAGTTTCACGGCTCGATCAAGTCGTGCTCTTCACCGTCGCCCGTATCGAGCTCGCGGATTGCCTCGCGGAGCCGATCGGCATTGTTTGGAGTTGAGAGCAGATGGACTGTCTCTTCCATCGCGTTCCAGTCGGCCAGCGACACCATCACAACGGCCTCCGCCTTCTGCCGGGTGATGACCACTGGCTGATGGTCTTCCACTACGCGGTCCATCACCTCTTTGAGCTTGGCGCGCGTGTCTGAGTAGCTGAGCACGTCCATAGCTAAACTCCGAACCCGCCTCATATGTACAGATATTGGTACAATATCAAGCCTCGGATCACACTGCGTTCTGAATTGACAACGCACACCCTTCGGACCCATACGCGCCGCTTTCCAGCGTCCCCGTACTCCCGTGCGGGGATTTCTCAGTTTTGGAGGCTGTGATGGCCGAGGGAGCTTCGCCGACCGTTTCGAACGATCACATCATGGGCGTCTACAACCGCGCGCCCCTGTCGTTCGAACGCGGGCGAGGCGCGCGCCTCTACACCGAGGAGGGCGTCGAGTACCTCGACTGCCTGGCCGGCATCGCCACCACCGGCCTCGGCCACGCTCACCCCAAGCTGGTGCAGGCGCTGAAGGACCAGGGCGAGAAGCTCTGGCACGTCTCCAACATCTTCCGCATCCCGGAGCAGGAGAAGCTGGCGGCGAAGCTCTGCGAAGCGACCGGCCTGGACGAGGTGTTCTTCACCAACTCCGGCGCGGAATCGATCGAGTGCGCGCTGAAGACGGCGCGCAAGTTCCACTGGGCCAACGGCCAGCCGGAGCGGATCGAGATCATCGGGTTCGAAGGCGCGTTCCACGGCCGCACCTACGCGGCCATCTTCGCCGCCGGCAATCCCAGCTACACCGAGGGCTTCGGCCCGCCGCTGCCCGGCTATACAACGCTGCCGTATGGCGACATGGCGGCGCTGGAAGCGGCGGTCACCGAGCAGACGTGCGCGGTGCTGATCGAGCCGGTGCAAGGGGAGGGCGGGGCGCGCGCGCTGCCGGAAGCCGACCTCACCCGCTTGCGCGAGCTGTGCACCGAGAAGGGCGTGCTGCTGATCCTGGACGAGATTCAGTGCGGACTCGGCCGCACCGGCAAGCTGTTCGCGCACGAGTGGGCGGCCAACGCCGGGCCGGACGTCATGTGCATCGCCAAGGCGCTCGGCGACGGCTTCCCGGTCGGCGCGTGCCTGGCCACGAGCGAGGCGGCCAAGGGCATGAAGGTCGGCTCGCACGGCTCGACCTACGGCGGCAATCCGCTGGCGATGGCCGTCGGCCTGGCCTCGCTCGAGGAGCTGACCCGCCCCGAGACGCTCGCCAACGTGCGCGACATCACCGGCTACTTCGCCCAGCAGCTGTCCGGCCTGAAGGACCGCTTCCCGGAAGTGATCGAGGACATCCGCGGCAAGGGCCTGCTGATCGGCCTGAAGCTGAAAACGCCCAACCGCGACTTCATGGCCCTGGCCCGCGATGAGAAACTGTTGATCGCTGGCGGCGGAGACAACTGCGTGCGCCTGCTGCCCTCGCTGCTGCTGACGCGGGAAGAGGCGCGCGAGGCGGTCGAGAAGCTGGAACGCGCCTGCGAGGTTGCGAGGGCGACGGCGGCGGCGGCGGCATGACTGGTCAGCTCAGACGTATTTCGCCCGGCGATCGAGGGCTCCCCATGGCGCGGCCGCGCTCGTTCATCGACCTGTGGAGTCTTGAGGCCGCAGAGCTGCGCGCGATCATGAAGGACGCCCGCCAGCGCAAGGCCGCGCGCGTCGGCTGGCCCAAGGGCCGCGCCGACGCCGACGCGCCACTGAAGGACCGCACCCTGGCGATGGTGTTCCAGAAGAACTCCACCCGCACCTGGTTCTCGTTCGACGCGGCGATCCGCCAACTCGGCGGCCATTCGATCATCTCCACCGACGCGGACATGCAGCTCGGCCGCGGCGAGACTATCGCCGACACCGCCCGGGTGCTCTCGCGCATGGTCGATGCGATCATGATCCGCGCCAACCGTCACGAGGACGTGCAGGCGCTGGCCGACGCGGCCAGCGTGCCGGTGATCAACGGCCTGTCCGACGCTGGCCACCCGTGCCAGATCATTACCGACCTGATGACCTTCGAAGAGCACCGCGGCTCGCTCGAGGGCCGAACGCTGGCCTGGGTCGGCGACGGCAACAACGTCTGTTCCAGCTTCATCCAGGCGGCGCCGAAGTTCGGCTACAGGCTCAACATCGGCTGTCCCACCGCCTATGCCCCGGACCGGGTGGATCTGGCTCGCGCCGCCGCGCAGCAGGGCCGGATCGCGGTGACCGACGACCCGCGCGAGGCGGTGGCCGGCGCCGACCTCGTTATCGCCGACACCTGGGTCTCGATGGGCGACAAGGACCCCGACGTGCGGCTGGCGACGCTGGAGCCTTACCGCGTCGACGAGCCGCTGATGGCCCTTGCAGCCAAGGACGCGCTGTTCATGCACTGCCTGCCCGCGCACCGTGGCGAGGAAGTGACCGAAGGTGTGATCGACGGGCCCAACTCGGTGGTCTGGGACGAAGCCGAGAACCGCATCCATGCGCAGAAATCCATCCTCGCTTGGTGCTTCGGCGCGATCTGAGTTCCCCAATTCACCCGCTCATACTGGCTTTCGCCGGGATGAGCGGGGATATGCGGCGGTGATGCTGGAAATCCGGCCGGCAAAACCCATATCCGGCCTCGTGCCCCAAAGAACCATCCCCCTCGACGATCTGGCCGCGCCGTTCCAGATCGAGGACCAGCCGGTGCGCGGCCGGCTGGTGCGCCTCGGCGCCGCCGTCGACGAGGTGCTGACCCGACACGAATATCCGACCGCGGTCGCCAACCTGCTCGGTGAGACCTGTGCGCTGGCGGCTCTGGTCGGCAATAGCCTGAAGTTCGAGGGCCGGCTGATCGTGCAGGCCCAGGGCGACGGGCCGGTGTCCTATGTCGTCGCCGATTACGACACCGAGGGCTCGCTGCGGGGCTACTGCCGCTATGACGCCGCGCGTCTGGCCGAGCTGCAGACCGAGACCGGCTTTCGGGTCCCGGGCGCCCAAGCTCTGCTCGGCCACGGGGTGTTCATCATGACCATCGACCAGGGCGCCGACACCGAGCGCTATCAGGGCGTGACGCCGATCGAGGGCGAGACGCTGGCCTTCTGCGCCGAGCGCTACTTCGCCCAATCCGAGCAGACGCCAACCCGCGTGCGCCTGGCGGTTGGCCAGGTCGACGACGGCTCAGGTCCGAAGTGGCGCGCCGGCGGCATCCTGCTGCAGAACATCGCCGAGGACGACGCCCGCGGCGAGACCGCCGAGGCCTGGCGCGAGGCGCAATTCTTGTTCGAGACAATCGGCGAGGACGAGCTGATCGATCCGACCCTGACGCCCGAGACCCTGCTCTACCGGCTGTTCCACGAACAGGGCGTGCGGCTGTTCGCGGCCCAGCCGCTGAGGGCGTTCTGCCGCTGCTCGCAGGATCGCATCCTCTCCGTGCTGCAGGCGTTCGGCGCCGCCGAGCGGGCCGAGATGGTCGAGGCCGACGGCCGCATCCACGTCACCTGCGAGTACTGCTCGCGCGTCTACAAGGTCGAGCCGGAAGCGGTGGGGTAGGGCTCTTCCGCGCCGATGTGGAGCTGTTAAGCTTCGTTCGGTTTCCGAGGAGCGCCGCGATGAGCCAAGGCACCGCCGCCGTTCAGGCCGCGCTCGAGGCCAAGCCCGGCGCTGTCGGCGCGTCGCTGCCATCCTCGCCCGGCGTGGTGATCTATAAGGTGATGGGCAAGATGTTCGCCATCCTGGAGTGCCGGCGTATCCAGAACGTGATCCTGAAGTGCGACCCGCATCTGGCGGAGATTCTGCGCCAGCAATACGCCGGGGTCGGCCACCGTTCCCACCTGGATCGCCGCTTCTGGATCAGCGTCAACCTAGTCGCCGACGTGCCGGCCGAGGAAGTCGAGCGTCTCGCGGCCCAGTCCTACGACCTGGTCTGCGCCGGCCTGACCCGCAAACAGAAGGCCGAGCTGGCGGAGCTGGGCTAGAGATGCTGTCCGGCAACCGAATGGCTCTGCGGCTTCGGGGGCGCCGAGATGCGATGGACGAGACGAAGCCTGCTGGCAGCTGGCGCCGCTAGCGCTGCAGCTGTCGGCCAGGCCCGGGCCTACCCGCTGGACGCGGCCATGTGGGAGGTGCGGGCGGGCTCGGCCAAGGCCTATTTGTTCGGCGACAGCGGCCCGCTGCGCGCGCCGTGGCGATCGGCGCGTTTTGACGCCGCGCTCGCCGACAGCCAGGCGTTTTGGAAGGAGACGCCAGACACCTCGGCGCGCGGGCTGTTCCTGGCCAAGGGCATCGATCCGGCGCGGCCGCTGTCAACCTGGCTGATGCCGAAGGATCAGGCCCGGGTCGCCGCCGCGGTCGGGACTGTCGGTCTGACCTCGGCCTCGCTGGAGCGCTTTCGCCCGTGGCTGGCGGCCGTCGTGCTGGACAGCAGTTTTCGATCCCATTTCGGCTTCAAGCAGGAGAACGGCCCGGAGCACGCGCTCGTCGCTGCGGCCAAGGCCGGCGCCAAGCCCATCCACAGCGAGTTCGCCGACGTAGCGGAGATCGTCGACTACTTCGCCGGTTTTTCGAAAGCCGCGGAGGTCGGCGCCCTAATGCGGGCGGTGGAGGATGTCGAGGCTGGCCCCGACGCGGCCCAACGGGACGCCGACGCGTGGGCGGCGGGCGATCAGGGTCCGGCGACCGCAAAGGTGCGCGGCCTGAACCGCGCCTATCCCGACTACTACCAGGCGATCCTGGTGGCGCGGAATCACCGCTGGCCGCCGCGGTTTCGCAGCATGCTGGATGGCGGCGGGACGACTTTCGTCCTCGTCGGCGGCGATCATCTCGTCGGCCCCGACAGCGTCCAGAACCAGCTTGCGGCCGCTGGCATGCGGGTCCGCCGGGTCTAGCCACGCAGCCGAGCCAAGTCGCCGCCGCCCTGCTACAGATGCGGCGCTCGGCATGGAAAAGGCGCACATGACCCCGCCGCTCGGCGTCATCGAAGGCTACTACGGCCGGCCGTGGTCGTGGGACATGCGCGAAGAGCAGGCGCGCTTCCTCGCCCGCAACGGCTATGCCTCCTTCATCTACGCCCCCAAGGCCGACGCCTATCTCCGGCGACGCTGGCGCGAGGACCATCCGGCCGAGGAGGCTGACCGGCTGGCGCGGATGGCTGCGGCTTGCGCGGAAGTGGGGGTCGGCTTCGGCGTCGGCCTCAGTCCCTACGAGGCCTATCGTGACTTCGGCGAAGACACCAAGGCGGCGCTGGCCCGCAAGCTCGCCTTCTTCGATCAGGCCGGGGTCACCGAGCTGGCGCTGCTGTTCGACGACATGCCGGGCGATCAGGCCGACCTCGCCGAGGCGCAGGTGCGCATGGCCCATTTCGCGGCCGAGCACTCGAAGGCCAAGCGGCTGATCGTCTGCCCCACCGTCTACAGCGACGATCCGATGCTGGAGCGCATGTTCGGCCCGACGCCGCCGCGCTACCTCGAGGACCTCGGCGCCCTGCTCGATCCGGCGATCGAGGTGTTCTGGACCGGCGAGGAGGTGTGCTCGCGCGAGTACAGCCTCGGCCACTTGGCGCGGGTCGAGGGGCAGCTGCGCCGCAAGCCGACGCTGTGGGACAACTACCCGGTCAACGACGGGCCCGGCATGTCGCCGTTCCTCTACCTGCGCGCCTTTACCGGCCGGCCGGCGGCAATCGGCGAGCACCTGGCGGCGCACGCGGTGAACCCCTGCCTGCAGCCCACCCTGTTCCGCATCCCGGCGCTGACCCTCGCGGAGAGCTATGCGCAAGGCGACGCTTACGAATACGGCGCGGCATGGGCGCGGGCGGCGAACGCGGTGCTCGGCGAGGAACTCGCCGGCCTGCTGGCGCGCCACTACCGCCTGTTCCACGACCAGGGCCTGGGCCGCATCGACGACGAGACGGCCGCCCGGCTCAGAGACCGCTACGCTGCGATCGACCATCCCGCCGCCCGCGAGGTGGTGGCCTGGTTAGACGGCCACTGGCGGATGACCCGCAAGATGATGGAAGAGGCTTAGATGGCGCGCGCCTCATGGCTGCATTCAAGTTACGACGCATCGGCTCGTCGCAGCTGCGGCAGCGCCAGATAGGTCAGGCCGATGGCGAGCCCGGCGACACCGCAGGCCATGAAGGCGATCCGGTAGGAGGACGCCTCGGCAACGGGGCCGAAGCTCATGTAGAGCGCGGTTATGCCGATCTGGGCCAGGAAGCTTTTCACCGAGCCGATGGTGGCGCGGCGGTCGGAGGTGATGACCTGCTGCAGGCGGCCCTCGAAGACAACGGCAACCAGTTTCATCAGCCCGCTGTAGCCGGCCAGCAGCAGCATCGCGGAAGGCGTGAAGAGTCCGGCGGCAGTCGCCAGCAGCAGTCCGCCGATAGCGAAGAGGGCGTAGAACCCGCGCGTCGGCAGCCCTGAGAGCCGATAGGCGATCAGGCTCACCAGTATCTCGACGCCGTTCTGCGCACCTACGAACACCGCGATGACCGACCGCGTCAGCCCAACCTGGGCCCCGAAGATCGGCCAGAACTCCTCCAGCGCGGCGCCGAGCGCCAGAACGATGGCGGAGAACGCCAGGATGCTCAGCACGGCGGACTCGCGAAACGACGCAGTGAGCCCGGAGCGCAGGTGCGCGAGGTAGTTGTGCTCACGAGCGGACGCCGCCGGCGGCGCGGGTGGCAGTGACACGGCCGCCACGAAGGCCAGGGCGACCGAAACCAGGCTCGCGGCCAGCATATAGGGGTAGCCGAACCGCGCCACGACCGCCGCCCCGAGTGCCGCTAAGAGCACGCCGCCGGACTGGATCGCCCGCGTGCGGCCAAAGATTCGGGTGTAGTCCTCTGCCTTTCCCCGCGCCTTCAGCTCGTCATAGAGCAGCGCCTCGAAGGTTCCGGAGGTGAAGGCGCTCTTGATCCCCCAGAGCTGCAGGCCGGCGAAGAAACCCCAGAAGTGCGGGTAGAGCAGCCACACGACGAACCCTACCCCGCGAACAAGCTGAGACCAGGCAAGAAGCTGCCGTCTGGACCACCGGTCGGCGATGACGCCCGACGGGACCTGAAGCACGAAACTCGTGACCGACCACGCGGTCAGGCAGACGGTGATCTCCACCGGCTTCAGCCCAGCGTCCACGAACATCACCGTGTAGAGCGGGAAGATCAGAATGAATCTGTCGAAGAAATTGAATGCGTAGACCCGGGCGAGGAAGCTCGGCATGCGATGGAACCTGTGCTCGGCTCGTCACAGCAGATGCGTTGGCCGGTGGGCCGTCTTCTTTTGATCGCCGTCGTCAAGCTTGGCAATTCCTGCACGAGGCGCCAACCGCCAGGCCCGTCTGGCGCTGCGGAACCTAATCCTCGAACGCCCGCACGAAATACAGCGCGTCCGGTTCCGGCTTCGGCCGCGGGAAGCGGAATTCCTCCAGCCCGTAGGCGCGGTAGAAGCGGATGGCGCGGTGGTTCACCGGGCTGACGCCCAGGTGCGCGCCGCGCGATCCGGCCGCGGCGATCCGCGCCAGCCAGGCGTCGATCAGCGCCTGGCCGAGCCCCCGGCCTTGCAGGCGCGGCAGCAGGTTGATGTGCAGGTGCGAGGGATAGGGGTCGATGATCCGCGCCGGCGGCGGCCGCGGATGATGGATCTGGTAGGCGCGCACCTGATCCAGGTTCCAGCTGTGCGGATCGCCAGTCGGGTCGGGATATTGCCGCCGCAGCGCCGGCCACCACTCGGCCTCCAGCCGCGCCTCGAACGCCAGCGTGTCGAGCACACCGACGATGTAGCCGCCGACGCCGGCCGCGTCCTCGACCACCAGCGCAAACTCCGGCGCCAGCACCGCGTAGGGCGCGGCGTAGAGACGCCCGACCAGCTCTGGGTCGCGGTAGAGCTGAGCGGCGTCGCCGCCGGAGTCGCCAGTGGCGAGCGCGATCCGGTAGAGGGCGTCGAGATCGCCCGGTTGCACGTCACGGATCCTGGGCTCCGACACCTGGGGTCGACCTCCTGCTTTGTCGCCGAAGACGCCGGCCAGAAACCGGCCGCTACAGATCGACGGCGCCGCGCATGCGGTCGCCGAACATGTTGGACCACTGCGCCGGCGTCAGCACCGCGTGGCGCTGCATGTATTTGGACGGAATCGCCCGCTCGGCGGCGCGGCCGCGGACGACGGCGGGCCGATCGGCGATCGCGGCGAACCAGCGATGGATGTTGGGAAACTGAGCGGCATTGGACGCGGCCATGCCCTGGCTCGGCCACACGGCGATGTCCGCGATCGAATAGGCGTCGCCGGCGAGGTATTCGGCCTCGTCCAGGCGGCGCTCGAGGATCCGGGTCAGCCGTGCGGCCTCCTGCGAATAGCGCTCGATCGCGTAGTCGATCTTTTCCGGCGCATAGCGCATGAAATGCGCCGCCTGGCCGCCCATCGGCCCCAGACTGGCCACCTGCCAGGTCAGCCATTGCAGCGCGACGCTGCGATGGCGCGGATCGTGGGGCAGAAAGCGCCCGGTCTTCTCGGCCAGATACTGCAGGATCGCCCCGGACTCGAACACCGCATGCGCACCGCCGCCGAAGGATGGATCGTGATCGACGATGGCCGGCAGCTTGTGGTTCGGATTGATCTTGCCGAATTCGGCCGTGTGCTGATCACCTTCGAAAATGTCGTAGTTTATCAGCTGGTAGGGCAGCTCCATTTCCTCCAGCGCGATGCTGACCTTCTGCCCGTTTGGGGTGGGCGTGAAATGGAGATCGATCATGTCCTGCCTCCGGCGGCGCGGTCCCCCGCGCTCGAACCCGCGGCGAACTGTCTGAAGGCAGGCGCTTCCAGGCGCAAGGCGATCTATAGGTCGGGAAAGCCGGCGGCTTGGCTGCACGGCTGAGGGAGGAAGACGCATGAAGGATCTGGTTGGCAAGACCGCGTTCATCACCGGCGCGGCGTCCGGCATTGGCCTGGGTGTCGCCACGCGCCTGGCGCAAGCGGGCGTCAAGGTGATGATGTGCGACATCGAGCGGCAGGCGCTGGACAAGGCCGTGGCCGAGCTGAAGCAGACCAACGCCGACGTCGACGCCGTGGTGGCCGATGTCTCGCTGAAGTCGGAACTGCAGGCGGCGGCGGACGCCACCCTGG
>Ga0302311_10007190_pt1 | contig 11392 bp, 9 predicted proteins | sample III_Palsa_N1_3_FD_200449 | JGI IMG/M metagenome (GOLD analysis project Ga0302311, IMG submission 200449) | Peat permafrost microbial communities from Stordalen Mire near Abisko, Sweden - III_Palsa_N1_3 | ecosystem: Environmental > Terrestrial > Soil > Palsa > Peat permafrost | place: Sweden...
TGATCGCCATCATGCCAGGATCGACTCCCCATGATGCGGTCGCCGTCGCGCCCGGCCGCGCATCCATCCCAACACCACAATGTGAAAAAAGAGCGTGACGCCGAGGAAGATCAGGAACCCTCCGAAGTGAGCCAGATCGTAGCCCACAATGTCGTCGAGATTCGCGAAAGACTTGAAAAAATTGACCGTCATTGCCAGGTATCCCGCCATGATCAGGCCAAAACTTGCGACCAGTATTTGATTCACCGCGCCTGCAATTACAGCGTCGCCGTGAAAAGCGTCCATGAGGAATTTGCGGCCGGTCCGATGCAGTTTCCATCCGGCAGCGATCGTCAGAGGTACGCTCAATCCCAGATAGAGGGCATCTCTCGTAAGGTCATACATTGTTTTTCTCCTCTCTTCATGTTTTGAACACGTTCAATTATCAAGATACGCTGGATTTTCGAATTGTCCAGATGATTTTGAACATGTTCATTTACTCAATGAGTTGATGAGCGAAGAGATCCTCGAAGATCCGCCCGTTCTGGTCTTCGCCGCCCAGCCCGCCGATTACACTAGTCTCTTATGGTTAGAGCAAAGATTTTAGGCGTAATCCCGGCGCGTCTTGCTTCCACGCGGTTGCGGCGAAAGGTACTTCGCGAGATCGCCGGCAGGCCGATGGTGGAGTGGGTCTGGCGCGCGGCAGTCGCAAGCGGTCAGTTGGACGAAGTTGTCGTCGCCACCGACTCCAGTGAAGTGGAAGAAGCCTGCCGTGAGCGCGGCATTCCCGTAGCCATGACCTCGCCCGAGTGCGCCAGCGGCAGCGACCGCGTCTACGAAGTTTCGCGCCAGATCGAGGCCGAAATTTACGTCAACATCCAGGGCGACGAGCCGCTGCTGACCCCTGGCCATTTCGCTCCGCTGCTGGACCTCTTTGCCCGACCGGAGGTTCAGGTAACCACAATTTCCGTTCCCTGCCCCGTGGACGATATCGCCAACCCTAACGCCGTCAAAGTCGTAACCGCAGCAGACGGCCGGGCCCTTTATTTTTCTCGGTCGACGATTCCATTTGACCGTGATCGCGTCAACTTCGCCGGCTATCGCAAGCATTTGGGCGTCTATGCATACCGCAAAGCCGCTCTGGAGCAGTTCGCAGCGCTCGCGCCGTCGCCTCTCGAACAGATCGAGCGCCTTGAGCAGTTACGCATGCTCGAAAATGAGATATCCATCTACGTCGGCGAAGCCTCGGGAGACACGATCGGCGTGGACATTGAAGACGATCTTCGGCGAGTCGACAGGATCCTCCGCGAGCGTGGCTAATCAGGCACGCTAGGCAGTAAGACTAGACAGGAACCGTCAGCGGCGTGAAGTGCAGCGCGATCCATTCGTCCCCAGGCAGCGCCTCGACTGCGATGCCGGTCAGGTCCGTTACCAGGTAATGGGCCGCGCTTAGCTCCTCTATAGAATGGGAGAACGTGGTTCCGATCACCATGCACCCAGCTGACCGCCCAGCCTTCGTTCCCGACGCGGAATCCTCAAAGACCACGCATTCAGCGGCTGGGACTCCCAAAATCTCCGCACCAAGCAGGTAAGGCTCTGGATGCGGCTTACCGCTCGTGACGTGATCCGCCGTGATGATCTGCTCGGGAACAGGAACTCCCCCGGCACCAAGTCGAACCCGAGCCAACCTCTCCGTCGCCGACGTCACGACTGTCCAGCGATGCGGTGGCAACGCCGAAATCAGGTCCAGCACACCCGGCAACACAGCGAGTCCCTCGTTGTCCGCGATCTCAAGATCTTCAATGAACTTGAGCTCCGCTTCGTCATCCAGATCGGGCCGCAGTTTGCGAATTGTCTCAATCGCCCGGCAGCCATGCGCCGTATGAATCGCAGTCGCCGCATCGATCCCGCGAGCCAGCCCCCAGGTACTCCAACTCCGCTCCACAGAGCCCAGGGACGAGATCAAAATCCCGTCCATATCGAAGAGAATTCCCTTGCAGCGGATCGTGACGGGTGCAGGCAGCATCACGTCAGGAAGGCTATTTGTCTTGGGAGATGGGGAAGAAGAAGCCGTCATCGCTCTATTTTACGGCTGGGAGTGGCACGGCCTGGCCAGCATGTGCGACCAGCTTGCCATCGGAAGGCGCAACTGAGAGCTTTACCGGGCCGCCGAAGGCAAGGCCGCCTTTGACCACCGAACTTCGGCGGCCAGCGAGCATCGCGTTCTCATCCAGCAGAGCCTTTCCGCCTTGGATTGCAACTGTCCCACTCCAGGCATCGAAGCGCACTTCCTGCGCCGCAATCGACAGAACCCCATGCGTCCAGTCAAATTTCAGTTGACCCGATGCCGAATCGGCAAATTCTTTCGCAGTCAGCCCGGTCAAATGAATGCTGCCGCTTCCATTCAGCAGACCGCCGGCCCAGCGGGTGTTGAGCATCGCTCCCAGGGCTGCGGCATTGACCCGCGTGAAGTTTCCATCCAGCGAGTAATCCGGTTTATTCCCGGCCCATGCGAAATGTCCTGTGCCCTTCACCGAACCATCCAGCAAACCGGCTTCCCAATCCTCAAGATCGATTTCGCCGCCTTTCAATCGCATCCGCACCGTCGGCTTCTGCAACGTGGCCGGACCGAGCAACAAGCTCTCTGCCTGCGCAGTAACCGCGACCTCGGGCCACTTCGGCCTGTCAGAAGAGCGCATTCTATCGATCAACGGGGAGAGCAATCCCCTCTGCTCAGGAGCCCCCAGCAAGGCCGCTTCTACCTGGGCCGCATCCACTGCTCCAAAACGGAGTTGCACCTCGGGCACGCAATCTGCAGTCCTGCAATCTGTCGAGGCCGTCACGACTACAGAGCCTTTGAGTGAGCCAGCCTTTGCCGAGACCTTGCCCGACGCATTCTTATCCGGGTCAAGATCGGCTTGGGAACTCGCTTCCGCGCCTTTCTCTGCGCTCTCACCTTGATCCTTGCCTTGGGCCTGCTTGAGATCCGCGTCCGACTCCCTGTTTGTGGCCTTGTCTGAAGCTTTGCTCAAGTCCTTGTCCGCGCTCTTCAAAGTGCCATAAGCAAAATCGGAAGTCAAAGTGATCTTTGCCGCGGAGATCGTAATTGTCGCCGACGTCAGATCGACCGGAAGCGCCAGATACGCCGGTTTCCACTGAGCATGATGAAGCTGCAATGAGCCGAAGACGGCTTCCCTGCCGGGCAGGGGCTCAAGAATCGCATCGGTGGCTGAAGCTGGTTTCGCTGATCGAGACTGCTTCAGTTGCTTCAAGTCTGTGGCGTTCGTTGGTGTAGCCGCCGACGGGCTTGGAGTCAATGATTCCTCTGAGGCAAGCCATGGCCCAGCGGCTGAAAAATCAAAATCCGCTGAGCCCCCGGCGAAACTGTCCGCCGCATCCAGATGCGGCAAACCGAAGGCATACGCCAACTCACGGACTTTCGGTGTACTCGCAGACCCCTCGATGATCGCGCTGTACCCGGCTTGGCCCAAGGCGAGCCGTACGTTGATTGCCGGCACCGGAGTTCCGTCCGGTTGCGAACCCGGTTTAGACACCGCCTGAACCAGAGGGATCGTGAAGTGCGTTCCCAATCCCAAAGTCGATTCGGGGATGGCTGACTTGGCAGCAGTCGGAGCCGTGCCTGCGCTCGCGGGGGTTTTGCTCTGACTTTGTGCAATCGCTGTGAAGACTGCCGGCGTCAGCGTCACGCGAGGAAGTTGAAGCGGCTCCTTCAACTCGCTTCCCTTGATCTGAGCTCCATCCAGCGTCAAGGAGCCGGTGAAATTGGCGAGCAACGGATCGATTGCACTGGCGCCCTGCAAATCCTTCTGCGCCTGCGGCCGATGGGTTGATTTCCTGGCATCCGGCGGCTTTGCGTCAGCTGCAGCCTTTTTGTAGGTGAGGCTGCCATTGAGACTTCCCTTCACCGAAATCCCGGGCGCAAACCCGCTTCGAACTGTTCGCAGCAGGTCAAGTCCGGCCTGCAGCGGAATCTCCTTCGCCTCAAGCTTTGCCTGGGGTGGTTCTGCGTTCCCTGGAAGTTCTGCCTTCAATTGCAGGTGCCCATTTCCAATAGCGGTGTCACAGCCCACGTCATGCAGCGCCCCCTGCGAGTGCTGATAGCGGAAGTTGCAGTTGGCATCGAAATCCAGCGGTGTCTCCGGAGCAAACTCTTCCCGGCGAACTCCCGTGGCCCGCAGTCTCGCCCTGGTTTGCGCAGCGTCGGCGGTACCCTCCACATCGATATCTGCCGTCACCGCTCCACGCCACCCGGCGTCGGATCCAAACAGCAGCCGGGAAAGCTGACCAAGTTGCGCCTCACGCCACTCCATCTGCAGCTTCACCTGCATCTCGCGCAGCATCGCGGCGCTGTGCAGGCTGGCCTCCATGCGCAACTCACCCGTATCGGCGAGACTCATCTCTAAATCGGTTCGCACCGGCTGACCGCGGAGCCGCACCCGCCATTCGCCCGGCTCATCCTGCCACAGTGAAAGATCTGTTTCCGTCAGCGAATATGGACTCTTTTCCACGCCGATCTTGAGGTTCACTCTTGAATTTGTCGCTTCCAGGTAAGGAAAATGGCGGGACGTCCGAGACGCCGCTTTCTCTGAAAGCGCAGGTGCGCCGTGGCTCGTCAAGGCCGGCTGAGCATTGATCATCAGAGAATCCAAATTCCAGCGCCCCTGCGCCGTCCGCACCAGATTCAGGCTCGCCACATCTACGCTTACCTTGTCGATCTCCAGATTGCCTCTCCACAGAGAAAGAATGCGAATCGACGCAACCACGGTTTCAGCCGAAAGGACCGGCTCCGCTCCGAACTCAGGATCTTCACCGACCGAGAGATTGTGAAGCACAAATCCCGGCAACGGCAGCAAACGAAGCTCGACGCTGGACATACGAACGGGCCTACCCAGCGACTGGCTCATCAAGGTCGCAACGCGCCGCTGATATCGTCCTATATTGATCAGCGGAGGAAGCACAACGGCCGCCGCGATCAGCACGATCAGGATGCCGGCCAGCATAACCCGCCGGCGCCAGCGCGAGCGGCTCGCAGCCTCTTCGTGAGATGTATCGTCAGAAATCGAATCGAGCGACTCCGCCGACCCGTCCGATGCGAGGCCTTCCGTCTCGGCCACGCTCTTCTCGGCATCGTGTGGGCCGGCTCCATCCGCCATCGCTAGTTCACCATGTGCAGAGTGCGCGACCAGCGCGTATCCGTGAAGAAGTGCAGCACCACATGACCCATCCAGGAAAGCCGGTCGCCCATGGTCGTCTTGTCCATCTCATCATCCGGAGTCTTGAAGGACCAGTAGTTGAACAACGGCCTTCCCACAATATTGGCTCGTGGCACGAATCCCCAGAAGCGTGAATCAAGACTGTTATGCCGGTGATCACCCATCATGAAATACATCCCCGGCGGGACCACCAGATCGTTCCCCTGAATATGAGTCGGCAAGTCTACCGCCCACTCCTCGGTCACTCCGTTTGCCTCGCTGGTCGCAACCGATGGGAAATCGTCGATATAGGGATAATAAGTGTCTTCCGGCCAGAGCTTGGCATAAGGTTCGGTCTGAGCGACGCCATTGAGAATCACCACGCCATTGCGAAGATGAATGTGATCTCCGGGAACCCCGATCAGCCGCTTCACCAGGAACATATCCGGATTGCCCGGCTTGAGAAATACGACGATGTCGCCATGCTTCGGCTCGCGGTAATGCACCAGCGGCATCCACGAAGCCCCCGGCGCCAGCGTGATGCGATCGACCAACAGATGATCGCCGACCAGCAGTGTCTTCTCCATCGAACCCGACGGGATTACGAAATTCTGAGCCAGAAAGGTAAGAATAAACAGGCCAATCACCAGCACTGAACAGATGCTCGCCAGCGCCTCAAAGGGCGTTTCCTCAACCCCCTCCGAAGCTGCGTCCGCGCTGCTCTTCACCTCAGCCGGCGGTATCGCCGCAGGGGCCGACGCAAGATTCTCCACTACGAGCTTTTCTGCCTTCGCCATCTATTCGTCTTCCGATCCTGTCAGTTCGTTGGCGTGTCGCCAATCCCTCGCGTCTTAATTACGCAATGGGTGAGAAGCCGCGCAAAACCTGTGCCTCAATGACCTGTGCATCAATGCACCACGTGAAAGATTCTCTTCCAGCGCGCAAAGCCTTTTAGATGCGCCGAAACATCGCTTTCGTGCCCAAGTCTATCATCCGAGGCCTGCTGAACATCGGTCCGGGAAGGACGCATCAGCGAGAAGTAAATCACCAGCGGCCGGGCAATAATCTGGTTCCGCGAAACGAACCCCCAGTACCGCGAATCCCGGCTGTGATTGCGGTTATCCCCCATCATGAAGTACTTGCCCACCGGAATCACCAACTCGCCATCCTGCGTCAACTGCTGCATCTGCTTCCACCAGCCCGGTTCCACTCCGGGATCGCTATACACCTTGGTGGGGAAGTGATCCAGATAGGGATTTGCTGTTGTTGGCTCAAACGCCGCGTACGGCTCGTCCAGCGGCTGTCCATTGAGGATGACCTGACCGTTTTCGATGCGCAGATGGTCGCCCGGAAGCCCGATCACCCGCTTTACGAGATACTCCTTCGAATTCAGCGGAGAATGAAACGTAACAATCTCCCCACGCTGCACCCCGGCATAAGGCATGATCCGCTTCCAAATCCCTCCCGGCGCCAGAGTCGAACGGTTCATCAGCAAAAAGTCGCCCACCAGCAGCGTGTGCTCCATGCTTTCAGAAGGAATCACCATGGGCTGAGCAATAAAAGTCAGGACAAACAGGGCAACAATGACCGTCCTGAAGAGAGAGGAAACAGCCTCCGGCACGCCATGCCGCACATCGTGGACGATCGCCTGTCCCAGACCCATTGCCGGCTCATGTCGAGTCACTGAGTCCGAGTTTGGCACGGCAACAGCCTCAGCCACGGGTGACTGGCTCACTGGACTCATCTCTGCCGGTAAAGTGGACAATCGATTCATACCTCGGCCGGCTCCCCAGCTGGCTCCGAAATCGTCGCCTGCTCGGCCAGCAGAACCAGCGCACGCCGCGCCGCCTCCTGCTCCGCCTTCTTCTTGGTGCTGCCCGTGCCGCTCGCCAACGCATCTCCCATGCGGCCATCTGTTGACCTCAGATGGACTTCCACATGAAATCGCTTGCGATGATCCGGCCCGCTCTCGCTTTCGACAAGATACACCGGAACGCCGGCATGAGTCGCCTGCAAATGCTCCTGCAGCGCGGACTTATGATCGCCCAGCGCCGCGCCCGAAAGCAGCTCCCGCGCCAGGTCATCCGCCGCCGGCCCCAGAATATGCCTGCGGGCAAACCGCCGCACCGGTTCCAGCGCGCCCTCTGGGCCAGCGTCCAGATACATCGCAGCAATCACCGCTTCCATGGCATTGGCCAGAATTGCAGCCTTTTTCCGGCCACCCGAACGCTCTTCGCCCTTGCCCAGCCGCAGATGCTCACCCAGCCCGATCGCCTGCGCAACCACGGCCATATGCCGCCGGCTGACCAATTGGGCCCGAATCCGCGTCAACTCGCCCTCTTGCCAGTCAGGATGGCTCTGAAATAGGGCCTCGGCAACCACTACGCCCAGCACCGCATCCCCTAGGAACTCCAGCCGCTCATTGTCTCCGGGCGCAGCCTCTTCCGGCTTGCCGCTCGTCTCCATCGCCAGCTCATAGGCCTGCGAACGGTGCGTCAGGGCATGAACGAGTAGCTGGGGACGCGCAAAAGTATGCCCCAGAGCAAACTCCAGCTCCGACAAATCCGCGAATTGGGAAGGAAGCGTCGACTGCATCTCTAATTATGGTAGACGCAAATCCGCCCGGAGGTGAGCCTCCAAGCCGAATCAACTGCCTTTAATCTGGTGCAGAATCCGGGAATCCATCCAATATCCGAGCCCGATACCTCATCTCCTACTTCGGCGCCGCAGGCGAAGAAGCAGCAGGCTTAGCAGTATTGAACGGCGAATCGGGGCTGGGCGGCTTGGTTGCGGCGCCACCCGAAGCTCCAGCGCCGTCGCCCGAACCATCCGCGGGGCCATCCTGAGCATCCGCATCGCAGCTATGCCCCTTTACCGGCGCGTAAGCCATCCTGAGTCCGCGTTCGGCAGCGATGCGTGTATCCTGCTGCCCATCGCGTACCGCCAGCGCCTCCTTGTACTGGGCGACCGCGTCTTCCCGCTTGCACTGCAAATCCATCATCCGGCCCAAGTAAATATGCGACCAGGCGAGGATGCGCGTCTCCTTGGCGGTAGCAGCAGCTTTCTCAAAGCCATCCATCGCCTCTTGGGGATGCCCGGTCAAAATCTCCGCCCGCGCGAGGATGAATTGGGCCCGGCCCGGATCGCCGGCTTCACCACCGGCAGCCTGTCCACTACCCGCTGCAGCAATCGTCTGCTGCGCCATCGCCGCCGCTGTGGCAACATCCCCGGCGGCAAGCTTCGCCTCGGCAAGATCCAGTCCTGTCAGCTTTCGCGGAGCGGACCGCCGCAACACATCATCATCTGCCTGCTGATCAAAGGTCACCTCCCGGGCGCGATGCACCTCATGATCCACATCCATGCTGTACACCAGCTCGCCGATCGTGTCCTTCAAGCTCGCCGGATCTTTCTCAAACTGCACCAGTTGCTCGTAGAAGTACGCGGTCAGCACATACCCCTGGGCCATGTCGTGACGCACTCGCGCAATCCTTACCTGCTCCATCTTCTGGTTCACCGCGTTGCGCTCGGTCTCGATGCGCTCAAAGTCCGACCGTTTCTCATCCTTGGGAGCGACATATGGCTTGATGCCGGTATCCATCGTCCGCGCTTCGACCGCCTTGATCAGGCACTCGATGGTCAGATCCACAATGTCCGAGCGCAGCCGCGTATCCAGGGGCGCTTCCCTGACCTCTTTCAAAATCGGTAAGAACCGGTCCATCGCCGATGACCGCGAATACAGCAGTGGCTCAATCAGATAGTGCAGATACGTATGCCGGATATCGGCCATGCGGATCTCGCCATTCACCGGTGACACCACATCCACAAAATCCGCCCCATAGATGCGCGCGTTGATGGTGTGCGGATTCAGCTGGGGCTCCACCACCACCAGGAACCTGCGACCGTCGTACGTGGAGGCCGGCATCTTCAGGTAGTAGTTGGTGGAGAGGATCATCTGCGTCAGCGAGTCGTGCAGGTGATTGACAACGTCGTCGTAGTAGCGCCGATGCGTCAGCCAGATCCCGTTCAGGTCCACCGACTTCGCAAAATCCCGCAGAAGAGGCAAAATCTCGACGACCTGGGTCGAGTCGGGAGGCATCTGCGGCAGCTCCACCGACGTCTCCAGCTCCGCCGGCGGCGGCGTCAGATACAGTGCCAGCGAGATGAACTGAGAAACATCCTTGATTGTTCCCGTCATGCGATGCTGCGCAATGTACAGGCAAACGGCATCCCGCTTTTGGCGCGCATCTTCGCTCGCCGCCAGGGCCTGGTTTACCTCATCGCGCAATTTCTGCCGAACCGGATCGCTCTCCGCCAGCCCATCGTCGTAGCCGCAGGCATTCAATGTGGCTGCCATGAAAAACAGCGGCTCGGAGCTCAACAGCTCAATCGCCGCCCCCGCCGGGTCGACCAGAGAAGGCGCTTTTTCCTCCGCAAACGCCGGCCCAGTGGATGAACTTTGCGCTGGTTTTGCGGCGCTGGCGGACGACGAGGAAGACTGCGCCAGCAACGCCGGGCCGCATAACAGCGCCGCGCAGAGAAGCAGAATGGTCAAAGGACGGGCAGTAAGCCGGCGGATATCAGGATCGATTCGAGAATCTTTCAAGTTCAACATCATCCTGAAGTCTAGTCCATTTCTGCGGCTACTGTGGAGCGCCGCACCCTGGGGTAAGACCCGGAACCAACGCCAAAGGTGAGCCCGCCCCACCGAGATCTCCCGGGCGTGGGGCGCATACCCGCGATTTCGCCTGAAACCACGCGGCTGAGGAAAAGGCGCCTGATTAAAAAAGAGCGGTTCAAGACGCCGTCGCAATATACTACGTATCGACTCCTGAAAGCATGATTCGCTGGCAGTCTGAAAAGAATCAGACAAAGCCGTAGCGAAGAGGAAATGGTCCGTGACCACTAGTACCAGCCCAGGCTCCGTGACCCCAGGCAAAACTTCGATGGACAGGCGCTGCTTCGTCCGCAACGCAGGTTTCTTTGCCGCCGGTTCGGCGCTGGGCAGTTCCCTGCTGAGCTGCGGATCCAGCGAACTGTACATCCCTTGTCTTGGCCCTGCTGCCGCACCCACGCCGGTTCCGGGAATGACGTACATCCGCGCATCGCAGATCGGTTGCGCTCTGGATTGCAACCTGGAAAACGGCCGCAACAAACTGACCGGCGGCGCAGCCACCGACGACGGACCACGTATCAATGCAGCGATGGCCGCCGCATCGGCAAGCAATCCGATCACTCTGATCATCGACGGAAGCGCGCTGGTCTCAGGCCTCTTCCTCCCTGCCGGCGGCCATTGGGCCATCGCGGGGCTCGGCTGCGGCACGGGCTTCTTCATCAAGTCAGGCACCAACAACGACGGCATCCACAACGGTGGCCCAAATGCCGCCATCCCCTCCGACCCAGGGCCGCCAGCACCCCCACGAGGTAGCAGCGTCTCGCTGAGCAATTTCACCCTCAACGGCAACCAGGGGAACGGCCATAAAGGAGACTCGACGACAGGAATGCCGCAAGGAAGCACCACCGGGTGGTACTTCGGCATCAATCTCATGAATCTCAACAACATCACAATTGACAACGTAGTGGTCGTGAACACCCCGGCCTACCACATTCGGCTTTCCAATGTCGGCAACGTCAACATTTCCGGGTGCGTATTGAGAAGCACTGGAGTCAACACCGACGGATTGCATTTCGACGGTCCGGCGAACGACATCCAAATCTCAAACTGCAACTTCAACATGGGCGACGACGCGATCGCACTGAACTGCCCTGAGGGATACAGCGGCAATATCTCGCGTGTCACCGTCACCAACTGCCAATTCAACAGCCTCTCACTATTGCGCATGGAATCGGTTTCCTGGGACGGTGGACCACTGTTCAACATTGACACAGTGAACGTGAGCAATTGCAGTGGCACCTTTCAGTACACCGGCTTCCTGATCGGAACAAACCCTGTCAGCAATCCGAACTCGGTTACAGGCGTGACTATCTCAGACTGTAATCTGACCGCCCCAGCCGCACTCGATGTCTCGGCGAATTTCGGAGATGTCGCATTCAACAATGTCACGCTGGTTCCGCTTAACTCCCGCCAACCGCCAGGCTTCGCCTTTGTGCGAACCTCCGCGCTTTACAACGGTATGACATACGTCGGATCGAATCTCTCCCTCAACAACTGCACTATTGCCAATAAAGACGATCTTCCCGTA
>Ga0302311_10007192_pt1 | contig 11390 bp, 9 predicted proteins | sample III_Palsa_N1_3_FD_200449 | JGI IMG/M metagenome (GOLD analysis project Ga0302311, IMG submission 200449) | Peat permafrost microbial communities from Stordalen Mire near Abisko, Sweden - III_Palsa_N1_3 | ecosystem: Environmental > Terrestrial > Soil > Palsa > Peat permafrost | place: Sweden...
CCGCTTAATCTGCCCCTCCAGAAACTTCCGGAACCCCGCCCCATACGGCGGCCGCATCTGCACCAACGGCCCGATGTCCTTCTTCAGCTGGGTGTAGACCGACTTCTTGTGGCTGAATTCCTTGAAGCCGTCCTGGCCGTGGTAGCTGCCCATGCCTGACGGCCCCACCCCGCCGAAGGGCAGCTCCTCCTGGGCAATGTGGAAGATCACGTCGTTGACGGTGACCCCGCCGGAGGTGGTGGCGGCCAGCACCTGCTCGCGCTCGGCCGCGTCGTCGCCGAAATAGTAGAGGCCGAGCGGGCGGTCGTGGACGTTGACGTAGCCGATCGCCTCTTCGATGCCGGCATAGGTCTTCACCGGCAGCACCGGGCCGAAGATCTCCTCCTGCATCACCGTCATGTCGTCGGTGGGATCGATGATCAGGGTGGGGGCGATCTTGTGGTGCGGCTGCTGGGTGAGGTCCTCGCCCTCGGGCTTGATCTCCACCACCCGGGCGCCCTTGGCGCGGGCGTCGGCGATGTGGCCCATGATCCGGTCGTAGTGCCGCTGGGAGACGATCGAGGTGTAGTCGGGATTGTCCTTGAGGGTGGGGAACATGCGCCGCACCGCGCCCGTGGCCTCGCCGACGAAGCTCTCCAGGCTCTCCTTCGGGGTCAGCACATAGTCGGGCGCGAGGCAGATCTGGCCGGCGTTGAGGGTCTTGCCGTTCATGATCCGCGCGGCGGCGGTGGCGAGGTCGGCCGAGCGGCCGAGGATCACCGGGCTCTTGCCGCCGAGCTCGAGGGTGAGCGGGACCAGGTTCTCCGCCGCGGCGCGCATCACATGGCGGGCGACGACGGTGGCGCCGGTGAAGATCAGGTGGTCGAAGGCGAGGCCGGAGAAGGCCTGGCCTATCTCCGGCCCGCCGGTCACCACCGCGATCTCCTCGTCGGAGAAGGCGCCGCCGAACATGGTCGCCATCAGCTCGGAGGTGGCGGGGGTGAATTCCGACGGCTTGATCATCGCCCGGTTGCCGGCCGCCAGCACCCCGGCCAGCGGGGCGAAGGTGAGGTTCACCGGGAAGTTCCAGGGGCTGATGATCCCCACCACGCCCTTGGGCTGGTAGCGCAGCTCGGCCTTGGCGCCGAAGAGGCCCAGCAGGGCGGGGCTGGTCTTGCGCTTCTCCGGCTTCATCCAGCGGCGCAGATTGGCCTTGGCGTGCTTCAGCGGGCCGAGCGAGGCGCCGATGTCGGTGAAGGCCGAGGCCTCGGCCGAGCGCGAGCCGAAGTCGGCGTTGAGCGCGGCGATGATGGCCTCGCGGTTGTCGACCAGCAGGCCGATCGCGCGGTCGATCCGCTCGATGCGCTTCTCGGCGCTGGGCGGCCCGTCGCGCAGGTGGGCGCCCTTCTGGCGGGCGAGCAGGGCCTGCATCGAGGCGGCGGTGTGTTCGGTCATGGGGTGATCCTTAGAGATCGTGGTGGCGGCGTCAGGCCATCGCCTTGGCGCCGAACCGCCGGCCCAGCTCGGCTGTGACCTGCTCGAACTCGGCCACCGTCTCGGCGATCACCTGGGCCACCGGCTTCACCTCGTCGATGCGGCCGGCGACCTGGCCGGAAAGCGCGATCGAGGCTTCCATGTCGCCGCCGAAGTAGAGGTCCTTGGCGTGGCCGAACTCGCCCATGATGGCGGCGGGCGGCTCTTTCTCGAAGGCGGTGGTCTTCTCGGTGCGCAGGGCGCGCAGCGCCGGGCCGGGGCCGAAGCGGTTGAGGAAGACGGTGTCGGTCTCGCGCGCCGCCAGGATGGCGTCCTTCCAGTTCTGATGCACCGGGCTCTCGGCGGCGGAGACCATGCGGGTGCCCATCTGCACCCCCTCGGCGCCGAGGGCGAAGGCGGCGGCCATGCTGCGGCCGTCGACGATGCCGCCGGCGGCGATCACCGGCACGCTCACCTTGGAGCAGACCAGCGGCAGCAGCACCATCGAAGCCACCTCGCGGGAATTCTTGAACCCGCCGCCCTCGCCGCCTTCCACCACCAGACCGTCGACCCCCGCATCCACCGCCTTCAGCGCCGCCGCCAGCGACGGGACGACGTGGAACACGGTCAGGCCGGCGTCCTTTAGCGCCTGGCAGTAGCGGTTCGGGTCGCCGGCCGAGGTGGTGACGAACTTCACCCCCTGATCGACCACGAACGAGACGATGTCCGGGTCGCGGACGAAGGCCTGGGCGATGTTGACGCCGAACGGCTTCGAGGTGAGCCGCCGCATCTTGGCCACCTCCTCGCGCACCGCCTCGAGCTCGCCGGACGAGGTCTCGATGATCCCCAGCCCGCCGGCGTTGGAGACCGCCGAGGCCAGCTGCGCGCGGGCGATCCAGCCCATCGGCGCCTGCACGATCGGATATTCGATGCCGAGCATCTCGGTGATGCGGGTCTTGATCATGCGGGGTCCTCGCGGTTGCGCGGCGGTGAATAGGCGTCGCCATTCGCTGGGGAAGTCAATCGCCGGCGGAGGGGGCGCAGCCGGGTCAACGGCCTTTGACAACCACCCTGAACCGGGGGATCGTGAGTGAACAAAGATAAGTGACCCCAGGGAGGTCCGCGCCATGAGCGACGGTTCGATCGATCTCAAGCAGGAAGCGCGCGCCAGGGCCTACGCCGAGCCGTTGGAGACGCTGAACCCGGCCCAGCCCGACTATTTCGCCAACGACGCCTTCTGGCCGGTGTTCGAGCGGCTGCGCGCCGAGTCGCCGGTCCACTACACGCCGGAAAGCAACTACGGCCCGTTCTGGTCGATCAGCCGCTACAACGACATCATGGCCGTGGACACCAACCACCAGGTGTTCTCCTCGGCCGACGGCATCACGCTGCAGAGCCTGGAGGCTCAGGCCGAGATGGCCAAGCGGCCGCAGCGCACCAGCTTCATCTCGATGGACCCGCCCAGGCACGACGTGCAGCGCAAGACCGTCAGCCCGGTGGTCGCGCCCGCCAATCTGGAGCGGATGGGGCCGGTGATCCGCGAGCGGGCCGGGATCATCCTCGACGGCCTGCCGATCGGCGAGGAATTCGACTGGGTCGACCTGGTCTCGAAAGAGCTGACCGCCATGACCCTGGCGACCCTGTTCGACTTCCCGTTCGAGGAGCGGCGCAAGCTGACCCACTGGTCGGACATGATGACCAACCCGCCGGGCCACGGGCCGGTGAAGAGCTGGGATCACAAGCGCGAGGAGCTCGACGTCTGCTTCGCCACCTTCCGCGAGCTATGGAACGAGCGCATCGCCGCGCCGCCGAAGTTCGACCTGATCTCGATGCTCGCCCACGGCGAGGCGACCCGGGACATGGACGTGCACGAGTACAACGGCAATCTCGGCCTCTTGATCATCGGCGGCAACGACACCACCCGGAACACCATCTCCGGCTCGGTCTATGCGCTCAACCGGCACCCGGCCCAGTACGCCAAACTACGCGCGGACCCGAGCCTGATCCCCTCGATGGTCTCCGAGACCATCCGCTGGCAGACCCCGCTGGCCCACATGCGCCGCACCGCGACCCAGGACTTCGAGTTCGGCGGCAAGACCATCCACGAGGGCGACCTGGTGGCGATGTGGTACGTCTCGGGCAACCGCGACGAGCGGGTGATCGAGGATCCGGACAGCTACATCATCGACCGCGCCCGGCCGCGCACCCACCTGTCGTTCGGCTTCGGCATCCACCGCTGCGTCGGCAACCGGCTGGCCGAGCTGCAGCTCACCATCATCTGGGAAGAGATATTGAAGCGCTTCCCGGTGGTCGAGCTGGCGGGAGAGCCGACCCGCACCCACTCGGTGTTCGTGAAGGGCTACGAGACCCTGCCGGTCGTGATTCCGCACCGCAACTAGCCGCGTGAAGCTCTACCAGACCTACACCTCGCCGTTCCCGACGCGGGTAAGGCTCGTGCTCTACGCCAAGGGCCTGGCGTGCGAGATCATCGAGCCGCCCGGCTTCCACGCGACCCCTGAGTCCAAGGGCGACTACATGCGGATCAACCCGATCGGGCGGGTGCCGACGCTGATCACCGACGACGGCCACGCGCTGCCTGAGTCCGAGGTGATCTGCGAATATCTCGAAGACGCCTGGCCCGACCCGCCGACGCTGCCGCCGGATCCGTGGGGCCGCGCCCAGGTGCGGCTGATCTCGCGGCTCTGCGACTTCTACCTGGTGATGGCGATGCGGCCGCTGTTCACCGCCTCGGGCCAGTCGCGCAAGCGCTGGGACCGGGCCTCGATCGACGTCGGGCTGGCGGCGGTGGAGACGGCGCTGGGCTATATCGAGCACCACCTGGGCGAGGCCGGCTATGCCGTCGGCGAGCGGCTGACCTGGGCCGACGGGGCGCTGCTGCCGCAGCTGATGCTGTCCTACGAATGGGCGCCCGTGCTGTTCGACGCGCCGAGCCCGCTCGGCAAGCACCCAAAGCTGGCCGCCTATTGGCGCGATATCGTCCGCGACCCGATCGCCGCGCGGCTGCTGCAGGAAACCCGTGACGCCGTGGCCCACGAGCAGGAAAACGCCCGCGCCCTGGCGCGCAGCCGCGCCGGCTGAGGAGAACCCGATGACGGACGACAGGTCAGACGCGTTAGAGCTGGCGGCGCGGCGGGTGCCCTATCCGGCGGCGCTCAGCGAGGCGGCGAAGGCCGTGCTGGCGCTGCCGCGCCCGGCGGCCGGCGCCTATCCGGCGCTGGACGACAAGGACGGCTGGCGGCGACTGATCGCGGCGCGCAACGAGGCCTCCGAACAGCTGTCCGCGCCCTACGCCGCGCGGCTGAAGGCCGACGTCGCGGCGTGGCCGCTGGGCGGCGTGCCGACCTATGTGGCGACGCCGCAGGGCGAGCGGCTGCTAGGCGATCGTCACGTGGTGTTCGACATCCACGGCGGCGCGCTGCTGTTCGGCGGCGGCGAGGCCAATGTGCGCTTCGGCACCGCGGCGATCGCGCTGCGCACCGGCCGCGTCGCCTATGGCGTCGACTATCGCGTGCCGCCGGACGGCCCCTACCCCGCCGCGCTGGACGACTGCGTCGCCGCCTACCGCGCGCTGCTGGACGAGATTCCGGCCGACCGGATCGTCGTCTCCGGCACCTCGGCCGGCGGCAACCTGGCGGCGGCGCTGCTGCTGCGCGCCCAGGGCGAAGGCCTGCCCATGCCCGCCGGCGCCCTCTTGCTGACCCCGGAGCTCGATCTCACCGAAAGCGGCGACAGCTTCGACACCCTGATGGGGCTCGACGTGGTGCTGCCGGCGCGGCTGATGGAGATGAACCTGCTCTACGCCGGCGGCGCCGACCTGGCGGACCCCTATCTCTCGCCCCTCTTCGGCGACGTCTCCGGCTTCCCGCCCATCCTGCTGCAGGCCGGCACGCGCGACATCTTCCTCTCCAACGCCGTGCGCATGCACCGCAAGCTGCGCAGCGCCGGCGTCCGCGCCGAGCTGCACGTCTGGGAAGGCATGCCCCACGCCGGCTTCGGCGGCCTGACCCCCGAGGACCGCGAGGTGAGCCAGGAACTGCGGGCGTTCATCGCCTCGCTTTAGGCCAGCGCCGCCGCCTGTTGCTCCGCCAGAACGTCCAGGAAGGCGCGCACCTCGGCGCGGCAGGTCTGCGGCGTCACCTCGAATTCGCGACGGAGCTGGGCGCATAGGTCGTCCAGCTGCATCGGCTCGGCGATCAGCTCCCAGATCCGCGCCCCGACCTCGGTGAGGGCGATGTAATAGCCGCTCTCGGCGCTCATCATCACCAGCTCGTCGCCGACCCTGGCCGACAGCCAGTCGCCCCTCCGCTCCACCTTCATGCCGGCCTCCAGGCGCGCCATCCGGCGGCTTTCATAGCGCGGCGCGAGGCCGGTTGTCGCCTGGGAGACTTCGCGTTCTACGCGCGCAGGCCCCGCATCAGCGCGCCCAGCACCGTGCGGCGCAGGGTCTCGAAGCCGGGGTCGGCGGGAATGCGGCCGGCGAGGTCGAGCACGATCAGGCCATGGATCGCGGCCCAGAACACGTAGCCGAGGTCCACCGGATCGCCGACCAGCACCCCGGCCTCCACCAGTTCGCGCACATAGCCGGCCATCGCCTCGCGGCCTCGCACCGCCGCGGCGGTGAGTTCGGGATAGGCCGCCTCGTCCGGCTGGGCGAGGTCGAACATCAGCTTGTAGGCGGCGGGATTTTCGCGGGCGAAGCGGACGTAGGCGTCGCCGATGTCGGCGGCGCGGTGGCGCCCGTCCGCCGCGACGCCGTCCAGCGCGTCGGCCAGTCGGTTGAACGCCGCGGTGCGGATCGCGGCGATCAGCGCCTCTTTGTCGGCGAAATAGCGGTAGGGCGCCATGGCGCTGCAGCCGACCTCGGCCGCCAGCCGCCGCATCGACAGCGCCGCCTCGCCCTCCTCGACCAACAGCTTCGCCGCCGCGTCGCACAGCCGCTCGCGCACCGCCTCGCGCGCCGGCGCCGACCGCGCCCGCCGCGCCTTGACCAGGGTCGCCGGTTCATCTTCCATGTTTACATCGTACGCTTATTATGAAAGGACACAAGCCAAGCCTGACCGGAGAGAAACCCGCCATGTCCCTGCCCCCCGTGCTTCGCGACCGCCTGCGCCTGCCGGTGATCGGCTCGCCGCTGTTCATCGTCTCCGGCCCCGAGCTGGTGATCGCCCAGTGCCAGGCCGGGATCGTGGGCTCGTTCCCGTCGCTGAACGCCCGGCCGATCTCGCAGCTCGACGAGTGGCTGGCCGAGATCACCGAGACCCTCGCCGCCTGGGACCGGGCCCATCCCGAGGCCCCCTCGGCGCCGTTCGCGGTCAACCAGATCGTCCACAAGACCAACAACCGACTCGAGGAGGACGTCGAGCTCTGCGCCAAATACAAGGCGCCGGTGGTGATCACCTCGCTGGGTGCGCGCCAGGACGTCAACGACGCGGTGCACGGCTGGGGCGGGGTGGTGCTGCACGACGTGATCACCGACGCCTTCGCCCGCAAGGCGGTCGAGAGAGGCGCCGATGGCCTGATCCCGGTGGCGGCCGGCGCCGGCGGCCATGCCGGCAAGCTGTCGCCCTTCGCCATCATCCAGGAGCTGCGCGAGTGGTTCGACGGCCCGATCGCGCTCTCCGGCGCCATCGCCAACGGCCGCGCGGTGCTGGCGGCTCAGGCCATGGGCGCCGACCTCGCTTATATCGGCTCGGCCTTCATCGCCACCCAGGAGGCGCGGGCGATGGAGGGCTACAAGGACATGATCGTCGCCAGCCGCGGCGACGACATCGTCTACACCAACCTCTTCACCGGCGTGCATGGCAACTACCTGCGCCCCTCGATCGTCAACGCGGGCCTCGATCCCGACGACCTGCCAACCGCCGACCCGTCGAAGATGGATTTCGGCTCCGGCGGCAACCAGAAGGCCAAGGCCTGGCGCGACATCTGGGGCTGCGGCCAGGGCATCGGCGCGGTCAAGCACGTGCCGACGGCGGGCGAGCTGGTGGCGCGGCTGGCGGATGAGTACGAAGCGGCGAAGGCCGAGCTGGCGGCGAAGACGGCATTCACCGCGGGGGCGGCGCTGGCGTTCGCGGCCGAGTAGCGGGCAGGCCCCCTCCGCCGCTACCGCCCCACGAACACCGGCGCCCGCTTCTCCAAAAAGCTCTTCACCCCTTCGCGGTGATCCTCGGTTTCGAAGAGGCGGTAGATGGTCTCGATGGCCCAGGCGCCGAGTTCGCGCGGGTCGCCGGGCGCCGCCTTGCGCAGGCCCTGCTTCATCGCCACCAGCGCCAGCGGCGGATTGGCGGCGATGCGGTGGGCGAGGTGCTCGGCGGCGCGGACGACGTCCTGGTGGGCGGTGATCTGGCTGGCGAGGCCGATCCGCACCGCCTCCTTGGCGTTCACCGGCTCGCCGGTGAACAGCAGCTCGGCGGCCTTGGCCTGGCCCACCAGCTGCGGCAGCTTCCAGAACCCGCCGACGTCGCAGACCAGGCCGCGCTTGATGAAGAGCTCGGCGAAGATCGCCTTCTCCGAGGCGATGCGGATATCGGCGTAGAGCGCCAACTCCATGCCCCAGCCCACCGCGGGCCCGTTCACCGCCGCGATCACCGGCTTGTCGCACTCGATCACCGCCATGGCGGCGGGCGTCGGCTCGAACTTGATCCGCGGCGTCGCCGGCTCGGCCCGCGCCTCGCCGGTCATCATCTCCTTGACGTCCTCGCCGGAGCAGAACGACGGATCGGCGCCGGTGACGATCACGCAACGCACCTGCGGATCGGCGTTGGCATGGCGGAACGCGGCCTCGATCTCGTCATAGGCGCGCCGGTTCAGCGCATTGCGCCGCTCCGGCCGGTTGAGGGTGATGCGGCAGATGTGGTCCTTCACCTGGTAGAGGGTGCAGGTGAACTCGTGCGGCGCGATCGCAGCCATCCGTCGTCTCCTCTTGGCCTGCCGCATCGTCAGCGTGCTAAGCGGCTTGGCCGGGCGATAATCTGCCGGCGCTTCACTTGAGGGAAGGCAATGGCCGACGACAAGCCCTCGAACCTGGGCGAGGTGCGCCCCAACCACCGCTTCGACGCGGCGAAGCTGGCCGCGTGGCTGGCCGCCAATGTCGAGGGCTGCGCCGGCCCCGTCAGCGTGCGCCAGTTCCACGGCGGCGCGTCCAACCCCACCTTCCTGATCACCGCCGGCGACAACGAGCTTGTGCTGCGCAAGAAGCCGCCCGGCCAGCTCTTGGCCAGCGCCCACCAGGTCGACCGCGAATACCGGGTGATGAAGGCGCTGGGCGACACCGGCTTCCCGGTCCCGAAGATGCGCGCGCTGTGCCTCGACGAGGGCATCATCGGCACCACCTTCTACGTCATGGATTTCCTCGCCGGCCGCATCTTCCGCGACGCGCGGCTGCCGGGGCTGGAGCCCGCCGAGCGGGCGGCGATCTACGACGAGTTGAACGCGGTGCTGGCGCGGCTGCACGGCGTCGACTACGCGGCGATCGGGCTTTCCGATTACGGCCGGCCCGGAAGTTACTTCGCCCGCCAGCTCGACCGCTGGACCAAGCAGTACCGCGGCGCCGAGACCGCGCTGATCCCGGCGATGGAGACCCTGATCGAGGAGCTGCCGCGCCGCATGCCCACGGACGACACGACCACCATCGCCCACGGCGACTACCGGCTCGAGAACGTGATGTTCCACCCCACCGAGCCCCGGATCATCGCCGTGCTGGACTGGGAACTGTCCACCCTCGGCCATCCGCTGGCCGACATCGGCTACAACGCCATGCTCTGGGACTCGAAATCGGTGAGCTGGGGCACGCTGGAGGGCGTCGATTTCGCCACGTCTGGCATCCCGACCCGCGACGCCTATGTGGACGCCTACTGCCGCCGCACCGGCCGCGACGGGATCGAAGACTTCAACTTCTACCTCGCCTTCTCCGCCTTCCGCCTCGCCTCGATCGGCCAGGGCGTCTTCAAGCGCAACCTCGACGGCATCGGCGCGCATGACGCGGGCGGGGATAATTCGGGCACGGTCGAGCGGGCGGAAATGGCGCTGAAGTCGCTGCGGGCGTGAGTTCCCCTCCCCCTTGCGGGGAGGGGTTAGGGGTGGGGGTGCAAGCTCGTTGCCGGCCAGTTGGCGGATGCGTCAGCTAATCCGCGACCTTTCAGCCGATACCCCCACCCCCCACCCCACCCCCCAAGGGGGGGGGGAGATTTACGCGGCTTAGGTTTAAAGCTAGAAGCCAGCTGAACAGCGATAAGGCGCAGGGCCAAGCCCGCGCGCAGGGAGACGAAGTTCGATGCATTATCGGGCGCTGAAAGAAGTCTGGGGCGCGCTGACGGCGGCGGGGTCGCCGTTCGAGGTGGTGAGCGTGGATGTGGGCGGCATACCGGTGCGCGCGTTCAAGGCCGCGCCGCCGAATGTGCGGGCGCTCTGGCTCTCCACCGCTCAGTTCGCCGAGCGGGACTACCTCGTCTATCAGGACGAACGCATCACCTACGGCGAGGCGCACAAGCGCGTGGGCGCCATCGCCGCCTGGATGTTGGCGCAGGGCGTGCAGCCGGGCGACCGTGTCGCCGTCGCCATGCGCAACTATCCGGAATGGCTGCTGATCTATTGGGCCGCGGTCTCGATCGGCGTCGCCGTGGTGGGCATGAACGCCTGGTGGGTGGCCGACGAGGTCGAGTTCGCGCTGAACGACTCCGAGCCGAAGATCGTCTTCTGCGACCGCGAGCGGCTGGACCGGATCCTGGAGCGGCCCGCCACCGCGGCGCGCTGCAAGCTGGTCGCCACGCGCACCGAGACCCTGCCGCCGGGCGTTATCCCCTGGTCCGAGGTCGTCGCCAAGGAAGCCGCCCTGCCGGACGTGGCGGTCGATCCCGACGCCGACGCCTGCATTTTCTACACCTCCGGCACCACCGGCCGCCCGAAGGGCGCGCAGCTCACCCATCGCGGCTGCATCAACAACCTGATGAACATGGGCTTCACCGGCCAGGCCACGGCGTTGGCGATGCAGAAGGCCACCGGGGTCGCCCCGCCGGCGACGCCGCCGACGCCGGTGGCGCTGCTCACCACGCCATTGTTCCACGTCACCGCCAACAACTGCGGCGCCTATGCGGTCACCGCCGGCGGCGGGGTGCTGGTCCTGATGTACAGGTGGGACGCCGGCGAGGCGCTGAAGCTGATCGAGCGCGAGCGGGTGACCTCGATGAGCGGCGTGCCGGTGATGTCGCGCGAGGTGCTGACCCATCCCGATTTCGCCACCCGCGACACCTCCAGCCTGACTACCCTGGGCGGCGGCGGCGCTCCGCTGCATCCCGACCTGGTGGCCAAGATCGACGCCGAAGTCGCCACCGCCAGGCCCAACACCGGCTACGGCATGACCGAGACCTGCGGGATCATCACCGCGGTCAGCGGCGACTTCTTCGTCGACAAGCCGGCGAGCTGCGGCCCGGCGATGCCGACCTTCGAGGTCAAGTGCGTCGACGACGACGGCAAGACCGTGCCGCAGGGCGAGATCGGCGAACTGTGGGTGCGCGGCGCCTCGGTGATCAAGGGCTATCTCAACCGCCCCGACGCCACCGCCGAGTCGATCACCGACGGCTGGCTGCACACCGGCGACGTGGCCCGGATCGACGAAGACGACTTCATCTTCATCGTCGACCGCAAGAAGGACATGGTGCTGCGCGGCGGCGAGAACGTCTATTGCGCCGAGGTGGAGGCTGCCGTGCACCACCATCCGGCCGTCGCCGAATGCTGCGTCTTCGGCGTGCCGGACGTGCGGCTGGGCGAGGACGTGGCCGCCGCCGTGGTGCTGCGCGAAGGCTATCACCTCACCGCCGAGGAACTGCGCGCCCACTGCGCCGACCACCTCGCCCGCCACAAGATTCCCCGCAACATCTGGTTCATGACCGACGCCCTGCCGCGCAACGCCAACGGCAAGT
>Ga0302311_10007193_pt1 | contig 11389 bp, 9 predicted proteins | sample III_Palsa_N1_3_FD_200449 | JGI IMG/M metagenome (GOLD analysis project Ga0302311, IMG submission 200449) | Peat permafrost microbial communities from Stordalen Mire near Abisko, Sweden - III_Palsa_N1_3 | ecosystem: Environmental > Terrestrial > Soil > Palsa > Peat permafrost | place: Sweden...
CTCCCGTAGGAGTCTGGGCCGTGTCTCAGTCCCAGTGTGGCCGGTCGCCCTCTCAGGCCGGCTACCCGTCGTCGCCTTGGTAGGCCATTACCCCACCAACAAGCTGATAGGCCGCGAGCCCATCCCTAGTCGATAAATCTTTCCACCACGGCCGATGTCGTCCGTGGTTGTATCCGGTATTAATTCCGGTTTCCCGGAGCTATCCCAGAACTAGGGGCAGGTTACTCACGTGTTACTCACCCGTTCGCCGCTCGAGTACCCCGAAGGGCCTTTCCGCTCGACTTGCATGTGTTAAGCACGCCGCCAGCGTTCGTCCTGAGCCAGGATCAAACTCTCCGTTGAATGTCTATATACAACCGCTGGCTTGCCCTGCGCGTAGCGCCTGGCAAACACTGTGCGGGTTGTAAGCATTCGAGAGTGCCTCACTGTTGCCCCGAAGGACACCGCCCAGCCCGAAGGCTGGACCAGCGAAGCGATCTTGACTGATCTCCGTGATGGTTGCGGACATCCCGAAGGAAGCCGTCCCATCGACGGGGGTATGTGCTTAATGCACTGGCTTTTAGCACGCTGTTGAGTTCTCAAGGAGCGGATGCTCACCTTCAGCGGACTCTCGTCCGCCTCCAGGGCAACTACTCTAACTTACCGGACGGCTTCCCCGTTGTCAACCAAGTTCCTAAGAACTTTTCGAGTCAGGTTGGTGTGCCGTCCGCCCAGCGAAGACTACCCGACAAGCTTCCGTGGTCATGCAAAGCCCGTCAGTTCGAAATCTCTGGGGGTTCCCGTGGGGGCCGGTCTGCCGTTTGGCGTTCCGTTCCCCGGCGGGCAAGAAGAACTCTAGGGATGGACGGGGCCCTCGTCAAATCGTTCGGCGATGTTGGCGCAGGCCAACGCTGGACCTCAACGTAGCTCGATTGCATAAGCCGAGGTCGCAGGCAGTGAGGGCCGCAGCACGCAGCCCAAAAAATCGTTCTAGGTTCACGGCTGCAAGGCCGGAACGGGCCGACCCCTGTTGTCGGCTTGGTGTGGCTATACCCGGCTCCACTCGGCCGGAAACCCGCGAATTCTGACGGCATAGCCGCAGGTCAGAGCCATCTACTGGGTGACGCGGCCGGTCCGGTCGGCCGGAATGCGGGGAGATGCCGCCCGGCCTCGCCTGATCTCACTGGTCTCTGAGTTAAGACCAGGGTCTCTGAGTTAAGATCAGCCCCACAAGGTGACTCACATCACTCAAGTAACTCAGATTGAGGTGCCAGAAGGCGTCCGCAGCTCCCCCGGCCTGGGCGCATACCCGCCCGTGACCGGCGGACGGCCCGGCCCGGCTAAGAGACCTGCCAGGAGCAGCGCCGGGAGCCCTGCCGGGACCGCCGGGACCGCCGCCGGGACCCCGCCGGGGCGGCCGCCGGGACCGCCGCCGGGGCGGCCTCGGGGCTCAGGCCAGCCGGACGTCCACGGCACCGACCGTGCGCTTGCCCCGGCGCACGATCAGGTAACGATCGTGCAGGAGGTCGCTTCGCTCTGGGACCGCGTCCTCGGAGGTGACCTTGCGGTTGTCCAGGTAGGCGCCGCCCTCGGCGATGGCGCGTCTGGCGGCCGACTTGCTGGGCACGATCCCGGTCAGGGCCATCAGGTCGGCGACTGTCGGCATCCCGGGCAGGCTGGAGCCAGAGTCTCCGGAGTCTTCGCTCGCTCCCCCGGCGTTTCCCCCGCCGTCCCCTGGACCAGCGGGTTCAGCTCTGAGGAAAATCTCGGTGTGCGGGACTTCGGTGCAGGCGTCGGCCAGGGTGCGGATGTCAATCTCGCGCAGGTCCCCCTGGCCGAACAGGGCCCGGCTGGCCGCGATCACCCGCTGGCAGGCGTCCGCGCCGTGCACGACTGTGGTGACGTCCTCAGCCAGCGTGCGCTGGCCCACCCGGGCCTGGGGCCGTTCGGCGGTCTGGCGCTCCAGGTCCTCGATCTCCTCCCGCGACCGGAAGGTGAAGACCTTCAGCAGGCCCGGTACCTCGGCGTCGCCGACGTTGAGCCAGAACTGGTAGAAGGCGTACGGGCTCATCAGATCTTGGCTGATCCAGATGGCCCCGCCCTCAGTCTTGCCGTACTTGGTACCGTCCGGTTTGGTGATCAGCGGGGTGGCCAGGGCGTGCACCGAGCCACCCTCGACCCGCCGGATCAGGTCCACCCCGGCGACCAGGTTGCCCCACTGGTCGCTGCCGCCGAGCTGCAGCGTGCAGTCCTGCCGCCGGTACAGCTCGAGGTAGTCCAGGGCCTGCAGGATCTGGTAGCTGAACTCGGTGTAGCTGATCCCGCCCGCCTCCAGCCGGGCCTTGACCGATTCGCGGGCCAGCATCTGGTTGACCGGGAAGTGCTTGCCGATGTCGCGCAGGAAGTCCAGTGTCGACAGCCCCGCCGTCCAGTCCAGGTTGCTGACGATCATGGCGCTGTTATCGATGTCCCCGAACTCGAGGAAGCGCTCGATCTCGGCCCGGAAGCGGTCGACCCACTTGGCCACCACCTCAGCCGGGTTGAGCACCCGCTCGGCCGACTTGCCGCTCGGGTCCCCGATCAGACCGGTCGCGCCGCCCACCACGCCGATCGGCTTATGCCCGAAGAGCTGGAACCGGCGCATCGTCAGCAGCAGGACGAGGTTCCCGATATGCATCCCCGGGGCGGTCGGGTCGAACCCGCCATAGAGCGTCACCGGTCCGGACGACACTGCCTTGCGCAGCTCATCCAGGTCGGTTGACTGCGATATCAGGCCGCGCCAGCTCAGTTCGTCGATGATGTCGGTCACGGCTGCATCGTGCCATCTTCGGCGCCGGAGGCGGTAACCAATTTGGATTTCCGCTGCCGCGGCGCGGCCGGCCGGTACACCGAGACGGTCGGGTCGCCGTCGATCCAGAACCGCCAGGGCACCTCGGCGGCCGCGCTGACGCCGACCCGGGGACCGGTACGGATCGCGCCGGCCGGTGGCGGGCCGCCCGGCCCGGGCGAACCGCCCGCGGCGGGGCCCAGGATGCGCAGCGGGGAGCCCGGGTCGCACACGTCAACGCCGTCGAGGGCACGGTCTATGGCCAGGGCCTGGCAGAGCCGGGCCGGGCCACGCGCGAGGTCGTGGTCGGCGCGGGCGGCGGGCCGCCGCAGCCGGGCCAGCGAGACGCCCTCGATGATGGCGCCGGCCCGGAGCAGGACAGCCTCGGCGATGCCCTCGGGCATGCAGACGAAGTTGACGCAGAAGTGCATGCCGTAGGTGAAGTAGACGTAGGAGTAGCCGGGCGGCCCGAACATGACCGCGTTGCGCCGGGTCGGCCCGCGGTAGGAGTGCGACGCGGGGTCGGTGCTGCCCGTGTAGGCCTCGGCCTCGGTCAGCCGGACCGCGACCGGGCCCTCGGGACTGCGGTACTCCAGAACGCAGCCGAGCAGGGCCGGTGCGACGTCCACCGACGAACGGCCGAAGAACGAGCGCGGCAGTGTTTGATTGCCCCGCTCGCTCCCGGGGCGCTCCGCGGCGCCGTCTTCCCTCGTCATCCGGACCTCGTTCCTCGGTCCTGCTTCCTCGGTCCAGACGGCGCCGCGCCCCTCCTGCTCGCGGGGTGGCTCAGCTGGTCGCCCACGCCGCGTGCTGATCCGTCAGTGCGCGCAGCGCAGCCAGTTGCTCGGCGACCCGCTGCGGTGCCGTGCCACCCTGCTGCTTCCGGGCGGCCAAGGCTCCCTCGACGGTCAGCACCTGCCGGACGTCGGGCGTCAGGTGCGGCGACACCCGTTCCAGATCGGCGTCGCTGACCTCGTGCAGGTCGACGTCGTGCACCTGGCACCAGACCACCAGGTGGCCCACGATCTCGTGCGCCTCGCGGAACGGGACACCCCGCTGGACGAGATATTCGGCCAGGTCGGTGGCCAGCGTGAAGCCGGCGCTGGCGCTGCCGGTCAGGCGCTCGGCGTGCAGCCGGAACGTCGCGATCAGCCCGGCCATCGCCGGGAGCACCAGTAGCAGCGTGTCCACCGCGTCGAAGACCGGCTCCTTGTCCTCCTGCAGGTCCCGGTTATAGGTCAGGGGCAGCCCCTTAAGCGTGGTCAGCAGGCCGGTGAGCCCGCCGATCAGCCGGCCCGCCTTGCCGCGGGCCAGCTCGGCCACGTCCGGGTTCTTCTTCTGCGGCATGATCGACGACCCGGTCGCGTAGCCGTCGTCGATCTCGATCCAGCCGAACTCCTGGGAGGACCACAGCACGATCTCTTCGCCCAGCCGGGACAGGTGGACACCGATGAGCGCCGCCGCGAAGCAGAACTCGGCGGCGAAGTCCCGGTCACTGACCGCGTCCATCGAGTTGGTCGTGGCGGCGCTGAAGCCAAGCTGCCTGGCCAGCTCGCGGGGGTCGAACGACAGCGACGACCCGGCCAGCGCGCCCGCCCCCAGCGGGGAGATCGCCGCCCGTTTGTCCCAGTCCCGCAGCCGGTCCGCATCCCGCGCGAACGCGTGCACGTGGGCCAGCAGCTGGTGGGAGAACAGCACCGGCTGGGCGTGCTGCAGGTGTGTCAGGCCCGGGGCCGCGACGCCGGCGTGCCGTTCGGCCTGGCCGAGCAGCGCGGTTTCCAGCTCGGCCAGCCGGGACACGATCATCCGCACGTGGTCGCGCAGGTACAGCCGCAGGTCCGTGGCTACCTGGTCGTTGCGGCTCCGCCCGGCGCGCAGCTTGCCGCCGAGGGTGCCGAGCCGTTCCAGCAGGCCGCGCTCCAGCGCCGTGTGCACGTCCTCGTCGGCGGCGGTGGGGCGGAACGTGCCGTCGCGGCAGGCCCGGTCGAGGTCGTCCAGGGCGGTCAGCATGGCGTCCCGCTCGGCCTCGGTCAGCAGCCCGGCGGCGTACAGCCCCTGGGCGTGCGCGCGGGAGGCGAGCAGGTCATAGGGGGCCAGCCGCCAGTCGAACTGGACGCTGACCGACAGCCGGGCCAGCGCGTCGGCCGGCCCGGACTCAAACCGCCCGCCCCACAGCCGGGTCGGGGCGCTCCCTGCTTCTGCCACGTCTCCCTCAGTTCTTCAGACCGCTGCGATCGTGTGCCGCGACGGCACCCGGTCTTCCGCGGCGTCTCCGGTCAGCTCACCTTCCGGTCCCGGATCGCCGCGATCTTGCTCGGCAGGCCCCACAGCTCCACGAAGCCCTTGGACAGGGCCTGGTCGAACGTGTCGCCGGTGTCGTAGGTGGCCAGTTCGTAATCGTAGAGCGATGTGGGACTGCGCCGGCCGGTAACGACGGCACGCCCGCCGTGCAGCCTGAGCCGGATGTCCCCGGTCACGTGCGCCGAGGCCTGGGTGACGAACGCGTCGAGGGCCCGCTTGAGCGGGGAGAACCACAGCCCGTCGTAGACCAGCTCGGCCCACCGCTGCTCGGCCTGCCGCTTGAACCGGGCCAGGTCCCGCTCGACGCAGACGTTCTCCATCTCCTGGTGCGCGGCGATCAGCGCGATCGCGCCGGGGGCCTCGTAGACCTCGCGGCTCTTGATGCCGACCAGCCGGTCCTCGACCAGGTCCAGCCGCCCGACGCCCTGCGCCCCGGCCCGCTGGTTCAGCTCGGTGATGATCTCCAGCGGGGTCTTCTGGGTGCCGTCGACCGCGGTGGGGACACCGTTGGTGAAGCTGATCACGAGCTCGTCCGGTTCCCGCGGCAGCGCGGGATCCGCGGTGTACTCGTAGACGTCCTCCCACGGGCCGTTCCAGATGTCCTCCAGGTGCCCGGTCTCGACGGCCCGGCCCCACAGGTTCTGGTCGATGGAGTACGGCGACTTGGACGTCACGTCGATCGGCAGGCCCTTGTCGGCGGCGAAGGCGATCGCCTTGTCCCGGGTCATGCCGGAGTCCCGGACCGGGGCGAGCACCTTGATGTCGGGGGCCAGCGCGGCGATGCCCGCCTCGAACCGCACCTGGTCGTTGCCCTTGCCGGTGCAGCCGTGCGACAGCATGGAGGCGCCCTTCTCGCGCGCCACCCGGACCAGGTGGTCGACGATCAGCGGCCGGGACAGCGCGGAGACCAGTGGATACCGGTCCATGTACAGGGCGTTGGCGGTCAGCGCCGGGACACAGTAGTCGGCGGCGAACTCGGCCCGGGCGTCCACGACCTCGGCGTCGGCGGCACCGCAGGCGAGCGCCCGCTTGCGGATGTCGTCCATGTCCTCGCCACCTTGGCCGACGTCGATGGCGACCGCGATCACGTCGGCGCCGGTCTGCTCCGCGAGCCAGCCGATGGCCACCGACGTGTCCAGGCCGCCCGAGTAGGCCAGCACGACACGTTCTCTATCTGCGCTCATTTTTCTCATCCTTTAGGAAGGTCAGTACGTCAGGGCTGTCAGGCGCCGCGGGCCACCCGCGGCGGTCATCGTCGGCGCTCGGCCAGGGCGAGCAGCTGCGCCGCGATGCCGGCCCCGCCCGCCGGGTCGCGGGTGATGACCAGCACGGTGTCGTCGCCGGCCACGGTGCCGAGAATGGACGGCCAGGCCGCGTGGTCCATGACCGAGGCGAGGAACTGCGCCGCGCCGGCTGGGGTGCGCAGCACGACCATGTTGGCGCTCGCCTCAGCCGAGATGAGCAGCTCGGAGGCCACCCGGGCCAGCCGCGGGCCTCCGGGAACCACCACGGCGCCGGTCAGGCTCGCCGGGCCCGCGGAACCCGCGGGACCGCCCGGGCCGGGACCGCGCGGGCCGGGACCGCCCGGGCCGGGGCCGCCCACCCCGGGCAGGCCCCCCGGCAGGCTCCCGGACACGCCTCCGGGCGGGGAGCCGGGACCGCCCGGCTCGCCGGGCAGCGCGTACACGAGCGACCCGTCCGCCGCGCGGACCCGGACCGCGCCGAGCTCCTCCAGGTCGCGCGACAGCGTGGCCTGGGTGACGGGCACACCGCGCTCGTTCAGCAGCCGGGCGAGCTCCTCCTGGGACCGGACGTGCCGGTCGGCAAGCGTGGCCGCCACCCACGCTTGCCGGGACGCCTTGGTGCTGGGCCTGGTCACGGTCATCAGGCCTGCCCGAGCAGCCAGGTCAGCAGGGCCTTCTGGGCGTGCAGCCGGTTCTCGGCCTGGTCCCAGACGGCACTGTGCGGGCCGTCGATGACCTCGGCGCTGATCTCCTCACCGCGGTGGGCGGGCAGGCAGTGCAGCACTAGGCAGTCGCCGCTGGCGAGGTCCAGCTTGCCTTCATCCAGCCTGAACGGGCCCATGCTGGAGGTCCGCTCAGCGTGCTCGGCTTCCTGTCCCATGGACGCCCACACGTCGGTGGCCAGCACGTCCGCGCCCGAGCACGCCTCCGCGGGGTCCGCATACCAGCGGACGCTCCCGCGGGTCAGGCTGGCGATCTCGGCGGCGGCGGCCAGCACGGCCGGGTCGGGACGGTAGGCCTCGGGTGCCGCGATCCGCACGTGCAGGCCGGCCGTGGCCCCGCCCAGCAGATAGGAATGCGCCATGTTGCTGGACCCGTCGCCCAGGAAGGTCAGCGTCAGGTCACACAGGACACCCCGCGCGGCCCGGATCGTTTGCAGGTCGGCCAGCACCTGGCAGGGATGGAACGCGTCGGTCAGCGCGTTGATCACCGGGACGTCGCTGGCCGCGGCCAGCGCGGCCACCCGGTCCTGGCCGAACGTCCGCCAGGCGATCGCCGCGACCTGCCGGCTCAGGACGCGGGCGATGTCCCCGATCGTCTCCCCGCGGCCGATGTGGGTGGTCTGCGTATCGATGATCAGCGGGCTGCCGCCCAGTTCCGCGATCCCGGCCGTGAACGAGACCCGGGTCCGCAGCGACGGCTTGTCGAACAGCACGGCGACCGTCTGCGGGCCGGCGAGCGGTTTGCGGGCGAACCGGTCGGCCTTCATCGCGTCAGCCAGCTCGAGGACCTCGGTCTGCTCGGCCGGGCTCAGGTCGTCGTCCCGGAGAAAGTGCCGCGGTCCGGGCGGCGCCGGGCTGACCCCCAGGTCCGGGCCGGTGGCGCTGGCCGTGGATGTCATGATGCCCCCTTCGCCGCGGCGGCGTCGTCCAGGATGCCGGGCAGCGCGCCGAGGAACGCCGACGCCTGCGCAGCGGTCAGGATCAGCGGTGGCGCGAGCCGGGCCGCGTCCGGCTGGACGGCGTTGACCAGGAAGCCGGCCCGCCGGGCGGCGGCCTCCACATCGGGCGCGGCGTTCGCGGTCAGCATCGCAGCCAGCCACAGACCTTCACCGCGGACCCCGGCCAGCAGCGGGTGCTCGATCGCGGCGATGCCGCCGGAAAGCTGCTGGCCCACGGCGAGCGCGGCCGCGAGCAGCCCGTCGGCCGCGATCGTGTCCAGCACGGCGAGCGCGGCCGCGCAGGCCACCGGATTGCCGCCGAACGTCGAGCCGTGATCACCCTTGCCCAGCACGCTGCCGAACTGCCCGAATCCGACGCAGGCCCCGATCGGCAGTCCCCCGCCCAGGCCCTTGGCCAGCGTGAGCACGTCCGGGGTCACGCCCGCGGCCTGGTGCGCGAACCAGTGCCCGGTGCGGCCGATGCCGCTCTGGATCTCGTCGATGACGAGCAGGGCGCCGCTCTCGTCGCAGGCCTCCCGGGCGGCGCGCAGGTAGCCGGGCGGCGGCGGGATGACGCCGGCCTCACCCTGGCACGGCTCGACGAATACGGCCGCGCAGTCGGGGCCGGCCGCGGCGCGCAGCGCGTCCGCATCCCCGTAGGGCACGAGCCGGGCTTCGATGCCGAACGGGCCGAACGGCTCCCGGATGGACGCCTTGCCGGTCAGCGCGAGCGCGCCCATGGTGCGCCCGTGGAACCCGTTCTCGGCGGCCACGAATACCGGATGCTGCTGGCCCTGACCCTGCCGTTGCCAGTAGCGCCGGACCAGTTTGACCGCCGCCTCGTTGGCCTCGGCGCCGGAGTTGGCGAAGAAAACCCGGGCGTCGGCCGGCCCGGCACTAGTGCCCAGGAGCAGCTGGAGCCGTTCAGCAAGATCTATTTCCGGTTCGTGCAGGAACAGGTTGGAGCTGTGCGCGATCGCGTTCACCTGCCAGGTGACCGCGGCGGTGAGAGCCGGGTGCGCGTGCCCCAGCGCGCTCACCGCGATCCCGGCGAACAGGTCGAGGTACTCGCGCCCGTCGGCGTCCCAGACCCGGCAGCCTTCACCGCGGGCCAGGGCCAGCGGCGGCAGCCCGTAGTTGGGCATCAGGGCGGCGGCGAACCGTTTCTGCAGTACTTGCGTCGCGCTCATGGGTGATCTGCCTCCCTCGCGGGTGCTTGAGCGGGCCTGGCCGTGGGTGCGCCCGCTGGCGCATGGGGGACGACCATCGTTCCGGTGCCGGAGTCGGTGAAGATCTCCAGCAGGACGGCGTGCGGCTGGCGGCCGTCCACCACGTGCGCCTGGGGCACGCCGCCGCGGACCGCGGTCAGGCACGCCTCCATCTTCGGGATCATTCCGGTGCTCAGGCCGGGCAGCATCGTCGCCAGCTCATCCGCGCCGACCTCGCTGATCACGTCGCTGGTCGGCGGCCAGGTCCGGTACAGTCCGGGGACGTCGGTGAGGATCATCAGCTTGGCCGCGCCCAGCGCGACGGCGAGCGCCGCGGCCGCGGTGTCGGCGTTGACGTTGTAGACCTCGCCGTCCTCGCCCCGCGCGACGCTGGAGACGACCGGGATGCGCCGGTCGGCGATCAGCGCGCGGATCGCGCCGGGGTCGGTGGCCTGGATCTCGCCGACGAGCCCGATGTCGACCTGCTCCCCGTCCACGACGGCTGACTTGCGGCTGGCCGTGAACAGGTTGGCGTCCTCGCCGGACATGCCCACCGCGAACGGGCCGTCCCGGTTGATCAGCCGGACGATGTCCTTGTTGACCTTCCCGGTAAGCACCATGCGGACCACGTCCATCGTCTCGGGGGTCGTCACCCGCAGCCCGGCGGTGAACGTGGTCTCCAGGCCGAGCCGGTCCAGGTGCTCGGTGATCTGCGGGCCGCCGCCGTGCACGACCACCGGGCGGAGCCCGGCGTAGCGGAGGAAGACCAGGTCCTCGGCGAAGGCGGCGCGCAGTGACTCTTCGGTCATGGCGTTGCCGCCGTACTTGATCACCACGGTCCGGTCGTGGAACTTGATCAGCCAGGGCAGCGCCTCGATGAGCGTGGCCGCCTTAGCCGCGGCGCCGGGCGCCTGGGCACCAGCGGCGGGCCGGTCTCCGTTGGCCGTCACGTCGGGTACGCCGAGTTCTCGTGCACATACTCGGCGGTGAGGTCGGTGGTGAGGATGGTGGCGGCGTTCGGCCCGGCGGACAGGTCCACGGTGATCGTGACGTCCCGCGCGCTCATGTCGACCTTGGACCGCTCGTCGCCCGCGCAGCCGTTCCGGCAGACCCAGATCCCGTTGATCGCCACGTTCAGCCGGTCCGGCTCGAACTGCGCGCTGGTCGTACCCACGGCGGAGACCACCCTCCCCCAGTTCGGGTCCGCACCGGCGATGGCGCACTTGAGCAGGCTGCTGCGGGCCACCGCGCGGCCCGCGGTAACCGCGTCCTCCTCGCTGGCCGCGCCGATCACCTCTACCGCGATCATCTTGCCCGCGCCCTCCGCGTCCAACTGAAGCTGGCGGGCCAGATCGGTGCACACCTCGGTGAGCAGAGCGGTGAATTCACCGGGGTCGGGCCGGACACCGGATGCGCCGCTGGCCATCAGCAGCACGGTGTCATTGGTGGACATGCAGCCGTCGGTGTCGAGCCGGTCGAAGCTCACCCGCACTGCGGTGCGCAGCGCGGCGTCGAGGTCCCCGGCGTCGAGATCGGCGTCGGTGGTGACCACGCACAGCATCGTGGCCAGGGCCGGGGCGAGCATGCCGGCCCCCTTGGCCATGCCGCCCACCGCGTATCCGGTGCCTTCGCCACCGGCGCCCGGGCTGGGGCCGGGGCTGGGGCTGGCGCCGGGGCCGGGGCCGGGGCCGGGGCCGGCGCCCGGGCTGGGGCCGGGGCTGGGGCCGGGGCCGGGGCCGGGGCCGCGCTGCCGGATGGCCGCGGGGCGGCCGGGTCCGATGGGTGGGCGGTTGGCAGGCACGCGGCCCAGGTCATCGCCGAGCCGGTCCGGGGCAACCTCACGTCCGCCGGACTGCCCACGCGCATCCCGCAGGCGAACCTCATTCCCGGCTCCGTGGGCGGCGGTCGCCCGGCGGGCCACGGCTGGGCCAGCCGCTCGGGATCCGGGTCGGCTACGCCAGTTACCTCACCGACCACACCGCGATCACCGCGATCACCTGACGTGGCCCGCAACCGCCTGAGTGGGTTCCAGCGCGGGGTCCGCCGCGCCAAAGGCCTGACCCCCGACGACGGAGAGGGAGCCGACCGTTGAGTTACGCATACCGCCAGGACCTGAGCTGGCTCGTCACCGACTTCACCACGCGAGTCGCGGATGTCGCGCATGCGGCCG
>Ga0302311_10007198_pt1 | contig 11385 bp, 4 predicted proteins | sample III_Palsa_N1_3_FD_200449 | JGI IMG/M metagenome (GOLD analysis project Ga0302311, IMG submission 200449) | Peat permafrost microbial communities from Stordalen Mire near Abisko, Sweden - III_Palsa_N1_3 | ecosystem: Environmental > Terrestrial > Soil > Palsa > Peat permafrost | place: Sweden...
GTGGCGCAATACGCGAAGCACGCCGGCAAGATCAGCCTTGTCATCACCGACATGATGATGCCGATCATGGACGGCGCGACGGCAATCCGGGAAATAAAGCGCATCAATCGCTTTGCCAAGATACTCGTCGTGAGCGGCCTGGACGTGGACGACGATGTCAAGTCCGGCGTCAGCGGATTTGTGACGAAGCCTTACACCGCGCCGGAGCTGGCGCAAAAGGTGCGCGATGCCCTCGACGGCGCGGTTGCCCGCAACTGAATGAAGTCCTGTGCCTTTGAGGCACGCAGCACGCGGATCTCGGCCTACCCTGCGAGCTGCCTTCCCTGACGCCGCCCGGCGGATCGGTCGCCCGGCTCAGGGCATTTCATACAGCTCCACCAGGGCGATCCCGGTCGAGCCGTTCGCGCCACTCACCTGCGCCGTGTAGGCACCGGGAGGAAGCGTCAGCAGGATGGCCGCGTCCGCCGAGGTGGTGGAGAGCTGGAAGGCCGACACGGCCTCGAACGCCGCCTGGAGGGCGGCTGTGCCGCCCCATCCCCCGTTGGAGCCGACGATATTCTGGTTGGAGTCGACGACCGTCAGCTGCGGGTTGGCCAGGGCTCCGGACACGGAGAAGGACGACAGGCCGGGGCCAACGCCGCGAATCAGGACCGTCTCGCCGGACGAACCCACGATCACAAATCCAACGGTCAGGACCTGGTTCCCTGTTCCCGCGAAACCGCGGGCCGAGACATTGGTGTAATGCGCGGTCGGCATCGCGGACGTGTCGGCATCGTAGGCCTCAAGAAGCACGACCCCGGTCCCGCCGGTCGTCCCGGTGACCACGGCGGTGTACGGCCCCGGCTGGAGGCTCGTGAGCACGGCCGAGTCCAGGGAGGCCGCGGGCAACGGGAAGGCGCCCGCCTGCGCGAAGGCCGACGTGAGCGCGGGCGTGCCGCCCCAGACGGCATCGGAGGTAATGGGAACGCCGCCCGCCGAGTTAAGGACAAGCTGGGGGGCGGCGAGAACCCCGGCGACCCCGAATTCGGAAAGGGTGGGCCCGACGGCCCGCACCAGAGCGGACTCGGTGCCCGAGCCCCCGACGACGAAGCCGACAATGAGCGCCTGGGCGCCCGTGCCGCAGAGGCCGCGCGCCGAGACATTGACGAGCCTGCTCGGTACCCCGACGGGGGTGACGACGAGGGCGGCCGGCGACGAGATCGTGGCGGAGAAGAGGTTGGAGACCTCGACGTCATAGCTTCCGGCGTCCGAGGGGTGCACGTCGATCACGGTGAATGACGGGGACGTTGCCGCCGGGATCGGGGATTGGTTCTTGCGCCACTGGTAGGTGATCGACGGGTCGCCCGTCACGGAGACGGTGAAGGTCGCGGAGCCGCCCTGCGTCGCCGCCGTCGAATTCGGCTGCACGACGATTGAAATGGGAACAGGCGGGCCCCCCGCAGGCTGAACGACGAGTGTCGCGTCGGAGCTCGACACGAATCCCGCGGGATCGGTGATGACGACCGAATAGGTTCCGGCGTCCGCGGGCTCTGCCGGCGAAAAGACAAGGGCCGCCGACGTGGCCCCGGGTATCGCGACGCCGCCCTTGGACCATTGGAACGTGGTCGGGGGGGACCCGACGATCCCGACGAGCAGGGTCGCCGTGCCGCCCGTCGTGACGGAGACCGAGCTGGGCTGGTACTGGAAAATAGGGGCGAAGGCCGCCGGGGAAACGGTGAGGACGGCCCCTGCGCTCGTCGACGACCCCGCCGGGTTCGTCACCACGGCGCTGTAGGTGCCCGCGTCCGCGACGCTCACGGAGGGCATCGAGAGCGTTGCCGCGGTCGCGCCGCCGACGGGGACGCCCCCCAGCAGCCACTGGTACGTCAGGGGCTCGGTTCCGGAGGCGCCGACGGTCAGGGCCGCCGGCGAACCGGCGGTGGCCGTGAGCTTCTGGGGCGCGGACGTGATGGACGGCGGGATAAAGAGCGAGAGGACGGTCAGGATGGCGGGCGACGACACCGCCGCGCCGAGGGGGCTGGTCACGGTGACCGTGTAGGAGCCGGCGTCCGTGGAATCGGCCAGGTCAAGGGTGAGAGCGGGCCCGCTTTCGCCGGAGATCGGCGTGCCGTTGAGCGACCACTGGTAGCCCAGCGTGCCCGTGCCGACGGCGTCCACGGAAAACCGCGCGGTCGAGCCGAGGACGACGGTCTCGGAGGCGGGCGGCACCAGGATGAGGGGAGGGGTCGGGCCACTGGCGCCGGTCGCCGGGTCGGTGATCGAGAACACAAGCGCCGCGGCTGGCCCCGCTCCCAGGGCGTTGTTCGCGACCGCGGTCACGGTGTAGGTCCCCGCAGTCGTCGGCATTCCGGAGACGACGCCAGTGGTCGGGTTGTAACTGAGCCCCTCGGGCAGTCCGGTGAGGACAAAGGTCGAGGGTGCGTTGCTGGCGGCAACCGTGTACGACAGGGTGCTGCCGGCGGGGCCGGTCACCGCGAGGGCGCTGGTGACCGAGGAATAGTCGCCGATCGTGAGGATCAGGTTCAGGGGACGGCTGCTGCCGAAGGCGTTGCTCTCCTCGATGGGGACGCTCGCGACCCCTGCCGTCGTGGGCGTGCCGCTGATGACCCCTGTCGAGGTGTTTAGTGTGAGGCCCGCGGGCAGGCCCGAGGCCGAGAACGAGGTCGGGCTATTGGTCGCGGTCAGGCTGAAGCTGAAGGGGGTCCCAACCTGCGCGGAGATGAGCGGCGTGCTGGTGTCGGCGGGAATCGGGCCCGCCGGGCTGATCGTGAACATCAGGACGAGGAGGGCGCCCTGGCCGCTCCCGTTGTTCGCGCTGGTCGAGGTGAAGAACAGGCCCGCCGTCGTGGGCGTGCCGGCGATTTGGCTGCCGGAAGCGGACAACCCCGGGGGGAGCTGGGCCACATTGTAGCTCGACGGGCCGTTGGTCGCCGCGAACGCATAGGAAAACGGGGTCCCGACGGTGCCGAACGCCGATCCCTGGCTTGTGATCGTCGAGGCGCCCGCCTGCGGGTCCACGGTGATCTGGAACAGGAAGGGATTGCTGACCCCATTGAGGGAAAGCAGGAGGGTCCCCTTGAACTCCCCGACGGTGAGCGTCGTGCCGGTCACGATGCCGGTGGACGGGTCGACGGAGAGGCCGGCGGGCAATCCCTGCGCGGTATAGGTCGTCCCCGCCGGCTGCGCGGGGTTGGTCACGATGCCGAAGGAATAGGGCTCTCCGGCGACGGGGTCGGGAAGGATGGATTGCGCCCGGACTGTCAGGACCAGGCCAAGGACGGCGAGGGCGACCCAAAGGCCTCGCAACAGCGGGAGTGCACGCCGTCCGACGGGGATGGCCCCAGGTGCCGGGCGCGCGGAATGAGGGGGCATGCGCCGAGGATATATCCCGAACGGGGCGGGCCGTAATGGGGCACTGACCTACCTTTCCGCCTGCCTATTGCTCCGTGGGCCGGCCGCGAACGGGAGGATGGGGACGACCCGGGAACGGCTACGCGACTGTCCGCACCCTGCGCCGCGCGCTCCGAGTCGGGCCGGCGTCCGGTATGCCCCGCCGCGGGACGGATGCCGTCAGCTGCATCTCGGTGCGGCCTGGCAGGTCGAGCTCCACATGCGACGCGTCGACGGCGACGGGGATGCCGTCGATGCGGACAAACTTGATCCTCGAGAGGGAGGGCGGGACGACGTCGGCGGCCTTGCGCCTCGGCTTGCGCAGGAAGCTGTGGCTATCGGGGTCGATCACGTCCAGGACGGACCTTCCCACCCATTGCGCCGGCTCCGCCGCGCCCGTCAGCTGGCAGAACGCGCGGTTGACGAACGTGATGATGCCGTCGATGTGGACGAGGTGGGCGTCGGGGGAGAGCATGAGCATCCGGCGAAAACGCTCCTCGCTGGCGGAAAGCGCGTACTCGGACAATTTCCTCTCGGTGATGTCCTGCACGGTGCCGGACTCCCGGAGCGGCCGCCCCCGGCCGTCGAGGACCGCCTCGGCGATGTGCCGGACATGGCGGACCTGCCCGTTGGGACGCCTGATGCGGTGCTCAAAGTCGCGGCGGCGCGAGACCTCCTCCCTCAAGTCGGTCTGCAGCGACACGAAGGCGAGGTCGTCGGGATGGACCGACAACAGGTAGCTGGCCAGGCTCGGGGCGCGGTCCTTCTTGGAGACGCCCAGTATCCGGTACATCTCCTCGGACCAGACGGACCCGCCGCCGGCAAAGTCGTATTCCCAGTCGCCGAGGAGCGCCATCCGCTGCGAGTTCTCGAGGCGCGCCGAGTTCAGGAAGTTCTCATTCTGGTGGAGGAGGCGGACCTCGAGCATGTTCTGGACCCGGACCAGCACCTCGGTCAGGTCGAAGGGCTTGCTCACGAAGTCCCTCGCCCCCGCCTTGAGCGCGCGCACCTTCTGCCCGGGCTGTGCGGTGATCACCAGCACGGGAAGGCATCCCCCGGGCTCGATCTTCTTGAGGCCCTCCATCACCTCGAAGCCGTCCATGCAGGGCATCTGGAGGTCGAGCAGGATGAGGTCGTAGCGGTAGCGCAGATGGAGGTCGCAGACCGTGCGCGGGTCGGTGGTCGAGGAGACGGAGACGTACCCGGCCTCGTGGAGCATCTGCTCAAGGAGTGCCACGTTGTCCGGCTGGTCGTCCACGATCAGGATGCCCGCGGCCAGGATGTCAGCTTGCTTGATCACGAGGTTCGGCGTCTATGCCCGGGAACGGACCACGGAGGACTCCGCGGCCGTGACGGCCGCGTTCAGGGTCTCCATGAAATCCGCAATCTTGATTGGCTTTGTGAGGTACCGGAAGAACCCGGCCTCAAGGCCGACCTCCTTGTCGCGTCGCATCGCATTGGCGGTGAGCGCGATGACGGGAATGTGGGCGGTATCCGGGTTTGTGCGAAGGGCCTTCATGACGTCCGTCCCGCTTATGCCCGGCAGATTGATGTCCATCAGGATGACCGTCGGTTTCTCCGCGCGGGCGACCTCGAGGCCCAGGCTGCCATTCACCGCGGTGAGCAGGCGTATGTCGGGGCAACGCCGGATGAGCTGGGCGACGAGCTCCATGTTCGCGGGATTGTCCTCGACGTAGAGGAGGCTGCGCTGCGGCGCCCCTTGCGGAAGCCTCGGGCGCTCGGAGACCCTCGACGCTTCCGCGATCGCGAGCTCGGGAGGCGAGGCGGAGGCGAGCTCGCACCAGAACATGCTTCCGACGCCCTGGGTGCTCTCCACGCCGATCGTGCCATCCATCAGGTCGGCAAGGCGCTTGGTGACCACGAGGCCGATTCCCGTCCCGGCCACCGCGCCGCCCTCCTGGCCGAGGCGGTTGAAGGGTTGGAAAAGCTGCCTGATCTTTTCGGGCGTGAGACCCTCCCCGGTGTCCCGGACGCTGAGGCGCGTGCGACCCTCCTTGCCAACGCTGCATTCGATGTCCACGGTCCCGTTGACCTTGTTGTATTTGATCGCATTCGAGATCAGGTTGATGATGATCTGCTTAAGGCGGGTCCGGTCGGCCCGGACATAGATGGCGCTGGGGAAACCGGGATAGGTGACGCGGATGCCGTGCTTCTCGGCCTGGGGGTCCATCATGGCCCGGCATTCGGCCAGGATCTGGGAAAGGGACACGGACTCCTTGGAGAGCGACAGCTGCCCGGACTCGATCACCGCCAGGTCGAGGATCTCGTCGATAAGCTTCAGCAGGTGCCATCCCGCCTGGAGGATCTGGGCGATGCGCGCACCCTGGACGGGTGTCGGGGGCGGGCTCGACGCCGACTCCATGAGCTGGGCGAAGCCGAGGATGGCGCTCAGCGGGCTGCGCAGCTCGTGGCTCATGCTCGAGAGGAAATCCGACTTCGCAAGGTTCGCCCGGTCCGCGGCGAACTTGGCCGCCTTCAGCTTGACGTTGGAGTCCTGGAGGGTCCTCTCGAACCGCTTGCGCTCGGTGATGTCGCGCGCCGAGGCGAAGACGCCCTGCAGCCGCTGGTCCCGGTCGTAGAATGTCGTGGCATTGTAGGACACGATCGTCTCGTCGCCGTCGCGCCCGCGGGCCGTGAGCTCGTAGTCGGTCACCTTGTTCTCAGCCAGGACCCTCTCGATCGCCTCCTGCGCCCTCATGGGCTCGGTGAAGTAGTTCTTGAACGGCGTGCCGATCAGCTCGTCGCGCGTGCAGCCGGTCAGGGCCTCCATCTGCTTGTTCACGTCGGAGATGATGCCGAGCGGGTCGGTGGCCATCAGCGCGTCATTGTTCGACTCGATCAGCGAGCGGGTGTAGAACTGCTGGTCGCGCAGCCTCTGGTCGAGGCGCTGCTGCTCCTGCTCGACATGCTTGCGCGCCGTGTTGTCGGTCACGATCAGCAGGTAGCCGATGATCGACCCGTAGGCGCCCCGCAGGGCGGTCACGGACATGACCGCCTGGAGGCGGCTGTTGTCCTTGCGGACGAGGATGAGGTCGTAGATGTCCTCGATGCCCCGGGAGGCCTTGAAGGCCAGGGCCTCGAACCCGGGCGAGATCGTGGTGCCGAGCTCCTCGCTCAGCGCCGCGGCGCGGGCGATCACCTGCTCGGGATCCGAGATCTGCGCCGGCGTGATCTTGTTCACGACCTCGGCCGCGGCGTAGCCGAGCATGCGCTCCGCGCCGACATTGAAGATCTGGATGACGCCGCTCTCGTCCGTGGCAATGCTCGCGAAGCTGACGCTGCTCAGGATAGCGCTCTGGAGGGCGCCGGCCTTCAGGAGGGCCTCCTCGGGCCGCGCCCTGGATCCCGCGTTCGGGCTCCTGGAGGCCGAACGCCTCGTCTTCTCGGCCGGCGGCGGTGGGGGAATCATGGATAGTTGACGGCGGCCGGTCCTGGCCGGGGTTTCCGGCTTGGCCGGCGACGACCGTAGCAGCCCTCGACCCCCCGAATAAGGGGGTGTAAACCCCACTGCCGGCCTCGCGGTCGTCAGAGGGGGGTCTCAGTTGTCCTCATAGACCTCCACGAGCGCGATTCCCGTCGCGCCGTTGAGCCCCACGACCTCGACCGTGTAGACCCCCGCCGGAAGGGAGACGAGCATGGCCGAGTCCTCCGAGTTCGCGGCAATCGAGAAGGCGCCGACCTGCGCGAATGCGGCCGTCAGAACGCTTCCGCCGCCCCATCCGGCATTGGTGGCCATCGCGGTGCCGGTCGAGTCAAACAGGGTGATCTGCGTTGCCGCCAGGACGCCGGCCACGCCAAACGCGGCCAGTCCGGGGCCAATCCCGCGGATGAGCAGGGTCTCGGTGCCGGTGCCTGCAATCACGAAGCCCGCTGTCAGGACCGCGCTCCCGGTGCCCGAGAGGGCGCGCGCCGAGACGTTGATCAGCCTGGCCGGCGGGCTTCCCGAGTCGGCGTCGTAGAGCTCGGCGAGGGCGACCCCGGTCTCGCCGTTCACGCCGCTGACCTGCGCGGTGTACGACGATCCGGCGGCAAGCGGGAGGTAGAGGGCGGAGTCCGCCGAGGCGGCGGGCAGGGCGAAGGCGCCCAGCGTGACGAAGTCGGCGGCGAGCGAGGCGGAGCCTCCCCACACCGTGTTGGAGTCGATGACGGCCTGGCTGGAGTCGAAGAGCGTGATCTGGGGGTCGGCGAGGACGCCCGAGACACCGAAGGATGCCAGGGTCGGGCCGTCGGCCCGGATCAGCAGCTGCTTGGAGCCGGTGCCGTTGATGACGAAGCCAACCGTGACCGCGCTCGCCCCGGTCCCGACGAAGGACCGGATTGAAAGGTTTATGATCCTCGCCGACCCGGTGGGACCGCCGCCGCCGCTGGTGCCCGTCACGGTGAGGGTCGCCGCGTCGCTGACGCTTGATCCCGCAAGGTTCTCCAGCTGGGCGCGGAACTCGTCGCCGTTCATCGACGTCGACGCCGCGGTGACGGTCAGTGTCGCCGTCGTGGCGCCGCCAAAGGTCCCGCTGTTGCCGACGCTGCTCCAGGTTGAGCCCCCGTCCAGCGACTCCTGCCACTGGTAGCTCACGGGCGAGCCGGTCACCGTCACGGTGAAGCTGGCGTTCTGGCCCGAGCTGACCGAGGCGCTGGCCACGGTGATGCCGGATGCCGGGGGGACGAGGACGCCGCCGGAGCTCACGTCCTGGTTGTCGCCGTCCACGACGAAGATCGTTCCCGAGGCGCCGATCGCGATCCCCTGGGGATAATAGAACCGGGTCTGCGAGCCGTTGAGCGTCGAGACCGAGCCGCCTGGGGAGATCTCACGGATGGCGCGGTTGTAGGTGTCGGCGACGTAGACGTTTCCCGAGCCGTCGACGGCCACGCCGTAGGGCTGGTTGAATCTCGCCGCGGCTCCCGCCCCGTCGGCGAAGCCCGTGCTGCCCGCGGTCCCGGCGACGGTCGACACGGTCCCGGAGGGGGTGACCTTCCTTATGGTCGCGTTGAAGAAGTCGGCGACGTAGACGTTGCCCGAGCCGTCGACCGTGACGGCGTAAGGGCCGTTGAAGCGCGCCGAGCCTCCCGTGCCGTCCCCGGACCCGGTCAGGCCGCCGGAGCCGGCCAGCGTCGAGACGGTGCCCGCGGGGGTGATCATGCGCAGGGTGTTGTTCCTCGTGTCGGCGACGTAGACGTTGCCGAGGGAGTCGACGGCCACCCCCATGGGCGCGTTGAAACGCGCCGCCGATCCCGTGCCGTCCGTCGTTCCGGTCGATCCCGCCACGCCGGCCAGCGTCGAGACGGCGCCGCCAGGCGCAATCTTGCGGATGGTCGAATTCCCGGTGTCGGCGACGTAGACGTTTCCATTCCCGTCGACGGCGACCCCGGTGGGGTCGTCAAAGCTCGCGGCGCCGCCCGAACCGTCGGCGCTGCCCGGGACGCCTGCCGTCCCGGCCAGCGTCGTCACCTGGCCCGACGCGGTCGCGAAGCGAATCGTGTTGTTGCCGCTGTCGGCGATGTACGTCTGGCCGGATCCGTTGCTGGCGATGCCGTACGGGTACGAGAAGGTCGCATGGGTGCCCGTGCCGTCGGAGGAGCCCTGCTGGCCGGCGCTGCCCGCCAGGGTGGTCACCACGCCGGGGGACGCCATGGAACGCAGCGTGTGGTTGCCCGTGTCGGCGATGTAGAGCGAGCCTGCGCTGGTCGACGCGATGCCGGCCGGATAAAAGAAGGAGGCCGCGGCACCCGTCCCGTCGGAGCGGCCCCCGTGACCGGGCGTGCCGGCGAGCGTGGTCACGTTGCCGCCGGCCGAAATCTCCCGCACCGTCTGGTTGGAGGTGTCGGCGACATAGATGTTCCCGGCGGCGTCCAGCGCCACGGCCGAAGGGTGGCTGAATCGCGCCGAGCCCCCCTGGCCGTCGATGCTCCCGGACATCCCGAGGCTGCCGGCGACTGTCGACACGGATCCCGCCGGCGTCATCTCGCGTATCGCGCTGTTGTCCAGGTCCGCGACGAAGATGTCGCCCGCGGCGTCCGAGGCGATGCCGATGGGGTAGTTGAAGCGCGCCGCCGAGCCCGCGCCGTCCGCGGCGCCCGCCTGGCCGGCCGCGCCGGCGACGGTCGTGACGACGCCGGCCTGCGTGATCTTGCGAATCGTGCAGTTGTTGGTGTCGCTCACGTAGACGTTGCCCGACGGGTCCACCGCAATCCCCTGGGGGGCGTTGAAGAGGGCGCCGTTTGCCGTCCCGTCGGTGCTGCCCACGACGCCCACGGTGCCCGCGAGCGTGGTCACGGCGCCCGCGGCGGTGATCTTTCGGATGTTCTGGTTGCCGCTGTCCGCGACATAGACGCTGCCCGAGGCGTCCACCGCGACGGCGAACGGATAGAGAAAAAGGGCCGCTCCGCCGGAGCCGTCGCTGCTGCCGGGCTGGCCGGACGTTCCTGCAAGCGTCGTGACCACGCCGCCGGCGGAGACCTTGCGGACGGTGTGGTCGCCTCCGTCGGCGATGTAGATGTTCCCTGAGCTGTCGACGGCGGCCGACGTCGGGTTGTAGAGCCGGGCGTTGGTTCCGGTGCCGCTCGTATGGTCCAGGACGCTCCCGTTGCCCGCCAGCGGCAGGAAGCCATAGGTCTGGGCGCGCGCCCGTGCTCCGAGGGCGGCCACGGCGACGCCGAGGATGAGAAGTGGGGCGAGGCGCCTGCGCGTTCCCCGTGCCGGCATGGGGGGGCCATTGAGCGGGGATTCCGTGGCGGGGAGCGTGGGGTTCATTGTAGTTGCGGCGGAGCGGGGTTTGCCGGCCACGGCGGATGTTGCAGCGCCTCGGGGCCGATGCGTCCGGGCCTAGAGTTGCGCCACGGCGCCCACCACATCGCCGACGTCGCTGGTGATGCGGCCGTAATCGAGCTTGATGAGCCGGTCGGCGCAGCCGAAGTAGAGGTCGTCGTGGCTGATGACCAGGACCGCCTTGCCGAGCGCCTTCAGATCGGGCAGGAGCTCATTGTAGAATACCTTCTTGAACAGAGGGTCCTGGTCCGAGGCCCACTCGTCGAAGAGATAGAAGGGACGGTCCTCGATGTAGGCGCAAAGCAGCGCCAGGCGCTTGCGCTGACCCTGTGAGAGCTGCGTGGTGGAGAACTGGCCGTCCCTGATCTCGACCTTGTGGTCCAGGTGCAGGTGCTCGAGGTACGTCCTCGCCCGCTGGTCGGCATCGGCGCCGCCGTTCCCCACGATCCTGTCGAAGAGGAAGTAGTCCGAGAACACGGTGGAGAAGGACTGCCGGTATTCATCGCGGTTGTGGTCGTCGATCGGCAGGCCGTTCAGGAGGATCTGGCCCTCGGCGGGCGGGTACAGCCCGGTGACGACCTTGGCCAGCGTCGATTTCCCGCTTCCGTTGCCGCCGATGAGGAAGACGAGTTCGCCTGGGACCAGGACCAGGTCGACCGGGCCGAGCAGGAAATCATCGTCCTCGCGCTCGCGATGGTAGTGATGCTTGACCCCGACGAGCTCGAGGGACCTGAAGGGCGTCGCGGGCCGCCCGCCAGGGTCGGCCGACAGGTTGTCCGCGGGGACGGCGGACAGGGCGAGCCCGAGCTGCTCCACCTTGCTGAGCGACACGCCCGCCCGGCTGAACACGGAGAGGCTTCCCAGGAGGCCCGCCAGGGGGCCCATGAGGTACAGCGTGGCGATGATGTAGCCGGTCATCGCCTGCGGACTGACGCTCTGCATCCTTGGCAGGAGGAACAGGATCAGCCCTATCAGCCCGAGAAAGAGCAGCTGGTTCCAGTTCTGCGCCACGATGAACCGGACCTCGGCCGCGACGTTGTGCCTCTTGCACGCGGCCGCGGCGTTCACCACGTCCTCGCGCATGAAGGCCTGCCGGCGCGAGCGGTGGAGCTTCAGCTCCTTGATCCCCTCGGTGAGCGTGCGAAAGTGATGATAGAGGCGGTCCTGGCCCTCGCGGGCCGCGCGCAGGTGCGAGAAACCGTTGCGAATCA
>Ga0302311_10007199_pt1 | contig 11385 bp, 3 predicted proteins | sample III_Palsa_N1_3_FD_200449 | JGI IMG/M metagenome (GOLD analysis project Ga0302311, IMG submission 200449) | Peat permafrost microbial communities from Stordalen Mire near Abisko, Sweden - III_Palsa_N1_3 | ecosystem: Environmental > Terrestrial > Soil > Palsa > Peat permafrost | place: Sweden...
AGACACTTTAAGTCCGGACTTCAGCGCCGGCTGTTTGCACCATTCTTAGGGCACCCACTTTTTTCTCGATCAGCGTGATAGGAAATCTGCGGAACTCCCGCTTTAACCGGTAAAGGGCCATTCTGCCTTCACAAAGCCTTCACCGCGGTTTCTTAAGGGGAGTTTGACCTATGCCGGCTTGGTTGCTGTCGTCGCTGTTGTCTTGTCTGCACTCCTCGAAGCGTGGTTCGCTGCGTCTCGCCGGCCTGGTGGGGATGATGTGCCTGAGTGCGGCGACGCACGCCCAGACCACCTACACCGTTACGACCCTTAGCGATAATGCCGCTACGCCGCCATCCGGGTCTCTGCGGCAAGCCATCGTCAACGCCAACAGTGCCGGCGGAGCCAACACCATCCACTTCTCGGCTGGCCTGTCCGGGGCCATTACCCTCGTCGGCGATCTGCCGGCGATCGCGGACAACGGCCTGACGATCGACGGCACCGGCGCGTCCATCAGCATCGGCGGCAACAACACCTACCGGTGCTTCTTCGTGGGCGCGTGGGCACCGGGGACAAGCACGCAGATTGCCGTGAACGTGACGATTGCAAACATTACGTTCTCCGGCTGCAAGGCACAGGGAGGTGCGGGCGGAGCGGGTGGCTCGGTGGGTAGCCCGTCGGAAAGTGGCTTCGCCAGTGGTGGAGGCGGCGCGGGGCTGGGCGGAGCTGTCTTTGTGGCTAACCTGGGTTCTCTCACGCTCTCCAACGTCAACTTCGCCGCCAATAGCGCTCAGGGCGGCTACGGTGGAGCGGCGACCTCCACCACCTACTCGGCGTCTGAGGCCACCGGCGGCGGCGGCATGGGCGGCAATGGCGGAGCCGCAGACCCGTCCGCGCCGAATGCCGGGGGTACCGGCGGGGGCGGCCTGGGCGTGGGAGCCGACGGAGGCACGGGCCAGAACGCCGGTTCGACAGGTATTGCCACGGGTGCGGCAAGTGGTGGCTCCTCATATTTCGACTGCAACTCCCCGGGCACGACTCCGGGCGGCAGCAGTGGTGGCGGCGGCGGCGGTGGCATAGCGGGCGCGGAAGCCCAATGCGTGCTGGGAGGCGGAGGTGGCGGCGGCGTGGGCGGTGCCACTGCGAGTTACACCCGTGGCGGTGTTGCGGGGGCTGCGGGCGGCTTCGGCGGTGGCAGTGGCGGGGGTACGGGCGAGGCCGGCGGGACCGCAGCGGGCGGTTTTGGCGGCGGAGGTGGGGGGTACTTCGCTGCAGTTAATCTTACGAGCGGTTCGGGCGGCACGGGCGGCGCGGGTGGTTTTGGCGGTGGCGGCGGTGGTGGCGGCTATGGTTACATCGGCGGAGGAACTGGCACGGCGGCTGGTGCAGGCGGCTTCGGCGGCGGCGACGGTACCGCAGCGGCGCTGGGACTGGGCGGAGGCGGATTGGGTGCGGGCGGCGCGGTCTTTGTCCAGCAGGGTGGCACGATTACCTTCAGCGGGACTCTCGCCGAGAGCGGCGACACGGTTACGGCCGGGGCAGCGTACGCGGGCGGTAACAATGGCTCAGCCTTCGGCAGCGCCATCTTCCTCCAGGGGAACGATGCGATTTCGTTCTCGCCCGGCTCAGGCATCACGCAGACCATCTCTGGCGTGATCGCCGATCAGACCGGCTCGGGCGGCACGGGGACCAATGCCGGCGGGGGCTCGGTGACGGTGAACGGAGCCGGAACGCTGGTTCTGTCCGGCGCGAATACGTACACCGCCCCCACCTTTCTTCTCAACGGCACGCTCGAGGTAAACGGCTCGACCGGCGCCAGCACGATCATCGTAGGAAATGGCACGCTGACCGGTTCGGGCACCATCAATGGCCAGGTGGTGCGGCTCACCTCAGGCTCGGGCCGGATCAATTTCAGCAACGGCTTGCAGCTCAAGCAGGGCATCACCCTGGAATCCAGCCTAGAGTTCACGGCCACCGCCGGCACACCGCAGACCGGCGAGATCTCCGGGCCCTTTGCCACGCCGCTTACCGTGGCATTTACCACAGGCAGCGGTGCGGGTCTGGCCGGGGCGGTGGTGAATTTCAGCGTGCCGGCATCGGGCGCCAGCGCGACGTTGTCGGCGGTGAGCTGCCTGACCGACTCCACCGGCAGTTGCTCTGTCATAGCGACCGCCAACAGCACCTTCGGAAGCTACGACGTCACCGCTTCGGTGGCCGGATTGACGGTGTCGTTCGCGCTCTCCAACCAGCTCTCGATCTACATCGTAAACAGCACTTCGGACAGCATCACCGGCGCCTGTACCGTGTTCCCCTCGACGGTTACCAGCAACCACACCGACTCGAACTGCACGCTGCGGGCCGCGATGGCTGGAGCGGGAACGTTGGGTGCGGCGGACATCTACTTCGATCCGACAGTCTTCGCCTCCGCGCAGACGATCACGCTGACGGGGGCGAATGGGCCTCTGAAACTGGCGCCACAAGGTGGGATAGGTGGGATAGGCTCGCCCGTCCCAATGACCGTTCACGGACCGGGCGCGAAGCTGTTGACGATCTCCGGCGGCAATCAGACCAACGTGTTCAATTTCACCGGAGCGACCATTAGCAACGGGACCTTCACCGTGGGGACGAACACCGTCAAAGTCTCCGGCCTGACCATTGCCAACGGGAAAAACACCGACGGCAGCGGAGCCGGAGGCATGACGTTCGGACCGGGTGCCACCTATGTCGACAGCTGTGTCTTTACCGGCAACACCGCGGGTGGCGGCGGTGCGATCGTGACCCTCGGATCGCTGACGCTTACCAACAGCACCTTTACGAACAACGAAGCGAACGGTGCGGAAAGCAATGGCGGCAACGACTACGGCGGCGGCGCCATCCTGATCGACGAATCCACGTCAGATAGCTTCACCGTCAATATCAATCACAACACCTTTTCGCAGAACATTTCGGGCACCTACGGCGGCGCCATCGCTGCCTGGGGGGTACTGACACAGCTCAGCGACAACACCTTCTCCGGCAACCTCTCCGGTGACTTCGGCGGCGCGATCTATATGAACACCGGGCCATCGGCAATTACCAACAACACGTTCGCCCTCAACAGCTCTTCCAGCTTCGGCGGAGCCATCCTTGTGGCCGGCTATACGACAGCAACCGTGAGCAACAACATCTTCGCCGGCAACACCGCTCAAGACAATGGCTCGGGCATGTTATATATCCCTCCCATTAACTTCTACAACGACATAACGGGCTGGCTGAACGCGAGCTATAACGTCTATTACCTGAACGAGTACAACAACTCCGAGTCCGACTGCGTCCAGTGTGCGAGCAATACGAACGCCGTCTCGGCGTCCATAAGCCCAATCGGGTTACCGCTGTTCGACTTCAACAACGCTCCTACGTCGACGTACCTGCCGCAGCCGGGTTCACCAGCCATCTGCAACGGCTCCGCCAGCGCGGCCGCCTCGGCGGGCGTCACCAGCGACCAGCGCGGCGTGGCGCTGAATCTGACCGGCTCGAATGCAAGCACCTACACCGGCGCGGGCGGCTACTGCCCGGCCGGAAGCATGGACGCGGGCTCGGTTCAGACCAGCTATGCGATCAGCTTTACGACCCAGCCGAAGCCGATCTCACCCGCCACGGCTTTCTATATCAATACTCCCTTCCAGGTCGCGGTGGCGCTGGATGAGAGCGGAGCATTGCTGGATGTTTCAGGTGTTACGATCCCGCTCAGCCTGACGACCAACGGCTCGCAAAGCGCAGCCTTGGCGAATACCACGAACGGGGTCGCCACCTACTCCGGGGCAGAGGTGTTTACGACCGGCACTACCACCGCGACGGCCAGCCTGCCGCTCGCTATCTTGCCTTCCGTGACGCTCTCGATCAACAGCAACAGCTTCAATGTGCTGGCCTCGTCCTCGCCCACCATTACCAGCGCCAACAATGTAGGATTTGCCCTTAACCAGAGCAACACCTTCACCGTAACCACAACCGGCGCTCCCGCTCCGGCGATCACCGCCTCCTGCTCCGGCAACAGTTTCTCGACCTACGGCCTCAGCTTCACCGACAACGGCAACGGGACGGCCACGATCAGCGGCACGCCCAACTCCCACGCATCCACCGGGACCACCTTCACCTGCACTCTCACGGCCTCCAACGGTGCGAGCCCCAACGCGACGCAGAGCTTTACGGTTACGTTCGGGAACGCGATGGCAGTTGCGAATGTCACGAGCACTGAAATCGCATACGGCACCGCCGATGTGAGCCTCAGGGCGTTCGTGAACTATGCGTCAGGGCATATTCCGTCGGGAGCCTTCACCTTCCAGATCGGTTCGGGATCGGCTGTGACTGCCTCCTGCGCCCAGCTCACCAGCACCGAGAATATATGCGCTGCGGCGCCTCCCACCAGCACGATTCTTCCCGGCACTTACACCATCACGGCGACGCAGGCGGGGGATAGCTACTACGTCAGCGCGTCAGGAACTGGAACGCTGACGATCTCGGCCCCTCCGGTGATTTCGAACGTCAGCGGCCCTGAAATCGCATACGGCACAGCCAATGTGGCCCTCAGGGCGTTTGTGACCTATACCTCAGGGCACATTCCGTCGGGGGCCGTCACCTTCCAGGTAGGTTCGGGATCGGCAGTAGCCGGCTCCTGCGCCCAGCTCACCAGCACAGAAAACATATGCGCCGGGGGGTATCCCACCAGCAGCCTTCTTCCCGGCACCTATGCCATCACGGTGACTGAGGCTGCGGACAGCTACTACGGCAGCTCCTCAGGAACCGGATCGCTGACGGTGGACGGGATTACGCCGACGATCTCCTTCAGCATCCCGGAGAAGCATGCGGTGGACGCCGCGTTCACGGTTGCGGCCAGCTCGAACTCGGCGGGTGCGATCACATACAGCCTGGTCTCGGGGGCCGCGGCCGGGCCCGCGACCGTGTCCTCGGCCGGACTCGTCACGCTCTCGGGCACGGCTGGGACAGTGCAGATATTGGCCAGCCAGGCTGCCAACGGCACGTACGCGTCCACCACCGCGACGGCGAGCTTCCTGGTGGCGGCGGGCAGCGTGTGGGCGGTCAATGGCGCGGGCGGCATCGGCATGCTGGACCTGGCCGGCAATGCGTTCTCGTCTACCGCATACACCGGGGCGAGTTTGAGCACCGTCACCACTGCGGACACAATCGCCTTCGACGCCGGCGGTAACGCGTGGATTGCCAGCGCTGGCGGCGTGAGCGAGTTCAACCTCGACGGCGCGCCGGTTAGCTCGACAGCCTATACCGGTGGCGGGATTGCATCGCCCGTTGCGCTGGCGGTCGACGGGGCGGGGATGATCTGGATTGCGAATGCTAACTCGACGATCAGCGTGCTGAAGAACTCGGGAACAGCAGTCTCGCCAGCTGGAGGGTATCCGGCGACCAGCACCGGAACGCCCGGCGGCCTGACGATCGATCTCTCCGGCAACGTGTGGGTCGCCAACCAGACGACGGGAACGGTGGCGGAGATGATCGGGGCTGCGACACCGGTCGCCCCGGTTTCGAGTGCGCTGCAAAACGGGACTGTCGGTGCAAAGCCATAACATGAGGAGCCAAGCCATGATGACAATTTGCCGCTCGCTTCGAATCTCTGCCGCCTTCGCCATTGCAATTGCTCTTGCGGGCTGCGCCGGTGTTTCCGCGCCGACCTCTTCGACAGCTACGGCCGCGCCGCGCACGATCTTCCACGGCATTGTGCACGGCGGCCAACAGCCGGTGGCCAACTCGCGCATCCGCATTTACGCGGCGGGCTCGACCGGCTACGGCTCGGCCTACAACTACACGACAGGGACCGATCTGCTGGGAAATAACGTAGTCACGACGGACCCCAGTGGCGCGTTCTCGGTGACAGGCGACTACACCTGTCCCAGTTCGGCGACCAACGTGTACTTCGTAGCGTCGGGCGGCAACCCCATCGCGGGTTCGGCGGCGAACGGGAATCTGGCGCTGATGGCGGCCGTCGGCCCGTGTTCGACGTTGACCTCAAACTCCTTCATCTCCATCAACGAGCTGACGACCGTGGCCTCGGTCTACGCACTATCCGCGTTCATGACCGGGCCGGCGAATGTCGGGACCTCGAGCAGCAATGCGGTGGGGCTCGCCAATGCGTTCAACACCGTGAACAACCTGGTTTCGACCTCGGGCGGCTCGGTACCGGGCCCGTCGCTGCCCAGCGGCGCCGTGGTGCCGACCGCCGAGATGAACACGCTGGCGGATATCATTGCCACCTGCATCAACTCGACCGGCGGGACAGCGACGGGCACGGTGAGCGACGGGTCCAACTGTGGCAATCTGTTCGCGCTGGCCAACAACGCGAGCGGTGTCGCGCCTACGGACACGATCACTGCGTTGCTGAACATTGCGCGTAACCCGTCGCAGAATGCCTACGCGTTGAGCGTCCTGGCGATGCCAGCATCACCCTATGAGCCGACCGTCACCATGAGCGCTACCGGTGCGTGGACGCTCGCGATCACCTATCCGGGACCCGGCGCGGGCGCAGCACCCACCGGCATCGCAGCGGATCAGCAGGGCAATATCTGGATCGCCAACAGCAGTGCCAATACCGTCACCGAGCTCAACAACGCGGGAGCGGTGCAGTCGGGCAGCGGGTTCACCGCGTCCCTGAACGCTCCGTCGGCGATCGCCATCGACGCCTCGGGCAGCCCCTGGATCACGAACAAGGGCAACAGCACCGTCAGCCGGCTCAACAGCAGCGGCAGCCTCGCCGCCAACTCACCCTACAGCGGCGGTGGGCTCAACGCACCGGTCGGAATTGCCTTCGACGCGCTGGGAAATGCGTGGATCGCCAACAGTGGAAGCGCGTCCGTTACGGAGATCAACAGCGCAGGCACCACGCTGAGCAACTATACCGGGTCGGGGATTGCCGGGCCGATCGGGGTCGGAGTTGCGCCGCACTGAGCCTATTGGGGCCGCCGCTTGCGGGTAGCCCCTCGACTCTGTCGCAGTACATGGAAAGCGCGGCTCTAAGGAGCGATTCATGTCTGAATATGTTGACCTGCCCCCCGAAAACGACCATTCAAAACTGGAGTTCTCTCGTAATAGCGCCCCTACCAATCTTCCTTTGTGCGATTCCAAGCCGTCAGACGAACATCCGTTGCAGTCTTTCGAGGGCGCATTCGATCTTGAACTACGATGGAACGAATCGATAGCCGTAGTAGGGCAGCGTCAGGATATATCGTGGTCGGGTAGTGTTCTCGATTTTCCGCCGCACAGATTGGATCAAGACGCGGAGAGAGTTGCGCGACGCTGGTTGTTTGCCCCAGAGAGCATCCATCAAATCTTGATGGCTCAGCAGTTCCAGGGGATGTTGGGTGAAGAACGCCAACAACTTCAATTCCAGGGGAGTGAGTTTGGCTTCCATGCCGCGCACCCAAGCCCGATGTTCAGCGACGTCCACGACGAAGTCGCCAATGGCCGCCGTGGTGGCGTCCGTTAGTCCTGGGTTCGCTGGTAAAGATTCGTTCCGTTTCATCGGAACTGCTTCGGGAACAATCGCAGGGGGTTGCGTCGAGCGCGGGCCAGCAGGCACTCCTTCAATTGCCAAACGCACGATCTGCGACCTTCTGCGTACTCCGCACTTTCTGAAGAGTTGCTGAAGGATTGATTTGACGGAGCTTTCCGAGCACTGCAATTCGCGAGCGATCTCCCGGTTCGACCAGCCGTCTGCGACACGCACTACTACGGTTTGTTGCCGCCTTGTCAGTCTTGGCAAACCAGGTGCGACGCAGGCCCCCCTGGTAAAGTTTGTGAACTGCCTCGACTCGGCGTGGCCCAGGGTGAGTTCTCGGTGGGTGCCTACAGCTAATCCTGTCGATGTACTTGGTAGAGACGCCACTCGCAGAATCAAGCCGGTGAATCCCCGTCGGTATGCGTCGCAGGTGAATAGTGCTAGTTCCTCTTCGCGAAACTCATCGCTCAGCAGGACAAAATCGATCGATCCAGACTCGATCCGCGTTAGGCCATCCAGCAAGCTTTTCGATGAGCCAACGATCTGAAACCGGTCGCCGCCAACGAACCGCCGTGTCACGTCACTTTGGAACGCGCCCTCGCTGCCGATGAGCAACAAGTTGCCAGTCGCTCCCCGCTGCCTGTACTGCTCATCCTCGACGATGACGGTGCGTTCCAATTGCATCAAGTTTCGCTCGCACTGAATTGGTTGCAAACGTTCAAGGGCCCCTCACAGACGATGTGTGCTATCGGTTCGTCTTCCTGCCTAATCTGCAAACTCGGGTTCAGGCTCAGGGAGGACGTCGGTGTCGCGGGCGAACCAGACGTAGAGCGTGGGTAGCAGGAAGATGCTCATGGCCATGGCGGAGATGAGGCCGCCTACGATAACGATGGCGAAGGGACGCTGGGAGTCGGAACCGATGCCGCGCGAGAGGGCCGCGGGGATGAGGCCGAGAGTGGCGACGAGCATGGTCATCATGATGGGACGGAGGCGGAGGACGGCACCTTCGACGGCTGCCTCTTCGACCGAGTGTCCGCGGACTCGCATCTGGTTGATGTACTCGAGCATGATGACGCCGGTCTGGACGGAGACTCCGAAGAGAGCGAGGAAACCTACGCTTGAAGACACGCTGATGTTGGTGTGGGTGATAAGTAGGGCGAGGAGGCCGCCGACGGGTGCGAGGGCGACGTTGGCGAGGATGAGCGAGGCCCATTTGAAGGACTTGAACATCATGTAAAGGATGATGAAGATGAGCAGGACGGTGAGAGGTACGATGATGGCGAGGCGTGCGTCGGCGCGCTGCTTGCTCTGGTACTCGCCGGCCCAGACGACGTGGTAGCCGGTAGGGAGCTTGACCTGCCTGTCCACCGTTGTGATGGCCTCTTCGACGGTGGAGCCGAGGTCGCGGTCGCGGACGGAGTATTTGACGGCGATGTAGCGCTGTTCGCCTTCGCGGTAGATTTCTTCGGCTCCGTCGGTGGTGTCGATGGTGGTGAGCTGGGCCAGGGAGACACGCTCGCCGGAGGGTGATAGCAGGCGTACGTTTTCGATGGCCTCGCGGGTGTCGCGGAACTGCTTTTGATAGCGGAGGACGAGGTCGAAGCGGGCTTCGCCGTCGAGGACCTGGGAGACGGCGTTGCCTCCTACGGCGGTCTGGATGGCGTCCTGGACGTCGGCTACGTTGATGCCCCAGCGGGCCGCGGCCTTGCGGTCTACGGTGAAGGTGAGGTTGGGCTGGCCGATGATGCGGAAGAGTCCGAGGTCGGCTACGCCCTTGATCTTGTTCATGACGCTGACGACTTCGTTGCCCTTGGCTTCGAGGGTTTTGAGGTCGTCACCGTAGATCTTGACGGAGAGCTCGCCCTTAACGCCGGAGACGGCCTCTTCCATGTTGTCTTCGATGGGCTGGGAGAAGCCCCAGATGACGCCTGGAATCTTCTCCAACTGCTCGTTCATGGCGGCGATGAGGTCGTCTTTATTTTGATGGAAGACGCCTCGCCACTCTTCCTTGGGCTTGAGATTGATGTTGTATTCGGTATCGAAGAATCCGGTCCAGTCGGTGCCGTCGTCGGGACGGCCGATTTGACCTTCAACGTCGGTGACTTCGGGAAAGCGGGCCATGATGAGGCGCGCTTTGCTCTCGATGGCGAAGGCTTCGTCGGGGCCCGTGGAGGGTGCGAGCGAGCCGCGGGCGTAGATCGCGCCTTCGTCCAGGTGAGGTAGAAATTCAGAGCCGATGGCACCGCTGAAGGCGAGATAACCGGATAAGGCAAGGGCGCAGGCGCAGAAGCCGACGGTGACCGCGCGGTGCTCGACGGCCCAGGTGACGCCGTGGCGGTAGCGCTGGGTGATGAAATGGAGGACGGGGTTCTCCCACTCGGATGCTCCGTTGCGGAAGAAGAAGCTGGAGAGCACTGGCGCGATGAACATGGAGAAGGTGAGCGCGCCGAGGAGGGCAAAGGCGACGGTCCAGGCCATGGGCTTGAACAGGCGGCCTTCGACGGCCTGTAGGGTGAAGATGGGAAGGTAGGCCGTGATGATGATGCCGATGGCGAAGAAGACGGGTCGCTGCACCTCGTGGGCGGCGTCGCGGATTTTCTCTTGCGGGTTTTTTGTGCTGCTGTCGGGTCGATTGAGGTGGCGGACGATGTTCTCGACCATGACGACGGCACCGTCGACAACCATTCCGAAGTCGAGCGCGCCGAGCGAGAGGAGATTGGCAGGAATGCCTTTGAGCGAGAGGCAGAGTGACGCGAAGAGCAGCGCGAAGGGGATGGTGAGAGCGACGATAAAAGCGCCGCGGACATTGCCCAGGAAGAGCATGAGGATGATGATGACGAGGACGATGCCGTCGGTGAGGTTGTGGAGGACGGTGTGGGTGGTGAGATGGGTGAGGTCTGAGCGGTCGAGGAATGGGACGACCTTGACGCCGGGCGGCAGCAGACCCTGCTTGGCTTCGACCGCGGGCTTGTCCTTGTGGAAGAGGCCGCCGGGGACGCCCGGCTTGGCCTCGGTGCCATTCAACTCGATGACTTTCTCTTCGACGCCGAACAACGCCGGATCGGCGTCGGCGCCCTTTTGTAGCAGCAGGGTGCCCATCACGACGTCGTCGTTGTTGATGAGCCTGTCGTCTTGATAGTGCTTGACACCGTCTTTGTCGACGGTGAATGGCTTGTAGGTCTTGGAGACCTGGCCGAGGCGGATTTTGGGGCCCTGTTCGACGATGGCGATGTCTTTGATGCGGAGGGCGGTGCCGTTCTGGGTCTTGACGACGGTGTTTTCGATCTGCTGGACGTCGGCGAAGAGGCCGACAGCCTGGACGTTGATCTGTTGGGCTCCGGCTGTGATGAAGCTGCCGCCGGCGTTGGCGTTGTTATTGGTAAGCTGCTGTTCTACTTGCGCAATGCTCAGGCCATAGGCCACCAGCTTATCGGCGTCGAGACGGATCTGGTACTCCTTGGTCTGGCCGCCGAAGCTGGCGATGTCGACGATTCCGGGAACGCTCTTGAAGTCCTTCTGAAGGATCCAGTCCTCGAGCGACTTCTGCTCCATGACGTCGTATTCGGGATTCTTGCTGTCGATGGTGTACCAGTAGATCTGTCCGACGGGGCTCCAGTCAGTCTGGAGCTGAGGCTGTAGTCCGGCGGGGAGGGTGACGCTTTGGAGGCGTTCGTTCACCCGCTCACGATTCCAGCTATTATTGGACTCGTCGTTGAAGTTCATGACGATGGAGGAGATGCCGGCGAGCGAGAAGGACCGGAGATTCTTCATCTCGGGGACGCCGGCCATGGCGATCTCGGTGGGGACGGTGATCTGTTTTTCGATGTCCTCGGCGGAGTGGCCGGGCCATTGCGTGATGATGTTGACGTAGTTGTCGGCGACGTCGGGATAGGCTTCTACGGGGA
>Ga0302311_10007204_pt1 | contig 11381 bp, 9 predicted proteins | sample III_Palsa_N1_3_FD_200449 | JGI IMG/M metagenome (GOLD analysis project Ga0302311, IMG submission 200449) | Peat permafrost microbial communities from Stordalen Mire near Abisko, Sweden - III_Palsa_N1_3 | ecosystem: Environmental > Terrestrial > Soil > Palsa > Peat permafrost | place: Sweden...
GATAAACGTCAATTCGGTGGGCGGCACGGTCACGGCCACCACCAGCGCCACCGTCAACGCCAATCTGGGCTCCGGCGGCGCGGTCTCGACCGCAGCGACGGCGGCGACCGCAGGGTCCCCGGGCTCGGACGCGGTCGCCGCGGCCACCGGAGCGGCGGACCCCGCGACAGCCGCGGCCGCCGCCGGAGCGGCGGACCCCTCTGTCCTCACGGCGGCCGACGCCGCCGCCGCGGCGACCGGAGCGACGCCGGCCAGCGTGGCTGCGGCCGTGGCCTCGGCGGCGGGCGTCTATGACCCGACCCTCAACAGCATGACCGCCTTCAACTCGACCACGGGAACCGGCGTGCAGCCGGACTTCACCGTGCAGGTCCCGGTCTCCGACTCCCTGGGCGGCCAGCAGACCATCCAGATCGACTTCCTAAAGAGCTCCACGCCGAACACCTGGTACGCCGAAGTCCAATCGGTGCCGACCTCGGCGATCACCGAGGCGACCGGCTCAACCGCCCCGGCCGGCCAGATCGCCGCCGGGACCCTGGTGTTCAACACCGACGGCAGCCTCAACACCTCGGCCTCGACCCTCCTGACAGCTCTGCCCGGCGGAACGATGAATATCGGCGCGTCCAGCGCCACGGCGCCCAGCAGCGGCGTAGCCTGGGCCTCCAACCTTGGCGCCGCCGCCCAGACCCTGACGTTGAACCTCGGCTCGACCGCCAGCGGATCGGGCCTGACCCAGTTCGACGCCTCCTCGGTGACCCAGTCCCTCGTCACCAACGGCACGCCGTTCGGCAATCTGAGTTCGGTGTCGATCGCCGACAACGGCGACGTCAACGCCACCTTCGACAACGGCACGTCCCGGGTGATCGGCCAGGTGGCTCTGGCCACCTTCGCCAACTACGACGGCCTGACCAATGTCAGCGGCGACGCCTATCTGGCCTCCACCACCAGCGGCGACGTCTCTCTGAAGACCCCCGGCGAAGGCGGCGCGGGCACATTGCAATCCTCGGCGCTCGAGTCATCGACGGTCGATCTCTCGACCGAATTCACCAGCCTGATCATCAGCCAGCAGGCCTACACGGCCTCGTCGAAGGTGATCACCGCGGCCGACCAGATGACCCAAGATTTACTATCGATTATCAGATAACAATTTTGAGTAACATTGGTGAATACCAATTAACGAACAATCCATAATCTCCAGCCGGGGGATCGGTACTCGATTATGCAATTTTTTACTATCACGATTAAGCCGCTGTTATGGCCGGGCGGCTATGGTTCGCCTCAACAGTGATGGTGGGAAAGGCGTAAAGCCATGTTGCAACAGCAACGCCTAAACAACAAAGGCGAACGGTACGTTATCGGACCGACCGGCGCGCCGTTGACTCTGTCGGACTTGCCGCCGGAAAACACCCAACGTTGGGTGATCCGTCGCAAGGCCGAAGTGGTCGCGGCTGTGCACGGCGGGCTGCTGACGCTCGATGAGGCGTGCGAACGCTATCGCCTCACCAACGAGGAATTCCTCGGTTGGCAACAATCGATCGAGCGCTACGGCCTGGCTGGCCTGCGGACAACGCGGATCCAGCAATACCGCTAGAACAGCGGCCAACTCCAAAACGCGGCGGCCGCGTTCCTTAAGGAGCGCGGCCGTTTTGCGTCCGGCCCGGCCCTACGCAATTAACCCGGCAAATTTCGCCTAGTCGGCCAACCCTTAAACTCCCCGTTTACCAACCGCTGGGTAAATCCTGCCTAGCCGGCGGGCGTAGAGCCTTTCGGCGGGCGGGAAGGGTTGGCGTTGAATCAGTTCTTAGAGAGCCTGCAGCGGTTCGGCGTGGGCCGTCTGGCCACCATCATCGGCGTCTCCGCCGGTGTGGCCGCGGCTCTCGTCGCCCTCGTGCTGCATCTTGGGACCGAGCCCGAGGGCCTGCTCTACGCCAACCTCGATCTTAAGGAAGCCGGCTCCATCACCCAGGCGCTGACCGCCGCCGGGATCAAGTATGACGCCAAGGGCGATGGCTCGACCATCATGGTGCCCCGCGACAAGGTGGCCTCCACCCGCCTGATGCTGTCCTCCAAGGGCCTGCCGACCTCCGGATCGGTCGGCTACGAGATTTTCGACAATGCCAGCGCGCTCGGCCAGACCGACTTCGTCCAGCAGCTGAACCGCCAGCGTGCGCTGGAAGGTGAACTGGCGCGCACCATCCGCTCCCTCGACGGGGTGACCTTCGCCCGCGTCCAACTGGTGCTGCCCAAGCATCAGCTGTTCGAGGATGAAGAGGAACAGCCCTCCGCCTCTGTGGTGGTCGGCGTCGCCGGGCGCGAGCCCTCGTCGGAACAGGTGCGCGCGCTGCAGAACCTGGTGGCGGGCGCGGTGCCGAACCTGAAGCCCGACCATGTCACCATCGTCGATCAGAACTCCAAGATGCTGGGCGGCGGCGACGGCAGCGCCGCGGCCGACGCGGCGGCCGACGACCACCGCAACGCCACCGAAGAGAATATAAAGAAGCGGATCAAGGAACTGGTCGAAGGCGTCGTCGGTCCCGGCAACGCGCGAATCCAGGTGACCGCCGACGTGGACCTGGACCAGGTCACCACCCAGGAAGAAAAGTTCGACCCGGACGGCTCGGGCGGGATTGTCCGCTCCACCCAGACCTCCGGCGTGAATTCCAAGCAGAACGAGCCCACCACCGGCGGTCAGAGCACGGCCAGCGCCAATGTGCCCGGCACTCCGGGGGCGGCGACCTCGACCAACACCAGCACCTCGGCCTCCGACCAGACCGAGGAGACCACCAACTACGAAATCTCCAAGACCACCAAGACCACCGTCGCCATGCCCGGCGCGGTCAAGAAGCTGTCCGTGGCCGTGGCCGTGGATGGCGTCACCACCTTCGACGCCAAGGGCAATGCGACCGGCTACACTCCTCGCTCGGCGCAGGAGATGCAGCATATCGAGCAGCTGGTCCGCTCGGCCGTCGGCTTCGATCAGACCCGGGGCGACCAGATCAGCGTCATCAACGTCCGCTTCGCCCATGACGGCGCCAACGGCGGCGGGACCACGGCGGCGTCAAAACTGACGGACTTCGACAAGAACGACCTGATGCGCGGGCTGGAGCTGCTGATTGGCGCGGCGGTCGCGGCCCTGATCATCTTCTTCGTTGTCCGCCCGTTGCTGGCGACCGCCAATGGTAGCGGCGCGCCGATGGGCATGCGCGCCCTACCCGCCGGCGGCGGTCAGGTAGGCGGCGGCATGATGCAGATTGCCGGGGCGAGCCACGGCGGGTCTGACGGCGCGGGCGACTCCCTCGCCCTGCCGTCGGCCAGGCCAAATGACATCGACCAGCGCATCAACATGGCCCAGATCGAGGGCCAGGTGCGCGTATCCTCGGTCAAGAGCGTCTCTGAATTCGTCGACAAGCATCCGGAGGAATCGATCTCGATCCTTCGCAGCTGGCTGCATGAGGCTTAGTCACGGCCTTGGCATCAAAAAAGACAATCATCGATCCTGCCCGCCTCTCCGGGCCAGAGAAGGCCGCTGTCGTCATGCTGGCGCTCGGCGAGGAACACACCGCGCTCTGGCAGGCCCTGGACGAAGAAGAGATCAAGGAGCTGTCCCAGGCCATGGCGAGCCTGGGCACGGTGTCCTCCGGTGTCATTGAAGAACTGCTGGTCGAATTCATCTCGGGGATGGGCGGCACCGGCGCGGTGATGGGCTCGTTCGAGCAGACCCAGCGCCTGCTGCAGTCCTTCATGCCGGCCGAGAAGGTCGACAACCTGATGGAGGAGATCCGCGGTCCCGCGGGTCGCACCATGTGGGACAAGCTGGCCAATGTGAACGAGGCGGTGCTCGCGAACTATCTGAAGAACGAATACCCGCAGACCGTCGCGGTGGTGCTGTCCAAGATCAAGGGCGAGCATTCCGCCCGGGTGCTGGCCGCCCTGCCCGAGGACTTCGCCCTGGAGTGCGTCACCCGCATGCTGCGGATGGAGCCGGTGCAGCGGGAAATCCTCGACAAGATCGAACAAACCCTGCGCACCGAATTCATGTCCAACCTGGCCCGCACCTCCAAGCGCGACAGCCACGAGATGATGGCGGACATCTTCAACAACTTCGACCGCCAGACCGAGGCTCGCTTCATCGCCGCCCTGGAAGAGCGCAACCGCGAATCCGCCGAGCGCATCCGCGCGCTGATGTTCGTGTTCGAGGACCTGAACAAGCTGGACCCCGGCGGCGTGCAGACCCTGCTGCGGGCCGTGGAAAAGGACCAGCTGGGCCTGGCCCTCAAGGGCGCCTCGGACTCTCTGCGCGAGATGTTCTTCTCCAACATGAGCGAACGGGCGTCCAAGATCATGCGCGAGGACATGGAAAGCATGGGCCCTGTGCGCCTGCGCGACGTGGACGCCGCCCAGATGGCCATGGTCCAGGTCGCCAAGGATCTCGCCGCCAAGGGCGAGATCATGCTGGCCGGGGCCGGCGGCGACGACGAGTTGATCTATTGAGCGCCGCCCCATGATCACCTCTCACCCGAAATTCGGCTTCGACACCGTCTTCGACGACGTTGGCGCCATCACCGCCCAGGCGCCGCCGAGGCCCAAGCGCACCTACACGCCCGAAGAGGTCCAGGCCGAGCGCGCCCAGGCTTTCGCCGAAGGCGAACGGTCGGTGGTCGCCCGCGCCGAACAGGCGGTCGCCGCGGCGCTCGCCGATATCGCCGGATCCGTGAAGGCCGCCCTGCCCACCCTGACCGGCCTTGTGCACGATCACCGCGTCGCCAGCGCCGACCTGGCGCTAGCCTGCGCGAAGGCCATCGCCGCCGCGGCCCTGGAGCAGTTCCCCGAGGCGCCGGTGATCGCGGCGCTGGAAGGCCTCGCCCGGGAGATCGAGGCTCAGCCTCGGCTGATCGTGCGGGTCAATGGCGACCTGGTCGAACGCAGCCGGACCGCGTTGGAAAACCTCGCCCAGTCCCTGAGCTATCCTGGCCAGATCCTGGTGAAGGACGATCCGCGCCTGCCGCTGGCGGCGTTCGTTCTGGACTGGGGCGACGGCCGCGCCGCCTACGACCCGATCGAAGCCGCCACCCGCGTCGACGCGGCGCTTCGCACGGCGGTGGCTGCCGAAGGCCTGCACGCCGAACCCATCACCCTTTCCCCGTCAACCTGAAAGCCGCCCCATGGCCGACGACACACAACCTGGCGCCAAGATGCCCCTGGCCGAGTTCGAACCGAACACGCCGTTGGCGTCAGAGATGCAGATCGACGCCGGCGACAAGAGCGCCGCTGATCTGTCGCCGGTGTTCGGCGTACCGGTGCACATCTCCGCCGTGCTCGGCAGAGCCACCCTCTCCGTGGCCCAGCTGCTCCAGCTCGGTCAGGGCAGCGTGCTGGAGCTGGACCGCAAGGTCGGCGAGGCCATCGACATCTATGTGAACAACCGCCTGGTGGCGCGCGGCGAGGTCGTCGTCGTCGACGAACGACTGGGCGTGACCATGACGGAAATCATCAAGGACGGCGACACGGCGGTCTGATGGCCCTCGTGATTTTAGGAGACTACCGATGCGACTCTTAGTCGTCGGACGACTGAACGGACAACTGTCCAACGCGGTGAAAATCGCGATGAACGCCGGGGCGAAGGTGGCCCACGTCGAGACCTGCGAGCAGGCGACCCACGCCCTGCGCGCTGGCCAGGGCGCGGACCTGTTGATGGTCGACTACGACCTCGACATCGCCGGCCTGATCGCCGCCAACGAGGCGGAGCGGATCAGGGTGCCGGTGGTGGCCTGTGGGGTCGGGGCCGACCCCAAGCGGGCGGGCGATGCGATCCGGGCCGGGGCCAAGGAGTTCATCCCGCTGCCCCCGGATGCCGACTTGATCGCCGCGGTGTTGGCGGCCGTCTCGGACGACAACCGTCCGCTGGTGGCGCGCGATCCGGCCATGCAGAGCGTGCTGGCCCTGGCCGACCAGGTGGCGGGCTCCGACGCCTCGATCCTGATCACCGGCGAAAGCGGCGTCGGCAAGGAGGTGATGGCCCGGTACGTCCATCAGAAATCCCGTAGAGCCCAGCGCCCCTTCATCAGCGTCAACTGCGCCGCCATTCCGGAGAACCTGCTGGAGAGCGAGCTGTTCGGCCATGAGAAGGGCGCCTTCACCGGCGCGCTGGCCCGGCGGATCGGCAAGTTCGAGGAAGCCGACGGCGGCACGTTGCTGCTGGACGAAATTTCTGAGATGGACGGCCGGCTGCAGGCCAAGCTGCTGCGCGCCGTGCAGGAGCGGGAGATCGACCGGGTGGGCGGCTCGCGCCCTGTGAAGGTAGACATCCGCATCCTGGCCACCTCCAATCGCGACCTGGCCCAGGCCGTGCGCGAGGGGACCTTCCGGGAAGACCTGCTCTACCGCCTCAACGTCGTGAACCTGCGCCTGCCGCCTTTGCGGGACCGGCCCGGCGACGTGATCGCGCTCGCGGAATATTTCGTGAAGAAGTACGCGGTCGCCAATGGCGTGCCGACGCGGCCGCTGGCGCTGTCCGCTCGTCAGCGGCTGGCGATCCATCGCTGGCCCGGCAATGTCCGCGAGCTGGAAAACGCCATGCACCGGGCGGTGCTGCTCTCCACGGGGCCGGAGATCGAGGAGTTCGCGATCCGCCTGCCGGACGGCCAGCCCATGAGTGGCGCGCCGGATGCGCAGACGGCCCGCGTGGCCTCCATGGCCGCCGAAGCCGTGCAACGCAACTTCGTCGGCCAGACGGTGGCGGAGGTCGAACAGCAGCTGATCATCGACACCCTCAGCCACTGTTTCGGCAACCGCACCCATGCCGCCAACATCCTCGGCATCTCCATCCGCACCCTGCGCAACAAGCTGAAGGAATATTCTGAAGCCGGCGTTTCGGTGCCCGCGCCCCAGGGCCTGGGCGCGCATGCGGCCTGAACGGCGCCTTCTGCTGACCCGCCGCGATTTCGGCCTAGGCGTGACGGCCAGCGCCGTCGCGGCCACGCCGGCGCTTGCGGACGTGTCGCTGGAAGACCGTTTCAGGTCGATCGAGGCGCGGACGGGCGGGCGGCTGGGCGTGAAGGCCTTTCAGCTCGGTGGCACGAGCATCGGCTGGCGCGCGGAAGAGCGTTTCCTGATGTGCAGCACCTTCAAGATGCTGGCCGTCTCCGCAGTGCTCAGCCGGGTCGATCGTGGCCAGGCGTCCCTGGACCGCTGGATCAGATACGGCCCCGCCGACCTGCAGGAATACGCTCCGGCGGCCAAGGCCAACCTCGCCAAGGGCGGCATGACGCTGGAGGCGATCTGCGCAGCCGCCGTCGAGCTAAGCGACAACACCTGCGCCAACTTGATCCTTGACGCCCTCGGCGGGCCTCAGGGCGTGACGGGCTTCATCCGGTCGCTGGGCGACACGGTCACCCGGCTCGATCGAACCGAGCCCACCCTGAACCGGCCCGGACCGGCCGGCGACCCGCACGACACCACCACGCCCGCATCCATGACCGGACTCTGGCATAAGATCCTGTTCGGCAAGACGCTCTCTGATCCCTCGCTGGCTCGGATCACTGGCTGGCTGGAGGCCTGTTCCACCAGCCCCAACCGCCTTAAGGCCGCAACGCCCCCTGGCTGGAAGATCGGCCATAAGACCGGCCTCGGCTCGACCACCGCCGGCGATGTGGCTGTCTTCACGCCGCCCACGGGCGCGCCGATTCTGATCGCCATCTATCTCAATGTCGCGGGAACCCTCGACAATTCGCACGACGACGCCTTCGCCGAAGTCGGACGGCTGGCGCTGAACCATATCGCCGGGGTTTCCAGCCGTGGCTAACCCCGCCCTTCCCTTCTCGTCCACGAACCCCTTCAACGCGAAGGATGTCCTGAGCTGGGTGACGCGCGGCGAGGTCGGGCTGGCGCTGGGCGTGGTCGGCATCATCGTCCTACTGATCTTGCCGGTGCCGGCCTTCCTGCTGGACATGCTGCTGGCCATCTCGATCACCAGCGCGGTGCTGATCCTGATGACCTCGCTGATGATCAAGAAGCCGCTGGAGTTCACGGCCTTCCCCACCGTGCTGCTGGTGACGACCCTGTTCCGGCTGGGCCTGAACCTGGCCTCGACCCGGCTGATCCTCGGCCGCGGCCAGGAAGGCACCCAGGGCGCCGGCCATATCATCCAGGCCTTCGGCCAGCTGATGATGCAGGGCAACTACATCATCGGCGTGATCGTCTTCGCCATCCTGGTGCTGGTGAACTTCGTCGTGGTCACCAAGGGTTCGGGCCGGATCGCCGAAGTGGCGGCCCGCTTCACCCTGGACTCCATGCCCGGCAAGCAGATGGCCATCGACGCCGACCTGTCCTCCGGCCTGATCGACCAGGAGACCGCCAAGCTGAGGCGCAAGGAGCTGGAGCAGGAGTCCACCTTCTTCGGCTCCATGGACGGCGCCTCCAAGTTCGTGCGCGGCGACGCCATCGCCAGCCTGGTCATCGTTGGCATCAACGTCGTCGGCGGCATCCTGATCGGGGTGTTCCAGCATGGGCTGCCGATCGGTCAGGCGGCGACCACCTATACCGTCATGACCATCGGCGACGGTCTGGTCAGCCAGATTCCCGCCCTGATCATCTCCATCGCCGCCGGCTTCCTGGTGTCCAAGGCCGGCGTCGAGGGCGCGGCCGACAAGGCCCTGACCCTGCAGTTGGCGATGAACCCGGCGGCCCTGGGCATGGTGTCGGCGGCGGCGGGGGTGATCGCCCTGATCCCCGGCATGCCGGTGCTGCCGTTCGCGGCCATCTCCGTCGCGGCCGGCGGCCTGGCCTGGCGCCGGGCCCAAACCGCCCGAACGCCGCCCGCCCCGGTGATCGGCGCCAAGCCGGTGGAGCAGGCGGAAGAGCCCATCTCCGCCACCCTGGCCATCGACGATGTGAAGGTCGAGCTGGGCTACGGCCTGCTGGTGCTGATCAACGACTTGGAGGGCCGCCGCCTCACCGACCAGATCAAGGCCCTGCGCCGAACCCTGGCCACCGAGTTCGGCTTCGTCATGCCGCCGGTGCGCATCCTCGACAATATGCGCCTGCCCACCTACGGCTACGCCATCCGCATCAAGGAGATGGAGGCCGGCGCCGGCGAGGTGCGGCTGAACCATCTGATGGCCATGGACCCGCGTGGGGGCCAGGTGGACATGCCGGGCGAACACGTCCGCGAGCCCGCCTTCGGCCTGCCGGCGACCTGGATCGATGAATCCCTGCGCGAGGAAGCCACCTTCCGCGGCTACACCATCGTCGATCCGGCCACGGTGCTGACCACCCACCTGACCGAGATCCTGAAAGAGAACATGGCCGACCTGCTCTCCTATACGGAGGTGCAGAAGCTGCTGAAGGACCTGTCGTCCGAACAGAAGAAGCTGGTCGAAGACCTGGTGCCGTCCGTGGTGTCGAACACCACCCTGCAACGGGTCCTGCAATCGCTTCTGAAGGAGCGGGTGTCGATCCGCGACATCGGCGCCATTCTCGAAGCCCTGGCCGAGGCCGCGCCGCATACCTCTTCGCTGACCAATCTGGTGGAGGCGGTCCGCGCCCGCCTGGCCCGCCAGCTGTGCTGGCAGAACAAGGGCGACGACGGCAATCTGCCGATCATCACCCTGTCAGCCGACTGGGAGCAGGCCTTCGCAGACGCCCTGATCGGCAGCGGCGAGGACAAGCAGCTGGCCCTGGCGCCCTCCCGGCTGCAGGACTTTATCCGCGGCGTGCGCGAGACCTTCGAGCGCGCCGCCCTGGCCGGCGACGCCGCCGTCCTACTCACCGGCCCGGTGATCCGTCCCTATGTCCGTTCGATCATCGAGCGGTTCCGCGGCCAGACGGTGGTGATGAGCCAGAACGAAATTCACCCAAAGGCGCGTCTGAAAACGGTAGGAACCATCTGAGCGGTCGCCTGTTGCGCGGCATAGCGTTGCAGGATGGCGCGGGGGCTGGTAGCGAAACCCGCCGACAGCGACGGCAAAGTCGCGTATCAACGGAACCGTCATGGCGCGCGCGACGCAAAAGCGGAAAGCTTCATCCGGCGGGATCGGGAGCTTCCTGACCTTCGACCGTATGGTCGCCGGCCAGATGATCCTGCTTATCTACTGGGCGGGCCTTGGCGTCATTGCCCTGATCGGCTTCACGGTCATTGGCGCCGGCGTGGGGCTGGCCCTGCGGGAAGACGGCGTAGCCAGCCTGCTATCAGGCACCGGCGTCGGCGTGGCGGGGCTATTCATTGTCGTTGTCCTGACCTTGCTGTGGCGCGCGGTCTGCGAATTCTACATCGCGGTGTTCCGTATCAGTGACGATCTGCGCGCCCTGCGCCGCAACGACGACGCCCTGTTCGCAGCGCGGTCTGAAAACCGGGCCGCGCCGCAAGCGTCCCCCATGTCTCAGCAGCCATCGTTGCAGCCGTCCGTCGAACCGACGCCTCAGCCGACCCAGCCGCCGCTTTCCTACTAGGCCCTCGCCCCGAAGCCCCGTTCCAGCGCGGCCAGCATCGGCCGTGGGCGGCCATCGTCGTCGAAGGGTAGCGGTTGGTCGAAGGGCGGATTTGGATTCTCCTTGGCGCTCCGCAGCCAGGAGTCGCCGCCCCGCAGACCCCAGACGGTGAAGGCGAAACGCTGGCGCGCCGGCAGGCCCGCGAACGCTTCGGCGACCTCGGTGGCCAGGCGATCCTGGGCGGCCTCAAGATCGGCGTCGGATGACAGCAATCCCCGGCCGCGATTGAGCGAAATATCCAGCTCGGACACATGGATGGGCAGGCCGAGACTGGCCAGATCGCGGATCGCCGCCCGGACCGCGCCCGGCTTCAGGTCGGCGTTGATATGGGTCTGCGTGCCGATCCCGGTCACCGGGGAGCCCGACTTCAGCAGGGTCTCGACCAGACGCATGAAGGTCGCGCGCTTCCTGGGGTTGCTCTCCAGATTGTAGTCGTTGATCAGCAGCACCGCGTTCGGATCGGCCTCGCGAGCGTTGTCGAAGGCGCGGCGCATATAGTCGACCTGGCCCAGATTGCGGCTCCAGAGGCAGTCGCGCAGGCCATCCCCGTCCTCCGCAACCGCCTCGTTGACCACATCCCAGCCCGCGGCCAGCCCCCGATATCGGCTGACGACGGCGAGGATGTAATTGCGCAGGGCGTCGGCGAACGGCCCAGCCTTGCCCTCCAGCGGGTGAAATGCCGCCGGATCCTGGGCGTACCAGACCAGGGTGTGGCCGAAGAGGCGCATGTTGTTGTCGCGCGCGAAGCCGGCGATCGCGTCGGGGGCGTCAAAGCGGAACGCGCCGTCGGGTTGGAGGATGTATTCCATCTTCATCTCCCACTCGGCGGTGAGTTGGGAGGCGTTGCGAAGCAGAAGACCAGTGAAGGCCGGGTCAGTCAGGCGCTGGGAGGTGACCGC
>Ga0302311_10007209_pt1 | contig 11373 bp, 8 predicted proteins | sample III_Palsa_N1_3_FD_200449 | JGI IMG/M metagenome (GOLD analysis project Ga0302311, IMG submission 200449) | Peat permafrost microbial communities from Stordalen Mire near Abisko, Sweden - III_Palsa_N1_3 | ecosystem: Environmental > Terrestrial > Soil > Palsa > Peat permafrost | place: Sweden...
CGGCACGCGTGGACGGTGCCGGGATCATCCGCGAGTTCTTTCTGATCACCGTGCCGATGATGCGCCGGGAGATCGGTGTCGCCCTGACGATCACGATCGTCGCCTCGCTCCAGAGCTTCACGCTCGTCTACCAGGCCACCCTCGGCGGTCCCGGCACCAGCACGATCGTGCCTGGCCTGCTGGTTTACCGGGATGCCTTCCAGCTTGGTGAGGTCGGTGCCGCCAGCGCACTGGGAGTGGCGATGGCGCTGCTCACCTTCGTGTTCACCTTCGTGATCCGGGCGCTGCTGGAACGCGGAGGAGACCGCGGATGAACCCTCCGAACCATTCCGTCGGCCTGACCGACTCGCGACGCAAGCCGGCGTCACCACCATCTTCTGACGAAAGGAGCGCGTCCCGTGCTTTCACGTACTGAGCGCACCCTCTCGTCGATCATCCTGCTGGTCGTCGCGATCATCACCCTCTATCCGATCGTCGTGTTGGTGACGACGGCGTTTGACCGGGTCAACGCCAACAACAGCAGCATCAGCTTCTTCAAGTCCCTGTCGTTCTCATCGTTCAAGTACGCCTGGACCCAGGGTGGCTTCTCCCAGTACACGATCCACACCGCGATCATGACCGTCTCGGTCGTGGTGGGCAGCATCATCGTCGCGGTGCTTGCCGCCTATGCCGTGGCGCTGCTGAAGCCGTACGGAAGCCGGATCCTGTTCTACGTCGCGATCATCGGCTTCATGTTGCCGGTTGAGGTGCTGGTGACTCCGTGGTTCTACGAGCTGCGCTCGCTGGGCTGGCTCAACACCTACTGGGCCCTGATCATCCCGCAGCTCGCGCAGTCAGTCGCGTTCGGGATCTTCTGGATGAACTCTGCCTTTCTGGCGGTTCCCAAGGAGCTCACCGAGGCCGCGGTCATCGACGGAGCCTCACGCGCCGACGTCTTCCGCCTGGTTCTGCTCCCGAACGTCACTCCGGCGATCAAGACCATGGGCGCCCTTGTGTTCCTCTGGACCTGGAACGCCTTCCTGCTGCCGCTGGTCCTGGTCTCCAGTCCTTCCCTGTTTGTTGTCACTGAGGGACTGTCCAACTTTCAGGGAGCGCACTTCAACAACTACGGAGCGCTCGCGGCCGGCGCCGTTCTCGCGGCCCTGCCTGTCGTGATCGTCTACCTCGCTTCGCAGCGCAGCTTTATCCGCGGCATGTTCGCCGGGAGCACCGTCGGCTGATGCGAGCGCTCATCCGCGCCAGTACGGCGCCCGCACTGACTTCAAAGGAGAACTGACCTTGTCATCGATCACCTTGCAGCACGCAACCAAGGTCTATCCCAACGGTTTCAAGGCCGTTGACGACATCAACCTGGAGATCAGCGACGGCGAGCTGATGGTGCTAGTTGGTCCGTCCGGGTGTGGCAAGACGACTCTGATGCGCATGATCGCCGGGCTGGAGACGGTCAGCGACGGCAAGATCCTGATCGGCGAGAGAGACGTGACGACGGCCGCCCCGAAGGAGCGTGATGTCGCCATGGTCTTCCAGAACTACGCGCTCTATCCGCACATGACGATCGGTCAGAACATCGGATTCCCGCTGCGCCTGCGGCGTGTGCCCAAGCAGGAGAGCTCCGGCAAGATCGCAACAGCCGCCAGGATCCTCGGGCTCGCCTCGGTCATTCAGCGTCGGCCGGGCCAGCTCTCAGGTGGCCAGCGCCAGCGGGTCGCGATGGGCCGCGCGATCGTCCGCGAGCCATCGGTGTTCCTGATGGATGAGCCGTTGTCGAACCTCGACGCCAAGCTTCGGGTTGAGATGCGCACTGAGATCCTCCGGATCCAGCGCCGCGTCAACGTCGCGACGGTCTACGTGACGCACGATCAGACCGAGGCGATGACGATGGGGGACCGCGTCGCGGTGCTGGACGCGGGCCGCCTGCAGCAGTGCGACTCCCCGCAAACGCTGTACGAAGAGCCGGCCAACCTGATCGTCGCCGCGTTCATCGGGTCACCCTCGATGAACCTGTTCGAGGCGCAGCTATCGGCCGATGCACGGACACTGCAGGTCGGGTCGAGTGCGCTCCCCGCTGCGGCCGTGATGGAGCACGTTCCCGGCCTGAAGGCATACGCCGGACGGACGATCGTGATCGGCCTGCGCCCGGAGGACATGGCGTTGTCGACAGACGAAAGCGCGCCGGGCATCACCGGCGTGGTCGATCTGATTGAGGCGCTCGGCTCAGAACTCCTCGTCCACTTCGGCTCAGACGCCAAGCGCGTGCGTCCTGCGGTGGCGATCAGCGCAGACAGCGATGAGTACCTGCCTGAGGCCGAGGTCTCCGACAGGGACGGGTGGGTGGCCCGCCTCGGTGCTCGCACGCAGGTCAAGCCTGGTGACACGGTTCGCCTGACGCCAGACCTGAGCCGGATGCACTGCTTTGATCCGGAGAGCGGCGACGCGCTCCGCTGAGCGGGGAAGCGTTGCTGCGCTTCGTTGCCTCGCGACGCCCGTGGTAGCGTCGCGCCCGTGACTCAGGCCTCGAACAGCCACGCTCGCGTGGGCGGGCGGCAGGACGGCTTGTCGTCGGCGGGCCACCGCCGGAACGGCAGCGCCGCCGTCCAGCTCAACGACACCGAACGGGTGATCCTGCGGACGATCGTTGAAGCCGGACAGACCACGCGGTCGGCGCTCTCCGAGCGGCTCGGGCTATCGAAGGCGACGCTCTCAGCGGCGATGAAGCAACTCTCCGCAGCGGAGTTGGTGTCCGAGTCGGAAACCGTGCAGGGGAGCCTCGGACGACCAGCATCGGTCTATCGGGCTGCCGAGACGGCCGGTTACGCCATCGCCGTCGACCTCGGCCGGACGCGCGTGCGGGTTCAGGCTGTGGCGATCGACGGACGCCCGTTGGCCGACGTACAGATGGCGTCATCCCCGCCCAAGGCGGACGTCAGCCCCGACGCCGTGAGCGCCGCCAGGCAGCTGATACCGGAGGTGGCACGGAAGATCGGTGACCGCTCGCACCTGCTGCGCTGTGTGATCGCAGCCCCGATCAAGGTGAGCGTCGATGACCCGCTTCCGGTTGAGCTGGCGCCGGTTGCCGAGTGCGTGCAGTCGCTCAGCGACGACGCGGATCGTGCGCCGGTCACCGTCGACATTGAGAACAACGTCAACTGTGCCGCGATCGCCGAGGGCCGGTGGGGCAGCGCCGCTGGAGCTGACACGTTCTGTTTTCTCCAGGTCGGCGTCAGGATCGGGCTCGGCATCGTCAACGAGGGCCGGCTGCTGCGTGGTGCTCTGGGTGGCGCGGGCGAGGTGGGGAGTCTCCCGTTCCCCTGGAGCGCGGATCTGCGCCCAAAACGGCTTGGGCTTGAGCAGCGGCTCGGCGCGGTTGACCTGGTGAGGCGGGCTCGACAGTTGCCCTCGCGGCGCCGGACACCAGACGCTGCCGCGATCTTCGCGGCCGCGCAGGCGGGTGACAAGGACATGCAGGCACTGGTTCGGACGCACGCCCAGGAGGTGGGTGAGATGGCGGCGGCCGTCGTCGCGATTCTGGACCCTGGCCTCGTCATCCTCGGCGGTGGCGTGGGGCAGAGTCCTCTGCTTTTGGACAGCGTCCGCGCGACCGTACGCCGGCTCACCTGGGAGACGGAGATCCGTTCCGGCGTGCTCGGGCAGGACGCGACGATCATGGGCGCCGCCCGGCTGGCCGCCGACGCCGCGCTCGCAGACATCCTCGCGGTCCAGTAGCTGCGGGCCAGTAGCTGCGGGCCAGTAGCTGCGGGCCAGTAGGCGCGGTCCCGCAGGACCGCGCCGCGCGAGCGAGCCGGTGTTGCGCCGGCAGCTGTGTCAGCCGGCGATGTGAGCGGCGAACCGCTCGCGGACAGTCCGCGCTGTCTCGTCCGGGGCAGCGGCCCAGATCTCCTCATTGAAGATCTCGACCTCAATCATCCCGTTGTAACCGGCAGCCTCCACCGCCCGTGTCATCGGGCCGAACTCGATGTACCCGTCGCCGACGTGTCCCCGACCGAGCAGCATGTCGGACGGCAGCGGCAGGATCCAGTCGCACACCTGGTAGCTGAAGATCCGCTCTCCGGCCCGCGCGATCTCATCAATCACCGAGTCGTCCCACCAGACGTGGTAGGAGTCGACGACGACGCCGACCGTCTCCACAGGAAACTGTTGTGCGAGGTTCAGCGCCTCTCCGAGGCGCGAGACCGAGCAGCGGTCGGCGCAGAACATCGGGTGCAGCGCTTCGATCCCGAGGCGCACACCGGCGTCGGCGGCGAACGGTGCCAGCTCTGAGATCGCGTCCGAGATCAGCTCACGCGCGTGGGGCAGGCTCTTACTGCCGGGGGCGAGCCCGCCGCCGACCAGCACCAGCACCTCAGTGCCCACGGCGGCGGCCTCTTCGACCGCCGCGCGGTTGTCATCCAGCATCCGCGCCCGTTCGGACGGGTCGACCGTGAAGAAGCCACTGCGACAGAGGCTTGAGACCCGGAGTCCGGAGTCACGAACGATCGTTGCGGCGGCCTCGTTGCCGATCTCCTGGACCTGCTCGCGCCAGAGACCGATGCCACTGATCCCCTGTCGCTGACACAGCTCGACGCTGTCACGCAGGTTCAGGTGTTTCACGGTCGCGGTATTGAGCGACAGTCGCTCGGTTGCAACCGTCATGCCGCACTCGCGATACGCAGGTGCTCGGACATGCGCTCGACGGCCAGCTCAGGTTCGACCAGCGCGCCCGCTGCTGCGGCGAGCTCGAACAGCCTGATCAGATGCTCATCGGAGCGCCGGCGCTCGAACCCGTCGACCATCGCGAACTCTGGCTGCAGACCATTGAGCCAGGCGATGAATGCGATTCCCGCCTTGTACTCATAGGTGGGCGCCTCGAACACCGTCCGTGACAGCGGCACCGTCGGCTCGATGATCGCCCGGTAGCGGGCGTGATCGCCATCGTCCAGGGCCGCCAGGGCTTCGGCGGCCGGCGCTGTGATCGCCGCGAGCGCGCCGAGCAGCGCGTCACTGTGACCCTGCTCGTCGCCCTCAATCAGCTCGGCGTAGTTGAAGTCGTCTCCGGTGTACATACGCACGCCGGCGGGCAGCTGACGCCGCAACCACACTTCCTTGTCCGCGTCGAGCACAGACAGCTTGATGCCGTCGACCTTGGCACCGGCGTCGCCGATGATCTCCAGCACGCTGGCCGCCGCTTGCTCGAACGTGTCGCCACCCCAGTAGCCCGTGAGCGCAGGATCGAACATCTCCCCGAGCCAGTGCAGGACCACGGGACGCCTGACACCACTGAGCAGGTGCCGGTAGATCGTGCAGAAGTCTCCTGCGGAATGGGCGGCAGCTGCCAGCGCTCGGCTCGCCATCAGCACGACCGTCGCGCCAGTGTCCTCAACTGCCGTGATCTGCTCCTCGTAGGCCGCGCAGACCTGGGCAAGGCTCGCCCCCACATGCAGCTGGTCGGTCCCCGCGCCGCAGACGAGCGCGCCGCCGGTCTCCGCCGCCCGGGCGGCTGTGCGCTGAATCAGCTCCAGTGCCTGCTCCCAGGTCAGTCCCATGCCGCGCTGCGCGGTATCCATCGCCTCCGCGATGCCGAAGCCATGCGACCACAGGTACTCACGGAAGGCGAGCGTCGACTCCCAGTCGATCTCACCGCCTGAGGTCGCAGCGACGTGAGCGGCGGCGTAGGCACGCCGCGTGGTGGCCGGCCGATGCACGGCCGGCCAAGCCGGAGACTCAACAGTTAGCGCCGCCGTGCGTCCGGGGAGCGTGATCGTCGCGCTCATCAGACGGCCTCGAGCTCCGGGATTGCCAGCTCCGGTACCGAGACCCGCTGGCCGCTGGCAGAGGACTCCTGTGCAAGCTCCGCGAGCTGGACCCCCTTGGCGCCCTCCATCAGGTCCCAGTGGAATGGGCGCCCCTCGCCCACGTGGACCAGGAACGACTCCCACTGTGTCTTGAACGCGTTGTCGACCACACCGATCTCCGGCACGTCGGCCCACTGGGAGCGGTAGTTGTTGGCGTCCGGCAGGTCAGGGTTCCAGACCGGCATCGGAGTGACCGCTGCGGGCTGCGCAGCGCATTCGCGCAGCCCTGCGACAGCGCTGCCGTTGGTCCCGTCGACCTGGATCTCAAGCAGCTCGCGCCGGTTGACTCGCACCGCCCATGACGAGTTCAGCGAGGCGACGACGCCGCCCGCGAGCTCCACGATCGCGTAACAGCTGTCATCCGCGGTCACGTCGTAGCGCTCGTGCGCCTCGTCCCAGCGGGCCGGGACATGGGTCGCCTGATGCGCGTAGAGCGCGGTCACCGGACCGAAGAGATCCTCGAGCAGGTAGCGCCAATGCGGCAGCATGTCGAGCGCGATGCCGCCGCCATCCTCTGCGCGGTAGTTCCATGAGGGCCGCTGCGCGGGGATGTGCTCGCCGTCAAACACCCAGTAGCCGAACTCGAGCCGGATCGACAGGATCCGGCCGAAGAAGCCGGTCTCGATCAGCCGGCGCAGCTTGACGATGCCGGGCAGGAACAGCTTGTCCTGGACGACGCCGTTGATGACGCCGGCGGCGTTTGCGGCCGCCGCGAGGCCGAGCGCCGCTGAGAGGCCATCGGCCGTCGGCTTCTCCGTGTAGATGTGCTTGCCCGCCGCGATCGCCTGCGTGAGCGCCGTCTCGCGGGCGGTGGTGACCTGCGAGTCGAAGTAGATCCCAATCTCCGGATCCGCCAGCACGCTGTTCAGATCCGTCGTCCAGCGCTCGATTCCGTGACGCTGCGCGATCGCTTCCAGGCGGTCAGCGTTGCGCCCGACCAGAATCGGCTCGGGTATGAGCTGCGTCCCGTCGGCCAGGGTCACGCCTCCCTGCTCGCGGATCGCGAGGATCGAGCGGACCAGGTGCTGGCGGTAGCCCATGCGCCCTGTTACCCCGTTGAGAGCCACCTTGATGACGGTCTGCGACATGTTCCACTCCGCTTCGTGGTTGTGCTGGCGAGTCTGACCCGCCACGCGCTCCGTTTGGGAAAGCGCTTTCCGAGAGATTAGTCGCGACGGCCACCGTCGGTCAAGGGCTTTTGCGCAGGACCGCTGCGACTCTATGCTCACGGGCGTGGCACTCAGTCCCTCTGACCGCGACCAACCCGCTCGGGCCGTCAACCTGCAGGACATTGCCGACCATGCCGGGGTCTCCCTGGCGACGGCCTCACGCGTGCTGGGCAACGGCTCGCGGCGCGTCGGTGAAGAGCTGATTGAGCGGGTCACGCGTGCCGCGACTGAGCTCGGTTACAGCGCCAACCTGCCGGCGCGCACGGTGGCAACCGGGCACAGCAACATCGTCGGCGTGCTGGTCCATGACATCTCGGACCCGTACTTCTCGACGATTGCCGTCGCGGTCGCCCGGCGAGCCGATCAGCACGCCGCAATCGTCTCGATCGGTAATGCCTTCGGCGACGCCGGCCGCGAGCACGCATACGTGTCGATGATGCGCTCGATGCGCGCCCGCGCGGTCGTCATCGCGGGTAGTCGCAGCGACAACCACAACAGCCATCAGGCGCTGCGTGACGAGCTTGAGGCATTCGAGCGAGGTGGAGGTCGCGCTGTCTGTATTGGCCAGCCGCTGCTGGGGATTGACACTGTCGCGCCCGAGAACGAGGTGGGCGCGCAGGCGCTCGCCACAACGCTCGTGGCGGCAGGACACCGAAGCTTTGCGGTGCTCGCGGGACCCCCTCATCTGCACACCGCCCAGGACCGGCTGCGCGGCTTCCGTGCGGGCCTTGAACAGGCGGGCATCACGCTCCAGGAGCGGGACGTGATCACCGGCGAATTCAACCGCGACGGCGGTTACGAGGCGCTCGCCACACTGCTCTCTCGCGGTGCGCCGCTGCCGCGCTGCGTGTTCGCGGTCAACGACGTGATGGCGGTCGGCGCGCTCGCCTGCCTGCACACCGCCGGCCTCGACGTGCCTGGTGATGTTGCGGTGGCCGGCTTTGATGACATCGTCACCCTGCGCGATGTCTCACCCAGGCTGACGACGGTCCGGCTTCCGCTCGAATTGATGGGCGAGATGGTTGGCAGGCTCGCGCTCGATCAGGAGCAGGATGAGGCTCCGCGACTGCTGCGGGTGCCTGGCGAGGTCATCCTGCGCGAGAGCACGGCCTTGCCGGCCGATCGGGTTGCATCCTAAGGCGAGCTTCGGTAGCTTGTGGAAAGCGCTTTCCCAGAATCGGAGGGGTCGTAATGACGACATTGGAGTGGGACCGAACACTGTTTATTGACGGCGAGTTCTGCGAGCCGGCCGGCGGTGGCGTCATCGACGTGCGTGACAAGGCGACGGGCGAGATCTTCGCCAGCGTCGGGCTTGCCACGGCGCAGGACGTTGACCGCGCCGTCAGCAGCGCGCTCGCCGCGCAGGTCGAGTGGGCACAGAGGCCCTATACAGAGCGCGCGAGCCTTTTGCGCGCCGTGGCAGCCGAGCTCGGTGCGCGGGCCGGTGAGCTTCGCGAGCTGATCATGCGTGAGACCGGCAGCATCGGCGGCAAGGCCGACTATGAGATCGGGGCGGCGCAGTCCGAGCTGATTGAGGCGGCGGCGCTGGCAGCGCGGCCAACCGGCGAGCTTTTACAGACGAACCACGCAGGCCGCCTGTCGCTGTCCGAGCGCATACCGGTCGGCGTCGTCGGCGTGCTCACACCCTGGAACTTCCCGCTCGTGCTGGGGATGCGCGTGATCGCACCGGCGCTCGCGCTCGGCAACGCCGTCGTGCTCAAGCCCTCACCCGAGACGCCGCTCAGTGGCGGGATCGCGCTCGCCGAGGCCTTCGCCGCCGCCGGGATCCCTGCCGGTCTGTTTCAGGTGCTACCTGGTGACGTTGAGGTCGGGGAGCGCATCGTTGCGCATCCTGACGTCGCGATGATCCACTTCACCGGCTCGACCAAGGTCGGCCGGACCATTGCCCGGACCGCCGGTGAGTTGCTCAAGAAGGTTTCGCTCGAGCTGGGCGGCAACAACGCACTCGTGGTGCTCGACGACGCTGATCTGGAACAGGCGTCGATGATCGGCGCCTGGTCGAGCTTCCATTACCAGGGGCAGACCTGCATCACCGCGGGCCGACACATCGTCGAGCGCGCTGTCGCTGATGGTTACGTCCAGGCGCTCGCCAAGCGCGCGGACGCGATCACGCTCGGCAATACGGTGACTGAGGAAGTTGGGCTTGGTCCGATGATCAACGCCACGCAGCACGAGCGCGCCACCCGGCTCCTCGCGGACGCTGTCGCCGCTGGGGCACGCGTCGTCACCCAGGGCCGCAGTGAGGCGCCGTTCTTTGCGCCAACGGTCGTGGTCGATGTCACTCCGGACATGGCGCTGTGGAACGAGGAGATCTTCGCGCCGATCGCGCCGGTGCTGGTCGTCGATAGTGACGAGCAGGCCGTGACCGTCGCCAACGACACTGAATACGGCCTGGTCAACTCGGTGCTGAGCGCGAGCGACGATCGCGGCATCAGTGTCGCCAGGCAGTTGCGTGGCGGCATGGTGCACGTCAACGATGCGACACCACAGGACGAGGCGCTCGCGCCGTTCGGTGGTACCGGGGCCTCGGGCCTCGGAGGCAGGTCCGGCGGCGACAGCAATCTCTGGGAGTTCACGGAGCTTCGCTGGTTGACGGTCGCGGGCGGTCCCGCACACTATCCATACTGAGGCCACCCGGTCTCTCCCTACGAGCAACCCTACGAGCAACGAGCTGGAGCCCAGAGCATGACTGCGACAAGTGACGGCATTCAGGCGAGCGCCACTGGCGCCGGCCACCCGCTGGACCCAGCGACGCCGGCTGAGTTCGAGGCGGGTCGCGACGTCCTTCAGAAGGCCGGCGTGCTGACCCCGACCGCCCGGTTCAGTTACTACGGGCTTGAGGAGCCGCCGAAGGCTGACGTTCTCGCGTACCAGCCGGGTTCCCCGATCGACCGGCGGCTGAGGGCTCTGCTCGTTGACATCGTGACCGGTGTCCTGACGGACGTGGTCGTATCGGTCACGGCGGGCAACGTCGTCTCGAGTCGCACCGTCGATCCCGTGACCGAGGGTCAGTTCCCGATCCTCAACGTCGAGTTCGAGCGCGCCGAGCAGATCGTGCACGCCGACGAAGGCTGGCGCAACGCGATGGCGCGGCGCGGGCTGACGGACATCAGCAAGATCCGCGCCTGCCCGCTGACGGCGGGCAACTACGACCTCGAGGGGGAGTCGGGCCGCCGGATCGTCCGCGTGCTCGCCTTCCTGCACGAGTCTCCCGAGCAGCTCGCCTGGGCGCATCCCGTTGACGGGGTTGCCGCCTACGTCGACCTGGTGGAGGGCCGCGTTCTGACCCTGATCGATGAGCTCGACATGCCCGTCCCGGCCGAGTCCGGCGATTACAACGATCCCGCCATCCGCGGGCCTGAGCGCACCTCCCTGCGCCCGATCGAGATAACTCAGCCTGAGGGCGTCAGCTTCACCCTCGACGGTAACGCGCTCGAGTGGGAGAACTGGTCCCTGCGGATCGGCTTCGACGCCCGAGAGGGCCTCGTGCTGCATCAGATCAGCCTTGACGACGCCGGTGAGCGTCGACCCGTGATCTACCGGGCGTCGGTTCCCGAGATGGTCGTGCCCTACGGCGATCCTGGGCCGTTCCGGTACTGGCAGAACTACTTCGATACGGGCGAGTACCTGGTCGGGAAGTTCGTCAACTCGCTTGAGCTCGGCTGTGACTGCCTGGGTGAGATCACGTACCTGGACGCGACCATCCCCGGCGACGACGGGGTTCCGACGCAGGTCAAGAACGCGATCTGCATCCACGAAGAGGATCACGGTGTGCTCTGGAAGCACACGGACATGTTCAACGGGTCGAGTGAGACCCGGCGCCAGCGTCGCCTCGTGATCTCGTGCTTCGCAACGATCGGTAACTACGACTACGGCTTCTACTGGTACCTGTATCTCGACGGCAAGATCGAACTCGAGATCAAGCTCACCGGGGTGCTCTTCACCTCCGGATACCGGGGCAAGGACTATCCCTACGCGACTGAGGTCGCGCCGGGCCTTGGAGGCCCGGCTCATCAGCACCTCTTCAGCGCGCGCCTGGACATGATGGTCGACGGTCTTGAGAACGCCGTCGAGGAGATCGATGTGCACGGTCTCCCGGTCGGACCTGAGAACCCTTGGGGCAACGCCATCACTCGCACGATCACCAGGCTGACGCGTGAGTCTGAGGGTGACCGCCTTGCCGACGCCACCCGCGGTCGTGTGTGGCGCGTGATCAACCCCGGCAAGCGCAACCGCTTTGACGAGCCGGTCGCATGGACGCTGTTCCCCCAGCAGGCGCCGACTCTAATTGCTGATCCGCAGAGCCCCCTCGCCCAGCGGGCTGGGTTTGCTAG
>Ga0302311_10007213_pt1 | contig 11365 bp, 10 predicted proteins | sample III_Palsa_N1_3_FD_200449 | JGI IMG/M metagenome (GOLD analysis project Ga0302311, IMG submission 200449) | Peat permafrost microbial communities from Stordalen Mire near Abisko, Sweden - III_Palsa_N1_3 | ecosystem: Environmental > Terrestrial > Soil > Palsa > Peat permafrost | place: Sweden...
CGCCCGCGCGGTGCTCGGCGACGCCATGCGCATGGCCGACCTCGGCGAGGTGTTCACCGGCGACCTGACCCGGCGCGAGGTCGACTATCTGGTGGACCAGGAATGGGCCCGCACCGCCGAGGACGTGCTCTGGCGCCGCACCAAGCTCGGACTTCACGCCGCGCCGGATGAGGCCGCGCGCCTGGAAGCGTATCTCTCAGCCGGGTGATCCGCCCATCCCGGCGCAGCGCCGCAAGCCGTCGGGCGTGCACGCGCGGATCTCCATTGGCTGATTTCGCCTGATGCCTGGTCACGGCGACGATTGACCACCGCCAGGGAAATGAATCCCGGCCCCGGAACGCCTGGGATGGACCACGGTCGGCGCGCCGACGGAGTGAGGGGGTCAGTCGTCGGCGGCGTCTTGGATCAAGGTATTCGAGGAAAGGACGACCGTGGTCTCCATTTCGGGTGAACCCTTGGGAGCCACGTCGCGCCTGGCGGGTGCGCGCCGTTTCGCACTCTCCGAAGCCGGGGTCGCCACGGTCCTGCTCGCGCTGATCTTCGCGGTCCGGATCGTTGCCGCGGCGACGACGCCGCTGACGGAGGACGAGGCCTACTATCGTCTCTGGTCCCAGCACCTTGCATTCGGCTATTTCGACCACCCGCCGATGATCGCGTGGTGGATCCGGCTGGGCCTGTCGCTGGCGGGCGACACGCCGCTGGGCGTCCGGGCAATCCCGGTCGTAGCCAGCGGGCTGACCAGCCTGCTGGTCTTCGACCTGACCCGACAGTTCGGCGGCTCGCGGCGGAGCGCCATGCGCGCCGCGCTCTGGTACAATGCGACCCTGACCGTTGGGCTCGGCGCCATGCTGGCCGCCCCCGACGCCCCGGCCAGCCTGTTCTGGGCCCTGACCCTTTGCTGTCTGGCCCGAGCGCGCGCCGATCAGCGCTGGTGGCTGGCCGCCGGCGCCGCAGCCGGCCTTGGCGTCCTCTCGAAATACTCCACCCTGTTCCTGGGGCCCGGCATCCTCTTGTGGCTGTTCATCGACGCGCCGCGACGGTCCGCGCTGGCCCGGCCATGGCTCTGGCTCGGCGGAGCGCTCGCCGGCCTGATCGCCCTGCCAAACCTGATCTGGAACGCCCAGCATCACTGGGAGACGCTGGCGAAACAGTTCGGCCGCATGGCGCCGACGGGTTTCGCTCCGATTCACCTGCCGCAGTTCCTGGTGCTGCAGAGCCTGCTGTTCGGACCGGTGCTGCTGCTGTTCGTCTGGCGCGCCGTGTGGTCGCCGGCGGCGACGACCCGCGCCGCCACGGCCCTGGTCGCCGCCACCAGCACGCCCTTCCTCGGTTATCTCCTGCTGCACAGCCTGCACAGCCAGGTGGAAGAGCACTGGCCGGTTCCCCTGTTCGCCGGCGCCGCCGCGCTCGCCGCAATGGGCGCAGATATTCGGCCTCAGCCCTGGTCGGGGAGGCTGCCGCGGCTCGGTCTGACGGCGCCGACCCTGGTGCTGGCCTACCTGGCTCCGGCGGCCCGCCGCCGTGAAGCCCATCCGCCGCGAGCCTGGGTGAGACAGCTACCTCTGCTCGGGCTGGCGGCGCCGGGGCTGCTGGTCGCCTACCTCGCCCTGCCCGCTCTTCCGCTCAAGCACGACCCGGCCCTGCAGATCCGCGGTTGGCCCGAGTTTTCGCAGCGCCTCCAGGTGGCTCAGGCCCAGGCGGGCGCCGCCTGGATCGGCACGGTGAGCTACGGCGGCCTCGCCAAGCTGACCGAGTTCAGCGGCTATCCGGCCCCGGTGATGCAGATCGACCAGCGCATCCGATACCGCGGCTGGCCGGCCCCGGCGGCCTTTGACCAGAACACGCCGGGGCTGATCGTCGACCTCAGCCGGCGATACGACCGCACCCTTCTGCTCCGCTGTTTCTCGGAGGTGACCCCGTTGGGCGAGCTCCTGCGCGGCGCGCCAGGGGCCGCCCAGGCGCGCTACAGCGTGTACCGGGTCCGTCTGCCGAAACTGGACCTGCTCAACACGGGTTGCCCGAGCCGCCAGGACGCCAACTGAGCCTGCCGTTCGCGGTTATTTCGCCCCCGCAGGACAGTCGGCCGAGACCTGATGGGCCTTGATCTCGATCGGCACCGAGATAGGCAGGCCGACGAAGGTGCCGGCCACATTGCCGCTGAGCTCGAACGCAGTCGGCCCGTAATGCCCCTTGAGTGTGATCCGATACCGATTGCCGCCCTTGCTGACGCACTCGCCGATGAACGTGGCCGCGCCATCGGCGACCTCCCGGACCGGATAGGTGCACCGATAGTGCCGGTTGTGCGGTCCTGACAGGAACTCATCGATCTTGTCCGGCCGCACGCATTGAATACCGCTCTTCGCCCCGGTGATCAGCGTCGACGCCTGGTACGACCAATATCCGGGTTGGATCGAGGAGGCGGCCCCGGCGCTGGCCGACCAGGCCGCGCCAGTCAGCGCCGCGAGCAGGGCGGCCGGAGCGGCCAGGCTTCGCCAGGCGTGAACGGTCCGCGACCGAACACGGACAGCGTCGGGATGGATAGGCGCCGGCCCGGGACCAACATGTCGAATCAGCGCGACCGCCGCGACGGACAACCGGCGGCGCGGCTTGAGAAAATCAAGGAAATCGGCTCGCCGGGCAATAAATTCAGCAAGTAGAACAGGCCCTACACGCGGCGCCATCCATCGATCTCTTTCTTGCTTCCGCCCCATCGAACGGCATACGTGGTTTCTCCCGGCGGTTAAAGCCAGCCCTTGGTTGAGCCGATCCCTTGAGCGGCTTCTTCATGGCGTGCCGGAGCGAGTTCGATTGGCGGGTGGCCGCCGACTATGATCGTGCGCGCTGCACCTGCCTGCCGAGCGCGATGGCGGTAGCGAGGTCAAGCCCATCGCCCTCGCAGGCGACCCGGGCCAGGACCTTGCTCGCGCCCGCCGGATCCGACCGCAGATCGATCTCCACCAGATACCAGCCAAGATCGTCGCGCAGGCCGTGCCGTACGGCGGCGCTCTGGCTGGCGAACGCCGCACGACTGAGTTCGCCACACCAGATCGCGAAGCCGTCCGCGTAGCGCACCAGCCAGCCGAGCGTGACGTCGCTGTCGCCGTCCGCGAAGTGCTCGATATCCAATTCCTGAAAGGCTTGCTGCGACATTCGTCCTTCAACCTGTTGCACAGGTAGACGCCGCAGAGCGGACGCAGCCACAGAAAAATATCGCGGCGATGTACGCGAACCCTGTCCCGTCGCGACCGCCGCGAGCGTTCCTACAAGTCCTTGGACAGGATCAGTTTCAGGGTGAAGTGATCGGTCTCGCGGTTGAGCCCGAACCCGGCGCCGAACTCCACATTGATCGGCTTGCCGTTGAAGTCGACCACGCCGAACAGCTGGTGCGTCTCGTGGCCAGCCTGCCCCAGATGGCGGATCTGGCCGAAGTCGTCGTACTCTTCGGCGGCGATCGCCCATTTGTCCGAGATGTTGTAGGCGAGTCGGGTCTCCGGTGCGAAGTCCAGGCGCGACACGCCCTTGTAGGAATTGTCGAGGATCGGGTTGAAGATCAGGTCGACCTTGCCGAACCGCCAGCCGACGATCGGCCGGATCTCCGAGGAGTAGGAACTGGCGTCCCAGTGCCGGGCGTTGAAACTGAATTCGAAATTCACGCCGTAGAAGAAGTTCTGCTTGGCGGCGTCGGGTTCGACGAACAGGGCCCTGAGCTTGAAGCCGTTGAGTTCGAACCGGCCGTCGCTCTCCAGACTGTAGAGCGGCAGGTACAGACCCGCCTCGAACCAATTGGTTACCCCATAGGCGAATTCAGGAACCCCATTGAGCGATTGGTTGGAGATGGCTGCGCCGGGGAAGGCGGGCGTTCTGAGACCATCGGGCGTGTAGTTGTTGTGCAGGGTCAGGTTGAGGACGCCGGGCTCGGCGATCTCGGCGTTGTAGACCTGGATCTCATCGGTTTGCGCAAGGCCGGACCGGGGCAAGGCGGCCCAAGTAAGGAGCGCCGCCAAGAGCAGCAGCGATAACCTAGCCCACGCCGGAGCTGATCTATGCATCTATGAACGCCCCACATGGGCCAAATCGGCCCGTATCGCCTCCCATAATGGAAGTCGGATGAGGATCGATCAATCCGGCCCGGAAGCGCACTTGCGTGGTCTCATGAGGTCCTGGAGCCGCCAGGGCGGCCAAGGAGAGGCAGTGCTGAGGCGCCCGGACGTTGGCGTCGTCTTGTCTGGGAAGCCCCAAGCGCGAGCAGGTTGGGTCGCCACCCCTCAGCAGCGGTAAGCGAAATTCATGTGCGGGATTGCCGTAGCGCTCAATTGGTCGGGCGCGGAGGCAAAGGTCACGCGGATCGCCGAACTCCTGGCGCATCGCGGCGACGTGACCGATCCAGTGGTGTCGCCGTGGGCAAGCAGCGCATTCTGCACGCGCAGGCTTCGCATCGTCGATGCTGACGGCGGCGCCCAGCCCAAGCTGTCCGGGGACGGTCGCATCCTGGTCGCCATGAACGGCGAAATCTACAACTACGCCGAACTCGCGCGTGAGCTGGAGACTCTCGGCGTGCGGCTGCAAAGCGGATCGGACACCGAGGTCCTGGCCTGTGCGCTCAGCGTCTGGGGCGGACGGGTGTTGCCGCGGCTGAACGGCATGTACGCCTTCGTGGCCCTGGACCTCTCCACCGGGGAGTTCCTCGCGGCGCGCGACCCGTTCGGGGTCAAGCCGCTCTATGCGGTGCAATCGGGCGACGGCGTCCTGTTCTCCTCCGAAATTCGCCCTCTGCTCGACGTGACGGAAACCGAAGAGGTACTGCTGATCCCGCCCGGCCATGTCTTCACGCGCCGCGGCACGGCCCAGTTCCATTCCTTTTTCACCCGGCGACCCGAACGCGGGGCGCCCCACGATCCGCAGGTGCTGGACCGCATCCTGATGGAGGCGATCGCGACCCGCGTCCCGACCGACCTGCCGGTGGCGTCGCTGATGAGCGGCGGCATCGACAGCACCCTGGTCGCCCACTACCTCCGCCGCATCCGTCCGGAGGCGCCCGGCTATTTCCTGGGCGGACCCGAGGCGCCGGATTTCTCCTATGCCGCCGAGTTCGCCGACATGAACGGATATGAGCTGAGGGTCGTCCCCTTCGGCGATGGCGGAGACACCCTTGGACAGATCGACGCGGTGGTTTCGAGCGTGGAGACTTTCGAGCCGTTCGTGGTGCGCGGCGGACTGTGCAACTACCTGCTTTCCCGCGCCGTCCACGGCGACGGCTACCGGGTCGCCCTGTGCGGCGAGGGTGCGGACGAGTTGTTCGCGGGTTACTCCGAAGGAGAGGACGCGTTCGCCCGAAGCGAGGAACTTGGCGACTTCGTGCAGGAGGAGTTCCTGAACCTGATGAACAAGACGTCGCTGCAGCGGCTCGACCGCTGCTCCATGCGTTTCGAACTCGAGATGCGCGAGCCGTTCCTTGATCCGGCGGTGGCGACCTACGCCTTCGGCCTGGCCGGGAGCGAACTGTGGTCCCGCAACGCCGATGGCGCCCTGCGTGGCAAACGTCCGCTGAGAACGCTCTACGATCTCTATCCGGACGCCCTCCCCGCCTCGATCCGCGACAGGCGAAAGACGCCGATGAACGAGGGCACGGGGTTCGATGAAAGCCTGGAGGCCTCGCCCTGGGCCGGGCTTGCACGCCAATCCGTGTCGGATGGTGAGTTCGCCGACGGCCAGCGCCGGTTTGAACGCTACAGCCTCACGACCAAGGAGGAATATTTCTATCTCGACCGCCTTGCGCGCGTGATGGACGTGGATCGCGTTCCGCACCTCGCCCATCGCTCCCTGATCCGCGTCCCGCGATAGAGAATCCCGCGCTCACAATCGCTTCAGGCGATGCTGAGCCCGAAGACAACCGCGACATCAGACGAGCCGGCCGCCGCCGCTGCGGCGGAAATTCCAGCCGCGGCGAGAGGGTCCGGCGCACAATTCGCGACCGTGGGCTTTTCACTATCCTCCCGATTCGATGCCGGTTTGGTACAGATTTGGAAGCGGCCCGGCATCGTCCCGATCATTCAATCGGACTGGGTGTAGCCGTCCATCGCATCCGGCAATTCGAATCGGATCCAGACCCCCACGGCGGCGGCCAGGGCGACGAAGATCGCCAGCCTGAACAGGAGGCGTCGCAAGGCGGGAAAAACGCCGGTCCCGCTCCCAGGTCCATTCCATCGTCCGTCTTCGAAAATGCGGACCGACATCCTTGCCTCCGCGCGGCGCCCTCAGGATAGACGCCGCGGTGTCCGCGCCGCCTCAGTCCAGGTGACGGCGCGGCGCGCCCTGCATGGCTCGCCTCGGGATTCACGGGCTCGGCGGAACGTCCCGACGCGATCGCCCGGGTCAGAAGGCGGCGCTCAATCGCAGGGTCGCCGTGCGCGGCCGCTCCGGCGTCGCCTGCGCCGTGAACCGCTGACTGAACGGATTGCCATAGGCGAAGGTGTTCTCGGCCTGGTTTGCAAGATTCTGGACCATCAGCTGCAGGCGCCAGCGATCATACCGCAGACCCACCGCCGCACGGGAAGCGATATAGCCGCCCGTGGTGCTGGCGCTGGCGGGGTTGAGGCTGATTTCGGAGCGGCCGACGTAACTGGCCTGAAGCGCCGCCTCGCCGACGAGGCCGAACGGCAAGCCGCCGGTGTAGAACACGCCGCCGCCGCCCGACACGCGGGAAATGCCGGGAAGCAGGGCGTCGCGGACCGAGGCGAAACCGGGATCCCGGGTAATTAGCTGTGGGTCGTTGATGGTCAGATCGCTGCGGAACTCCAGACCCGCCGCGGGTCGGAGCGCCAATTCGATCTCGAGGCCCTTGTTGAGCGCCGAACCGACGTTGGCCGTATAGGACAGGCCGGAAGGAAGCAGCTGGTCGGATTGGACCCGGCTCCAACTGTCGTAGAAGGCGGCAAGGTGGGCTTCCAGGGCGCCGTTCCACCCCGAAGTCTTGATACCCGTCTCGTAGTTCCAGAGCTCGTCGCCGCGATAGAACTGGCCGGGCTGGGGACCTCCGGCCGTGGTCGAGAACACCTGGGAGGCCAGTCCAGACGTATTCACCCCACCTCCCCGATAGCCCTCGTTGGCCTGGAAATAGACAAGGAGGTGGGGGTCGAGATCGTAGCGGATCACGGCCTTCGGCGCCAAACCGCGCTCGTGTTCGCCGACGTCGACGGCTCGCTCCCCGTCGCTTGCGCTGATCCGGGAGGCCACCTGGATGTCGTTGCGGAACAGCCGAGCTCCCACGGTGAGATAGAGCCTGGAGGTGAGCTGCAGGGTTCCTTCGCCATAGATGGCGTAGCCCTCCTGCAGGTCGCTGCGCAATTCGTCGTAGAGCGCGCCCAGCCCTGGACTCGAAACGCTGCTGAGCCTCGAACGATCGGTCTCGTTGTCGCGAAGATAGTACGCGCCCGCCAGCCACTGAAACCACCTGTCTCCAACCGTGGCCAGGGTCATGTCCTCTGTCAGCAGGTGTTTTCGGGTCCCGTCGTCGAAGGCGGCGATACCGGCGACCCCGGGGGCCAGCAAGGGAAGCGAATCCGTCGCGTCGTATCGGGTGTCCAGCTGGTGCTGGATCAGGGCCGTGGTCGATTTGAACTCGAGGGAGGACCCGCGGCGCGCGATCGTCGCATAGACCTCGCTGAAGTCGTTGTCGTGCGGCTCGGCGATGTTCACCGCGCGTTGGTAAGCCGGCAATCCCCCGGTGGTGTACTGGCTGTCTGCGGAATCGATAGACTGAGCGGCGCCGCCGGCCCGCAAGGTCCAGCCATCATCCAGCTTGAGGACGGCGATGGCGCGCACTCCGGAACGACGGGTCTGGTTCACGTCTCCGCGGCCCAGGCTAGCGTCGTCGATATAGCCCCCGATGACGTCCTGATAGCCGACCACACGAAGACCGAGCCGATCCTTGAGCAGCGGCAGGTTGACCATGCCCTCGAAGGACGAACCCAGTGCGCCGCCCTCGGTGGCGCTGACCTCGGCCGAAGCCTCGGCGGCGAAGCTCCCGAGTTCGGGCTGTCTTGACCGGTACTGCACGATGCCGGCGATCGAGCCCGAACCGTAGATCGCGCCCTGGGGGCCGCGCAGAACCTCGACGGAGGCGATGTCGACGAGACGGAGGTCCGGATCCGGCGCGTCATAGCCGACCGCGACGTCGTCGAGATAAAGGCCCACCGTCGACTGGGTCCGGCCGGTCAGCACCCCGTCGGAGAGCCCCCGAAGAAAGATTTTGTCACGGCCCGCGCCGAGGTTGGTGACGGTCATGCCGGCGACGAGCGGCGCGAGGCCGTTGCTGTCGGTAATGTCGAGCGCGGCCAGCGTCGCGCCTTCGACCTTGGTCACGCTGTAGGGCGATTGGGCGATAGGGGCAGGTTGGCGGGTGGCGACGACGGTGACCTCTGCAGACTCCGGATTTACCGGCGGCGGCGGCCCTGTAACGGGCTTCTTCGCTCCCGAAGGCGCCGGCGGGAGCACGATCACGGCCACCGCGTCGGCGAACCGGTAGGTGCAGCCGCTGTTCTTCAACAGCCGATCCATGGCCTGGCTCAGTGTGTAGCGGCCGCGAAGAGCGACCACCTTCGCCCCACAGACCGGTCCGCTGCGGTCAGCGATCGACAGACCCGCCTGGCGCGCCAGTTCGATCAGCGCCCGGTCCAGTCGCTCCGGGCCGATCTGCAGGGATACGAGGCGATCGGCCGCCGTCGCCGCCGGGGGCGTCGCAAACGCGGCCAGAAACAGCAGGGCCGCCGCGCCTGAGCCCGCGCCAACTCTCACTGAGCGGTCTTGGCGGCTTTGCTGAGCACCGTGGCTGTGGGCGAGCGCGTGACGTCGAGATCCAGGAAGGCGGCCAGGCGGCGCAGCACCACGTCTTGGGAATCCATCACCAGCGCGCCTGTGAACCGGATGTTCGCGGCCGCCGGCGCCAGTCGCACGGGCCGGGCGTAGATTCGGTTGAGATCGCCGACCACCTGGCTGAGAAGTGCGTGATCGTAGACCTTCTGGATCGGCGCCCCGGTGGCGGTGAGCAGACGGGTCGCTTCCTCCGAGCGGCGCCTCACCACCATCTGTCCGGCATCTACGGTGAGCACGTTGTGCTCAGGGTCCGCGTCGGCCACGGCGACCTCGCCGGCCGCCACGGACACGCCCAGGCCCGCTTGGTCCTCGCGGACGTCAAACCTGGTGCCGATGTCGGTGATAGCCTGGTCTCCCACGCGCACGACAAACCTTCGAAGCGGGTCGTGCGGCACCGTGAACTCGGCCCGACCGGGTCCCATCGCCGCCTCGATCCCCATTCCCGATCGTCGCAGACTCAGCCTGGTCCCGGCCTTGAGATGGATCAACCCGCCGCCGGGGATTGGGACATCGCGGTCGGAGTCGGATCTGGGGGCGGTCTGGGCGATTTGACGCTCGGAAAACACCGTCATCAGGCCAGCGGCGCCGACGAGGAGAGCGACGGACGCGGCCACGGCGGCCGGGGCCCGCCATCGACGCGGCGTCGGCCGGGATCGCACCGGCAGCGGGATTATCTCGGCGGTCCTCGCCGGCGGTAAAGCGGAATCCAGATCGACCCAGACCGCCTCCACCTCGCGGAACGCCGCCTCGTTCGCCTCGCCAGCGCCGAGCCAGCGTTCGAACGCCAGCCAGTCGTCGGCGCCGGCGTCGTCAGCCTGCAGCCGCACGAACCAGTCGCTGGCCTCGCGTCGCGCCTCGTTCACATCTCCCCCATCGCCGACGTGGCTCATCGCCGCCGCCCCCAAGCGAACGGTCCGGCCTGTCTAAAGACGCCGTGGCGCTGCAGGCCCCTCACCCGTCGTCCTCCACCAGCGTCTTCAGCGCGGCGCTCATGTGCTTCTCCACGGCGCTGCGCGAGATCCCAAGCCGCGCCGCCGTCTCGGCGTGCGACAGGCCGTCGAACTTGTGCAGGCGGAAAACCCTTTGGGTCTGCGCCGGAAGGGTGTCGAGCCTCGCGACAAGCCGGCGAAGGCGCTCGGTCGCCTCCAACGCCGCATCGGCGCGCGGGGACCGGTCGAGCGCCACATCGCCCGCGTAGACCACGTCCTGGCCGCTCCAGGCGGCCTCGCGCGCACCCGACCGTCGTTGCTGACGCAGCTGATCCAGCATCAGGTTCCAGCCCGTACGATAGAGAAACGCCACCGGATCGCGCACGGCGGCGGGGTCGGCCCGTGACAATCGCAGAAAAATGTCCTGGACCAGGTCTTCAGCCGCGGCCGACGACTTCAGGCGGGAGGTGAAGAAGCGTACGAGATCGGCTCTCCTGGCGAGATAGACGGCAAGCAAAACGGGCCTTTCCGGCGGCGCCATTCACCCGACTCTTCCGTGCTTCATCGCCCTCAGGAGCCCATACGAGGTTTGTTGCCTCGGACAAAGCCGGGACTCGCTCAGGCGACTCCTCCGTCGCGGCGTGTTCCCCCCGGGGTACGCAGCCTAAGCGCGAGGTGGGGCTAAACCAAGCCGCCCACGACAGCGGCGCTGCTGCCCGCGCCCGTGCCGCCGTCCACGTCCAGGATCGTCCCCGACACATAAGCGCCCGCCGGCGAGCACAGATAGACCGCGGCGTCGCCGATCTCGTCGACCGTGCCGAAGCGCTGCAGGGGTGCGGCGGCCCGCACGCGCGCCTCGCTCTCGGGGGTCGGCGCCAGACGGCGCATGCCCTCGGTGCCCTCGATCGGTCCGGGCGAGATGCCGTTGACCCGCACGCCCAGCGGCCCCCACTCGATCGCCAGCGTCTTGACCAGCATGTTGACCCCGGCCTTGGCGGCGCAGACGTGCGCCTGCAGCGCCATCGGCCGCACCGCCTGGCCCGCGGTGATGGCGATCAGGCTGGCGCCCGGCAGGTTGAGGTGCTGGTGCCCGGCGCGGAACAGGTTGAACGAGCCGATCAGGTCGATGTCGATCACCGCCTTGAAGGCGTTGGCGCTCATGCCGAGCGCCAGGGCCGGGAAGTTGCCGGCCTGGCCGGCGATCAGGATGTCGAGCTTGCCGAGTTCGTTGGCCGCCGTGGCCAGCGCCGTCTCCACCGCCGCGTAGTCGCGCACGTCGGCGGTCAGGGCCAGGGCGCGGGCGCCGGGGATTTCGGCTTCGATCTCCTTCGCCGCCGCCGCGGCCTTTTCGGGATTGCGGCCGAGCACGGCCACCTTGGCCCCGAGGTTCGCGAAGCGCTTGGCGATGCCGAGGTTGATGCCGCTGGTGCCGCCGGAGAGGAAGGCGACCTTGCCTTCGAGCAAGTCTGGCCGGAAGGCGGACTGTGTCGATGCGTCCATGGCTGGATCTGTCCTTGTCGACCCGCACGGCGCGGGCGAGCGACGATCCTCCACATCGGCCGGCC
>Ga0302311_10007215_pt1 | contig 11365 bp, 10 predicted proteins | sample III_Palsa_N1_3_FD_200449 | JGI IMG/M metagenome (GOLD analysis project Ga0302311, IMG submission 200449) | Peat permafrost microbial communities from Stordalen Mire near Abisko, Sweden - III_Palsa_N1_3 | ecosystem: Environmental > Terrestrial > Soil > Palsa > Peat permafrost | place: Sweden...
TCTTTATCGTGCTCTCGTTTCTTTCGTGGCTGTGGGCGCGCACGGGTTCGAGCGCGAAACAGTGGAGGAGTCGCCATGCGCTTACGGTTCTGCTGGTACTTCTAGCCATCCTGTCCAAACCGATAAGCGTGATTCTTCCAGCGCTCTTTGTTGCCTATGAGTTCTGCTCCGGCCCTCACTTACCAGTCACCAGTTGGCGCTGGGCAAATAGGTATCGGCAACCCATACTAACCCGCACGCTCGCGCTGACGGCAATCTTTGTACTTGTCGGCGGCACCTCCACGGAGATATTCCGCACCATTTTGCAGAGAGATCCGAGGCACGGAGGCTGGCTGATCCTGGTAGCTCTGGGATTCGTTCTCTTACTTGCGTTTGCGCCCTCCCAGGAGGAGTTAGCCGCGTCGCGCACTGGAAGAAGTGCGGGAATGCGCGTGCTGGGCCCGCCTTTCGTCATTCTGAGCGTGGTGTTTGGAGCCGGCTGCGCATGGACTCTCTGGGCACAACAGCAGGTGGGGGCGATTAAAGGCGGCTTGCCGCTCCTGCCCACACTCAACCTTACGTTCGACGCCATGCTTGCATATGCTGGAAAAGTTCTCGTACCCGCCTGGATGAGTGTGTCGTATAGCTGGAGTGAGTACCCATACGTTAGCGTGAAAGGCTTGCTAGGCGCGGCGTTGGTGTGTTCTGCGGTCTGGCTGGGCATGCGACTATCCGGTTCGGAGGATCGCAATCGCCGGCTCATTGCCTTCGGAATTTTCTGGTATTTGATCGCTTTGATTCCGGTACTGAACCTGGTACCGACAAGCACAAAAATGGCCGACCGCTATTTGTTCGTTCCGACTGTCGGAATCATCCTGGCACTGGCTGCTTCGTCGCACCTTGATACGCGTCGTCATCAGTTCGCGCTGTGCGGCGTTCTGATGTTGGTGGTAGCACTCTACACCGGATGGGCATACAAGCGCACCGAGGTGTGGTGCGGAAAGACTACGGATTGGAATGGGCGTCCGCAGCCTGATTTGAGCTTGTGGACGGCCGCAGTGGAGGTGAATCCGGAGAACACCAATGCGCTTACGTCATTGGGCTTAACGTATCTTCGGTTGACGCCGCCGCAAGCCGAGCATGCGCTGGTTTACTTGAATCGCGCATTGCAGAGCGGTGAACGCAGCCAATCCAAGATCGCCGGGAACACTCAGCTTATCTTGTCGCCGGTATATGAGGGCCTGGGCGATGGCTATCTAACATTGGCGACACAACTGAAAGCCGACCAAATAGGCTCCGATGTTTGGAAAGAAAGAAAGGAGGCATTCGCCAGTGCGGTGAAATATTTTTCCTTAGCCTCCAAGTCACCTTCCGGCTTTGCTTCATCCGATGCGAGAGTGCTCAGTAGATTCGCTGAGGCTTGCGAAGGGGTAGCACAAATGGACGCTCAGCTGGCGGCGGCAGCTCCTGAGCAGCGCATATCTGCCATCGCTGAGCGAGACGAACTGCGTAGCAGGTCGGAAGAATCAATGCAGAGAGCGCGCGAAATACTCGCTTCCGGCAATGTTCCATCGATCGATCCCAACTATCGAACTGTGCTGATTGGAGAAGGCAATATTATATTTGGCCGTGAGGTGGGTGCGCCGAATGAGGAGAAGGTTCATTACTATCAGCAAGCGCTAGTCCGTTACAGGGAAGCTGCGGCCCTTCTTCCGGACGACCCACGCCCCTTGTTATACGAAGGACTCTGCTACGAGCGGCTCGCTGGTATCACGCAATCTCCCGAGGAGAAGCGCCAGCAGTTCATTCTCGGAGAAGAAGCTCTGCGCAAAGCGCTCACCCTGAACCCTGACGCGCCAGATTATAGCGTAGCTCTGCCCTACCGGGCGCTGGCCTCTCTCTATGCTCATGTTAACAATTTTGAATCGGCGCTGGATGCTTTGAAAAAAGCACGAGAGGCCGACCCCACCGCGGCCGATTCAAACCAGTTGGACCGCGAGATTCAGAGCGTCGAGCAGTTCCTCGCCCAACGAGGAAGGGCGCGCTGACGTTCATGGCAGGCCAAAAGGCGCGAGTCCAGTGCGGCGATAAAGTCTATAGACGTCAGTCGAAATGCGATGGCAGAGCTGCTCAGCAGCTTTTCCGCAGTTCGCGCGCCCCAAGAACTGTCCGCACCAGCTCGCGAGCCGCTTGCGTGATCTTGGCCACATTCCCCTCGCGGAGAGCAGCCGCATTCACCAGATCCCCGCCGACTCCGAGAGCAAACGCCCCGGCCGCAATATAGTCGGCAGCGTTTGAAACGTTCACTCCCCCGGTTGGAATCAGGGCAGTGTTGGGAAAAGGAGCTTTCAAGGACTGCAAATACTTGGGACCGCCAACGTTGCCGCAAGGAAAAATCTTGATCAGTCTCGCACCATTGTCCTGGGCGTGCATGAGTTCTGTGGGCGTCAGCGCACCGGGGATTGCCAGCTTGGCACAGGCCTGCGCCACCGCAAGCACGTGGATCGAAAGTCCCGGACTCACCAAAAACTCGGCGCCGGCACGAATGCATTGCTCGGCCTGTTCGGCGGTCGTAACCGTGCCCGCCCCGATGAGCGCTGTGCTCCCGTGTTCTCGCACAACATGCCGAATCACGGAGATTGCATTGGGAACGGTCATAGTTATTTCGAGAATCGGAATTCCCCCGGCACAGATGGCTTCCACGGCCCGGGTTGCATCTTCAACGGTTGCAGCCCGCACCACGGGCACGATGCCAATCTCGCCGATCCTGCGAATCACGTCCTCAATGATCATAATTCCTTGTCTCGTTGCACCGTCATGCCTGTGCTCTGGCGTGCCTTACGAATGCTCGGGGCATAGCTCGTTCAGCGTGCAATACGCGCCGTTTGCGCCTTCATCGCCTGCAACACTTCCTCCAGCGTGGCCATCGTCGTATCGCCCGGCGTGGTCATTGCCAGTGCGCCATGGGCCGCGCCACAATCGACCGACCACTGCGGCTCTTTTCCCGATAGGAATCCATAAATCAATCCCGAGGCAAAAGAGTCGCCTCCACCGACGCGGTCGTAGATTTCCAGACTCTCGCGTACCCGCGCCTGGTGGAAGGTGCCGTCGTAGTAGCACATCGCTCCCCAGTCATTCACGGTCGCAGTCTTCGCATGCCGCAAAGTCGTCGCGATGACGGCAACTTGGGGAAACTCCTGTACCACTTTTTCGATCATCGCTTTGAATCCGGCCGGGTCGAGCTTGGAGTGGTGTTCGTCGAGACCCTTCACCTCGAAACCCAAAGCGGCGGTGAAGTCTTCTTCATTTCCCAGCATCACATCCACTCGCGACGCCAGCCGCCGGTTTATCCGCTGCGCCTCGGATTTTCCTCCAATCGACTTCCACAACGATGGACGGTAGTTCAGATCGTACGAAACAGTTGCCCCTGCTCGCTTGGCGGCGTCCATAGCTTCCTCCGCGACTAGCGGTGCGGTCTCCGAAAGCGCGCAAAATATTCCACCCGTGTGAAACCAGCGCGCTCCGTCCTTGCGGAAGATCTGGTCCCAATCGATTTCGCCGGGTTTCAGTTGCGAGACGGCAGTATGGCCGCGATCCGAACATCCCACGGGCGCGCGCGGGCCGAAGCCTCGTTCGGTAAAGTTCAATCCGTTACGGACCGTGCGGCCGACTCCGTCAAAAGGCACCCAGCGCACATACTTCTGACTGACGCCGCCCTGCAACATCAGGTCTTCCACGAGACGTCCGACCGGATTATCCGCGAGAGCCGTGACGACCGCCGTGTCCATCCCAAAGCAGCGCCTCAGGCCGCGGGCCACGTTGTATTCGCCTCCACCCTCCCACGCGCGAAAATGACGCGTGGTGGAGACACGCTCATCGCCAGGATCGAGGCGCAGCATAACTTCACCCAGACTGACCAGGTCCCACATACAGCCGCTCTTCGCTTTGATGTTGAGTTTCGCCATGATTTCAGAAAATGCCGGTCTTGGACGACGATTTCAGGAACTCACGCGCGCCACGGGTGATCTGTTGGCAGACCGATCAGACATATGTTTCGAACTTTGAATCTGCACCGTGCCGGCATCAGCCGGAGAAACTCTGAGTTGTCGCGATGGATCGACTAACAGCCAACTCGCCGCCCCCACCAGGCACAGCCCAGCCGCCACTAGAAATGAGGTCGTCCAACCGAATCGGGCGGCGATCCACGGAGTGAGAGAAGCCGTGAGCGCCGCGCCAATCTGGTTTCCCATGTTCATGAAGCCCGACACCGAACCCGCAGACGAACCGGCGATGTCAGCCGTCACCGACCAGAAAGAACTCTGCGACAAATACAGCGCACCGGCTCCGCCTGCGAGCACGACGCTGGCCAGCCGCGCGCTTTGAACTTGAGATCCAAAAGCGATGAATATTCCCGCAACCGTAATCGAAAATGCCGCTAGGCCAGAACGCCCGACGCGCGGTCCGAGCCGCTTCGTGAGCCGGTCGTTGATGGTTCCCCCCAAAAGGCAGCACACCAACATGGCGAGAAATGGCAGCATAGTGTAGAAGGCGCTCGCCTTCAAATCCAGGCCCCGCACTTTGGCGAGATAGCGATAGAACCAGCTGAAGAAGATCCATGCCACATACCCATAGCAGAAATAGCTGAATGTGACCGCCAGGACTTCCTTGCTTTGTATTACGCGCCTCCAGGGCACAAGCGCTTTCTGATCACTCTTGGCATCCGCTTGTGTCAGCCCGGAACGAATCAACACCAACTCCGAGGCAGAAACGGCAGGATGCTCGGCGGGTGTGTCGCGAGCAATAACAATCCACACCGCACCCGCCGCGAATCCGATGATCGAGCACACCCAGAACGATGTCCGCCAACCGTAGCGAAGCATGATCTGTGTAATGATCAGCGGCGTAAGGCCGGCGCCCGCGCCCACTCCGGCGAAGATCCACCCATTCGCAATACCGCGTTCCGTGGTTGGAATCCAGCGTGCAATGAATTGATTGGCGGAGGGATAAATCACGGCTTCCCCGGCGCCGAGAAGAAACCGGACCGCCACGAAGATGAACAGCGCGCCTGCAATATTCGCGGGAACCATGGCGGTCAGGGCGGTGAAGATTCCCCACCACGCCACGCCCGCGGCCAGCACACGGCGCGGCCCGAAGCGATCAGCCAGTCTACCGCCAACGGTCTGGAAGAGTGCATACCCGACCAGCATGGCGCTGAAAACCTGGCCCAGTTGCACATCGCTGAGATGATAGGCTTCGGCGATGGAGCCGCCCGCGATCGAAATATTTACCCGGTCGAGATAAGAGACAGCGCTGAGGATGAACAGCCAGAACACCAGAAACCAGCGCACGTGGCTCGTTCTCGCACTGTTCATCGCAAGGTTTCCTTTGTTCACGCCGCGTGTTCGCGCAGAAGACGCGAAAGTCGCTCAGCGACGATTTTGTCCTCGCCCGGTTGCAACATGAACGAGTTCATGGCCAGCCCTGGCCGGTCTTCGCCAGGCTCGAGCACAATCGATGGATTCGAGCTGCGCAACTCCTTTGAAGCCTGCTGAGGGGTTAATGAAATGCGGGCCGCATCCCACGTGATGCTCATGTGCGGCACGTGATTGGCAATTTCCGGGACAAAGTATGATGTGCTGACGCCGGAAACTTTTGTGACTTCGCGCGAGATCATCTCCAGCCGATCCTGCCATTCCATGGCCAGAGCCTCATGGTCCTCCGCAAGAAAAAGTTCGAGCGCCTTCACCATGCCCACGATTTCTTCTTTGCCCACCTTCTGACTGCGGCCCAATGTATCCTCATGCGGGCTGTTGTTGAGCAGCGCGTTTGCCACCAGTTCCTTGCGTCCGATCAACAGGCCGGCGCACTGAGGTCCGCGAATCGCTTTCCCGCCGCTGAAAGTCACCAGGTCGTAACCCATGTTGGTGTAATCCCAGAGATGAGACACCGGTGGCGTATCGGCCGCGGCGTCGTTCATGCAAGGCACGTTATATTGCTTCGCGAGCTTGACCCACTCGTCGACTTTGATCTGCCCGGTGGCGTTGGCGAAATTGGAGAAGTGCATCATCGCCGTGCGCTCATTCACTGCAGCTCGCAGCTGATCGACGGTTTCGATCACGACGAGCTTGATTCCCGTGGATCGCAGCTGATGATCGAACGGATTGCGATGCGATTTCTGAATGATCACTTCCGACTTCATGCCAGTTAGATCGGGCAGTTGCCGGATGAAGGCCTCGTTCCCGCCCGTCAGAATGCCCGCCAGTCCCGATTGAATCGCCGCCGCGGCGCCCGACGTCACCAGCGCCGTGTAACCCTCCGGCAACTTCAACATCTGCGCGATGCGCGTGCCCGCCGCCACTTCCAAAGCCGGCATGCTTACAAAGTGCCGCCCGGCCATGGTCATCACCGCTTCGAGCTCGGGATGGGGAAGCGAACCACCCAGTACGGTCATGGTTCCGTTCGCGTTAATCACCGTTGTGACCCCAAGTTCTTCGAAGGGATTGCCGGTGTGTCCAAAACCGCTTACCGGCGTGGTTGCGCCCGCTGCCCCGCGATTCGAGGCAAACAACTTGCGTGGCGCCAGGATTGAGCCAGATAAGATCGAACTCGCAATCGCTCCCGCGCTTCCAAGAAAACTCCGGCGATTCCACTTCGAGTTAAGCCGCATGATTGAAGCTCCTTTGTCGCTCACTTAGCGACGGCAGCGATGCAATTGATTTCCACCAGCGAGTCTCCCGGCAGCGCAGCTACCGCAACGGTTGTACGCGCCGGGCCACCATGAGGAAAATACGTCGAGAACACTTTGTGCATTCCGTCCCAGTGTTCAATCTTCACCAGGAAGACATTCAGTTGCAGAATGCTGTCCATGGTGCCCCCGCCAATTTCCACGTGCTTCTTGATCTTGTCCATGACCATGCTGGTGTGAGATTCGATTGTCCATTCCTTGGAGTCGCGTGTATCGTGTGCGCCCTGCCCCGCGACATAAATCAATCCCTTGTGAACAATCACCGGCATGATGACGTCTTTCTCGCTGCCCGGTTTACCTTCGCTATTCAGCTTGCGGATTTCGCCCGTGTCTTGGGCCGAGGCACTCTCAGCCAGTGCACGGTTAGGTAAAACGGCGGCTGTAACTCCCAACGCGGAAAGCACGGAAGCGAACCGTGCGGCAAACATTCTTCGAGTGAAATTCGAGTTCATATGCTTTCTCCCTCACCAAGTTAGGCTTCGAGATCTGCGATCCATCAAGGCAGCGCGAAGCTAAAGATGTCACTACCCGCGGCAATCGCCACGTACTGTTTGCCGGCGATCGCGTAGCTCATGGGGGACGCACTCACTTCCTGTCCCGTATTGAAATGCCAGACTGCCTTCCCACTTCGTGCTTCTATAGCTTCAAACGAGCCCGCATCGTCCCCAAAAAATACCAGGCCGCCAGCCGTTACCATGGTTCCTCCCGAGGAGCGTCCCGCTCCGCTTTGCGGATATTTCCAGGCAATCGAATTTGTATCCAGATTGAACGCGACCAGAATCTTCTGCGAGTTTTCCCCCGGGATGCGTTTTACTCCAGTCGAGTAATAGCCGTGACCTTCCTGAAAAGTTTGCGGCTTGAAGAAATAGGTTTCGCATTCCTCCAGGGCCATAAAGTAAACCGAATGCGTGGACTCGCTGTACGACGGAGCGAACCAGTTGGTGGCTCCCGAATAGCCGGGGCAAACCCGTGTTCCTTCCGCCGCCGGCTGAACTCCCGTCAGCAGCGGCCTGCCACGCGCATCGATTCCCTTCGCCCAGTTCAGTTTGTCGACGAATGGTGTTGCCGACAGAAACTTTCCGTTCGTGCGATCGAGCACGTAGATGTAGCCATTGCGGTTTGCCTGCACCAGTAATTTTTGTGCGGTGCCCCGGTAAACTGCATCGATCAGGATCGGAGTCTCAACCGCGTCGAAGTCGAAAAGATCATGCGGCGTGAACTGGAAATACCACTTCAATCGTCCGGTATCGGGATCCAGTGCCAACACACAGTCGGTATAGAGATCGTCTCCCGGGCGAACGCCGCCCTCGAAGTCAGGCGCAGGATTGCTCGTACCCCAATAAATCGTGTTGAGCTGGGGATCGTACGTGCCAGGCATCCACGTCGTTCCGCCGCCATGCAGGTAGAGTTTCCCGGGCCAGCTCTCGGCTCCGAACTCGCCCGGACCCGGTATCGTCCAGAATCGCCAGGCTAGATTGCCGGTCAGCGCATCGTAGGCCGCAACAAAGCCCCGCACGCCGTCATCGCCGCCGGAGGTCCCCACCAGGACTTTGTCTTTGACCACGAGCGGAGCGCTGGTTGCGCCGTAGTTCTTGTTCCAATTCGCGTACGCAACGTCCCAGATGAGATTGCCCGAGCGCACATCCAGGCAGAGCAGATGCGCATTGTCCGTTTCCATGTAAACCCGGTTGTGCCAAACACCAACTCCGCGGTTGATATGACCCGACGCGTCGTCGATCAGCCCTTCCGAAATCGGCCACGAATGGTGCCACACCACTCGTCCGCTCCGCGCGTCGAGCGCGGAGGCGTCATTGGCAGCAGTCACGAACATCATTCCATTCACGACAACCGGAGTCACCTCAAGCCTTCCCGAGTTGTGCGCATGAAAGACCCATTCGGCGCGCAGTCCCGCTAGATTGCCCGGGGTGATCTCCGAAAGTCCGCTATAGCGCCGGCCGGAATAGTCCCCGTTGTAGGAAATCCAGTTGGCCGCGGGCGGTTGAACCATAAGATCCTCGGAGCGCACATCGATTGCCGCAGATATGGCCGCAGGCGCGTCGCTGCCGGCCCAAGCGGCCACGCAGGCGAAGACCACGGCGATGACCGCTACCATCCTCATGCGGCGGATCCTTCCGCAGGTCTTCGCGGTGGTGGCGCTGCGTACCCTGCGCTCTGATATCCCAACTCGCGCGAGATTTGCAGTCCAGCCGTCTGAATAAGCGTCGCGAGTTGGCGTAAGCGCGTAACAGGCATCCGTACTACCGGCGCAGTAATGCTAAGGCTGGCATTCACACCGCCGACGTGGTCCCAGATGGGCGCTGCCACGCATCGTATGTGGAGTTCGTGCTCCTCCAGATCGCAGGCGTAGCCGTTTTTTCGGACGCGGTACAGTTCTGATCCTAGCTCCTGAAGATTCCCCACCGTGTTCGGCGTCAAACGCTTCAGCCCCAACTGCGGAAGAACTTTTTCTCGCTCCTCATCGGGCATGTGCGCCAACATGATCTTTCCCACCGCGGTGCAATACAAGGGAACGGAGGCGCCGATGCGGGAATGAATGCGTAACTGTTCGGGCGAATCCAGTTTCTCGACGTACACCGCGGACAGCCCATGCCGAACCGTCAGGTGAATGGTTTCGCGCGTCTGCCGGTTTAATTCCTGAAGGTACGGCAGGCTCACCCGGCGAATATCGAGCTGACCCAAAGCCGCCTGGCCTATCGCGAAACACGCGATTCCCAGGTGATACACGCCGTCTCCGGTGCAGTTCAAAAATCCCGCCCCTTCCAGGTTCGCCAGAAAACGGTGGACCGTACTCACCGGCAGCCGGGATCGTGCCGCCACGTGCTTTGCCGTGAGTCCGTGCGGCGATTCGCTAAAAATGTGGAGCAGGCGCAACCCGCGCTGCAACGCGGTGATGTTATAGCTTCGCTTTGGAGTATTAGCCATGAAAATAGATCGACATCGACCAATCACAAAATGAAAGTGCAAATTATCTGATGAAAGTCGATTTTGTGCAAGTAGATCTTTTTTTTCTCCGCTACAATCGTCCAAATTTCTTTACCGCCTCCACAATCGACTTCATCTGTTCAATGACGGCATACATCGAATGCTCTTTGAAGTCCATTTGCTGGGCGAGAGTTAGAACTTCTTGGGCCTTCGCCCTCGGCACAACCACCACGCCATCGCTATCCGCCGCGACAATGTCGCCCGCATTCACCGTCACACCGTCGCACTTCAGCGGAATCTGGGATCCCCCGAATCGATAGTGATGCACCGAAGTTGACGGCACAATGCCGGTGGCATACACCGGAAACCCAATCTTGCGCAGATAGGCCACATCGCGCACTCCTCCATCGATCACCGCTCCGGCGTAGCCGCGCGCAGCCATGGCAGTGCCCATCAGTCCGCCCATTCCCGCGATGTCCTCACCGTCCTCGACGACCATCACGTAAACAGAATCCGCGGAGCCCTCGTCAATGGCTGTTAGCATTCCGTTCAACGCTGCGGGATCGCTGTTTCCTTCGTCCTTCTTCAGCAGGACCGTCCGCGCAAAGCCGGCAAACTTTGCGGTCAAGATCGGATGCATGCGGTGACTCATGTACATCCGCTTGCCGGTCAACTGCTCCAGAGCATCGGAGACCGAAGCCACTTCCACCCTACGAAAGTTTGCGATCAAGGCGTTGTCGGTCTGCGCTGGGCTTGCTCCGGTGACTGATTGCGCCCGCAAGAATCTGGTTCCGCATAAGCTAGCGGTCAAAAGGCCGATGGATACCAGCGATGCCGCGATTCTGTGCGATTTCACAAAGCCACGAAACTTGTTCATTTCCCCCTCCTGGATGTATACATGTGCGCGGACTCTAACATTGTTTCTCGCTCGGTGGAAGAGCCAATCCATTTATCCGAAAAGGAATGAACATGACGATGCTGACCAGAAGTGCCCGCTTGATTCTTTGGATCTTCGCGATCGCGCTCGCCGTAGGAGTTTCAGTGCAGCAGGGCTATAGCCAGGATCATAAAGCAGTGAATCTTTCTCCCGCCAGAGGACTTCCTTTTAGCGACGGCATCGTGGCGGGCAATACTCTCTACATCGCCGGGCAGGAGGGTACCGACGAGTCCGACAAGCTAGCGACTGGTGGGATTGGCCCCGAGACAACCGCGGCTCTCGGCAATATCCAACGAGTTCTCAAGGCGGCTGGCTTCGAACTGAAGGACGTGGTCAGCGTGACCGTCTACCTCGCCGACATTCATGAGTTCCCCGACATGAACAAGGTATACAAGAGCCTAATGCCTGACCCTAAGCCGGCCCGCGCGACAATCCAGGCGGCGGCCCTGGTCAACAACGCTCGAATTGAGATCTCGGCGATCGCGGTGAAACAGAAGTAGCTCGCGCCCTGGCGAATCCGGCAGTCTCGGCGTGCCTGCGAGATAGATTTGGCGCGGGGCGCGGGGAACGGCTGTCTGCCCCGATCTCGTGAATTTAAAAAAGAGTTTGACAGGGCTACTCCGATTGAGATAAACCGTTTCATCCAAGTTGCGTTGAATTTTCAAAACGCTGCGAGCGCTTTTCACTGGATGAAAGTGCATAAGATGATGGTGTTGAAAATCGGGCGAGGGCCTTTTCCGGCAGGAGATCAGCTATGAGCA
>Ga0302311_10007216_pt1 | contig 11362 bp, 14 predicted proteins | sample III_Palsa_N1_3_FD_200449 | JGI IMG/M metagenome (GOLD analysis project Ga0302311, IMG submission 200449) | Peat permafrost microbial communities from Stordalen Mire near Abisko, Sweden - III_Palsa_N1_3 | ecosystem: Environmental > Terrestrial > Soil > Palsa > Peat permafrost | place: Sweden...
TCCGCTTCGGCGAACACCGCATGATGTTTCGGCCGCTCGAGAGTTTCGATCAGCGGCTCATAACGGCCGACCTCGAGATCAGTCCGGCGCCAACCCAGCTTCACTACGCCCACGACGTGTTCGGAAAGCCTCGGCTTAGCTGCGCAGTTCGTCTCGGGTTACATCCATTGTCCCCCGAAACACGGCGGCGGATTGTCGACGGTCGGGGGCGGTCATACCCACGCATGGCTGCGGGTCTTCCTGCCGGTCTGTGGCTGGGTCGAGTTCGACCCCACCAATGGAATTATCGGCAACCAGGATCTGGTGCGTGTCGCCATAGCGCGCGATCCGGGACAAGCGGTTCCGCTGTGGGGAAGCTTCTCGGGAGACGCCGACGCTTTTCTGGACATGGTCGTCGAGGTCGACGTTGCCTCCAATCAGTACGTACACGCACCAGTGAACAGTCTTCCGATCCCGCAACCTGATTTGCTGCAAGGCGTTGCCCTCGTGGGATAAACCGACGAGTCGCCGTCATGCGGATCAGAGCCGGCTTTCGCATCAGCTATCAGTGCGATCAGCCCCAGCCGATCATAGTCATGCTGAACGTCCACCCGAGTCTGGATGCACGGCTATGCACGCCTGACATACTGCGTGTCGATTGCGATCTCGATCTCAGACAATACGTCGACGGGTTCGGGAATGTCTGCACGCGGACCGTTCTGCCGGCGGGACTAACCACCTTCTCCAGTGATTTCGCTATCGAAGACGCCGGACTGCCGGATGAGGTGGCGTTCGATGCCCGCCAGACGGCGGTGGAAGACCTGCCGGAACAGGCCTTGGTCTATCTGCTGGGTAGCCGCTACTGCGAAACCGACCGGATGGTTGACCTTGCCTGGTCACTGTTCGGCGAGACGCCTCGCGGGTGGCCGCGCGTCCAGGCAATCATCAACTACACGCACGATCGGATCGCGTTCAACTATGCGCACGCGAGCGCGACCCGGACCGCTTTCGAAGCCAATGAAGAGCGGATCGGCGTCTGCCGGGACTACGCCCACCTGGCCATCACGCTCTGTCGCTGCATGAACATTCCAGCCCGCTATTGCACGGGGTACCTGGGCGACATTGGCGTGACGCCCATGGATTATCCGATGGATTTCAGCGCCTGGATCGAGGCCTTTCTGGACGGTGAATGGCGCACCTTCGACGCCAGGCACAATACGCCGCGCATAGGCCGGATTCTGATGGCGCGTGGACGCGACGCGACCGATGTCGCGCTGAGCACGACCTTTGGCGCCACTAGATTGAGCGGGTTTGAGGTGACGACCTACGAACTTGCCGAACCTTAGCAGGGCGACGGCGTCAGCGCCCAGTTCAGCACAGCGTTTCGAACGGATGCAGACTAGCCGCGACCAGGACCACCCTATGTTCGTCAGTCAGCTTGATCAGGTGGAGGCCGCGGGCGAGCGCCGCGGCGACCGCAGTCTCGAGGCCGCCGTGCGTCTCAATCGACGAGAGCGCCCGCTGGCTCATCCTGGGATTTCGGGGACAGTTTACTTAATTCCGGGACGGTGACGCTCGCCGCCCCCGAATGGCGGGCGTGGGATTAAGTAAACTGTCCCCGAAATTCCGCTGTCGGCTCGGGATGGTCAGGCAACGGTGGGCGGCGCAGGATCGGGCGCTGTAGCGAATCGGCAAATGCCGTCGGGAGGCCTCCAGCGATGTCTGAAACTCACGATCTCCACGCGCGCCTGGCGCATCGAAAGGCCCACGGCGCCGCGCTCATCGCCAACGAGCACATCGGCTTCAACGGCTGGCTCGCCGCGACCATCACCAAGGGCGTCGGATCGATGTGGTGCGCCTACGCCTTCGCGGCCCTGGCGCTGGTCAGCCTGCCCGAGGCGATCCATCAGGGCGTCGTCTCGCTGGTGTCGTGGATCAGCCAGACGTTCCTGCAATTGGTGCTGCTGTCGATCATCATGGTCGGACAACGGGTGCTGGCCTCGGCGTCGGACAAGCAGGCGCTGCAGACCTACGAAGACGCGGAGGCGTTGTTGAAAATGAGCGGTGAAATTCACCGGCTCATCGAGGTCAACAACAAGCTGACCGCCGAAATTCACCGGGCCAGTTGTCGCCCGGCGGATGGCGCGGCTCCCTGACGGGGCGCCCTCATCGCTGGCTGGGAGGCGGTTGCGGATCGGGCAGGTCGATATCGAGCAGCGCGGTGCTCAGCGACTTGCCGTGCGGGTCGAGGGCGAGCGAGCGGGTGACGCCGCCGCCCAGGGCCCCGCTCATCACGAAGTTCAGGGCTGCGAGGCCCGGAAGTTCGTAGCGCGTCACCTCGCCGGTCACGACATCCTGGAAAAAGCGCTTCACGGCGTCGGCGGTCAGGTGCTCGGTCAGGAAGGCGAAGTCGCCGGCCTCATAGGCGAAGACGGCGATGTTGGAGGTGTCGCCCTTGTCGCCGGCGCGGGCGTGGGCCAGGTCGCGCAGCTTCATGATCCGACGACCTGGCAGGAGACGCAGGGTCGGACGAGGCTTCGATCGATCAGCACCGAAGCGGCGGCGATCACCTCGCGGGCGGTGCGGGTCGCGCCGCCGCCGCCGGCCGGCCCGTTCAGCCATAGCGACTCCACCTCCTGACCGATCCGCACGGCGTCCTTCAGCGTCTCGCAGCGGCCGGCGACGCGGATGCGCGCCTCGGCCGGTTCCGGCGCTTCGATCTGCGCGGCGCCCCGGCGCACGGCGTCGACGCCGATGATGTCGAGCCGGAGCTCGCTGGTGACGACGCCGGTCAGCTTCAGCCGCGCCGCGACGACCTCGAGCGCCAGCCTCGCCCGGGCCAGCGCGCCAGGGCCGGCGTAGGAGATCTGGCCCTCGCCGATGAAGCCGTCGCGATAACCGATCGTCGCTTTCAAGGCCGTCGGGCGCGGCCGACCGGCGCCGCCGGAGACCGCGATCTGGTCCGGCCCCGCTGGGGCGAGGCAGACGCCGGTGAAGTCGGCCGTCACGTCGGGCTGGAGGTAGGCCGCCGGGTCGTGAACCTCGTAGAGCAGCTGTTCCTTGCAGGTGCGCACATCGATGCGGCCGCCGGAGCCCTCGACCTTGCCGATGACCGCATCGCCGCTGGCCTCCACGTCGGCGAACGGAAAGCCCAGCCGCGCCAGGTCGGCCACATCCTTCCAGCCCGGATCGGCGAAATAGCCGCCGCTCACCTGGCCGGCGCACTCCAGCAGGTGGCCGATCACCGTGCCCCGGCCGAGCCGCGTCCAGTCGTCCATCGCCCAGCCGAAGCGGTGAATCATCGGCGCGAGGAAGAGGGCCGGATCGCCCACGCGGCCGGTGATCACCACATCCGCGCCCACCGCCAGCGCCTCGACGATCGGCCCGGCGCCCAGGTAGGCGTTGGCCGAGACGATCCGGCCGTCGAGGTCGCTGATCCGGCCGGGCCGATCGACGAAGGCGAGGTCGCGCTCCAGCACCTGGGCCAGCACGTCGTCGCCCTCGACCGCCGCCACCTTGAGGCCGGCGAAGCCCAGGTCGCGGGCGAGCGCGACCAAGGCTCGCGCCGCGCCGGCGGGATGGGCCGCGCCCATGTTGGTAATGATCTTCACGCCTCCCGCCCGGCAGGCCGGCAGCACGGCCCGGAAGCGGTCTTCGAGCCGCGGGTCATACCCGGCGTCCGGATCGCGAAGGCGTTCGAGCTGGGCGAGGGCGATCGTGCGCTCGGCCAGGCATTCGAACACCAGGTAGTCCAGAGCGCCGCGCTCAGCCAACTCCACTGCCGGCTCGATGCGATCGCCCGAGAAGCCCGCGCCGGCCCCGATCCTGATCCGGCCCGCGTGCGAAACCTCCACGCCGCTAGCGAGCGATCAGCGCCAGGGCGGCGCGATTGGCCAGCTTGCGCATGGCGACCCCGACCTCGACCGGCGGCGGCGCCAGGACATGGGTCATCAGCAGCACCGTCGCCTTGGCCTTCGGATCGACCGCGAAGTAGGTTCCGGCCGAGCCGCCCCAGCTGATCGTTCCGGCTGGCAGCAGGCCGGCGGCTTCGGTGGCCGCATCGCCGAGGGCGAAGCCATAGCCGAACGGGACCGACAGCGGCGGCGCCTCGGCCCTGACCCGGGGAACCATCATCTGCTCGAGGCTGGCGTCGCTGAGCAGGCGGCGACCCTTGAAGACGCCGCCCTCCGCCAGCATGCGGCAGAAATTCATGTAGTCGCCGGCCGTCCCGGCCAGGGCCCCGCCGCCATCGAGCAGGCGGCTGTGGTCGCGGTATTCCGAGCTTTCGGCCGTCTCGATCGGCACGAGGCCGCCGGGCAGGGCGGCATAGTTGGTCACCAGGCGCGTCAGGTCGCCGTCCTCGACGAAGAAGCCGGTGTCGGTCATCTCCAGCGGGTCCAGGACCAGCGCCCGCAGCGCAGCGTCCAGCCGCCGCTGCGTCACCCGCTCGATCACCGCCCCGAGCACGGTGGTGGAATAGCTGTAGTCGAACCCCTCGCCCGGCTGGCGCAGAAGGGGCGCCTTGCCGATCCGCGCCACCAGCTCGTCCAGCGTGCGCGCCGGCGGCCCGTCCCCCGGCAGGCGCCCGACGGGCGTATCCCGCAGCACCCCGTGCTTGCGGTAGTACTGGTGGACCGGGGTGGCCCCGGTGAAATGGTAGGTGATCCCCGATGTATGGCTGAGCAGGTCGGCGATGCTTGGCGGCCGGCGGACCGGGACGGTCTTGATATCGTCGACGCCGCCGCTCTCGTAGACGCGCAGGTCCGAGAACTCCGGCAGGAACCGGCCGGCCGGATCCTCCAGCGTCAGCAAACCCTGCTCGGCCAGGATCATGACGGCGACGCTGGTGATGGGCTTGGACATCGAATAGAGGCGGAAGAGGCTGTCCGCGGCGAGTGGCCGGCCCGACGCGACATCCTGGTAGCCGACGCGGACGTCGGCCAGGCGCCGCCCCGCCTGCTCCACCCGCACGATGGCCCCGGGCGCCTCGCCCCGCTCGACCAGCGCCGAGAGTCCGGCCGTGAGCGCTTCGACCGCCGCTTGATCCATCACCCTCGTCCACACGCCGCAGGTCGGGCACATGACCCCGAGGTCGACGGCCACGCAACAGCGACCGCGACGGTGACAGGAAGCGGACGTTGGCGAAGTCCGTTGAGGCGGGTGAGCGGACGGAGAGAGCGGTGACGCTGTCGCCGACCTTCAGACATGCCGGGCGCAAGAATCCGGGGGTGGGGACCGTTCGAGCATCACTGGGAGCACCGAACGAGCCCACGGGCGCTGATTCAATTTGCGAGCGAGGCCCGGTCAGCTGTCTCAGGTCGCCGGGGCTGCAACCTTCACGTGGTCGATGACCCCGGCCTTTAGAAAGGTCTGATAGGTTCGTACGTTTTCGACGAACAGGTCATGAAGAGCCGCACGGACGCGGGGGTTTTGCAGAACGCCCTCCGTGCTGCGAACGCCGCGTGACGACACCGCGATCACCAAGCCTTCATCAATTAGCTCGTTGACGATGCGACGGACATTCTCGTTCGGAAGGCCGGTCGCGGCGGCGATGGCTCGGCGCGACACATGCCCGACTCTGCTACTTGGGATATGGGCCCCCGACCGCACGTCGCGGGACAAGTCGGGCCCGCGCATAACCCTTTGAACTGTCGAAGCGACGATCACCAGGTAGACCAGCAGCTTCGCGGGACGCATCGCCACGGCCTCGGTCATGATGGCGTGTTGGGCCAGAAACGAGTTGATCATCGCGTACGCGAGCGTTCTGATCTCGGCGTCATACGCTTGCCGGCCGGCTGCGACGATTGAGATTTCTGTGTCGGCGTTCATGCAGGAGAGTGACCCGATCCGGGGCAACGCGCCATCCGTCGTCATTGTGCGGCGGAGTCTTGGACGTCAAGATTTCGGGGCGCGGGCATGGCGCCGACGGAGCGATTCGGCGCGCGGCCAAATCAGGATACGGATGCGTATGCAAACTCCCGGCGCCCCGCTGTTGGTGGCGCAAACCGATAGCGACACGCCTTGATGACAGTGACGGAGTCGCTTCGTGAAGAGCACTGCGGCATGACCCGCCTGCTGCAGGCGCTTGAGCGCCAGATAAACATCCTAGACCAAGGCAAGGCGCCCGATTACGACATCATCATCGGGGTCGCCGATTACTTCTTTAGCTATTCCGAACGCTGTCACCACCTCAAGGAAGACCTGATTGTCTCAAAACTCCGGGTGTCTCATAGAAACGTCATTTACATGGGCAGGTTTATTGTTGAGCATCAGGACATCCGCGAACGGGCAATGCGCTTTTGGAAAGCTGCATCCTACATCCGCCTCGGAGCTTATATAAGTTCGTCTGAAATCATCGCCGCCGCACGCGACTTCATAACCAGCAAGTATCGCCATATGCGTGAAGAAGAAGAATCTCTATTCCCAACGGCTGAAAGCTTTCTGACGGCGGCTGAATGGGCTCACATCGAGGATTGCCTCGACCTGGACGTGCATGCGCGTCCACAATCTCAAACCGTACAGATGTATCGACGACTGAGTGATCATCTGCTTGCCAGGGATTATAAGGATGGCGGTGGTTCTTCGCCGTTGGGGTAGACGCTTATCTCCTTCACCCCGTCGCCCCGCGGATCGACCGCCGTCGCTGACGCCCGCAATGTCTCATCGGCGCGAGGCGTATGCCTTTGGAATTAAGTAAACTGTCCCCGCATTTCCCACCGCCGCGCGCCGACCTCGAAGCGGCGGCGTGCGAGTGTATCGGATCATCGAAGACGAATTCGCGCGTCCGAGATCACCTGACTGGAGGTCAGCATAAAGCGCTACCGCGTTGAGCGGCAACAAATAATCTCAGCAATCTGGAACAATAAAGGCCGCGAGCCCTTCCGATTGTATCGGGTATTTGACATAGGCTAGGGGGACGCCTTCGCAAAGCTCCGGCGGAGATCGGCCATGCTTGCTGGCCGTCGCGTTCTGATTGCCGAAGACGAGCCGCTGGTCGCCGAGAGCCTGGCGCGGGCGGTGGAAGATGCACACGGCGAGGTCATCGGCCCGATCTCCCGGGTCCAGGACGGCTTGGCCTTGCTGGCGGTGGAAGACGTCCACGCCGCCATTCTCGATGTGCGGCTCGTCGATCGCGACGTGTTCCCCCTCGCCAAGACCCTCCTCGAAAGGGGGAAGGTGATTGTCCTTCACTCGGCTTCACCGGCTCCAGAGGGAATTGTCGCCACCCCCGGGCGCGTGAGCTTCTGTCCAAAGCCGATGGGCGCGGCCCTGGTCGTCACGCGTCTCGCTGAGCTGATCCGGGCGGCCCATTAGGCGAGGTCCACTCGAGGTGGAATGCGGACGTTGATCATCGACCAATTTAGATCGTACCGTGACGAGAGGCGTCAGAGGTGCGCGGCTATCTTACACCCGCTTCATCCGCCGCCGCGTCGAATGTAGCTCTTGGTCGTTACTAATCGGGGGGTTGCACCATGAACACACTCTCACTTCTCAAAATTGCGCTTGTTGTTTTCGGCGTCGCCTTTCTATTGATCTATCCGCTCGCGATCGTGTGGCCCTCAGGCTGGGCTTGGCATCAAGGCGCCCCCTCTTCAAACGACTATTACATGATGATCGTCGGCGTTTACGCCGTGCTGGGTGTCTTCCTCATCCTGGCCGCGCGCGATCCGCTCGCCAATCGCAGCCTGATCTGGTTCACCGTGGCGTCCAGCTTCGTGCATGGCGCGATCATGGCGCAGCAGTCCTTCGGCATGACAGACGGCATGAGTCACATGGGCCATCTCATGGGCGATGTCCCAGCGCTTTTCGCCATCGCCGTGATCCTCGGCGGACTGCTCTGGAGCGCCGACAAGTCTGCTAAGGCTCCCTGACGGCGGGCGCGTCCCGGAGTCTCAGCCGCCCCCCAGCACGCCGGTCTGCCCCATCTTCCGCCCAGCCGGGTCGATGAGGACGCCGGGGTTCATCACGCCGGCGGGGTCTAGGGCGGACTTGGCGGCGATGAGGGCGGCGCGGAACAGCGGCGGTATCTGCTTTTCGTAGCCGGGCCGGTGGTCGCGTCCGACCGCGTGGTGATGGGTAACCGTGCCGCCGAGCGAGACGACGATCTCGTTGGTGGCGGCCTTGATGTCGCGCCACTTGGCCAGCGAGTCCTCGAGCCGGCCGTCGCGCGTGCCCACGGCCTGGTAGGAGAAGTAGGGGGCCGGGCCGTCCGGATAGACGTGGGTAAAGCGGCACGACACTGCCGCCGAGTGGCCGCAGATCTCGCCGATCGCCTTCGCCGCCCGCTCGCGCACCGCCGCGTAGAAGCCGTCGAAGCGGTCCCAGGTGATGGCGGTCTCGAAGGTGTCGCCGATCATGCCCAAGCCCACGGAGAGGTTGCGGCCATACGGCATGCGGATGAAGGCGTTGCGCCACTGGCCGGCCGCGCCCTCGCGGCCCGACGCGGCGCCGGGGGCGAGCGAGGCGGCGACAGCCTCACGGTCGTAGGCGCCGCCGTGGTCGGCGACGAGCTCGAGGGCGCGGCCCATCCAGGCGTCGAGCGGATGGTCGGCGGACTCGAACCCCAGGACGAGGATGGCCGCGGCGCCGTCGCCGACGCCATTGCCGGCTGCTTCAAGGGGATCGAGCAGGCGGCAGTTGCTGGGATAGAGCCCCGACTGGGTCAGGGCGCGCACGGCGGCGGCGGCCTGGCCCATGGTGGAGAAGACGATGCTGGCCGAGGTCTGGTGCGTCGGCCGGTCCTGCAGCCGCATCCAGGCTTCGACGATGATACCGAGCATGCCCTCCGAGCCGATGATCATCCGGTCCGGCGAAGGGCCGGCGCCGGAGCCCGGCAGACGGCGGGTCTCGAGCCGGCCGGCCGGCGTCACCGTGGTGGTCGATTCCACGAAGTCGTCGATGTGGGTGTAGAGCGAGGCGAAATGGCCGCCGCTGCGGGTGGCGATCCAGCCGCCCAGGGTCGAGATCTGGAAGCTCTGCGGGAAGTGGCGCAGCGTCAGGCCGTGCGGGCGCAGCTGGGCCTCGATCTCAGGCCCGAGGGCGCCGGCCTCGATGCGCGCGGCGCGGCTCAGGCGATCGATCTCGACCACGCGGTTCATGTGCTGCGTATCGATGACCAGGCTGCCGGCGTAGGAGTCGCCGACATCCGGCTCGACGCCCCCGGCCACGCTCGAGCCGCCGCCGAACGGCACCACCGCGAGGTTGGCGCTGGACGCCCAGTCGAGCAGGCGGCCGACGTCGTCAGGGGTCTTGGGGAACGCCACCAGGTCGGGCGCATGATCGATCCGCCGCAGGCGCATGCGCACCACGTCGCCGAACGACTTGCCGAGGGCATGGGTGAGCCGGTCGTAGGGCGTCGCCGAGACCATCGCCGCCAGGGCGGGCGGGGCGGCGGCGCGGGGGGCGGGCAGGTCGAAGTCGGCTTCCACCGGCGGCGGGATCTCGTCCGGCGCATGCCCGATGGCCTTGGCCGCCGAGGCGCGGATGCGGCCGGCCTCCTCGGGCGTCAGGTCCTCGTCCTCGTACCCCCAGCCCCAGAACCTCAGGCGCCGGCGGTGGGAAAGGGTGGCGAATTCGCTCAAGGTTGGCCCCCGTGTGTGTCGGGCCATAGGGCGCCTCCCGGCGGGCGAGCGCAACGGGTCGGAGGGTCTTGCGCGATTGGCCAATCGGCCGTGGTTGATGTTTGGAATCCCCGGGAGCTTAATTCACATCAACGGCTGATGCGCATGTTTCCCCGCGCGTGATGGGCGCTGCTTGTCGGAATTGGGGTTGTCCATGAGTGTACAAATCGAACAACAGAACTTCGAGATGCCGCCGTGCGACGGCTTCACCGTCACACATTTTCTCACGGTCGCCGACATCGGTCGATCGGCTCATTTCTATGAAACGGTCTTCGGCGGTCGCATTCTGAGCAGAGGCGACAGCAAGGGTGCGCCAGGGTACATACAGATCGCAAACACATGGCTCATTGTGAACGTCGGGGGCGGTCCGACACCCAACAAACCATCGGTAACGCTCAGAGTCCCTACCGACCCCGATTCAGTCAGCAGTTTCATGAACATACGCGTCGCGGATATTCATGCCTGCTATGAATTGTGGAAGAGCCGAGGCGCCAATTTCATCACCGAACCGATTCCAAAGTACGGTGAGACGCGCTGCTACATTCGAGATCCCGATGGTTATATTATCGAAGTCGGACAAAGCAATCCGGACGTCACTTACGGCTAGACGCCGCCGGTCTCCGCCGGTGGATCTCGTCGGAGTCTTGAGCCCATCGCGACTCAAGTCCGCCCCGGCTCGATAACGGCTGCCCCGACCGTGCCAGAGTGCGAAACTTCGCGAGGGCGACGCCACGCGGAACGCAAGAGGTTCGAAGCGCGAAATGACGGGCTTGCTACTCTTGCTCACCCTCATGGCCTCGACTGCCGGAGGGTATGCTTGGCTCTATCTCGTCTCCCCGCGAAAAGACCTGGATAGGATCAAGGCTGACCAGGGCGGCACGGGAGCGCTCGCGTTCACCATCAAGCGGACTGGCACGAAGTATTTCGGGGGTGAGGAGGTGTGGGTGGCCGACCATTTGATGGGCGTCGCCGGCAGTGGGTTTTGCCGGGTGTATCAGGTGACCGTCGAGCGAGCGGGCGGCGCTTCGGAGACCTACGCGATCGCGGTCGAAGCCAAATTGTTCGGCTTACCGGGTGTCAGGAGGATCGACCCGCGGGCCGGCGAGTGATTGCGAACCCCCTTTGGGCCCAACGGACATTCGCGAGCGCCTAGCGGTGTGATTTCAAGGAAGGCGGCAGGGCTCAACCGTGCCAGCGCGACAAGGCCAATACAAGCCAACTTAACTTGCTTTGCAACCGCCTCCACCGCGGCCGATCAAGCGCCGTCTCAACGGGCTTGCGGAGGCTGGGCAATGGCGGGAGCCCTGGGGGAAAAGATCGGCGAAGGCTCGATGTCGGACGTCCACGCCTGGGCGCCGGGCCAGGTCGTCAAATTGTTCAAGGCCGGCATCCCGCGGCGGATCCCCTGGTGGGAGGCGCGAATGACCCGCGCCGTCTTCGCCGCCGGCGGCCCGGCGCCGGAGGTGCTGGACGAGGTGAAGGTGGAAGGGCGCCGTGGTCTCGTGCTGCCGCGCCTTGAGGGTCCGACCTTGCTGCAGCTCCTGCAGACGGACGCCATGCCGCTCCGCGAAGCTGGTGCGATCCTCGCCGTCCTCGGCCTTTCGGTTCACCAGACGCCGACGCCACCTGACGTGCTGTCCATACGCGACTACATGGCCGGCTCCTTGCGGCTGCCCGACGCCCAGATTCCGGAGCGCGTTGCGGCAGGCATTCTCGCCCTGGTCGATCGCCTGCCGACCGACGAGAGACTGGCCCACTGCGAC
>Ga0302311_10007219_pt1 | contig 11357 bp, 9 predicted proteins | sample III_Palsa_N1_3_FD_200449 | JGI IMG/M metagenome (GOLD analysis project Ga0302311, IMG submission 200449) | Peat permafrost microbial communities from Stordalen Mire near Abisko, Sweden - III_Palsa_N1_3 | ecosystem: Environmental > Terrestrial > Soil > Palsa > Peat permafrost | place: Sweden...
TGGCATGAGGGCCTTTCTGGTCGCTGGTGCAGATGTCGCAATCCACACCCAGCCAGAAGGCCCTCACTCATTTCAAGATCACCACGCCGTGAACCCCGTCACCAACCTCCGTGGGCAGAACACCTAGCGGTCGGCCGGGGCGGCGGCCATCCGCTGTCCCGACGAATTCATCGAGCAGGACGGCGCGTGGTCCTTCGCCGGGTGCCGCATGATGGTCGACTGGACCGAGACCCGGCCCAGCGCGCCCCGAACGCGTGGGTCCTTCGCGTGGGTCCGCCGCAACGAGGCAGGAGCGTCAGCGGATGACGGACGAAGGCGCCCCCGCCGCGACCGGCGAGTCGACGCTCTGGCAGCGGACGCGGCGGCAGCTGTGGCAGCCGCCGCGTCCCCACGGCGAGCAGCCGCGCGAGCGCGTCGTCGGCCCGCTGGAGCTCTTCTACGACCTGGTGGTGGTCGTCCTGGTCGCGCAGGCGGCCCACCATCTCGCGGGGAAGCTCACCTGGCGCGGCCTCGGCGAGTACGCCTCGGTGTTCGGACTGGTGTGGATCGCCTGGGTCAACGGGAGTCTCCACCACGAGCTGCACGGTCACGACGACGCCCGGGCCCGCAGCACCTTCCTGCTCCAGATCCTGATCCTGGTCCCCCTCGGGGCCTTCATCCCCGAATCGGGCGGCGCCCGGGGAGCCGCCTTCGCCGTCTCGGCCGGGAGCCTGTTCGCGGTCCTGGCGGTGCTCTGGCTGCTGGCCTCCCGCGGCGACCGGCCCGAGTACCGCCGCTCCAGCAGACTCTTCGTCGCCGGAACCGTCTTCTGTGCCGTCATCCTCGGCGTGAGCGCGCTGCTGCCCGCCGTCTCCCGGGTATGGACGTGGGGTCTGCTGGACGTCGCCTACCTGGTCGGCCTCGGCGCGGTGATCCTCGGCGCGGCACCGGGCGCGGCCGCCACGTTCACCATCACCGACGCCCTGATCGAGCGGTTCGGGCTGCTCATCATCATCGTGCTCGGGGAGACCGTCACCGGCGTGGTGAGCGGGCTCGCGGCCGAGCCGGTGAGCGTGCAGGGCGTCGCTGTCGCGCTGGTCTCGGTCGTGGTCGGCTTCGGCGCCTGGTGGACCTACTTCGACTTCGCCGGCCACCGCGAGCCGCGGCCGACCCCGGCCGCCACCGTCCGGTGGATGCTCGCCCACCTGCCGCTGACCGCCGCGGTGGCCGCGATGGGCGCGGCCATGGTCGGTCTGGTCGAGCACGCCCACGCGTCCCGTACCCCCGCCGCCACCTGCTGGGTGCTCTGCGGCAGCGCGGCGGTCGTCCTGCTCAGCACCATGCTGGTGGCCACCGCCCTCGAAGCCTGGCAGAGCAAGCGGGCGCTGTACCGCCCGCTCTCCCGCACCAGCGCGGCGGCGGCCGTCGCCTGCCTCGGGCTGGGCGCGGCCCGTCCCGCACCGATCGTGCTCGGCCTCGTCCTCGTCGTGCTCTTCAGCATCCCGTGGGGAGTCGCCGTCGGCTACCGGGTCCGCCTGCCCGGCGCCGTCGACGGACAGGACGAGTAGCCGGAACAGCCACCGGCGTCAGCGGACGAGGTCCTCGGACACGGCCCACAGCCGGGCGGCGTTCTCCGGGTCCAGGGCGTACGGCGCCACGCCGGCGACCGCACCGGCTCGCTGGGCGACCGGCTCGGCCTGCGCGCAGTCCTCGAAGTAGCGGCCGGTGACCCCCTCCACCGTGGGCGAGGCGGCCAGCAGCACCGAGGTCGCGGCGCCCTGCTCGACGTTCTTCTGCGGCGGCAGCGCGAGTCCGGTCGTTTCGATGAAGCCGGCCAGCTGCTGCGGGTCCAGGTGCCGCGCCAGGGAGGTGTCGCCGACATTGCCCGGCATCAGCGCGTTGGCGGTGATGCCGTCGTCGGCCCATCGCCCGGCGGCACCGACGGCGAACAGGACGTTGGCTGTCTTGGACTGCCCGTAGGAGGTCCACGGGTCGTACGGGCGGAAGCGGTAGTCCAGGTCGTCGAAGACGACAGGTGAGAAGAGATGGCCGATGGAACTCACCGAGACCACCCGCGCGCCCTGCGCCGCCGCGAGCGCCGGACGCAGGCCGACGGCGAGGGCGAAGTGGCCGAGGTGGTTGACGGCGAACTGGGTTTCCCGGCCGTCAGGTGTGCGGGTGAGTTCCGGCAGGGCCATCACTCCGGCGTTGCCGACCAGGATGTGCAGCGGGCCGTTCCAGCCGGCCACGAACGCCGCGACCGTCGACCGGTCGGACAGGTCGAGCCTCCCGACTGTCAACTGTCCTGATTCGGGCGGCAGTTCCTTCTCCAGGCGGGCCGCCACCCGGGCGCCCGCCTCGATGTCCCGCACGGCCAGGGTGACGTCGGCGCCGGCCGAGGTGAGCGCCCGGGCGGTCTCCACGCCGATGCCGGAACTGGCTCCGGTCACCACGGCCCGGCGGCCGTGCAGGTCGACGCCGTCGATGACCTCGGCGGCGGTGGTGCCGGCTCCGAGCCGGCGGGGCGGGTGGGGCACGGACATGGGTGAGTCTCCTGACGTGGGACAGGACCTGGAAAAGGACGTGGAACAGGGGGAAGGACAGGCCCGGGTCACCGGGCGGGCAGGTGCGTCGGGTGCGGCCCCGGCGGGTTCTCAGCCGTTGAGCATGCCCATCATCTCGGGCGCGTAGCGGTCGCCGGTGACCACGCCACGCGGGGCGACCGCCTCGATCGCGGCGATGTCGTCGGCGGTCAGCGTCAGCCGGGTCGCGGCGACGTTCTCTTCGAGATAGCGGCGGCGCTTGGTCCCGGGGATGGCGACGGCGCCCTGGTGCTGGACCCACGCGAGCGCGAGCTGGGAGGGGGTGACCTTCTTGTCGGACGCGATGCGGCGGACCTCGTCGACGACCTGCAGGTTGCGGTCGAAGTTCTCGCCCTGGAATCGCGGGTCGGTCCGGCGCCAGTCGTCCGCGGCGAAGTCGTCGGGACTGGTGATCGCACCGGACAGGAAGCCGCGCCCCAGCGGGGAGTACGCCACCAGGCCGATCCCGAGCTCCTGAAGCGCGTCACGCACCCCGTCCTGTTCGATGCCGCGCTCGAAGAGGGAGTACTCGGTCTGGACGGCGGTGAGCGGGTGGACGGCGTGGGCCCGTCGAATGGTCCGCGCGGAGGCCTCGCACAGGCCGATGTGGCGGATCTTGCCCTCGGCGACCAGCTCGGCCAGGCCGCCGACGGATTCCTCGATGGGCACCGCGGGGTCGATCCGATGCAGGTAGTACAGGTCGACGTGGTCGGTACCCAGGTGCCGGAGTGAGCGTTCCAGGGCCCGGCGGAGGTACTCGGGCCGGCCGTTGAGGCCGACCACCTGGCCCTCGTCGGTGATCTCCACACCGGTCTTGGTGGCGACCACGGCGTCCTCGCGGCGCCCTGCCAGCGCCTTGCCGAGAAGCTGCTCATTGACGAAGGGGCCGTAGCTCTCAGCGGTGTCCAGCAGGGTGACGCCGAGCTCCAGCGCCCTGTCGATGGTGGCCAGCGACTCGGTCTCGTCGGTGGCGCCGTAGAAGGCGCTCATGCCCATGCAGCCGAGGCCCTGGACGCCGACGGTCAGGCCCTGACTGCCCAGTGCGCGGTGTTCCATGAGGGTTCCCTTCTCATAACTAACTGGATAGATACTTACCGTAGGCCGCACCCTCGGGGATGTCAATAACTAGATAGTTACTTGTTAGAGTGGGCTCCATGCCACGGGACTCCAACGCCACCAAGGCCCGGCTGCTCGACGCCGCCTTCACCGAATTCGCTACCTACGGCATCGCCGGTGCCCGGGTCGACCGGATCGCCGAGAACGCGGGGGCCAACAAGCGGCTGATCTACGTCTACTTCGGCAACAAGGAACAGTTGTTCGACGAGGTGCTGCAGCGGGCGCTGACGGCGGGCGCCGAGTCCATACCGTTCGACGCCGGGAACCTGCCCGCCTATGCCGGCGCGATCTTCGACCATCTTGTCGCCCGGCCGGAGCTGATGCGCCTACGACTGTGGAAGCTGCTGGAGCGCCCCTCCGCCACCGGGCTCGAACCGGACGCCTTTCGGGGCAAGACCGCGGTACTGGCCGACGCGCAGCAGCGTGGGGACGTCGCCCGGGAGATGGGGCCCGCCGATCTGCTGACCATGGTCCTCGCCGTGGCCCAGGCATGGTTCTGGGCCGACGAGGGTGCCGACGGGGAGGAAACCGGGCTGCCCTGGTCGCAACAGCGGCTGGCCCTGCACCGCGCGGCGGTGGTCGAGGCCGTCCGCCGGATCACCGAGCCGAAGGCCTGACGGGCAGAGCACACATCGGGGTGTCCTGGGGTCGACTGGGCGAACCTCACTCGTTCAGGTGAGGCCGCTTGGATTTTCGGGTGTGGACCGGTCGTCGGCTGGATAGTGAAGAGGCCGCCTGACGCCCGGGTTACCGGCCGCGCCGGGCATCCTCGCTGTCGTGGTCCAACTCGCTGTCGTGGTCCCAACTCGCCCCAAGGGAGGACACATGGTCGGCACAGCGCACCCTCGCACCGATGTGGAAGGCGTGGACGGAGGGGTCGGCCTGACCGCGCTCCTGGTCGCCGCGGCCCGGGCGATCGAGACCCACCGCCACGACACCCTGGCACGGGACGTCTACGCGGAGCACTTCGTGCTCGCGGCCCCGGCGTCCGCAGGCTGGCCGGTCCGCATACAGCAGGTTCCGGACGGGGACGCCAACCCGCTGTGGGGGCGGTTCGCCCGCTACTTCGGGTTACGGACCAGGGTCCTGGACGACTTCCTGCTCCGGTCCGTGCACACCGGCGCCCGCCAGGTGGTGCTGCTCGGCGCGGGGCTGGACACGCGGGCGTTCCGGCTCGACTGGCCTCCCGGCTGCGTGATCTTCGAGATCGACCGGGGCGGCGTGCTGGAGTTCAAGCACCGGGTGCTCGGCGAGCTGTCGGCCACCCCGAAGGCGGCGCGCATACCGATCCCGGTCGACCTGCGGGCCGACTGGGTCGGAGCGCTGACCGAGGCCGGCTTCGACCCGGCCGCGCCCAGTGTCTGGCTGGCCGAGGGGCTGCTGTTCTACCTGCCCAGCACCGCCGAGACGTACCTCATCGATACGGTGGACCGGCTGAGCGCGGGGGGAAGCGCGCTGGCGTACGAGGTGAAGCTGGAGAGGGATCTGCTGGCCTACCGCGACAGCCCGCTCTACGCCTCGACGAAGCACCAGATCGGCATCGACCTGCTCAACCTGTTCGACCGGGAGCCGCGGCCCGACTCGGCGGGTGACCTGGCGGGCAAGGGCTGGTCCACATCGGTCCGCACCCCCTTCGACTTCACCCGCCACCACGGACGCGGCCCGCAGCCCGAACAGCGGAACGACGCGCTGGAGGGCAACCGGTGGGTGTTCGCGGACAAGCCCCGGCCGTGAGGGTGACAGCTACGGAACCAGCACGGGTTTGACCACGCGGCCCGCCTCGCAGTCGCTTTCGGCCTCGTTGATGTCGGCGAGCGGGTAGGTACGGATCAGCTGGTCGAACGGGAACCGCCCGGCCTGCCACAGCGCGGTCAGCCGCGGGATCAGCAGTCCGGGCACCGCGTCGCCCTCGCAGATGTGGGAGATCCTGCGGCCCCGGTCCAGTGCCCCCGGTTCGATCGGCAGCGCGGTGTGCAGCCGTGCCACCAGGCCGAGGTGGCCGGTCGGCCGCAGGGCCCGGAGCGCGTCGTTGATCAGCTGGGCGGAGGCCGTGGTGTCCAGTGCGTACTGCGCGCCGCCGCCGGTCAGCCGCTGGATCCGGCCGGGCAGGTCGGACGCCGCGGCGGGCAGCGGGACCGCCCCGAACCGCTCGGCGAGGGCCAGCCGTTCCGGGTACCGGTCGACGGCCACGGCCACCGCCCCGGCGGCGGTGGCCGCCATCACCGCGGCCAGGCCCACCGCTCCCGCGCCGAGGACCACGACGGTGTCGCCGGGGCCGGTACCGAAGGAGTTGAACACCGCTCCGGCGCCGGTGAGGAAGCCGCAGCCGAGCGGTCCGAGCAGTTCGACGGGCAGCGAGGGGTCGACCCGGACGGCGTTGCGGGCCGGGACCACCGCGTACTCGGCGAACGAGGACTGGCCGAACCAGCGTGGCGCCAGCTTGCCCCCGGCCGCGTCGGTGAACCGCGCCGCGTGCTCCGTGCGCCCTCCGAAGAGGTTCAGCGAGGCGAAGGAGTCGCAGTAGGCGGGGGCCGCGCCCAGGCAGTTGCGGCAGTGCCCGCAGGAGTCGAAGCTCAGCACGACGTGGTCGCCGACGCCCAGACCGGTGTCCGGGCCGCCTGTCTCCACCACCACCCCGGCGCCCTCGTGGCCGAGCACCGCCGGCAGCGGTGAGCGGCCCGCCGAACGCCTGACCGCGAGGTCGGTCCGGCACATCCCGCAGCCCGCGATCCTGACCAGGATCTCGCCCTCGGCCGGTCCGGCGTCCAGGATCACCTCCTCGATCGCGAACCGGCTCTCGTACGAGCGCAGGACCGCCGCGCCGAACCTCATCGTCACGACTCCTCCGGACGGTGCACCACGAACGGCCTGAGGTTCCCGTAGAGCCCCCACGGCCCGCCCGCGACCCCGACACCGCTCTCCTTGATGCCCGCGAAGGGCTGGGCGAGGGACAGTTCGGCGTGGTGGTTGATCCACGCCGTCCCGCACTCCAGCCGGTCGGCCACCGCCTCGGCCCGGTCGAGGTCGGTCCCCCACACCGAGCCGCCCAGCCCGAAGCCGGTGTCATTGGCCGCCTCGACGGCCTCGTCGAGGCTCCGGTACGGCAGCACCGGCAGCACCGGGCCGAACTGCTCCTCCGTCACCACCGGGCTGCCGGAAGGGACATCGGCCAGGATCGTCGGCGCGAAGAAGTAGCCAGGCCGGTCCAGCCGGTGGCCACCGGTCACCGCCCGGGCGCCGTCCGCCAGGGCCTGGGCCGTGTAGCGCTCGACCCGTGCCAGCTGCGCGGGGTTGTTGACCGGCCCCAGCTGCGTGGCCGGGTCGAGCCCGGCCCCGACGACGGCGTTCTTCGCCCGCTCCGCGAGCGCCTCGACCACCTGGGAGTAGAGCCGGGCCGGGACATAGACGCGCTTGACCGCCATGCAGACCTGCCCGCAGTTGCGGAACGCCGCCCAGAACAGCCGGTCCGCGATCCGCTCCACATCCACGTCCTCCAGCAGGATCGCGGCGTCGTTGCCGCCCAGCTCCAGGGTGACCCGGGCCAGCGAGGCCGCCGCGCCCTCGGCGACGGCCCGCCCGGTGGGAATCGAACCGGTGAAGGTCACATGGCGGATCCCCGGATGGGACGCCAGGCGGGCGCCGAGGGGCTCGCGACCGGTGACGATCGTCAGTACGTCCTCGGGAAGGGCTCCGGCGAGAACGGAGCCCAGCAGCCGGGTGGCAAGAGGCGTGAACGGGGAGGGCTTGAGCACCATCGTGTTGCCGGCGGCGAGCGCGGGCGCGAACTTCGCCGAGGCGAGCTGGAGCGGGAAGTTCCACGGGACGATCGCGGCGACCGGCCCGAGCGGCCGCCAGCGGACCTCGCTGCGTACCGGCCGCCCGTCCGTGATCGGCTGGGATCCCGGGTCCAGCTCGGCGAAGTAGCGCAGCCGGGCCGCGGTACGGGCGATCTCCGCGTACGACTCGGCCAGGGGTTTGCCCTGTTCACGGGTGAGCAGCGGAGCGATCCCGGCCCCGGCCGCCTCCACCGCGTCGGCGGCCGCGAGCAGCGCGGCGGCGCGGGCGACCGGGTCGGCCCGCCAGCCGCGCCAGGCCTGGTGGGCCCGGGCGACGACAGCGTCCAGCTCGTCCGGTTGCTGGTCGGGGGCCTCGTCGAAGGCCTCGCCGGTGGCCGGGTCGACGACGGCGAAGCGTTCGCCGTCGGTCCCGGGCGTGCCGCGGAGCTGACGTGTCGTCATGTCGGCGGTCAGCTCGTCGCGGCGACGGCGGCCGCGTGGTCCCGGGCATGCCGGTCCATCTCGGCCCGGAAGGCGGCCACCAGCTCCGGCTGGATCCTTCCGGTGTTGCGGTCGCCCCCCTCGCAGACCGCCCCGCGCACCCCCACGATGTCCGTGCCGATGCGGGTCAGCGCGCCCAGGTCCCCCACTTTGACGCTGCCCGCGAGGGCGGCGAGCAGATCGGCCCGGTGCGCCAGCCGGACGAACTCCGCGCAGACGTCCGGCGGAACATGGTCGAACAGCCGTGTCCCGTCCTTGATCGCGGTGTCGAGCATGGCCGCGTCGCAGCCGGAGCGGCGGGCGATGTCGGGCAGCGCGAGCGGGTTGACGCAGCCGATCCGGTGGGCGTCGGCGTAGCCGGAGGCGACGACGAACGCGTCCGGCCGGTAGTCCTTCACCGCCCGGACGACCCCGCGCATGACCTCGATGGCCTGTTCGGGCGTCGTGCACCCGTAGAGGCCGACCTTGATGTAGGTAGCCCCCGAGACAGCCGCGCCGAGCGCCGCCTGGGCGACCGTACCGGGCTTGAACGGTACGTCCCCGACGGTGGCGGACACCGGCTTGTCCGCCGGGACCGCATCGCGGATCTCCCTGATGACCCACGGGAAGTTCGCGCCGAGTGAGCCCTCGTCAGGCTTCTTGACGTCGACGATGTCGAGGTGCTCCGCCGCCTTCGCACAGTCGAGGGCCTCCTCGACGCTGTCCGGGGAGATGAGAAGTAACAACGTGGACTCCTTCCACCGCAGGTCCGCCTGCCGGGAGGCAGGCGCGCGGGGTCGACTGGATCGCTTGCGGTCTGTTCATCATTGCGGCGGCCCATGGCCGTCGGCAGGGCGCGCGGGGTCCGATCAGGACACTCCCGCGGGGGTCCACGCCCCCGGGCGCGCCCTCGGCACCGGCTCGAATCGGACACAGTAGCGACCCGGACGGCCGTTGTTCACCGCAGTAACTCCGGGTGGCTACACCGCGGTTCTAGCATGCGGCCCATGACTACCTCCAAGATGACGCCGGAGCAGGCCGCCCGTCTGTCCATGGCGGAACAGCACGACTGGTACCGGAGCGCCACCTCTCGCCGTTCGATGCTGCGCGGCGGGCTGGTCGGTGCCGCGGCCGTCGCCGCGGGCCCGGCGCTGCTGGCCGCACCGGCCGTCGCCGCGGGAACCCCGGCACCGTCCGCGTCCACCATCGCCGGTGCCTCCCTGCTCGCCAGGGCCGAGCGCCCGGCCGGCTCCTCGGTGATCCCGTTCGCGCGGCACGTCGCCTACGGCGCCGACCCGTCCACCTCGCTGTCGGTGACCTGGCAGGTGCCGGCGCCGGTGGACCACCCGTTCATCCGGATCGGTCACTCGCCGCTCGACCTCGGCGAGAAGATCCCGGCCACCCTCTCGGTGCTCACCACGCCGTTCTCCGACGTCTCGGCGGTGGACTCGGTTCCGCTGGTCAAGCCCACCGAGGTGGAGCAGTACTACCTCCAGGCGCGGGTCGAGCACCTGCTGCCCGGCCGGACCTACTACTACGTCGTGGGCCACGACGGCTACGACCCGGCGGCCCACCCGGCGCTGGACCCTGCGCACGCCGTCACCACGGCCCTCACCGGCCGTCCCGACTTCACCTTCACCGCGTTCGGCGACCAGGGCGTGACCTATGACGCGATCGCCCTCGCGAACCTGATCCGCGCCCAGCGGCCCGCGTTCCACCTGCACGCCGGGGACCTCGCCTACGCCAACTCCAGCGGCGACGGCCTGATCACCGACTCGTACGACCCCCGGATCTGGGACTCGTTCCTGACCCAGAACGAGCTGTTCGCCGCCTCCATCCCGTGGCAGGCCGTCGTCGGCAACCACGAGATGGAGCCCTGGCACTCCCCCGACGGCTACGGCGGCTTCTTCGAGCGCTTCGCCCAGCCGGTCGAGAAGCAGGCCTACTACTCCTTCACCTACGGCAACGTCGCCTTCCTGGCGCTCGACGCCAACGACGTGACCTACGAGTTCAAGGCGAACTTCGGCTACAGCGGCGGCGCCCAGACCAAGTGGCTGGGCCGCCAGCTCGCCGGGTTCCGCGCCGACAAGAAGATCGACTTCATTGTCGTGTACTTCCACGAGTGCGCCTACTCGACCACCGAGGAGCACGCCTCCGACGGCGGGGTCCGCGCGGTCTGGACGCCGCTGTTCGACAAGTACAGCGTCGACCTGGTCATCAACGGCCACAACCACGTCTACGAGCGCACCGACCCGCTGCGCGCGGGCGCGGTCACCAAGGCGGCGCCGATCGGCGCCACGGTGAACACCCCGGCCGACGGCACGACCTACGTGGTGGCGGGCAGCTCGGGCGCGAGTCTCTACCAGTTCCCGGCCGCCGACAGCTACGAAGGCGCCGTCGACGACATCACCGCGGTCAACAGCTGGGTGCGCAACTCCTCCGGCGGCCAGACCCCGGAGGTGGTCCACTGGTCGCGGGTGCGCTACACCGGCTACGCGCTGCTGAGCGTGGACAGCGAGCCCGGCGGCCACGGCAAGGCGCCGAAGCTGGTGCTCCGCGGCGTGAACGAGTACGGCAACGAGATCGACCGGGTCACCATCGTCCGCTCGGTCTGACCCGACCCACGGCCCGCCCGGCCCCCGTCCGGGCGGGCCGGAACCGGTGGGCCCGCCCGTCAGAAGAGCGTCGGCGGGCCGACCGGGACCGGTTCGGGCAGCTCGTCGAGCCCGGGGACGAGAGCCCTGACCTCGTCGTGGAAGCGCCGTGCGAGGGCCGGTGCCTCGTCGTTGGACGGGGTGTGGATGAACACCGTGGGAGAGCGGCCCTCGCGCAGCCAGTCGGCGACCGTGCCCGTCCAGTGGCTCCAGCCCTCCGCGGCGCGCTGCGAGTCGTCCCGCCCGATGTAGCGGACCACCGGGTGGGCGGTGAGCGCCCGGGACCGGCGCGGCAGGCGGGGCTTCTTCTCCCACGCCTCCCGCTCCGCCTCGTTGCTCGGCGGGGCGGCGAACAGGGCGGTGGTGTCGAAGGACGTCCACTCGGCGCCGACCCCCTCCAGGACGGTCTCCAGTCGCCGCTCCCAGCGCGGGTCCTCGAAGAACGCGGGGTGGCGGACCTCGACGGTGCTGCGGAGTCCGCGCGGCACCCGGTGCAGGAAGGCGGCCAGCGCGCCGAGGTCCGAGGGGCCGAAGGAGGCCGGCAGCTGGACCCACAGCGCGTGCACCCGCGGGCCGAGCGGCTCGATCACGTCGAGGAAGGCGCGCAGCGGACCGTCGGCGTCGGCCAGTCGGCGCTCGTGGGTGATCGGCTTGGGAAGCTTGAGCAGCAGCCGGAAGTCCGGTTCGGTCTGCTCGACCCAGGACCTGACGGTGTCGGCGGACGGCGTCGCGTAGAAGGTCGTGTTGCCCTCGACCGCGTTGCACCAGCT
>Ga0302311_10007222_pt1 | contig 11352 bp, 8 predicted proteins | sample III_Palsa_N1_3_FD_200449 | JGI IMG/M metagenome (GOLD analysis project Ga0302311, IMG submission 200449) | Peat permafrost microbial communities from Stordalen Mire near Abisko, Sweden - III_Palsa_N1_3 | ecosystem: Environmental > Terrestrial > Soil > Palsa > Peat permafrost | place: Sweden...
GTCGTCGTCGCCGGCTGGAACGTGCCGATGTCCATGTAGGTGCCGGGGTTGGCGGTGATGCCGTCGAAATTCCAGGTCGCCCAGAACCGGCTGTAGTAGGCGCCTGCGACCCAGCTGAACGGGCCGTCGCCGGTCGAGGCGACGCGGAACTCCTCGCTCCATTGCGCCGAGGGATCGTTCTCGGTGCCATAGACTTTGCCGGTGCCGGTCGGGCCATAGTACCCGGGATTGGGCAGGCCGTTGTTGGAGGCGTAGGTCACGCCGGTGAGCGGATTGTTGAAATCCTCGCTGCCATCTTCGGTCTGGTCCGAGAAGCGCTTCCAATAGGAGGTGACCGAGGTCAGGTCGACACCCTCAAGCGCATATTTCGCGGTCAGGCTATAGACATTGATCTTGTCGGCGTTGGGCTCGGCGATATCGAACGGCTGATAGCGCGTCTCGGTGCCCGGATTGCTGTCGAAAGCGCTGATGCCGTCCGCCTTGGACCGCTGGTAGAAGAATGACGGCGTGATGGTCAGATTGTCGGTCGGCTGCCACAGCAGCGTGATTCGCGTCCCATAGAGCTGTTCGGCATTGGAGTCCGGATATTGCTTCTCGATCGGCGCCGCCTGGACATTGCCGCGGGTCGAACCATCCGTGCTGACCAGCGGAAAGGGATTGGCGACGATCCGGTCGATCCAACCGCTAGTGAAGGCCTCCGTGCCGACCACGCGCACAGCCAGTTGGTCGTCGACCAGCGGGATGTTGAGCATGAAGTTGTTGTCGTGGTTGAGGCCGCCGCCCTCGGTGCCCGACAGCACGCTTTCGGCACTGCCGTGATAGTCGGTGAGGTCCGGTTGGTTGGTGATCAGCCTGACCGTGCCGCCCATCGAGCCCGAGCCATAAAGCGTGCCCTGTGGTCCGCGCAGTACCTCGACGCGGCTCAGGTCATAGAGATCGGGATCGATCACCACCTTGCCGTTCTGGGCGCCGGCCGGTGCCGTCATCGGGATATCGTCCAGATAGAAGCCCACGGTCGCGGAATTGCCGCCGCTGGAGGTCATGCCGCGCATCTCGATCTCGGTCTGGCCCGGCCCTTCGGTCTTCATCGAGACGCCGGGCGTGTCACCGGCCAGGGAGGTGAAATTGGTGATGCCGCGGTCCTGCAGCTCTTCCCCGCTGACCGCCGTGATGCTGATCGGCGTCTCCTGCACCGTGGACGCGCGCTTCTGCGCGGTGACGATGACTTCCTCGGTCGCGTCGGGCGTGGCGGCGACTTGTGCCGATTGAGCCTGCGCATCCGGCGCAAACCATAGCGCCGTGCTGCTCAGCAAAGTAAAAAACGTAAAGTTCTTATACGAATACATTCAAATCCCCCGTTGATCATTCCAGTTTCCACCCCACGATCTGCCCGCTCTTCACGGCGGCATTGGCAGCGTTCGGTACCGGTGAACACAAGAGAAGCGGCAGAAATGCTTGATAGGCGCCGATCCTCACGGTTTCCCCAGCAGTATTGTTCCGGTAAAGGCAATACCAGCTGGGCGCGTAAAATTTCGATGTGAGTCGGCGATACGCCGTATATGAGTCGGCATTAATAAAAATAGATATCGGCATTAAAACAGATTGTTCATTATTTGTGCAATCTGCCAATAAAAATATCAGTTCTATTCTTTTAAGATGGATTTCACACGGCATGCCTCAGATCCACATGGATTTTTGAGACGTCTCCGTGGCTCCCTCGGCGTTCATTGCCGTAGGAGCCTGGATTATGTCGCGTTTCGAGCATGCCTTTCGCCTCGCCATCGGGGTGCAACCGGTGGCCGTCGCGTCGCTCAACACGCTCCATGCCGCCCTCGCCGCCCGGACGCCGGAGATCGCGCCGAACGATCCGTGGCGACTGGGGCTGCTCGCCGCCGAACGGGAACATCTGACCGGCCAAGTGTTGGCGCTCGACTATGCCGCGGACCCGACCGAGAACATCGACATGTCGATCGGCTGGCTGCTGCTGGCCGCCCATGCTCCGGATGCCGACGCTCATCTGGCCACGCTGGCGGCCTGCCGCTTGGCCGATCGGATCGAGCAGCGCTTCGAGGGCAACCCGCCGCCGGGCGTGCGCCGCAATCAGGTCCAGCAGGCGGCCGACGAATGGCGCTGCTGGACCGGCGACGCGCCTATCGCGGCCAATGATCTGGCCGCGTGAGGCCCGAATAAAAATCGCATAAAAATTCCGATTGGCAGTAATCAGACAGTTCACGAAATCGATCTCAAGACTGTATGGATTTTTCACGCGCCGCCGTGGTGACTTCCGGCTCCAACAAGCAAGTGGTGCGAGTAAATTCCATGACTGGACTGTTTCGGACCCGCGCGGTGCCAATGGCACTGGCGTTGGTCCCCGCGTTTTTCTTTGCCACAATGCCGAAAACGGCACACGCGGATGCAAGCTGCACCGGCACCGTCGATCCCTATAAGGACTATGGCTGCCTCGACACCTATCTGGGCGACGATGTCGCCTCCCGCTTCATCAACTATTACAAGCTGGAGATGGGCCAGGCGTCGGCGCCGAGCGATCCGAGCGCGCCCGCATCCCGGCGCGACGATTGGCCGGCCACGCCCGAGACCACGCCGCCGATGCCGTTCACCGAATGGCCCTATGGCGGCTCGACCTCGATCGGCGTCACCCGGCCAGCCTCGATCGACAGCCCGTTCATGGCGGCGATCGCCAACACCTCGCTCGGCAAGTGGATGGCGGACAACAATCTGCAATTCTATGGCTGGGGCAATGTCGGCGGCAATGTCAGCAGCAATACCACGCGGCCGGGCGGCAACGCGCCGATCGCCTATGCCTATACGCCCAACACGATCGAACTCGATCAGCTGGTGGCCTATCTTGAGCGCTTGCCGGACACGGTCCAGACCGACCATGTCGATTGGGGCTTCCGGCTCTCGGCGATCTATGGCGAGAACTACCGCTATACGACGTCCTATGGCCTCGCCAGCTACCAGCTGCTGAAGGACAACAAGGTCAACGGCTACGACTTCCCGATGGTCTATGGCGAGCTGTTCATCCCGCAGGTCGCCCAGGGGCTGATGCTGCGGCTCGGCCGCTACATCTCGGTGCCGGACATCGAGGCGCAGCTGGCACCGAACAATTACATGTACACCCATTCGATGATGTACAGCTTCGACAACTATACCAATGAAGGGTTGCAGTCGACATTGGCCGTGACCAACAATCTGATGCTGCAGCTGGGCATCAATGTCGGCACGGAATCGACGCTGTGGCATGCCGGCCAGACCGTCAACAACCCGGATCCGAACCCGCTCTATCCCGACAAGACTTTCCTCAAGGACCCAGGCGCCAAGCCGTCGCTGACCGCGTGCGTGCGCTATACCTGGAACGGTGGCGACGACACGATCTATCCCTGCATGGACGGCATCAACAACGGCTCGTACGGCTATAATAACCTGCAATGGTACGGCTTTACCTACTACCATAAGTTCAACGATAAATGGCACTTGTCGTTCGAAACCTACGACATCCATGAAACCGGCGTGCCGAACCTGACCAACCCGGTTGCACAGGCTGCCATCGCCAACGGCGGCACGCCGTTCTCGCCGCAATACACGCCGTTCAACGCGCCGAACGGGGCGATTTGCCATAATCCCAAGGAACTGACCTGCCGGGCCGAAGCCTATGGCGCGGTTGCCTATCTCAACTATCAACTCTCGCCGCTCGACAATATTTCGTTCCGTCCGGAATATTACGACGACGCCCAGGGCCAGCGCACCGGGACCAAGGCGGTCTATGTGAACTTCGGGCTCGGCCTGCAGCATTGGCTGTCGCCGCAGATCGAGTTCCGTCCGGAGATCGACTGGGACCGCTCGATCGACGCCAAGGCCTTCAACGGCAATGCCGACGCCGGCATCCCCGGCGACAAGAACTACACGGTGATGGTCGCAGCCGACGCCATCGTCCACTTCTGACCCCGGCAGCCGGTAGGGAATGGTTGGAGGACCCAGTGTCGAGCGCTGGGTCCTCTTTTTCTTTGCCAACACCTGTCGGACGGCACAACGATTGAGCCAAACACGTGCGTTTGACGCCTGCAGGAGCCGCCATGCCGTCCCATGACCTCAATCTGTTGACGGCGCTCGACGCATTGCTGGCCGAGGGCAGCGTGGTCGGCGCCGCCAAGCGGCTGCAGTTGAGCCCGTCGGCGATGAGCCGCACGCTGGCGCGGCTGCGCGACGCGGTCGGCGACCCGATCCTGGTCCGCGCCGGGCGCAGCCTGGTGCCGACGCCCCGGGCGGTAGCACTCAGGCAACGGGTCCGGCAGGTGATCGAGGATGCCGACGCCCTGTTCAACACCGACCGGCAGCTGGATCTGGGACGGCTGGAGCGCTTGTTCACGATCCGCGCGAACGACGGCTTCGTCGAAGGGTTCGGCGCGCGGCTGATCGCCCTCGTCGCTGCCGAGGCGCCAGGCGTGCGCCTGCGCTTCGCCCCCAAGCCCAACAAGGATGTCTCAGCACTCCGCGAAGCGCGGATCGATCTCGATATCGGCACCGAGGGCGAGACCGGCCCGGAGCTCTTGCGGCAAACCCTGTTCCGCGACCGGTTCGTCGGCGTCGTGCGCGTGGGTCACCCGCTGCTGCAGGCCGCAATCACGCCGGAGACCTACACGGCCTTCAACCATGTGACCGTCTCGCGGCGCGGCCTTGCGACCGGACCCGTCGACGCAGGACTGGCGCCGCTGGGTTTGACCCGAAGGATCGTGGCGATCGTCGGCAATTTTCCGAGCGCCCTCACCATCGTCCGCGACTCCGACCTTATCGGCACGGTGTCGGCCCATTCCACCCTGTCGCGCCTGGACGGTGTGGAGCGTTTCGAGCTGCCCGTGCCGACCCCGCCCCTGGTCATCGCCCAAATGTGGCATCCCCGCGCCGACGCCGACCCGGCGCATCGCTGGCTGCGCGGGTGTCTCCGCCAGATTTGCTCGGCGCATCCTTAGACCGGGTTGCCAGGACCAACTTTAAGCAAACCAGACCTCAAGTTAAAGATTATCGACATTCCTTAACTTACGAACAAGCTAAGGTAACGGCGGAAGACATAAGATCGCCATCGGCGTTGCCCCGTGATCTCCACTAAGATTCCCAACCGAACAAGCTCTTGGATCAGCCTGTTTGCTGTCGGTGTCGTGATTTGAAGCGCTCTCTCCGCATCCGACGCGGTGATGATCGGACGGCGATACAGAAGATTTAAGGCCTGCCGGGCAAGATGGGCACGTCGTCCGAGACTGAGGACGGCAGTCTCCGATTCTGTTCGAAGCGAGAGGATCTCGCGGAACGTATCCCGCCCTTTGGCAGCAGTCTCCGCAACGCCCTTGAGGAAAAATCGCACCCAATGGATGAGATCATTTGAGGTCCGAACGCGCATGAGCGCGTCATAATAGCTCGCGCGATTTCTCTCAAAAAAATCAGATAGATATAGTGACGGCTTCGCTAAAATACCGTGGCTGACCAGATAAAGCGGAATCAACAACCGGCCGATACGGCCGTTGCCGTCAAGAAATGGATGAACCGTTTCGAACTGATAATGACTGATTGCCAGCCGAACGAGATGCGGCACGACAATCGATTCATTGTGCCAAAATTTCTCCAAATCACCCATCAGGTTCGGTACTCCATCCGGGTGCGCCGGAATAAATACGGCATCGACCAATCCAGAGCCGCCGATCCAATTCTGGCTTGTCCGAAATTCGCCCGGCATTTTGTGCTCGCCCCGTACCCCGCGCATCAAGATTGCGTGAGTTTCGCGAAGCAGCCTGTTCGACAGAGGCAGATTCTTCAATTCCTCGACCGCAATATTGACCGCATCGATGTAATTACGAACCTCGCGCCAATCGTCTCGCTTTTCAGGAAGAATCTGTTCTTCCGACATAACGGCCTCGTCTATGCCAGTCTGCGTACCCTCGATTTGGCTGGAAGTTTGAGCTTCTTTGACGACATGCATTTCTATGAACAGATCGATATCGGGGACGATCAGAGAAAATGCATTCAATTCACCAAGAGCGCGTGTCGCCTGTTCCAGCAGCGCGTTGATCGTTGGATCTTCCCAGACCCATTCGTGGTCGACGAGGACCGGCTCAAAGCTTTTGTACTGATAACGCGGTTGCCAAATTCCCGCCTGGAAGTTCTCGAACTTCATACTGCCTGTTCCCGGAATATGAGGCGCACATCAGTCGAAAGGACAGCGGACATAAGCGATCTATGGAGCCTGCCAGCCGCAGAAGCAACGGCCTCCGCTGTCAGCCCAGCCTATCCTCGCCGCGCGCGCCCAGATGTTGGCGCACCAGGGCCTTCGGCACCTTGCCATAGCCGGATTTCGGCAACTCCGGCCAGAACACCACTCTCGCCGGGCGCTTGTAGCGGGCGAGTTGGCCGTCGAGGAAGCCCAGGATCTCCGGCTCGTCGGCCTCGGCACCGGGGCGCAGCACGAGGACCGCGATGCCGGCCTCGCCCCATTTGGCGTGGGGCACGCCGACCACCGCCGCCTCGGCCACGGCCGGATGGGTCAGCAACAGCTCCTCGATCTCGCGCGGATAGATGTTCGACCCGCCGGAAATATACATGTCCGACGCCCGGCCGGTGATGGTGAGGAAGCCGCGTTGGTCGAGCTGGCCCAGGTCGCCGGTGTGGAACCAGCCATGGGCGAATGCCTTTTCATTGGCCGCCGGATTGTCGAAATAGCCCTTGAACACCGCTGGCCCGCGCACGCAGATCTCACCGCCGGTATCGGGCGGCAGGCGGCGACCGTCCGCATCCAGAATGCCGATCTCCATGCCCGTGCGCGCCACGCCGCAGCTGGCGATCGGCGCCGGGCTCGCCGCGTCGTCGAGCGAATGCAGCGCCGGCGCCAGCACCGTGATGTTGCCGGTCACTTCGCCCAGGCCGTAATATTGCACAATGACGGGGCCGAGCTTTTCCAGAGCGCGCTTCTGATCGGTCCGATACATCGGCGCGCCGGCATAGATGACGTGGCGCAACGAGCTGTGATCGACCCGATCCACGTCCGGATGATCGACCAGCATGGTGAGGATGCTGGGCACCGTGAACATGTTGTTGATCCGGTGCCGCTCGATCAACGCCCAAGCCTCGGTCCCATCGAACCGGTCGGTCGACAACAACACGCTCTTGGCGCCGCGCGCGACCTGGGCCAGCGCATGGATGCCGGCGCCATGGCTCAGGGGGGCGATCACCAGCGAGGCGTCGCTGTCGGTGAGGCCGGGCATCAGGTCGGCCAGGTGGTTGGTGACGACGAAGGCCATCTGGCCATGGGTCAGCATCGCCGCCTTGGGCCGGCCGGTCGTGCCGGAGGTGTAGAAGAACCAGAGCGTATCGTCATACTCGACCTCGGCGGGCTCTGCCTCGACCGGATCGAAGAGTTCGGTCGCGAGCGTCTCGTAGGCCTGTTCGCCGGCGCGCGGCGCACCGATCGACAGGATCAGATCGAGCGCGGGCTGGACGCCACGCGCCGCGTCGGCATGGGCCTCGAACCCGCGATCATAGATCATCGCCTTGGCGCCGCTCGCCTCGGCCAGATAGGCCACCTCCGGCGGGGTCAGGCGGAAATTGGTCGGGACCCAGACCGCGCCCAGCTTGAACGCCGCCCATAGGCTTTCGAACATGGCGTTGCCGTTGCGGGCGTGGATCATGACCCGGTCGCGCTCGCCGATGCCGCGCCGGCGCAAAGCGGCCACGACCGCGTCGGTGCGGCGGTCGAGCTCGGCCCAGCTCCAGACCCGGTCGCCCTGGACCAGACCGGCGCGATCCGGCCAGCGGCGTGCCGCCTGGGTCAGGAGCCGGCCCAGATTCATCACCTTGGGCATTCTGTCGCCCCTCCCTTGCCTGTCGACACGATCGGCCGTTCAATGAAGCATAACAAAGGCTATCATATCGGAGGAACGCAATGCGGCTCGACGGCAAGGTGGCGATCATCACCGGCGGGGCGAGCGGCATCGGCGCCGCCATCGCCCGGCGCTTCATCGACGAGGGTGCCAGGGTCGCGATTGCCGACCTGAAGCCGCCCGCCGATCCGCAATCCGCCCTGTTTCACGAGACCGACATCAGCGACGAGGCGTCGGTCGGGCGCCTGGTCGCGGCGGTCGTGGCGCAATACGGCCGCCTCGACGTCGTGGTCAATTCCGCCGGCATCGGCAACAGCCAGCGGTTCCTGGATATCCAGGTAGCCGAGCTCGACCGGATCCTGGCGATCAATCTGCGCGGCACGTTCCTGATCGGCCAGGCCGCGGCGCGGGCGATGATCGCCGGGGGCACGGGCGGCGCCATCGTCAATATCGCCTCGGTCTCGGGCCTGCGCGGCAATGTCGGGCGCGCGGCCTATGGCGCTTCCAAAGGCGGCATCGTCACGCTCACCCAGGTCATGGCCGTCGAGTTGGCCGAGGCCGGCATCCGGGTCAACGCGGTTGCCCCCGGTCCGATCGAAACGCCGATGGCGACGGCCATGCACAGTGCCGCCAATCGGAAATCCTGGACCGACCATGTCCCGATGGGGCGCTATGGCACGCCCGAGGATATTGCGGCGGCGACGGTCTATCTGGCCGGCGATGAAAGCGGCTATGTCACCGGCCATACGTTGGTGGTCGATGGCGGCTTCATGGCTGGCGGTCTGCTGCCGACGTGACGGCGCTGCGCCGGCTGAGCGAGCCGCTGAGGACGAACACCATATTGATGAGGGCGAAGGCGACCAGCCCGGCCGCGACCATGGCGAACAGCTGCTGCGGCGTGCCGTGCAGCACGCCCGCGACCATCGCCCCGCCACCAGCGGCGAGGAGAAATCGGGCGGTGATGCCGAACAGCGGACCGCGCGGGCGGCCGGCGCCGATCGCGGCGAAATGCAGGATCGTGCCGATACCCAGGAAGCCGTAGAACGGCGCCACGGCCCGCAGATAGCGTGCGCCGGCCTGCAGGACCGCCATGTCCTGGGAGAAGAACGACAGCCAGACGCGCGGGAATCCGGCCGCGAGCAACCCGATCGCCTCCAGCACGACCGCGGCGATCGCGGTCCCGATCCAGGCGATCCGTTCCGCCCGCCGGATCTGCCCGGCGCCGACATTGATGCCGACCATGGTCACGGTCGCCGATCCCAGGCCGAAGATCGGCGGCACCAGCAGAGCATCGAGCCGCGAGCCGATGCCATAGCCGGCCAGCACCAGGTTGCCGTAGCCGCCGGCAAGGCCGGTGACGATGATCACCGCCAACGCCGATTGCAGCGCCATGATCGTCGACAGGCCGCCGACCGACAGGATATCGGCGAACAGCGTGCGGTCGAAGCCGATCATCCGGCGCCAGCCGTTCGTCCAGATCAGATAGACGAGGAAACCCAGGGTGCAGAGCCCGTAATAGGACAGGACCGCCAGGCCCGCGCCGACCACGTCCAGGCGCGGGAACGGCCCCCAGCCCAGGATCAGGCAGGGCGAGAGCACCACGGCCGTGCCGGCGGAGAGCAGAATGATCGCCGCCGTCGCCAGCATCTCACCGCTGCCGCGCAGCGACGACGCCAACGCGTTCGACCACCAGAGCAGCACCATGCCGGCGAAGATCGTGTCGGAATAGGCGATGGCGGCCTGCAGCGAGGCGCCCGAGCCGCCGAGCGTGCGATAGATAATCGGCGCCAAACCCAGCCCCGCCGCGGCGCTGACCGATCCGCACAGCGTCGCCAGAATCAGGCCGTGGCCGACGAGGGCGGCCGCCCGATCGCGCGCGCCGGCGCCGACCGCGCGCGCAATGGCCGAAGCGACGCCGCCGCCGAGCCCGCCCGAGGCCACCATCTGCATCAGCATGATGATCGGAAACACCATGGCCGCACCGGCCAGCGGTTCGACCCCGAGGCCGCCGATGAAATGGGTTTCGACCAGATTGATCCCGGCCTGCACCGTCAGGACCAGCACCATGGGGGCTGCGAGCGACAGCAATGTCGGCGCGATCGGTCCGGCCAGAAGCCGTTCCACCCGTGTCGCCCCCGCCGCGGCCCGCCGCCGATCGCTCATGGTCTCTATCGACCCAAAGTTGAGATCCACGACAAGTTATAACAGCCTTGAGGCGAAGGACAGTCACGGATTCGCGTTCAGGAAATGCCGTTCAGAAAGTCCCGCAGCTGCTGCTGCCAGAATTTCGCGAGCGCGGTCGTGCCATGACCTCGGGTCTCGGCACTGGCCGGGATCAGCAGCAGGCGACCGTGCTTCACGCGGGCCAGCGCCCGGATGAGCGTGCCCGTCTCCGGCGGATTGCGCTCGTCGTCGGCCGAATTGATCGCGAGCAGAGGTGCCTTGATACGCTCCAACCCGGGCGCAGGGTTGTAGTCGCGCGACGAATCCCACTGGTAGAGATAGTCGTTGGCATCGGCCGGCAATGGGGCCGCCAGCCGGTCGTCGACCAGCTGGTCGGCCAAGACGCGCGTCGGCGCCATCGCCTGATAGGCCAGGGTCCCGCCGCTGGTCGCGATGCCGAACATGGCATTGGCGATGCGGAACGATTGCGGCTGGCTCGTATAGTTGCCGCCGTCATAGGCCGGATCCTGGCGGATCGATTCGACCAGCAGCCGGCGCATCATCCAGTTGCGGCTGGACATTTCGGTCGGCTGCGATGCCATCGGCACCAGCGCATCCATGAAATCCGGATGGGCAACGCCCCAGATCCAGGTCTGCATGCCGCCCATGGAATTGCCCAGCACCAGGCGCAGATGGTGGATGCCCAGCCCCTCGGTCACCAGGCGATATTGAGCCAGAACCATGTCGTCGTAATTATAGTGCGGGAATTTCGCCCTGAGCCCGTCGGACGGCTTGGCCGATTTCCCGGCCCCGAGCGCGTCGGGCAGGATGATGAAATACTTGGATGCATCGAGCGCCTGGCCGGGCCCGAACAGCTCGCCCGCGAAACCCGGCGTCAGCAGGCCGGTGCCCGACCCGGCCGTGCCATGCAGGATCAGTACGGGCTTGCCGGCCGGATTGCCGATGGTGGTGTAGTGCAGCTTCAGTTCGGCCGCAGTCTCGCCGGTGTGGAACTTGAAGTCCTTGGCGATCCAGTCGCCTTCCTTCGGGATCGGATAGTCGGCGGCGTGCACGCCCACCGACAACACGAGTGCCAGGACCAAGGCGGCGCCGAGCCGCAAGGCTGAAGGATGCAAGGCGACCTCCCCGTCATGTGCGGCCGCCGGTTTGGTCGGCCCGCTAGGACCAATCGACATTTAGGATTCCCGAAATCCTAGATGTGTGATTCATGGAGCTCCAGATTCGACGATCTGGAGCTTTCAGATGGCCAAACGATACGAGCTTTCCGATGCGCAATGGGGGCGGA
>Ga0302311_10007225_pt1 | contig 11350 bp, 9 predicted proteins | sample III_Palsa_N1_3_FD_200449 | JGI IMG/M metagenome (GOLD analysis project Ga0302311, IMG submission 200449) | Peat permafrost microbial communities from Stordalen Mire near Abisko, Sweden - III_Palsa_N1_3 | ecosystem: Environmental > Terrestrial > Soil > Palsa > Peat permafrost | place: Sweden...
GTCGTCAGGCGAAAGGCCCAGGCCGTCGCAGATGTTGAACACCGCTATGGGAAAGCAGCTGTAGAGGTCGAACGCACTGATCTGGTCCAGGCCCAGCCCGGCGACATCCAGCGCCTTCCGGCAGGCCACGACCGACGCCGGGCTCCGCGACAGGTCCTGGCGCTCGATCACCGTCCGCTCGCGCACGTCCGCGCCGCCGTACAGATAGACCCACCGGTCCTCGGGCACGCCCAGTTCCCGCGCCCGCCGCACCGAGGTCATCAACACCGCCGCGCCCTGGTTGGCCTGGTCGCGCGCCACCATCCGCCGGGGAAAGGGATCGGAGGTCAGCCGGTTCGGGCCGGTGACGGTCGCCAGTTCGTCGGCGGAATAGACCTGGCGGGACATGGCGTGCGGGTTGCCGGATGCGACTTTCGTGAAGGGCGCAAACAGCTCGCCCATGGCGTGGGCGTAGGATGCGCGATCGAGTCCCAGCCGCGCCCGGCGCGCATTCTCGAACAGGGCGTAGAGATGAATCGCCGTGCGCGCGCCGTGGGCGATCAGATCCAGGGTGATCAGCCCCTCCATCCCATAGCCTCGGTCTTCAATCTTCCCGTCGAGGGTCTCGGCCCAGTCGCGGGTTTGGCCCAGGCCCTGCAGATGACGGACCGTGGAGATGGCTTCGGAGCCGACCATCAGCGCAGTATCCATCTCGCCGGCGGCGATGGCGTGGGCGAACTCGTTGACCAGGTGCTGCGGCCCCTGTCCGCCGACCACTTCCAGGATGGCGCGAGCGGGATCGGCGCCGATGCGCCTGGCCACCGAACGGGGAAAGTTGTTCGACGCCCCGAACGGCCGACGGGCGTTGGGGCCGGAGACCTCGAACTGGCGGATGGCGGCGATCACGTCGATATGGCCAGCGAGGCCCGGCGCGCCAGCGTCGGCGATCGCGGCGGCGGCGGCTCTGGACGCGAGCTCCACGGGCGACAGCGCGGCATAGTCGGCCGCGTCGATCCGCTCCGAGGCTTCCCCAACACCGATCAGGATCGGGGTGTCTGCGCCGCCGTTCATGCTCGTCGCCTCCGTCGCAATCTGGCGATCTCGTCACACGCCGGGCCGCGACGAGGCAAGACTGACGCAAGGTGATGGTTGCGTGGATAGGCTCTGTCGGCCTTAGGATCGCGGACGCGCGAGGAACGGCGCGGCGCCAGGAGGAGGCCAGGATGGCGACCCTATCGCCCGAGGAACGCGCGGCGCTCCGCGACTCCGTCAGCCGCCTGCTGGCGGACCACAGCGCCGAAGCCGATGTCCGCCGCACCATGGAAACCGAGGCCGGCTATGACGCCGAACTCTGGCGCAAGCTGGCGGATATGGGCGTGATCGGGCTGGTGATCGAGGAAGCCTATGGCGGCGCCGGCGCGGGACCGGTCGAGCTGGAACTGGTGATGGAAGAGGCGGGCGCGGCGCTGCTCTGCTCGCCGCTGCTGGCCAGCGGCGTCCTGGCCGCCGAACTGCTGCGCGCCCTGGGCGACGAGGACGCCAAAACGCGGCTGCTGCCGGGCATCGCCGCCGGAACGAGCATCATGACTGTCGCGATGACCGGGCCGCGGGGCGAATGGACCGAAGACTCGATTGAGGTTCACGCCACCGAACAGGACGGCGCGTGGCGGCTGGATGGCGTGGCCGACTATGTCCTTCACGCCCAGAACGCCGACGTCCTTCTGGTGTTGGCGCACGCCGCCAACGAGGTGCTGGCGTTCGAGGTCGATCCGGCTCTGGTGCAGATCAAGCCGCTCCCAACCTTCGATCATACCCTCAGGCTGGCGCGAATCGGCTTCGCCGGGGTTTCGGCGCGGCGACTGAACGCAACAGGCCCCGTCTGGGACGCCGTTCAGCAGGCGCTCAACCTCGCCCTGGTCGCCCTCGCCGGCGAGCAGGCGGGCGGGGCGCGGCGATGCCTGGAGTTCACCGTGGACTACGCCAAGTCCCGTATCCAGTTCGGCCGCGCCATCGGCAGTTTTCAGGCGGTCAAACATATGGCCGCCGATCTGCTGTTGGAGTCGGAGTCGGCGATCTCCGCCGCCCGTAACGCCGCCCAGCGCCTGGCCGACGGCGCCGATGACGCCGACGCGGCCATCAGCCTGGCCGCTTTCGCCTGCGCCGACGCCTTTGCCCAGGTCACCGCGACCAGCATCCAGATGCACGGAGGCATCGCCTTCACCTGGGTGCATCCCGCCCACCTCTACCTGCGTCGCGCGCGGGCGGACGCCCAGCTGTTCGGGCCGCCGTCGGAATATCGCGAACGCTACCTCGAGCAATTGGGAGCCTGACCATGACCCAGGAAATCTCCGACGGCGATGAGGTCCTGCGCGAGGAGGTCCGCGCCTGGCTCGCCGACAACTGGAAAGGCCTGCCGAAGCCCCAGCCCGGGGCTGGCGGCGCGGGGTGGGGGGCCTCGGCGGAGCAGAAGGCTTGGCTCAGGAAGGTGGTGGAGGCGCGCTGGGCCGTGACCCGCTGGCCGACCGAATGGTACGGCCGCGGCCTGTCCGACGCCCAGGCCCGCATCGTCGAGCGTGAGTTCTCCAAGGTCGGCGCGCCCGGCGCCGGCCAGGACCGCACCAATCTCTGGGCCAACACGCTGCTGGCCAAGGGCACGCCGGCGTTGAAGGCCAGGCTGATCGCGCCGTTGCTCTGCAGCGAGGTGGGGATGTGCCTGCTTTACAGCGAGCCAGGCGCGGGCTCAGACCTTGCCGGCGTTCGGACGCGGGCGGACCGCAAGGGCGAGAATTTCATCGTCAACGGCCAGAAGGTCTGGACCTCGGGCGCCGCCACGGCCGACTACGGCATGCTGATCGCCCGCACGGACTGGGATGTTCCAAAGCATATGGGCATCAGCTTCATCTTCCTGCCGATGAAGCAGCCGGGCGTCGAGGTCAGGCCGCTCCACCAGATCACCGGCGAGAGCCACTTCAACGAGGTCTTCATCACCGACGCCACAGCCCCGGTGGAGAATCTGCTGGGCGAACTGAACACCGGCTGGAGCGTGCTGCAGACGGCGCTGGCCTATGAACGCTCGGTGATGGGCGAGGGCGCGCGAGGTCCGCGCAGCGGCGCCCTCGAGGCCAAGAGCGAGGAGCCGCTGATCGCCTTGGCGCGCGAGGCGGGCGTACTGGGCGATCCCGTACTGCGCCAGGACATCGCCCGGGTGATCGCCTACAAGCGGCTGAACGCCCTCAACACCGCCCGCGCCAAGGCGGACCTGGCGCAGGGCACGTCATCGCCGGTGATGAGCCTGGGCAAGCTCGCCATGTCGCGGATCCTGCATGAGGAGGCGAAGGTGCGCACCGCCATCCTGGGCGCCGGCAGCCTGCTGGAAGGCCCGGACCATCCCCGCGCCGAGGACGCCAACTTCCTGACCTTGAACGCCTATTTCACCTCCATCGGCGGCGGCACTGACCAGATTCAGCGCAACATCATCGGAGAACGGGTGCTGGGTTTGCCCAAGGAGCCCGAGGTCGACCGCGATGTGCCCTTCCGCCAGGTGAGAGGCGGCTAGCTTATCGGTGGATTTTTGCCAATATACTCAGACATAGAACCTTGGGGGTCTCTCATGAAACGCATCGCCTTCGCTGTCGCCGCCTTGGCCCTTGCCGGCATCTCGCTCGCCTCAGGGCCCGCGCTCGCCGATCCCGCGACTCCCGCCGCGCCGGCCACGCCTGCCGCCGCGCCCGCCGCGCCGCCCAACGACACCCTGACAGCCATTCTGGCGCACGGGGACTCGATTGACCTTGGCGGGATGAGCTTTGATCTGACCTTCAAACCCGACGGCACTTTCACGGGCGGTGAGTTCGCCGGCACCTACAGGGTCGACGGCGCCAATCTGTGCATCACCATCGAAGGGGTGGTGAACAACCAGTGCACCGCCTATCCGGCGGGCAAGAAGTCGGGCGACAGCTTCACCATCCAGGGCGACATGGGCCCCTATACGGTGACGATCCACTAGCCGGAGCGCGCTAGCTGGGGCCGGGCGCGCCGGTCTCGACATACCGCTTCAGCCGCGCGAGCTGGTCGGCCAGCATCGCGTCGGCCCTGGGCGCCCAGACGTCCATCCCTTCGGACATATAGCCGCCGAGGTCGTTGGTCATGGTCAGGTCTACGCCATCGCCGGCGGCCGCGAGGCTGAACGCCAGCACCCCGTCAACACCGCGCGAATGGAACGGCCCCAGGGCGCCGCGCAGCTCGAGGGCCGCGTTCGGCAGGAGGCTCACCACCCTCAGGTGTTCGACCGCGCCGCCGCCAGGCAGCGCCTCGCAGAAGCAGCCGCCGATCCTGGCGTCGAGGCTGAGGTTGGCCGCGACGCCGGAATAGGTGTGTTGCGCGTTCCACCATTTGGCGGGCTGGATCAGCGCCGCATAGACGCGGGCCGGCGGGGCGGCGATGTGGACCACCTGCTTGAGCTCGAACCCGCTGGCGCTGGCGTGGACAACGGCGGCCCCAGCCGGCGCGGCGAGCGCGCTAAGGGCCGCGCAGGCGATGGCGCACAGTGCGCCCCAAGATGCGCTTATGGCGTCGCTTCGGTTTGCCAAGGCTGATCTCCCCCGCCCGACTGTTCGGGGGCATCTTTCGGCATGAACCGGCCGACGGCAAGCGGCCCGATCGGCCGCGGCTAGATCTTCTTGTATCTCAGCACGCCGGCCAGGAAGGATGACACAAGCATCACGGTCGCGTCGTCCAGATAGCCGTAGGTCGAGTGGTCGGGGATCAGGTCGTTGGGCCAGGCCCAGTAGCTGAGGCCCAGGATCATCAGCGCCGCCGGCAGCACCCAATGCACCAGAAGCTTCTTGTCGGTCTTGCGCAGGCCGCGCCATGCCGCGGCCGGCTTGGGGACGTCCGTCGGCCGGTGGATCTGCAGCGCCGGCGCCGGATGGCCGGCCAGCGCGGCCAGGGCCTGGGTCCTCACCGAGCGGATGTAGGGATCGGCAGCCGCTTCCGGGTAGAGGTCGACCAGGTCGAGAATGGTCTGCAGCGTCTCGGGCTGGAGGTTGGCGCCGCGGCAGGAGACGCCGACGTTCAGGCGGCTTGCCTCCCGCGCGCTGACCCTGGCCATGGCCGCTTCGACCTCCTCGACGGTGGCTTTGGCGCCGGAGAAGTTCAGGATGTCGCGAACGACCTGGACGGGGGATGCGGTCAGGTCCTCATAGGCGACCATCATCGCGCCGGGCGTCTCGCGCCAACTCATATAGAAGTTGAGATACCAGGGCAGGGCGAGCCGGGCGATCATCTGCTCCAGCGCCGCGTCGTCCAGCGCGGCGTGGCGGGCGTCGGCGAAGAACTGCGGAAAGACGGCGCTCTCGCGCCGCATGTGGTCGCGCAGGCTGACCACGACATCCTGCAGGCTGCGCACCAGCACGATCGGGGTGACGCGATAGCTGCGGCACATCTCCGACGTCCAGTCGCTGTTGCGCACGTGGTGCTGGGCGACGAAGCTGACCCGGTCGAGCTTGCGCAACAGTTGCTCGTCGATCTCCTGCTCGCGCCGACCGGCCGACGGCGTCAGGATGGCGCGGCGAAACCCCGGACATTGGCCGATCATGTCGGACAGGAAGGTGGAGCCGGACTTGGGCATGCAGGCGATCAGGATGTGCACCGGCCTGGTCGATGGCCGCCGCCCGCGCGGGACCCGACCTGCGGTATTGAAGCCCACGCCATTGGCCCAATTTTGGCCGAAATGCGACTTTAGCCCTACTGCACCCATGCGTCGTCGCCCTTACTCGTGACCCCTGGACGATGAAATTCAAATGTGGCGGAAGGCCGTCCCGCCAGTTTGCCAACGTTGCTTGCGGGACATATTGTCGCAGGGTTTTGAGCCCCTTCGCAATAGTGCGGTTTGAAAAAGACGCCTTGATACAAAACAGGATTTTTCTTGCGGCGGCGCATGAAAATAATCCGCGTCCGGCGCCGCGCGCTGTTGTGAAGGCCGGGTTCGCGAACGCCAGGCGCGCGTCCCCGATGGATTGAATGTGGCGTTTGGCGTGCCATAAGGGTCGGGCGTATTCGCGGGGACGACCCCATGACCTTGTCCTACGACCTCTATTGGTCCTTTCGCTCGCCCTACTCCTACCTGATCACCCACAAGCTGGTGGCGCTGGAGCGCGACTTCGACGTGGTCGGGCGCATCCGGCCGGTCTATCCGCTGGCGGTCAGGACGCCGGAATTCTTCGAGACCCGCGACCCGCTCTGGTTCAGCTACCTGCAGCTGGATATCCGTCGCGAGGCCGAGTTTCTCGGCCTGCCGATTCGCTGGCCGCGTCCGGACCCGGTGAAGATGGACTTTGCCACCAGGACCTACCCGAACCAGCAGCCCTACATCCATCGGTTGACGCAGCTGGGGGTCGCCGCCGCCGAGCGGGGGCGGGGCTTGCCATATCTCGATGAAGTCAGCCGCCTGATCTGGAGCGGCGAGGTCGATGACTGGCACGAAGGCGATCATCTGGATCAGGCCGCCAGGCGCGCCGGCCTCGACCCGGCGGACCTGTCGGCATATGTCGCGGCCGAGAGCGATCGTCTGCAAAGCGTCATCGAGGAGAGCCAGGTCGCCCAACGCGACGCGGGCCATTACGGCGTGCCGATGATCGCCTTTGGCGGCGAGCCCTTCTTCGGCCAGGACCGTTTCGACCAGTTCAAGTGGCGTCTCGCTCAACACGGCCTGAAGCCGCTGTAGGTCGGTCGCCTAAGCCCACTAGCGGCACGTCGAATGTCAATATATTCTTCCCGCCAACGACGGGGAGCGCGTGATGAAGGTCTTGGCCTGGCTGGGCGGAATTGTCGTGGTCGCCGCCGCGGCCCTGGGGATCGCCTACCTGAACCGCGAGACGATCTTCATCATGATCGCCCACTCGCAACTGCCCTATGTGGCGCCGAACCATCCTGTGACCTGGGCGCAGGGGCCGGCCAGGCCGCCGACCGGATCGCGCCCGCCCAACATCGTCTTCATCCTCGCCGACGACATGGGCTACAACGACATCACCTTCAATGGCGGCGGCGTCGCCGGCGGCCTGGTCCCGACCCCCAACATCGACTCCATCGGCCACGAGGGCGTCGCCTTCGTGAACGGCTACGACGGCAACGCCACCTGTGCGCCCTCCCGCGCTGCGATCATGACCGGCCGCTACGCCACCCGCTTCGGCTTCGAGTTCACCCCGGCGCCGGTGGCGTTCCAGAAGATGGTCGGCAGCCAATACGATCAGGACGATATCGTCCTGCCGCAATTCTTCGGTGACCGGGTCAAGGACATGCCGCAGGGCACGGTCAAGGGTCCCGGCGCGTCCAACATGCTTTCCGTGCCGACCAGCGAGATCATGATCCCCAAGCTGCTGAAGGCCCAGGGCTACCACACCCTTCACTTCGGCAAGTGGCACCTGGGCGCCACGCCTGGTGCGCGACCCGAGGAAAAGGGGTTCGACGAGAGCCTGGGATTCATACCCGGCGCATCAATGTACCTGCCCGAGAACGATCCGAACTCGGAGAATTCGAAGCAACCCTGGGATCCGATCGACCGCTTCCTGTGGCCGAACCTGAGCTATGCGGTCCAATACAACGGCTCGCCCCTGTTCGCGCCGCGCGGCTACATGACCGACTATCTGGCCGACGAGGCGGTCAAGGCCATCTCGGCAAACCGCAATCGTCCGTTCTTCATCTACTTCACGCCCAACGCCATCCACACGCCGCTGCAGGCGGAGAAGGCCGACTATGACGCCCTTCCGCAAATCAAGGATCACCGCCTTAGGGTCTATGCGGCCATGGTCCGCAATCTGGACCGCAACGTCGGCATCCTGCTGCAGGCGCTGAAGGACAACGGGCTCGACAAGAACACCCTGGTGATCTTCACCAGTGACAACGGCGGCGCCGGCTATATCGGCCTGCCGAACATCAACAAACCCTATCGCGGATTCAAGGCGAGCTTCTTCGAAGGCGGCATCCATTCGCCTTTCTTCATGCGCTGGCCGGGCGTGATCACGCCGAATTCGCGCTATCCCTATCCGGTGGGCCATGTGGACATTTTCGCCACGGCCGCCGCCGCCGCGGGCGCCAAGCTGCCCACGGACCGGAAGATCGACGGCGTGGACCTCGTGCCCTACCTCACCGGCAAGGCGAGCGGCCGGCCGCACCAGACGCTGTTCTGGCGTTCCGGCCAATACAAGGTGATCCTCGACGGCGACTGGAAGCTGCAGAGCAGCGAAGCGCAGCACAAGGTCTGGCTCTACGAGCTCGCCAGCGATCCCACCGAGCAGCACAATCTCGCCGCCGCCCAGCCCGACAAGACCAGGGCGATGCTGGCGCTGCTGGCCGCGCAGAACAAGGAAATGGTCAAGCCGATCTGGCCGTCGCTGTTGCAGGGCCCGATCTTCATTGACCACCCTTCGGGCCAGCCGCAGAAGAAGCGCGACGAATACATACTCTGGGATAACTGAGGCGCGCCATGTCCGCGAAGATCGGCAAGACCATTGCGGACTCCACCCCCTGGTGGCCGCAGGCCCAGACGCCGCCGAAGGGCGCGCCGAACATCCTGGTGGTGCTGTTCGACGACGTCGGCTTTTCCGACTTCGGCTGCTACGGCTCGCCGATCGAGACCCCGGCCATCGACGCCCTGGCCGCCGGCGGGCTGCGCTACACCAGCTTCCACACCACCGCCATGTGTTCGACGACGCGGGCGGCGCTGCTGACCGGGCGAAACCACCATTCGGTGGGCATGGGCTGCCTGGCCAATTTTGATTCAGGCTATCCCGGCTATCGCGGCAAGATTTCCAAGGAGGCGACGACCCTGGCGGAGATGCTGCGCCCGGCCGGATATCGCAACTACATGCTCGGCAAGTGGCATGTGACCTCGCTCACCGAGACCGGCCCCACCGGCCCGTTCGACGGCTGGCCCCTCGGGCGCGGCTTCGACCGCTTCTATGGCTTCATGGACGCCGAGACCGACCAGTACGCACCCGAGCTGGTCCGCGACAACACGCCGGTCGAGCAGCCGAAGTCCTTCGCCCAGGGCTATCACCTTACCGAGGACTTGACCGACCAGGCGATCCGCTTCATCGCCGACCACCAGTCCAGTTCGCCCGATACGCCCTGGCTGACCTGGCTCGCCTTCGGCGCCTGCCATGCGCCGCACCAGGCGCCCCAGGAGCTGATCCTCAAGTACGACAAGGTGTTTGGCGAAGGCTGGGATGTCGAACGCGAGCGCCGGCTGGCGCGCCAGAAGGCGCTCGGGATTGTCCCGCCCGACACGCGCATGCCGCCGCGCAACGACTACGTCCAGCCCTGGGACAACCATTCCGCCGACGAGCGCGCGGTGTTCACCCGCCTGCAGGGCGCCTACGCCGCCATGCTCGACCACGCCGACCGCAATATTGCCCGTCTGGTCGCCTTCCTGGATCAGGCCGGCCTGCGCGACGACACCCTGATCCTGGTGCTCAGCGACAATGGCGCCAGCCAGGAGGGCGGGCCGTTCGGCATGGTCAACGCCATGGGCCCGTACAACGGCAAGCCCGAGCCGATCGAGGAGAAGCTGGCCCGCATCGACGATATCGGCGGGCCGGACACCCATTCCAACTTCCCGTGGGGCTGGGCGATGGCGTCCAACACGCCGCTGAAGCGTTACAAGCAGAACACCCACGGCGGCGGCATCCGCGATCCCCTGGTCGTGTCCTGGCCGAAGGGGATCAAGGCGCGCGGAGAGATGCGCCACCAGTTCCGTCATGCGTCGGACCTGGCGCCCACCATTCTGGAGCTGCTGGGCCTTGACGCCCCGACGACCTACGCCGGCGTGGAGCAGATGCTCATCGAAGGCGCCTCCTTCGCCGCCAGCTTTGGCGATGCGGACCCGCCGCGCGGCAGGCCGCAGTATTTCGAAATGTTCGGTCACCGGGGCCTGTGGAAGGACGGCTGGAAGGCCGTCGCCTACCACCCGCCCGGCACGCCTTTCGACGATGACCAGTGGGAGCTCTACCACCTGGAACAGGACTTCTCGGAGACCGAGGACCTCGCCGCCGTCCAGCCGGCCAGGCTGGCCGAGCTGAAGGCCGAATGGTGGGTCCAGGCCGAGCGTTCCAAGGTGCTGCCGATGGACGACCGGTTCGCGCCGCGCATCGTCGAGAACGCCGCCCGTTTCCACGGCCCGCGCAAGCATTTCGTCTTCCACAAGGGCATGGGTCACCTGCCCACCGACGTCGCCCCGGACCTGCGCTCCCGCGCCTTTGTCATCGAAGCCTTTGTGGATCTTGCTGAAGGCGACGAAGGGGTGTTGATCGCACACGGCGACGCCACCAGCGGCTACAGCCTGTTCGTGCGGGGGGGCCGGCTGGTCTACGACATGAACGTCGGCGGCCTGCATGCGACCACGGTGGGCGACGGCGCGGTTCCTTCAGGCCGCCATCGCCTTGGCGTCGCCGTTCGCAGCGAGGCCGGCAAGCGCCATATCACCCTGCTGATCGACGGCGCCGCGGCGGGCGGGTCAGAGACCCATCTGGGCTTCAACACCTTCATTTCCTGGAGCGGCCTGGATATCGGCCGCGATCGGGGCAGCCCGGTCGCGGACTACGACGCGCCGTTCGCCTTCACCGGCCAGCTGGCCAAGGTCGAGGTGACCATGGATGTACAGGCGCCCCTGGATGGCGAGGCGATCGCCGAGGCGGAGATGGCTCGCCAGTAGCTGCAGTCAGCCGATCAACTTTGCCACAATGTCCTCGACCACGGCGCGCGCGCGCCGCGCGGTGAGGTTCTGTTCGCGGCGAAGCCGGCTCCAGGTCTCGAAGCTGAGCGTCAAATCCAGGCTCTCGAGCAATGTCAGCTGGGCGGTGATCTCCTGCGGCAGGATCGCCATCAGGTAGGCCCGGCAGGTCGCGCTGAAACGATCATGGCCTTCGGCCAGGTAGGGCGACCGGTGGCGATGTATGGCGGCGGCGCGTTGATAGGGCGCCATCTTCTCAAAAGCCGTGGACCGTCGCGCGATCATGTCGCTCAGCTTCTCGCGCCAGGTCTCGCCCTTCAGCGGCTTGGCGACCACCTCCATGATCTCGGCTTCCATCGCCGCCGACATCTCGCGGTAGAGGCTGTCCATGTCGTTGAAGTGGCGGAACACGGTTCTGAGACCGACGCCGGCGTGGGCCGCCACCTGTTCGGCCCCCGGCGCCATCTCGCCGGCCTGCACCAGCTCAAGCATCGCCGCGACGATGCGCGCGCGGCTGTCCTCGGACCGCTTGCGCCGTCCGTCCACGACCTCGGCGGTGTCAACAGAGCCGGCGCCGCCTGCGGGTTTCTTCAAAAGCGAATCCAATCCACCACCCCTGCTCCAGCATCAGATAGCGCGCCGCGCGCT
>Ga0302311_10007228_pt1 | contig 11349 bp, 9 predicted proteins | sample III_Palsa_N1_3_FD_200449 | JGI IMG/M metagenome (GOLD analysis project Ga0302311, IMG submission 200449) | Peat permafrost microbial communities from Stordalen Mire near Abisko, Sweden - III_Palsa_N1_3 | ecosystem: Environmental > Terrestrial > Soil > Palsa > Peat permafrost | place: Sweden...
CAGAGGTCGCCACCATGTTCCGCGTTGACCCGAAGACGGTCACTCGCTGGGCCAAGGCCGGCAAGCTCACGTCGATCCGTACGCTCGGTGGGCATCGTCGTTATCGCGAGGCCGAGGTTCGCGCCCTGCTTGCGGGTATTCCGCAGCAGCGTGGCGAAGTCTGACGCCGAGCAAACCTGAGCCTTACCCTCCGCTTTCTGCGTCGGTTGTCCCAGCGACGGGCACATCCGTTCGGCACGCAGCAAATCGGGGATCTTGAATAACGTGAAGCCGCACCGAACTCCGCCGGGTTCGGTGCGGCTTTGTTTTTCCGACGGGTGCGCAAGTCGGTTCTCGGCCATCCGGAAATATGTGCGTATGAGTATGCAATTGTATATATTAAATCGCTGGCCTGCGCGAAGCCTCCGGGAGGGCCTCCGGGGCGAGGGGCCTCAAGAAAACATAAGTGACCCCGGTCACACCCGCTCGGCAGGGCGGACGCAGGCGGCCGGACAACGCAGAAGAGCCCGAATCCGGGAGGATTCGGGCTCTTCGATCAGGCGACCTCGACGGGACTTGAACCCGCGACCTCCACCTTGACAGGGTGGCGAGCTAACCAACTGCTCCACGAGGCCATGCTTATCGCACCCGCTTGCTGCGCGACAAGGGAACTCTACTCCATGCGCGGGGTCGAGGTCGAACTGCTGCAGGTGAGGAGCTGTCAGGCCCCTGCCGCCCCCAGCAGGGAGCCCACGCCGTAGGTGACGGCCATGGCGAGCGCACCCCCGAGGACGTTGCGCAGCACGGCGGGCCGCACCGGCGCCCCGCCCATCCGCGCGCTGACCCAGCCGCAGGCGATCAGGGCCACCAGCACCGACACCACCGTGATCGGCAGCCGCAGTGAGGTGGGCGGCAGCACCATCGCCAGCAGCGGCAGCAGCGCGCCCGCGGTGAAGGCCAGGAAGCTCGCCCAGGCGGCGTGCCAGGGGTTGGCCAGCCCGTCCGGGTCGATGCCGAGCTCCGTCTCGGCGTGCGCGGCCAGCGCGTCGTGGCGGGTCAGCTGCACGGCGACCTCGTGGGCCAGCTCCTGGCTCAGGCCCTTCTGCCGGTACAGGCCGGTGAGCTCCTCCAGTTCGGCCTCCGGTGTGCGGGCCAGCTCGCGGCGCTCCAGGTCCAGCGCCGCCTGCTCGGAGTCCCGCTGGGTGCTCACCGAGACGTACTCGCCCGCGGCCATCGACAGCGAACCGGCGAGCAGCCCGGCCAGGCCCGCCGTCAGCAGCGCGTCCGCGGAGTTGGTGGCGCCGGCGACGCCGACCACCAGCCCGGCGGTGGAGACCACGCCGTCGTTCGCGCCGAGGACGGCCGCCCGCAGCCAGTTCAGGCGGTTGCCGAGCCCCTGGTGGTGGGGCTCGCCGTGCTCCGACTCCTCGCCTGCCACTGCTCCGGTAACGGTCACACTGGCAGTCTGCCGCCTCCGCGTCGGCCGGGCAGCGCGAACCCGGGGACCGGCGCCGAGGCCCTTCAGTCGGGGACCGGGGCCTCCGCCGCGAGCCGCAGGGCCTCGGTGGCGAGCAGGGGATCGGACAGCACCCCGGCGATCCGCCGCACCAGCAGGCCGGTGGGGCCGTCCGGGCGCTCCTGGGCGAAGAAGCGGCGGAACGCGGGCAGCAGCTCCGGTTCGTAGGCCAGGGAGACCAGCAGTGTCGCCACGAACTCCTGTACCAGGCGCAGCTGCAGCTCCTCGCGCGGCAGCTGCCGGGCCTCGCCCCGGTCCGCCAGCCAGGTGACGGCGGTGATCTCGGCGTTGGCGATCCACGATCGGACCGCCAGGGTGATCCGCGCGCTCGGCTGCGGCAGGTCGAGGTGGGCCAGCACCTGCTCCAGGGCCGCCAGCCTGACCCGGTCGATCACCGCGCCGGTGCCGGGGCTCGCCGAGACCGAACTGCTGCGCAGCAGCGCCGCGAAGCCGGGGCCGTGGGCTCCGACGAAGTCCAGGTAGCGGCCCATCACCCGGTGCAGCCGCTCCGACAGCGGCCCCTCCTGCGGCTCCTCGAACAGCCCGGCCAACTCCTCCCCGGCCCGGCGGATGGCCTCCTCGTAGAGGCCCTGCTTGCCGGGGAAGTAGTGGTACACCAGCGGCCGGGAGGCCCCCGCGGCGGCGGCGATCTCGTCGATCGACACATCCTCGGGGGCCTGCCGGGCGAAGAACTCCAGTGCGACGGCGATGAGTTGCTCGCGCCGCTGCTCCACGCCGAGGCGTCGGCGCGGGGCGGCGGGACCGGGCGGCGGTGGAAGGTTCGGCATGGTGACCAGGCTAGCGACCGGGCCGCCGGCCGGGCCGTGGAGCGGGGGCTCAGAGATCGAGGACCAGCTTTCCGCCCTGGCTGCGGGAGACGCAGATGAGCATCGAGTCGGCGCGTTCCTCCTCGGTGAGCAACTCGTCGCGGTGGTCCGGGTTTCCGGCCAGGACGCGGGTGCGGCAGGTCCCGCAGAATCCCTGCTCGCAGGAGTAGGGCGTGTCCGGCAGCTGCTCGCGGACGGCACCGAGGACACTGCGGTCGGCGGGGACGGTGAGGCTGATCCCGCTGCGCCTGAGCTCGACCTCGACGGTGTCGCCGCTCGCCGCGCCGCCGGCCGGGTGGAAGCGCTCCAGCTGGGCCTCGGCGCCGGGGCGCAGCTCGGCGAGGGCCGCGACCACGGCGTCCATCAGGGGTTCGGGGCCGCAGACATGGACGGCGGCGTTGTCGGGGGCCGCTGCGACCGCGGCGGCCAGGTCGGGCAGGCCGTCGCTGTCGGTGGTGACGATGCGGACCCGGCCCTGCCCGGCGTCGAGAGCGGCGATCTCGTCGAGGAACGGCATGCTTGCCTGGGAGCGCCCGACATACAGCAGCTGCCAGTCGCGTCCGAGCGCGGCGATCCCGTGGATCTTCGGCAGGATGGGCGTGATCCCGATCCCTCCGGCGATGAACAGGTGGGCACCGCTCTGCTCGCGCAGCGGGAAGCGGTTGCGCGGGGAGTGCGCGCCGAAGCGCACCCCCTCCTTGAGCGTGTCGTGGACCTCCCGCGAACCGCCCCTGGTGTCCTCGGTCAGCCGCACGCCGATCCGGTAGGACCGACGGTCGGCCGGGTCGCCGCAGAGCGAGTACTGCCGGACCAGTCCGGAGGGCAGCAGCAGGTCCAGATGCGCCCCCGGCGTCCAGGACGGCAGGTCTCCGCCTCCGGCGGCGGCCAGCCGCAGCTCGACCACTCCCTCCGCCGGTTCCCGCCGCTCGGCCACCACCAGCTCCAGCGGCTGCGCGCCCACCGCCGCCTTCTCCACCGCCTTCTCCGCCGCCGCCAGCGCGGCCGGCGAGGTGGCCAGGTAGGCCAGCGCCTTGGCGGTGGACCCCTCCTGGGTGGGGTGGTAGCGCTTGCGCATGTAGCGGGGGACGGCGGAGAAGATGTCCTTGGGCGCGGGCACCAGGTCGGCCTTGGCCGCCCTGACCCAGTCCCTGATGTGCGGCTCGGCGGCCTTGCGGTCGGCGGGGCCGATCTCCGGGTCGTTGGCCAGGAAGAACTTCACGCCGCGCACCCAGAGCCAGAACATGGTCGGGAAGACCGTGGTCATGGTCCGCAGCCGCCGGCCGTAGCCGCCGTCCAGGTGCTGGAACACGTCGAAGGCCACCGAGCGGTGCTCGACCTCCTCGGCGCCGTGCCAGCGCAGCAGGTCCACCATCGTCGGGTCGGCGCCGAAGCGCTCGAACCCGCGTGAGTCCAGCACCCACTTGCCCAGGACGGCGGTGTAGTGCTCGATGGCCGCGATGATGGCGACCCGCTCCAGCAGCCACCACTTCCTGGCCAGCGGCGGCGCGGTGTTGTCGCCGAGCAGGTGCTCGAAGAACCAGTCCATCTGCGCGGTGTAGGGGGACGGGTCCAGGCCCTGTGCCAGCAGGTGGTCCAGGACCGTGGAGTGGGCCTGGGCGTGCATCGCCTCCTGGCCGATGAAGCCGATCACGTCCTTGCGCAGCTCGGGGTCGCGGATCAGCGGCAGGGCCTGCTTGTAGACGTCGACGAACCAGCGCTCGCCGGCCGGGAGCAGCAGGTGCAGCACATTGATCATGTGGGTGGAGAAGGGGTCGCCGGGAACCCAGTGCAGGGGGGTCCCGGTCCAGTCGAAGGCGACCCGGCGCGGCCGCAGCGGGGAGTGCTCGGTGGAGACGACGGTCATCAGGGAACTCCGTTAACGGGGGGTCAGGTCTCGGCGGGCGATCAGCCGCAGCGCCCCGGGGGAGAGCCGGCTCAGGGCCGACCCGATGCGGGCCTCGGCGGCGACGGGGACGACGGCGCGGTTCTCCCTGACCGCGCGCAGCACGGCCGTGCTGACCCGGTCCGGGCTGACGTTGCGCAGCCGGTAGAGGCGGTCGGCATTGCCGCGCAACCGTTCCTGCTCCTCGCCGGACACGCCCACGTAGCGGGTCGCCCTGGCGATGCCGGTGTTGACGAAGCCGGGGCAGACGGCGCTGACGCCGATGCCCTCCGAGGCGAGCTCGGCGCGCAGGCATTCGCTGAGCATCAGCACGGCGGCCTTGCTGGTGGCGTAGGCGGGGAGGGTGCGCGAGGGGGTGAAGGCGGCGGCGGAGGCGATGTTGACGATGTGGCCGCCCTCGCCGCGTTCCTTCATCTGGGCGCCGAAGAGCCGGCAGCCGTGGACCACGCCCATCAGGTTGACCCCGAGCACCGCCTCCCAGTCGGCGGTGGTGGTGTCCAGGAAGGCGCCGCCCATGCCGATCCCGGCGTTGTTGACGACGACGTCGGGTGTGCCGTGCTCGGCCTGCAGTGCCTTGGCGAAGGACTCCATCGCGGCGGCGTCGGAGACGTCCACGGTGTAGGAGTGGGCCTGCGCCCCGAGCAGGGAGGCCAGTTTGGCGGTGCGTGCGCCCGCCTCGGCGTTGAGGTCGGCGGCGATGACGGTGGCGCCGGCCTCGGCGAAGGCGAGCGCGGTGGACCGGCCGATACCGCTGCCGGCCCCGGTCACCACCACCATCCGGCCGTCGAACTCCGGCCGCGCGGCCTGCTGTCCGCCCGGCTGCACCTGGGCCCGCTGCAGCCCGGGGGCGGCCGGCGCGCCGTCGATGTGCGCGGCGAACTCCTCGATCCAGCGGGCGAGCACGGCCTCATGGGTCAGCGGCGCCCAGTGGCCCGAGCGCAGCGGCCTGCGCCACAGCCGGTCCGCCCAGGGCTCGGGGGCCTGTCCGGCGAGCGCCGGGGAGACGTAGAGGTCCTTCTGCGGCAGCACCACCTGGACCGGGATCGCGGTGGGCCGCTGCCGGGGCCGGGCCATCCTGGGCAGCATATTGGCGCGGTAGAGCGCCAGTCCGCGTACGGCGTCGGTGGGCAGGGTCGGCGCGGAGCTGCCGCGCGGAACGCCCTCGATGGCGTGCTGCAGGGCCGGCCAGGCCTTGGCCAGGCCGGTGCGCCACAGCAGCGGGGGCAGCAGTGGCAGCTGGAACCAGCCGATGTACCAGGAGCGCAGGCTCTGCCCGGCGAGCTGGGCCAGCCCGCGCGGGCGCGGGTGCCGGACCTTGCCCCGGAACCAGTGCGCGGCGTGGTCCAGGCAGGGCCCGGAGACGGAGGTGAAGGAGAGGATGCGGTCGGCCAGCGCGCTGCCGGTGACGGCCTCCCAGGACTGGATCGAGCCCCAGTCGTGGCCGACCAGGTGCACCGGGCGGTCCGGGCTGACGGCGTCCAGGACCGCGCCCAGGTCGGCCTCCAGCGCGGCCAGGGTGAAGGCGGAGGTCCGGCGCGGCGCGTGCGAGGCCCCGGCTCCTCGGACGGCGTTGGCCACCACAGGGCGGTGCTCGGCGAGCAGCCCGGCGATGGGGCGCCAGACCGCGTGGGTGTCGGGGTAGCCGTGGACCAGCACGACCGTGGGCGCCGTGGACGACCGGTCGCCCCACTCGTGGACGGCCAGCCGGACGCCGTCCGGTGCCGTGACACAGGTCCGATGTGACTGAGGCAGCGTCATGCGGCCTTCTCCTTCCAGCGGTTGACATGCGGCAGGTCGTCGTCGAGCCAGTAGGCGTCGTCCTCGGTGACCACCAGCAGCTCCTCGAACTTGGCGCCGACGCCCCGGCAGCCGAGGTGCGGCTCGACGGCCCACAGGCCGGGGGTGGGCGCGTGCGCGGAGGACTTGCCGTCGGCCCACAGCGGGGAGCGGTGCTGCAGCCGCTCGGTGACCAGTTCGCGGCCGAGGGTCTGCAGACTGCGCATGCCGAATCCGGCCACCACCGTGCGCGGTCCGCGCGCCTTCAGCCGGGTGACCTGGTGGGCGAGCACCCGGCCCGGGTAGACGCGGTGCCGGTTGTCGTAGCCGTGCTCGGCGACCAGCGCGTCGACGGCCCGGTAGATCTCGCTGAGCGGGCGGCGCTCGCGCACCTGGTCCAGGATCAGCTGCCGGTACTCCTGCAGGTCGTCCATGATCTGCTGCTGCACCGGGTTGCCGCCGAGGCTGCCCGCGTAGCCGATGTCCGCGGTGTAGCCGTCCGCGACCGGGGCGCAGTCGAGGATGAACGGCATGCCCTCCTCCAGCCGCCGGTCGGTGGGGAAGAACTGCAGCGGCGTGCGGAAGCGGTGGAACACCGTCCGGTCGCCGAACCAGGCGAAGGGGACGTGGAACCAGTCGTCGGCCCCGTTCGCCTCCAGCCATGCGCGCATCCTCGCTGCGGCCTGACGCTCGGTCGTCCCGGGCTCCAGGGCGGCCGCGACCGTCTCCGCGCAGCGGTACGCGAGCTGCTGGACCTCGCGGAACCTGACCAGATCCGCCGGCGTCCAGGCCGGCTGCTTATTAGACATTGTGTCAACATAGCGCCGCTCCGGCTCCGCGGACAGGCCTGTGCGCCGGAAAGTTCACCGGCCCGGCCCAGTCCGCGTGCCGGGCTGCCCGCTGCCTGCGACCGTGGCCCTGTAGGCGGCGATCCGGATTGTGAAATCGTGAAATGAAAGGGGATGTGCCATGGCGGCGACCTCATGGGCGGCTCCTGCCGAGGCCTGGCCACAGGAGTGGCTACCGGTCCTGGACGTTCCCGAGCCGGGCCGGCAGCGCAGGCTGACGGTGCTGGTGCGCCTGCTGCTGCTGATCCCGCAGTTCATCGTGCTCTGGGTGCTGGCGATCGCGGCCGTGCTCACAGTGATCGTCGGCTGGTTCGCCGCGCTGGTGCTGGGGCGGCTCCCCGAGCCCATCGCCCGCTTCCTCACCGCCTACGTCGGCTACGAGGTGCGGGTGGCCGCCAGCGCCACGCTGCTGGTCGACCGGTACCCGCCGTTCGCGCTGCGGCCGCCGCCCGACTACCCGGTCCAGATCGAGCTGCGCCCCGACGGGCTGAACCGGCTGGCGGTGCTGTTCCGGCTGATCCTGATGATCCCGGCCGCGATCATCCAGGCCCTGGTCTCCGGGGGCTGGGCGGTCGCGGGCTTTGTGATCTGGCTGATCGTCCTCGTCCTGGGACGGATGCCGCGCCCCCTGTTCGAGGCCACGTCGGCGATCCTCCGCTACCGGATGCGCTACGACTCGTACGTCATGATGCTGACCTCGGCCTATCCCAAGCGGCTGTTCGGCGATGAACCGCGCCCCGACGGCGAGGTCCGGTCGGCCACCAGCCCGCTGCTGATCAGCGGTGCGGGGAGGGCGCTGATCGTGCTGTTCCTGGTCCTGGGCCTGTTCGGCGACGTCGGGTCCGGTTTCGGCCGCGGCGACCACATGAACAACAGCTCTTCCTCCTCCCCGGCCGTCAGCACCGGCGCGCGCTGAGCCAGGGCGCTGGGTCAGGGCGCTGAGTTCGGCACGCCGGGACTGTTGCTGTAGGCCTGGATCGGGGTCATGCCGACGCCGTTGAGTTCGACCGTGTACTGGTCGCCGACCTGGGCGCAGGTGCCGACCTGGTCGCCGGTCTGGGCGTTGGCGCCGATCAGTGCCGATGCGGTGGGGGAGGGCACGGCGGAGGTGGGGGCGGTCGCCGGCGCCGACGGTGTGGGCGACGTGGCCGTGGCCGTCGGGGTCGCGCCGGCGGTGGGCGCGGCCGGGGTGCTGCTCGCGGCGGTCAGCGACTGGTCGTCGATGATCGAGCGGAACAGGGCCTGCGCGGAGGAGGAGACCAGGACCCGGTTGGTGTCGGCCGGGTCCAGGTAGTTGGGCATGGTGGTGAAGGTGACCCTGCCGGCCGGGACCTTGTTGAGGTCGGTGGCGAGCCCGATGAGTTTGGTGATGCTGCCGAGGCCGGTGTCGACGGTGAGGGCTTTGGTGGCGGCGTCGGCGAGGTCGTAGAGGGCGACGGGGTCGGTGAGGGTGCCCGCGCTCTTGAGTTTGTTGATCATCTGGGTGATGAAGATGTGCTGGGCGTAGGTGCGGCCGAGGTCGCTGCCGTCGCCGAAGCCGTGGCGGGTGCGCAGGAACTGCAGGGCGGAGAGGCCCTGGAGGGTGTGGGTGCCCTTGGAGAGTTTGAGGCCGGAGTCGGGGTCGTAGACGTTGTTGTCGACGCAGACGTTGACGCCGCCGATGGCGTCGGACATGTTGACGACGCCGCTGAAGTCGATCATGGCGAAGTGGTCGATGGGTATGCCGGTGAGCTGGTGGACGGCCTCGACGGTGCAGGCGGGTCCGTACTTGAGGGTGCTGTTGATCTGGCCGTAGTAGCCGGAGGTGCTCGCGCCGGTGGTGGGGTCGGTGCAGGCGGGGGTGTTGGTCATGGTGTCGCGGGGGATGCTCATGACGGTGGCGTTGGTGCGGTCGGCGGAGAGGTGGACCAGCATCTCGACGTCGGCGTTGGCTCCGGCTCCGCCGTCGCCGCAGTCGCCGCCGATGGCGCAGTCGGCGGCGGTGTCGCGGGTGTCCGAGCCGATGAGCAGGATGTTCAACGGGGTCCGGCCGAAGGCGTCCGGCTTCTCGACCCCGGGGCTGAGCGTCTTCTTGATGCCCTTGACCGGTTTGGTCACGTCGTCGATCGAGACGGCCCTGATGTTGTGGTTGAGGTGGTTGTACGCCAGCGCGACGCCGGCGACGGCCGCGACGAGCGTGCCCGCAGCCGTGAGCGCGACGATTTTCAGGACCCGCCTGCGTCGCCTCGTGCCGTCCGGCGCGTCGTCGGGAAGGTCCTGGTCGGGCTGGGACAACTCGCCCATCGCGTCACATCCTTGGCATTCTGATCAGCCGGATCGGCGGTTGCCGCACGGCGGTTCAGGACATAGGACAGACGTTCGGTGCGATCAGTTGCAGGATCGTGAAAGTGAGGGACCGCGCCACGCGACCGAGCCGCCGTCCACGGTGCGGACGGCGGCTCGGGGCGGTGCGTGGTGGTGCGGGACGGCAGCCGTCACTCGTAGGTGAACAGCCAGAAGTAGCCCAGGGCCTGCGAGACCGGGCGGAGCACCCACCCGCAGCGCTCCACATGCTCGAAGAAGGCACGCAACTCGTGGTCGTACTCCGGAAGTTCGTCGAAGTAGATCAGGTCGCCCGCGCTCAGGTACTTCTCCAGGAACTGGAGCACGGTCGCCGTGCTGGAGTAGAGCGTGCAGTCGACGTTGATGATGAGCTGGTCGTGGTCGGGGAGTTCGAACGACCGCAGCGTGTCGTCGAACCATCCGACCTGGAAGGACACCCTCGGGTCGTCGATGGCGGGCGGCTGCCCGACCGCGAAGGTCCCCGGCGGGTAGTCGGGACGCCACTGCTCGGGCAGCCCCTCGAAGCTGTCGAAGCCGACGAAGCGCGCCCCGGGAGTCGTCAGGTGCTCGGACCACCAGCGCAGCGAGAGGCCCTGCCAGACGCCGAATTCGAGGTAGAGCGGCTTGGTCCCGGTGACCAGCGTGAGGGCGTCCCGGTAGACCCCGGTCTTGTCGGGTCTGCGCAGGATGCTGCCCGAGGTGGGCGGATGGTCCGCGAGCCACCGGCCGAGGGTCAGCGCCCCGAGTATGTTGCGTGCGTCGTGCAGGGCCCGGGTTCCGAGATGGCCCCCCAAGCGGATCAGGCTCTGCCGTGCCTGGGTGCGAAGATCGAGCTTCACCGATTGTCCCCCAGGTGATTGCGCTGTCGCCACGAGCTTTCCCGGGCATGCCTGCACCACGGCATCGGCACAACCGGCAGCCCCGTACTGAGCGTTGCCACCCATCACCCCCCACTCCCCGGGCACCGGTTCCAGCAGCTGACCATGCCGGCGGAACCTTGCGGCGGAGTACATGTTTTCGACCTGATATGCCACGAGGACACCAGGCAACCCAAAATCGTTATACCAAGCCGGTCACCGGCAAGCCTGGATTGTCCTGAACCGTTGCCTCCTGCCCAGGCTGCGCAGCGGACACAGCCCGGTCCCTGTATGGCCCACTGCGGGTAGCGGCGTACGCCCGGCGGGTCGAGGGTGGTGGCAGGTACGGGAGCTGGAGCCCGGCCCTGGACGAGGGGTACGACACGGTGGGCACATATGGGATGGGCGCGAGTACCGGTCGACTGCTGCTGGCGGGAGGCCTGGTGGTCGCGGGCATGGCCGGCGTGGAGGCACTGGCGTCGTGCAGCAGTTCATCGACGAGCACGAGCAGTGCCTCGTCGTCCACGCCCGCGATGACGCCCAATGCCTCGTCGTTCTCCGGGGAGGCGCCTTCGGCGCTCGCCTCGCTGGCGGCGTCGGGTCAGGCGGCCGCCTCCTCGCGCGCGGCCTCCGCCTCGGCGGCCGCATCCGAGTTCGAGGCGTCGGTGTCGGCCGCGACCGGGAAGGCCAAGGCCGCCGCCACGGCGGAGTTGGCGAAGGTCTCCGGTCCGGGCAATGCCGTGGCGGATGTGACGCTCACCGGGGTGAACCGGAATCTGACCGGTGGTCTGCACGCGGTGGTCGTCACCATCACCAACAGGTCGGGCGCGACCGCGTCCTACGCGGTGAAGGTCGAATTCGACGACACCTCGGGGCATGTGGTCGACACTTCCATCGTGGGAGCGGAGGACCTGGCGGCGGGCCGGCGGGCCCAGCCCGTCGCCTTCAGCACCAAGCCCGCCGACATGGTCCTGATCCCCAAACTCGCCCAGGCACAGCGCTACTGACCGTCAGTGGGCGCTGAACGCGGCGACGCAGGCGACCAGCCCCGCCAGCACCAGGAAGGCGAGGCCGAGCAGCGCCTGCACGGGGGCGTGGCCCAGGGGCAGGCGATGGCGCATCCGCCGCTGGGAGCTCCGCCATTGGTGGTACCCGGTGAGCGTGGTGCCCACCGAGAGCGCGATCAGATAGCAGGCCAGACCCAGCCGCAGCCCGGACGGGGTGACCGGGACCAGCCTGACCACGGCGAACGCACCGGCGAGCAGGGCCAGGGCGGTACGGCTCCAGGCCAGGAACGTGCGCTCATTGGCGAGGGTGGCCA
>Ga0302311_10007229_pt1 | contig 11348 bp, 4 predicted proteins | sample III_Palsa_N1_3_FD_200449 | JGI IMG/M metagenome (GOLD analysis project Ga0302311, IMG submission 200449) | Peat permafrost microbial communities from Stordalen Mire near Abisko, Sweden - III_Palsa_N1_3 | ecosystem: Environmental > Terrestrial > Soil > Palsa > Peat permafrost | place: Sweden...
CGTCGACTCCGACTGGTTGGCCGGCCAGGCGCTGGAGACCGACACCCTGCTGGGTGTCGGCGGCACGGTCGAAAGCAGGACCGTCAACGGCCCGTGGACGTATACGACCACGGCGACGGAAGCCCAGGCCGAGTCGATGCCGTCGCTGCTGGCCCGGATGGAGGCCACCGCGGAGACACGCGACTACGCGCTGCTGCACGACGGCACCTGGCGCATGACGCGGACCGACACCGCGTACGACTCCTCCGGCCGGGTGGTGAGCTCGGACGCGAAGGGCGACGGCACCGCCGAGGACCCGGAGGTGTGCACCACCACGTCCTACGCCCAGAGCACCAGCGCGAACCCGAACATGCTCGTGTACCCCGACGAGGTCAAGGCCGTGCAGGGCCCCTGCGGCACCACGGCCACGGCGGCGAGCACCGTCTCGGACACGCTGGTCTACTACGACTCCTCCTCGACCCTCGGCACGCTCACCGGGGCCGGAGACGCCACCTCGACCTCCGCCGTGGACTCCTACAACGCCTCGGGGAACCCGGTGTACGTCTCCGAGGGAAGCAAGCAGTACGACGTCTACGGGCGCCTCACACAGGCCACCGACGCCAAGGGCAATGTGTCCAAGACCGCCTACAGCGCCCCCGGAGCCTCGCCCGACACGGTCACCCAGACCGACCCCATGAACTGGGTCTCGTCGCAGACCCTCGATCCTGCGCGCGGGCTCGCCATCGCCTCCAGCGATGTGAACAACGAGCTGACGACCGAGACCTACGACGGGCTCGGGCGGCTGACCGCCGAGTGGTCCCCGTTGCACTCGCAAGCAGCGGGAGCACCGGCGGACACGATCATCGCCTACGCGGTCAACGGGACGTCCGCGCCTTCGACGGTCTCGACCTCGACACTGCGTGACGACGGTTCCTACGCCGTCGGGGTGGTGGTCTACGACGGGGAGTTCCGGAAGATGCAGGTGCAGGCCCCGACCGCCGACGCCTCGGCGGGACGCCAGATCACCGACACCCACTACAACTCGCTCGGCCAGACTGTGAAGGCCACGAGTGCCTACTACGACAGGACGACCGCCCCCACGACGACGTTGTTCGTCCCGGCCAACGACAGCGTGATCCCCCAGGAGACCGAGACCTTCTTCGACGGCATGGGCCGCACCGTCAAGTCCCTGACAGTGGCCTACGGTGTCAACCAGAAGTCCACGACCACCTCGTACCCGGGGACCGACCAGACAGACACGACGCCCCCGCAGGGCGGTACGGCGACCTCGAAGTTCACCGACGCGCAGGGCCGCACCACGGCGTCGTGGACCTACAACACAGCCACACCGACCGACCATGCCGCCGACGCCGTCGTCACCGGTTACACCTACACCCCCGCCGGCAAGGTCGCGACGATGACCGACAACGCCGGGAACCAGTGGTCCTACGCCTACGACCTCCACGGCCGGGAGATCCAGAGCGTCGATCCAGGGGCCGGCACGTCGACCACCGCCTATGACGCCGACGGCAACGTCACCTCGACCACGGACGCCCGCAAGGACGTCCTCACCTACACCTACGACGCGCTGAACCGCAAGATTGCCGAGTACAACACCACCGGTGGGGCCGACACCGAACTCGCCGCGTGGACCTACGACACCCTGGCGAAGGGTCAGCCGACGGCGGAGATCCGCTACACCGACGGGGCCGCGGACACCACCCAGACCTACACGGTCGCGACCACCGGGTACACGGCTCTCTACCAGTCCACCGGTACCAGCGCCACCATCCCGTCGGCCGAGGGGGCGCTCGCGGGAACCTATACGTCGACGAGCCAGTACACCTCCGAGACCTCGGAACTGGCCGGAACGCACTACAACGCCGAGGGCGGGCTGCCCCGGGACCAGGTGAACTACAGCTACACCCTCTCCGGGCTGCTGTCGGCGTTCGACGGGTCCTCCGTGTACCTCAACGCGGTGCAGTACTCGCCGGCCGGCCAGGTCACCTGGACCAACTTCGGCACCTACGGCGACCAGTTGGACCGGTCCGACGTCTACGACCCCTCCAGCGGGCAGCTGCTGAGCACCAGCGACCAGCTGCAGCCCCTCACCAGCCCCCTGCAGACCACCGACTACACCTACAACCAGTCGGGTTCCATCACCTCGGACTCGACCGCGCAGTACGGGGTCACGACCGCCGACACCCAGTGCTACACCTACGACCAGCAGAACCGGCTGACCGCGGCGTGGACCGACACCGGCGGGGTGACTTCGACCACCGGCTCGACCACGGCGCAGGTGCAGGGCATCGGAGGCTGCAACGACACGGCACCGGTCGCCGGCAAGGTCACCGGAGGCCCGGCCCCCTACTGGGAGTCGTTCACCTACGACGCTCTCGGCGACCGGGTGGCCGAGGTCCAGCACGACACGTCCGTGTCCTCGACCGCGAACAACGTGACGCAGACACTCACCTACCCCGGATACAACCAGAGCACCGGCGCCAGCACGACCGCCGCCACCCCGGACGCCGTCCAGAGCGTGACCACCACCGGGCCGACCGGCTCGACGACCAGCACCTACGGCTATGACCCGTCGGGGAACACCACCAAGCGCGCGGTGACGACGACCGGAACCATCGCGGCCCCGGCCGGCCAGGTGCTCCAGTACGACGCCGAGGGTCGCACCGAGAGCGTCCAGAACGCGACCACCGGCACCACCAGCACCTACACCTACGACGCCGACGGCAACCTGCTCCTGCAGCGCGACCCGGCGGCCGGCCAGAACATCCTCTACCTGCCGTTCGGCGAGCAGATCACCCTCACCACCGCGACGAAGGCCCTGAGCGGACTGCGCTACTACAGCGCGAGCCCGGACGGCGTCCAGATCGTGCTGTCCTCGACCGGAGCCGTGAACTACGAGCTCGCCAACACCCAGGGGACCGCCGAGACCGACGTCAACGCGGCCACCATGGCCTACACCTACCGCTACCTGGACCCCTACGGGCAGGCCAGGGGGGCGGCGCCCGCGAGCTGGCCGGACCAGCACGGGTACCTGGGCAAGCCGCAGGACCCGACAAGCAGTCTCGACCTGCTGGGCGCGCGTGAGTACGACCCGGTGACCGGACGCTTCCTGTCCGTCGACCCGGTGATGGAGTCAGGCGACTCCCGTCAGATGAACGGCTACAGCTACTCGGCGGACAACCCCGTCAACGGCAGTGATCCCGCCGGCACGATGTATGTCACCGTCGGCGGGTGCGTGGGAACCATCCAGGCCTGCACCGGTGCCAACCCGGGTGGCGGCGGTGGCGGTGGCGGTGGGGGTGGTGGTGGCGGCGGTGGCACCACCACCGGCAGTAGCGGCGGCGGTAGCAGCAGTGGAACCGCTGTCGTGGTCAGTGCGGGCGGATGCCCCACGGGATTCATGGGGCCGTGTGCGGCGGGTACCTCGGATTACAACGTCACATGCTCCGGGCCGGACTGCTCGGCACTGAGCGTCTTCCTGAACTCGTCCGCCTTCAGCTACGGGGTGAATGCACCTGGCCAGCTGACCTCGGTTTACACCACCTATCAGCAGGTGGCGTCCCTCAATGCGCTGAAAAGTCAGTTCTGGACGGACGCCACGAAAAGCCTGACAGCCGGGACCCAGGATGCCCAGGCCAGAGCCCTGGCCAGACTGCAGGCCACGGTGGGCAAGATGGAGGAGATCGTGGACGGGCCCGATCTCGGGGCCTGGGATTGGGGTATGAACGGCCTCTCCGTGGTCGGTGGCGCCGCCAGCGGCTTCAGCGAGTACTTCTCCCCGAGCAACAATGGGATATTGCCCATCGACCGGGATGCGAGGGCAGTGGCGGTGGGGGGAGCCGATACCGCGGTGAACCTGGGGTCCGCAAGCGCCGGTAAGGCAGTCATGACGTGGCTCCAGGAACGGCTGGCCGGATCCATCCCAGGTGCCGAGATCGGAGGCGAGGACGGTTCCGCTATAGGCCCGGAAGGGGCGATCGTCGGAACGGTAGGGGGAGCCGTCGTCGGTTTCGCCATCTCGGCATTCGGTGGAAATGTCGTCAACAACGAGGTTGTCGATCCCCCTGGTTCGAGCCTCATCGACGGCTGGATGCAGCACGTGGCCCACGAATTCGACAGCCTCCCGTAAGCACTGCGGTGGAGCCGGAACCCAGTGCGGACGATGCGTCAGCTCACCGGCCCGGTGAGCGCGGTGAGCGCCGCGGTGGCCGCGGTGGCCTCGACGGCACCCAGCCGCCGATACAGCGCGACGGCCGCCTCAAGCTCGGCGCGAGCGGCCTCGCGATCGCCCACGGCCGACAGGCACCGGCCGGCGCCGTCCCGTGCCCGAGCCTCGTCGAGGGGGCTCTGGATCTCGGAGGCGATGCCCTGCGCCGTCCGGTAGGTGGCGAGGGCCTCCCGGATGTCTCCGGTGTCGGCGGTGAACGCGCCGATACTGTTCAGCACCTCGGCCTCGCCCTGGCGGTCGCCGAGATCCCGGAAGAGCGCGAGCGACTGTGCCAACAGTTCGGCCGCGGCCACGTGATCCCCGGTTGCATGCCGGGTGCGGCCCAGGTCGTGCCGGGCGTTGGCTTCGCCGAGACGGCTGCCGATGTCCTGGAATATCCCCAGCGCCTCTTCGTGGAGTTCGGCCGCCGCCGGATGGTCACCCATCGCGAACCGCACCCGGCCGAGATCCCAGCAGGCGTAGGCCGCGCCCGGGCGGTTGCCCATCCGCCGGTGGGCGGCGCGGGACTGCTGCTGGAACTCGGCGGCAGCGGCGTAGTCACCCGTCACGAGGCGGACCCGGCCCAACTCCCACAGACAGTTCGCCTCGCCCTGCGGATGGCCCAGCTCCCGGTAGATCGCGAGGGCCCGTTCATGGGCTGCTGCGGCGGCCCGGTACTCCCCCTTCACTCCGTGCAGGCGGCCGAGGTCCCACAGGACGTTGGCCACGCCCTGGGGATGGTCGAGCTCCTCGAACACCGACAGCGCCCGCGTCTGGAGTTCAGCCGCAGCCGGGTAGTCGCCGGTCAGGAAGTGTACGCGGGCCAGGACGTGCATGGCGTCGGCTTCGCCCTGGCGGTGGCCGAGCTCCTGGTAGATCGCCATCGACTGCTTCTGGAGCTCGGCGGCGGCCGAGAACTCACCGGTCATCAGGAGCACCCGGCCGAGTTCGCAGCGGGCGACGGCCTCACCCAGCCGCTCGTCCACGCCCTGGAAGACGGCCAGTGCCTGTTCCAGATGTCCGATCGCGGCCGGGTAGTCGCCCCTCATGACCCCGATGCGGCTCAGGTCGCAGCGGGTCGTGGCCTCGCCAAGCAGGTCGCCGCGTTCACGGGCGGCGGTCAGCGCGGCCTGGTGCAGGGCGTCCGCCTGCGGCCAGGGACCTTCCTGGAGGAGGAACGACGCAAGTACCCCGGAGAGCGGCACCAGTCGCCCGGTCCGGGTGCTCAGCGCGGAGTGGCCGATCAGAGCCAGGAGGTTGTCCCGCTCCGCACGCATCCACCTCATGGCTTCCGGACGACCGGACAGTTCGGGGAGGAGGCCGGCGCCGGTGGCGGGCGGCCGACCGGGACGGATGTGGCGGGCGATACGGACGTTGGCCGCTTCGGCGCCCAGGTGGTAGTAGTCCAGGAGCCGGTCGAGCGCAGATCCGCGTTCCGCAGCGGGGTCGCCCTCGTTCAGTACGCCTGCGTACAGGCGCAGCAGATCGTGGAAGCGATAGCGGCCGGGAAGGTGCTGGACCAGCAGGCTGTGGTCCAGCAGGGAGTCCAGCAGGCGTTCGGCGGTGCGGAGGTCGGTCCCGGCGAGGTTCGCGGCGGCGAACGGGTCGAAGTCCAGCCCGGGGACCAGGGCCAGCAGCCGGAACAGGCGCTGCTCGGCCCCGAGGTGCTCCAGCCGCGCAGTGTCATAGCTCAGTTTTCTGACGAGGTCGTCCACGCTCTGGGCGTTGTGCCGACGCAAGCGGGAGCCGACGATCCTGATGGCCAGGGGAAGGTGTCCGCACAGCGCGAGCAGTCCCTCGACCGCCGGATGCCCGTCGGGGACACGACCGGGGCCGGCGACCTTGCGCAGCAGCGCGGCGGCGTCCGCCGCCGGGAGGACGTCCAGCGGAACCGAGTGGATGTCGTCGAGGCCGATGAGACGCTTACGGCTGGTCACGATGACCAGGCAGCCCGGTGCTCCGGGCAGCAGCGGGAGGATCTGCGCGGCGCCCGACGCGTTGTCCAGCACGATCAACGTCCTGGTTCCGGCGAGCAGATCACGGTAGAACGCCGACCGTGCGCCGAGGTCCCGGGGGATCAGCTGCGGGGGAACTCCGAGCGAACGCAGCAGTCGGTCCAACGCGTCCTCGGCGGTGAGCGGTTCGAGACCGGCGGTGTGGCCGCGGAGGTCGAGGAACAGCTGACCGTCGGGAAAGTCCTGGCGCAGATGGTGCGCGGCGTGGATGGCCAGGGACGTCTTGCCGACCCCGGCCATACCGTCGACTGCGGAGATCACCACCATCCCGGCGTCGGTGCCCGACCTGGACTCGTCCGCCAGGCTGAGCAGTTGTTCGAGCTCCCGGGCGCGGCCGGTGAACACCCTGGTGTCGGCGGGTAGTTGGCACGGGCGGGGAACGCCGGCGGGTACAGGGGCCGTGGCCGGCTTCGTCCGAGTGGCGACGGTGGTCGCATCGGACGTCGAGTGGGACCGGGGCGCTGCTGCAACGGGCAAGGGGGCGGACGGCCCTGCGGAGAGCGTGGGGTCCGCCCGCAGGATTCTCTGGTGCAGCAACTGCAACGAAGCGCTGGGCCTGATGCCCAGGTCGTCCCTCAGAGTCTGCTGCAGCCTTCGGAAGACGCCGAGCGCCTCCGCCTGCCGGTCCGAGCGGAACAGGGCGAGCATCAGCAGCCTGTGGGCGGGTTCGCGCAGAGGATGCTCGGCGACGAGCGTGCGCAGCTCGGCAGACATCTCGGAGTTGCGGCCGAGGCACATCTCGGCCTCCGTCCACTCCTCGGCTGTCTGGAGGTGAAGCTCCGCCAGCTTCGCCACATCGCTCCACCGCGAGGCGATCGCGCCGATGTCGCTCAGCGGTTCGCCGCGCCAGAGGTCCAGGGCGGCGCGCAGCGACGCTGCGGCGTCGGTCCAGTCCCCGGCGTCGGCTTGCGTACGTCCCCGCATCCGCAGCAGGTGGAACCGGTCGGTGTCCAGCTCGCCGTCGCCGACATCCAGGACGTAGCCGCCGTCGCTGGTGCGGATTCGTGCGCCGACGGTGGTTCCGAGAGCCTTGCGCAGCCGCATGACGTAGGTGTGCAGCGAGGCGCGGGCGGTGTGCGGCGGCAGATCCGGCCACAGGGCGTCGATCAGTCTGTCGCCGGAGATCGCCTGGTTGGGCTGGAGGAGAAGTTTGGCCAGGATGGTCCGCTGCCTCGCGGCCGGTATGCGGATCGGCTCCTCGTCCAGGGCAACCAGAAGGGGGCCCAGCAGGCCGAACTCCACGGCCACGTGGACACACCTCGACTCTCCGTGCTCTTGGGCTGCGGAGCGGCACTCTAGCGCGGGGGGTAACTGCTGGTCCACAAACCGATGTCAGGGCCGCGATAGGGGCGCGCTACCTGCGTTCGCGAGACTCCGGATGCGGTGGGGGAGAGGGATCCAGGGGCAACGAGGGGGACTGATGAGTGCGGTCGGTGCGACGGAGACGGTGGAGAGCGTGGCGTCCAGGAGCCCGTTGGGACCGGTGTTCGGCGTGCTCGGACCGCTGATGGTCCACGGCCACGGCCACCCGGTCCGGTCCGGATCGGCCAAGCAGTGGCTCGTGCTGGCACTGCTGCTGTGCGAGGCGAACGCCGTGGTCTCCGCCGAGTGGCTCATCGGCGCGGTGTGGCCCGGCAAGGCACCACGAAACGCCCGGAAGAGTCTGCAGGTGTATGTCTCCAACTTGCGCACCGCCCTCGGTGGTGACGAGGACCGCTGCCGGATCAGATTCGGGGCGTCCGGGTACCGCATCGACGTGGCGCCCTACGAGCTGGACGCCACCAGGTTCGAGCATTTGGCACAGGCCGGGGCCGAGGCGATCCGGGACGGCCGGACCAAGGCAGGGGCCGACGCCCTCGGACAGGCCCTGGACCTCTGGCGCGGTCCGGCGCTGCGCGAGTTCCAGCATGTGGGCGCTCTGCATGTGACCCTGCGTCGGCTCACCCAGCGCCGTCTGTCCGTGTTCGAGCAGTGGGCGCAGGCGCAACTCGCCCTCGGCGAGGCACAGGCAGTGCTCGACGGACTGGAGCCGCTGGTGGCCGATCACCCGGCCCGGGAGCTACTGCGGGCTCTTCAGATCACTGCGCTGCACCGCTGTGGCCGGCCGGCCGAAGCCCTGTCGGTGTACGACGAGATCCGGCAGCATCTGGCGAGGGAGTTCGGCATGGATCCGGGAACGGCTGTCCGCGCCGCCCATGGCGAGGTGATCGCCGCAGCCGGGGCGGCGACAGTCGCTGCGCACCCCCGGGGCGTGTTCAGCGGACCGGGGGTGATCCTGCCCAATGACCTCCCCGATTTCACCGGCCGCGCGGAGGAGGCGCGGCGGACCCTGCAAACGATCACCCGGTCCGACGCACCGGGCAGAGTGGTGCTGACCGGACACGTCGGCGTGGGAAAGACAGCGCTCGCGATACACACCGCACATCGGGCACGTGCGGCGTTTCCGGACGGCTGCGTCATGGTCCGGCTCCGCGACGGTCGTGGCAGTCCGCGCACCGCCGCGTCCGTGCTCGGCGAGCTCTGGCGGACTGCTCGGGTACCGGGCGCCCAGCCCGCCGACGTGGAAGCGACGGCCGCCCTGTGGCAGGCACACCTGGCCGGACGACGTCTGCTGCTGGTTCTCGACGACGCCCGGGACGAGGCGGTTGTGCGTCGGCTGGCTCCCGAGGTCGGCTCCAGCGTCGCGCTGATCACTTCGAGATCACGGCTCGCAGCCCTGGAATCCACGGCCCGGCTCACCGTTCCGTTGCCTCCCCGGGAGGAGGCGGCGGAAACCTTCGACCGCATCGTCGACGCCGATCTCAGCGCCGCTGACCGCGCCGCTGACCGCGCCGCCATCCTGCGGATCGTCGAGTCCGTGGGGCGCCTGCCGATGGGCGTTCGCGCGGCGGCCGAGAGGCTCAACACCCTGCACCACCTACCGCCGGCGGTGTTCGCCGACCGTCTCCAGGACTGTTCGAAGTGCCTGGACCAGCTGACCGTGGGGGACACCTCGATCCGCTCCCGGCTCGATGCCGCGATCCGTGACCTGCCCCACCCGGCCCGACGTGCGCTGCTGGATCTGGGCGCCCTGCCGATGGAACCGTTCACCCTCGCGGACGTCGTCGGAACTCTCGGCCGCGGGGCTGACGTCGCCGACGAACATCTGGAGACGCTCATCGAGCACGGCATACTCACTGCTTCGGCAGGGGAGGTCGCACGGCGTCCGGCGCGATTCGACCTGCCGCGACTGATGCACGTCCGTCTGCGCGAGCTGGTGCAGCTCCGCGGACCGGACGTGATCTCGTAGAGCAGGACTCCGTGTCCCGTCCGACTGCCGCCGGAAGGGCCGCGTCCGCACCGGTCCGCCCGGTCCGCCCGGTCCGCCCTAGTCCTGCCAGTAGAACAGCAGGTCTCGGATGTCGAGGGGCTCGCGGCGGCCGAAGTAGTAGACGCAGAGTCCGTCGACCGTGATCGCACCGACCGCCTCGTCGATCCAACGGAATCCCGCCGACTCGAGGGCCTGGCGGACGCCGGCGTCGACGTCGCGCCCGGTGGCGAACCGCCCGAGGGTGCTGACGAGGAGCGCGCCCCCATCGAACTTGATCACATGGTAGGTGCCGCCCCCCTGCCGGTGGTACTCGCCGCAGGAGACCGGAGGCTGCGGGAGCCGGCCGGCCGCGGTCAGCGCACCTGCCGCCCGACGGAGCTGCTCGTCCGGGTCGGGGCGGACGGGCGGTTCGGTGCACAGGGCCTCGATCCGCCACCGAGGGTCGCTCTGCCGCTGACAGCTGCGCCCGTACTCGTGCACGATCGCGCTGCGCAGTTCCTCGTCCAGGCCGGTGACCTCGACCAGGGGACGGCCCAGCGTGTCGTAGAGAGCCCCGGTCTCGGCGGCGTCACCGGTCAGGCGGTGCAGTGCGTAGGCGGCCCACAGCTTCGCCTCGACCGTCGGAGCCTCGTCCAGGTAACCGCGAAGCCGGTCGGCGTCGGTCAGGAGCGACTGCGCGAGGTGGGCGACGGCCCGGTCGGGGTCCGCGAGCATGTCGGTCACCTCCTCGCCGTCGCGGTGCCGCATGCGGATGCGGAAAACGCGGTCCTCGGGCCGCAGGTCGCCGAGGTCGGCCAGGACAGCTGGTCGCCCGTGGCGGGCGACCAGTGCGTCGAGCCCCGCCTCGCCCTCCTTCCGGCGCTGCGGCCACGGATCGGCCGCCAGAGTCGCCAACTCGGCTGCCGCCGTGCGGTCGCCGAGCAGACCGCGCGCCTTGAGAAAGGCCTCGGGCATGCCGAACGAACGCTCCTGTCGCCGTTCCTCCTGCTGAAGCCAGGGCAGGAGTTCGCCACGGTCCGCGAGGAGATCCAGGAGTGCTCTCCGCACCTCGCCCGTGTCGCCCGGATCGCGGACGCACGCGAGCAGTTCGGGCACGCGCTGCGGTGGCACCCGCCCGGCGAGAGCGACCACGCAGGGCCTGCGGCGCCACCACGGATGTGCCGAATCGGCCACGTACCGCGCGAGTTCATCCGCGTCGACCTCGCGAAGACCGTCCATGTCCGGCTGCGAAGCCCTCGGCACCAACGCCTCGATGATTCCTGCCATCCAGGGATGCTACCCGGCCCGGCGCGGCCATCGGCTGCTGCCGTTGGGGCGATGCCGCCCCACGGAGCTGGTCCCGGGACGGACTGCAGCAGGCGCGTCGACGAGCACCGGCCCGAACCGGGTGGTTGCCGCTGTCGCCGAGGTGCAGCAACCCGGCAGGAGGCGCACGCTCAATCCATGAGCAGTGTGATCGTCCTGCTGGAGCTGGAGGCATCGACGGAGGTCATCGACTCGGCAGAGGTGGACATCGGGGCGCGGGCCCGCTGGGTTCACGCCGCCAGGACCGACCCGGACGCGCCCGGGGATGTCGTCGCCGATCGTCGGCCCGTCCCCGAGGCGGTCCGCCGCCATTTCGCGGTCTACGACTACGGCCGGGCGTTCCGCCCTCGGTGCGTACCGTACTTCTCCCACCGCGCTGAGCGACTGGGCCGCCAGGATCTGCGCGCCGCGGCCACCTGCGCCCGCGGCCTCCACCGTGCCGGCCACGACGACGATTTCATCGTCGAACCTGTCCGACACCGCCACGGCGCACTGTGGGACGCCTGGTAGC
>Ga0302311_10007230_pt1 | contig 11347 bp, 10 predicted proteins | sample III_Palsa_N1_3_FD_200449 | JGI IMG/M metagenome (GOLD analysis project Ga0302311, IMG submission 200449) | Peat permafrost microbial communities from Stordalen Mire near Abisko, Sweden - III_Palsa_N1_3 | ecosystem: Environmental > Terrestrial > Soil > Palsa > Peat permafrost | place: Sweden...
CGCTTCTGGCATGAATTCGAATACTACGTTGAGCATGGCCGTTCCATGACCGAAGACCAGATGGCCGAAGCCGCCCGTGGAGTGGCCGCATGAGCGCGCAACCCGCCAACAATACGGCTCCCGACCTGCTCAATATCGAGGTCGATGGCAAGCCTACGCAGATCCGCAAGGGCGCGATGATTATCGAGGCGGCCGATGCCATTGGCGTCGCCATCCCGCGCTTCTGCTATCACCGCAAGTTGCCGATCGCTGCCAACTGCCGCATGTGTCTGGTCGACGTGGAGATGGGCGGCAAGATGATGCCCAAGCCGCAGCCGGCCTGCGCCACGCCGGTGGCCGAGGGCATGAAGGTCACCACGCGTTCGGACAAGGCGCTGAAATTCCAGAAAGATGTGATGGAATTTCTGCTGATCAACCATCCGCTCGACTGCCCGATCTGCGATCAGGGCGGCGAGTGCGAGCTGCAGGACGTGGCACTCGGTTACGGCCGCAGCGTATCGCGCTACACCGAGCGCAAGCGCACCATCACCGACGAGAATCTCGGTCCGTTGGTTGCCACCGAAATGACCCGCTGCATCCAGTGCACGCGCTGCGTCCGCTTCACCAGCGAAATTGCCGGCACCTATGAACTGGGCGGCATGAGCCGCGGTGAGAACCTGCAGATCGGCACGTACATCGGCAAGACGCTGGAGACCGAGCTGTCGGGCAACATCATCGACGTTTGCCCGGTCGGCGCGTTGACCAACAAGCCGTATCAGTTCCAGGCACGCGCCTGGGAACTGATCGCCAAGCCATCCATCGGTTATCACGACGCGCTGGGTTCCAACCTGTGGTTGCATACGCGTCGCGGCGACGTGCTGCGCACCGTGCCGCGCGACAACGAAGCGGTCAACGAATGCTGGCTGTCCGATCGCGATCGCTACAGCTATCAGGGCATGTATGCACCCGATCGCATCAGCGCGCCGGAAGTGAAGCGCAACGGCCAGTGGCAGACGACAACGTGGGAAGACGCGCTGAAGTTTTCCGGCGAAGCCTTGAAGAAAGAGCAGGGCAGTGAGCTGGGCATTCTGGTTCACCCTGCGACGTCGAACGAAGAGGGTGACCTGCTGATGCGTCTGGCCCGCGGTCTGGGCAGCGCGCATGTGGATCACCGCCTGCGTCAGCTCGACTTTGCCGATAACGCGTCGGCACAGACGTTCGGGTTGCCGGTCACCGAGATCGATCAGGTGAAGGCGGCGCTGCTGGTCGGCTCCGACCTGCGCCACGAGATGCCGCTGGTGAATCACCGGCTGCATCAGGCGACCAAGAAGGGCGCCAAGGTTTACCTCGTGAACCCGGCGCTATTCGAATTCAATTATCAGTTGGCCGGTCAGGCTATCGTGGCGCCGCAGGCCATGGTTGATGCATTGCTTGCGGTGGCCAAAGCCGCAGTAGGTGCCGGTGCTTCTGCACCATCGGCATTGGCCGAAGCGATCAACAGTGCGCAGAGCGACGATGGCGACAACGACGTCATCAGCGCACTGAAGTCCGGTAAGGCGGTGGTGATACTCGGCGAAGCGGCGGTGACGCATCCGCAGGCATCCTGGCTGCGCGCGATCGCGCGCTTTATCGCCGAAGCCACCGGCGCGGGTTACAACGAGCTGCCGATCGGCGCCAATGCGGTTGGTTTGGCCAAGGTCGGCGTGTTGCCAGGCAACGGTGGCCTGGATGCGCAGACGATGCTTGCACAGGCTCGCAAGAGCTACGTGCTTTACGGCGTCGAGCCGCCGCATGATTTCGCCGACGGGGGCGCCACGTTGAAGGCGCTGCATGCCGCCGAGCAGGTCGTTGCATTCAGCGCTTATGCCAGCGTCGCTTTGCGCGAAGTTGCCGACGTGATCCTGCCGATCGCACTGCTGCCGGAAATCGATGCCACCTTGGTCAACGTCGATGGTCTGGTGCAGAGCGTCAGCGCCGGTGCCAAGGCATCCGGACAGACGCGCGCCGGCTGGAAGGTGTTGCGCGCCCTTGGCGGTTCGCTGCAGTTGGCCGGTTTCGAATTTGATGATCTTGCCGGTCTGCGCGATGGCATCAGCGAGCGTGCATCGACACCGGGTAACGGTTTGGCCAAGCGTGCCGAGGTCACTGGCCTCACGCGTCTTGCAACCTTGCCGATCTATCGCAGCGATGCGGTACTGCGCCGAGTTACGGCGTTGCAGGCTCACCCACTCAATCGCGCGCCTGCCGTGCGCCTGAATGCGGACGAAGCTCAGCGCCTAGGTCTTACCGAGGGCGCCCAGGTTCGCCTGGCCGAATCAACCCTGCCGCTAGTGATCGATAAAGCCGTACCCGATGGCACGGCATGGATCGAAGCTGGCCAGGACATCACTGCCGCACTGCCGCCTTACGGCGCAGCCATCACCTTGAGCAAGGCATAAGCACAATGGCTGATCTACTTTTTCATCAGCTGCTGATCCCGGTCCTCTACATCGTGGCCATCGTGTTGCCGCTGATCATCGCGGTGGCGATGTTCGTGTATTGGGAGCGCAAGGTCATCGGCTGGATGCACGTGCGCATGGGGCCAAACAAGATCGGTCCTTTCGGTTTGCTGCAGGCGTTTGCCGACGTGGTCAAACTGCTAATCAAGGAAGTGATCCTGCCGACCACGGCGAATCGCTTTCTTTATTATCTCGCGCCGATGCTGACCCTGGTGCCTGCGTTGGCGGCGTGGGCCGTGATTCCTTTCAGCAGCAAGATGGTGCTGTCGAACGCGAATGCTGGCGTGCTGTACCTGCTGGCGATGACGTCGCTGGGCGTGTACGGCATCATTCTCGCCGGCTGGGCGTCCAACTCGCGTTATGCGCTGCTCGGCGCCATGCGCTCGGCGGCACAGGTGATCTCGTATGAGTTGGCGATGGGCCTGTGTCTGGTCTGCGTGCTGGTGCTGGCGGGTAGCCTCAACCTTACCGATATCGTCAATGCCCAGGCTGGCCACAAGGGTTTCCTCGACTGGTTCTGGCTGCCGCTGCTGCCGGTGTTCGTGATCTATTTCATCTCCGGTGTGGCCGAAACCAACCGTGCACCGTTCGATGTCGCCGAAGGCGAGTCGGAAATCGTCGCCGGCTTCCACGTGGAATATTCCGGCTCGGCCTTCGCGATCTTTTTTCTGGCCGAATACGCCAACATGATCCTGGTGAGTTTTCTCTCCGCGGTCCTGTTCATGGGCGGCTGGCTGTCGCCGTTCCCGTCGTCGTGGGGTTTCATCGGGCAGGGCGGTTTTCCCTGGCTGCTGATCAAGGCCTTCCTGTTTTCGTTCTTTTTCCTATGGTTCCGCGCCAGCTTCCCGCGCTACCGCTATGACCAGATCATGCGGCTGGGCTGGAAGGTATTCATTCCCATCGCCATCGTGTGGGTTCTCGTCGCCGGCTGCCTGAAATATTTCGGCTGGGTCACCATCGGCACGGGGGTCTGAAGAAAGCCATGTCCCGCATTACCCACTATTTCAAGAGTCTGCTGCTGATCGAGCTGTTCCGCGGCATGGCGCTGACCATCCGCTACATGTTCAAGCCGAAGTACACCGTGCGCTACCCTATGGAGCACATTCCGAAGTCGAACCGTTTTCGCGGTCTGCACGCGTTGCGCCGCTATGCGAATGGCGAAGAGCGCTGCATCGCCTGCAAATTGTGCGAGGCGGTGTGCCCGGCGTTGGCGATCACGATTGATTCTGCACCGCGCGCCAGCGATGGTCAGCGCCGCACCACGCGCTACGATATCGATTTGTTCAAGTGCATCTTCTGCGGCTTCTGCGAGGAGAGCTGCCCGGTCGATTCGATCGTCGAGACCAGCATCCACGAATATCATTTCGAGCATCGCGGCGAGAACGTGGTGAACAAGCTGCAGCTGCTCGCCATCGGCGATCGCTTCGAAAAGCAGATCGCCGCCGACCGCACGCAAGACGCGGCATATCGCTGAGGCCGTCGAGAATGAATCCCCAATTACTGCAACTCATCTGTTTCTACGTTTTTGGTTTCATCACCGTGGTGGCCGCGTTGTCGGTGATCACGCTGAAAAACACCGTACACGCAGTGCTCTCGCTGGTGTTGACGTTCTTCAGCACGGCCTGCCTGTGGATGCTGGCTGATGCCGAGTTCCTGGCGCTGGCGCTTATCGTGGTCTACGTCGGCGCAGTGATGGTGCTGTTTCTGTTCGTGGTGATGATGCTCGATATCGACCAGGAAAAGATTCGCGAAGGCTTCGTCAAATTCCTGCCGGTCGGCCTGATCGTCGCTGTGGCGATGTTGACCGAGATGCTTGGATTGATTGGCGTCAAGGCGATGCACGCGCAGGTGATGGGCCCCGATCCGGCCGCAGCAGCTGGCGTATCCAACACTGCATGGCTGGGGCAGGCGCTCTACACCCAATACCTGCTGCCGTTTGAAGTAGCGGCCCTGATTCTTACCGTTGGTGTGGTGGCGGCCGTGGCGCTCACCTTGCGCCAGCGTGCCGGTGTACGTCACGAGTCGGCCAACGAACAGGTGCGGGTCAATCCGCGTGACCGTATCCGCATCGTGAAAATGGACGCCGTGCGTCCCGCGCAGCCGACGCCCGTGCCGCCCCAGGAGCCAAGTTCATGATCACGCTATCGCACTACATCGTGCTCGGCGCCATTCTGTTCTGCATTGCCGTCGCCGGCCTTTTCATCAACCGCAAGAACGTCATCGTGCTGCTGATGTCGATCGAGCTCATGTTGCTGGCGGTGAACACCAATTTCGTGGCGTTCTCGCGCTTTCTCGGCGATGTGTCGGGTCAGGTATTCGTGTTTTTCATTCTCACCGTGGCCGCGGCGGAAGCCGCCATCGGTCTGGCGATCTTGGTGTTGCTGTTCCGTAATCGCAGCACGATCAATATCTCCGATATCGATAGTATGAAGGGTTGATCTGATGCAGCTTTCGACATCCATTCTGCTGACGATCGCGCTGGCTCCCCTCGTGGGCTGCCTGCTCGCCGGTTTCTTCGGCAAGTTCATCGGCCGTGCCGGTTCACACACCGTCACCATCCTCGGCGTAGCCATCTCGTGCGCGCTGGCGTTCTACGTGCTTTATCAGCTCACCCTCGGTGGCGCCGAGGTCTACAACCAGAATCTCTATACCTGGTTTCAGATCGGCCACTTCAGTGCCAGCGTCGGCTTCATGGTCGACCGCCTCACCGCGATGATGCTGGTAGTGGTGAGCTTCGTCTCGCTGCTGGTGCACCTGTACACCATCGGCTACATGAGCGACGACCCGGGCTACAAGCGCTTCTTCGCTTATATCTCGCTGTTCACCTTCTCGATGTTCATGCTGGTGATGAGTAACAACTTCATGCAGCTGTTCTTCGGCTGGGAAGCGGTGGGCCTCGTGTCGTACCTGTTGATCGGCTTCTGGTACAAGAAGCCGACCGCGATCTTCGCCAATCTCAAGGCCTTCCTGGTCAACCGCGTGGGCGATTTCGGCTTTCTGCTGGGTATCGCCGGCGTGCTGTATTTCCTCGGCACGATGGACTACAACACCGCGTTTGCGGCTGCGCCCAGCCTGGTCGGCAAGACGCTGCAGATCACGTCGAACACGCACTGGGATGCCGCCACGGTCGTGTGCATCTGCCTGTTTATCGGCGCCATGGGCAAGTCGGCGCAGGTCCCGTTGCACGTGTGGCTGCCTGACTCGATGGAAGGCCCGACGCCGATCTCTGCCTTGATCCATGCGGCGACGATGGTAACCGCAGGCATCTTCATGGTTGCGCGCATGTCGCCGCTGTTTGAGCTGTCGCAGACGGCGCTCAGTTTCATCATGGTGATTGGCGCCACCACCGCGCTGTTCACCGGCATGATCGGCATCGTGCAGAACGACATCAAGCGGGTGATCGCTTATTCGACGCTGTCGCAGCTGGGTTACATGACGGTGGCGCTTGGTGTGTCCGCCTATACCGGTGCGGTCTACCACCTGATGACGCATGCGTTCTTCAAGGCATTGCTATTCCTCGGCGCCGGCTCGGTCATCATCGCGATGCATCACGAGCAGGACATGCGCTACATGGGTGGCCTGCGCAAGTACATGCCGATCACCTGGATCACCATGTGGATCGGTTCGCTGGCGCTTTGTGGCGTGCCGTTCTTCTCGGGTTTCTATTCCAAGGACGCGATCATCGAGGCAGTCGGCGAATCGCATCGCTGGGGTGCGGGCTACGCTTATTTCTGCGTGATGGCAGGCGCAATGGTGACGGGCTTGTACACCTTCCGCCAGATGTATCTGACCTTCCATGGCAAGGAGCGCTTTACCGTGGTCGAGCACCATGGGCATGCGCATCTGGACGATCACCATGACCACCACGAACAGGGTGTGCTGGAACATGCACCGCACGAGTCGCCTTGGGTGGTGACGGTGCCGCTGGTGCTGCTGGCAATTCCCTCATTGTTCGTTGGTTTCTTCACCGTAGGCCCGATGCTCTTCGGCAACTGGTTCGGCAAGGCGATCCATATCGACGAGGCCAACAACGTGTTGGCGGAAGTCGGCAAGGAATTCCACGGCGCGCTGGACATGGCGCTGCACGGGTTCACTCCGTTCGGTCCGTTTGGCCTGGTACTGCTGGCTTTCGCCATCCAGACCTACATCTACCTGTTCAACCCGGCCATGGCCGGCAAGATCAAGAGCGCGCTCAAGCCGCTCTGGACCGTGCTGGACAACAAGTACTGGGTCGACAATGTTTACTTTGCCGTATTCGCTCGTGGCGGCGTGAAGCTGGGGCAGGGTTTCTGGAAGTTCGCCGATGCCGGGCTGATCGATGGCGTGATGGTAAACGGTTCGGTGAGCGTGGTTCACCGCATGGCGGCCACGGTACGCCGTCTACAGTCGGGTTATCTCTATCACTATGCGTTCGCGATGATTCTCGGCCTGATCGTGCTGCTCGGCGGGTATTGGTTGATCGGTTCCGGCGTGGCCGGGCAATAAGGGAAGCAGGCACACATGTTCACTCACTTGCTTAGCCTGCTGATCTGGCTACCCGTCGCCGGTGCGATTCCGGTGCTTCTGGCTGGTTCCAAGCGGCCCAACCTCGCGCGCTGGCTGGCGCTGATCGTCGCGGTGCTGACCTTTGTCGTCAGCCTGTTCCTGCTGGTGCAGTTCCAGCCGGATGCCGGCGGCATGCAGCTGTCCGAGAGCTATCTGTGGATCGCGTCGTGGGGCGTGCATTACAGTCTCGCGGTCGACGGCATTTCCGTCGCGCTGATCCTGATGACGACCTTCGTCAGCATCCTGGTCATCGTCGGCGCTTGGGAAGTCATCCAGGACAAGCCGCACCAGTACATGGCGGCGATGCTGGTGCTCGAAGGCCTGCTGATCGGCGTGTTCTGCGCGACCGACGCACTGCTGTTTTATGCGCTGTTCGAAGCGATCCTGATCCCGATGTTCATCCTGATCGGCATCTGGGGTGGTCCGCGGCGCGTGTATGCGACGCTGAAGTTCTTCATTTACACGTTCTTCGGCTCGGTCTTCATGTTGATCGCGCTGCTGTACCTGTACCAGAAGGCCGGCACGTTCGACATGGCCACGCTAGCGGCACTGCCGCTGACGATGAAAGAGCAGACCTGGATCTTCTTCGCGTTCCTGATCGCGTTCGCGATCAAGGTGCCGATGGTGCCGGTGCATACCTGGCTGCCGGATGCGCACGTCGAGGCGCCGACCGGCGGCTCGGTGGTGCTGGCGGCAGTGATGCTGAAGGTCGGTACTTACGGCTTCCTGCGCTTCATCCTGCCGATCACGCCGGATGCCGGCGCGCATTACGCCTGGCTGGTGATCGTGCTGAGCCTGATCGCGATCGTCTATATCGGCTATGTCGCGCTGGTGCAGGAGGACATGAAGAAGCTGGTGGCGTATTCGTCGATTGCCCACATGGGGTTCGTGACGCTGGGCATCTTTATCGCTTTCCTGCTGGTACGTGATCCGGCCAATGTCGACATGGCGCGGCTGGGCATGCAGGGCGCGATGGTGCAGATGATTTCGCACGGCTTTGTTTCCGGCGCCATGTTCAGCTGCATCGGTGTGATGTACGACCGCATGCATACGCGCCAGATCAAGGACTACGGCGGCGTGATCAACGTGATGCCGTGGTTCGGCTTCTTCTACGTGCTGTTTGCCATGGCCAATTGTGGTCTGCCGGGCACCAGCGGTTTCGTTGGCGAGTTCCTGGTGATCCTGGCCAGCTTCAGCGCCAACCCGTGGATCGCTCTGTTCGCCGCCTTCACCTTGATCATCGGCGCCGCCTACACGCTGTGGATGGTCAAGCGCGTGCTCTGGGGTGATATCACCAATCCGCACGTGGGCGAGATGAAGGAAATCAATGGTCGCGAAACGTTCGTATTGATTGCCTTCGCCGCCGCGGTGCTGGCGCTCGGCATCTGGCCGCAGCCGCTGGTCCACCTGATGGACACCTCGGTGTCGCATCTGGTGCAGCAGCTCGCCATTCACAAGATTTGATCGGGACCGAACATGCCGAATTTGAATGACATCCTGATCATGCTGCCGGAGTTCTATCTGGTGGTGGCTGCGTGTTTGCTGTTGCTGCTGGACGCGTTCATGAAATCCACGGAGCGGCCGATGCTGCACTGGATTTCGATCGCGGTGCTGCTGGTGGGAATCTATCTTTTGATTGCCGGGCAGCCGGCACAGACGGTGACCGCTTTTGGCGGCATGTTTGTGCGCGATCGCGTGGCGGAAATTCTCAAGGTATTCGCCTTGCTCACCACGGCCATCGTGTTCGTCTACGCCCGGCCATACCTGATTGATCGCAAGCTGGTTACCGGCGAGTTCTACACGCTGATGATCTTTGCGGTGATTGGCATCATGTTGCTGGTTTCGGCCGGGAACCTGGTCACGGTTTACCTGGGCCTGGAACTGCTCTCGCTGTCGTCGTATGCGCTGGTGGCATTGAACCGCGATGCGAAGCTGCCATCTGAAGCGGCGATCAAGTATTTCGTGCTGGGTGCGCTGGCCTCGGGCATGTTGCTGTATGGCATGTCCATGGTTTACGGCGCTTCCGGCATGGGCGGTACGCCGACGCTCGATCTGGCACAACTGCATCACGTGTCGTCGTACACCACGTCGCCGAAGCTGCTGCTGTTCGGGCTGATCTTCATGATCATCGGCATCGGCTTCAAGCTTGGCGCCGCGCCATTCCATATGTGGATTCCCGATGTCTATCAGGGTGCGCCAACACCGGTAACCGCGTTTGTTGCCTCAGCGTCCAAGCTGGCTGCGTTCGGCATGGCTTATCGTCTGCTGGATTCCGGCATGGGCGATCTGGCGCATCAGTGGCAGCTGATCTTGGCGGTGCTGGCCGTGTTGTCACTGGCGATCGGCAACCTGGTCGCGATCGTGCAGACCAACCTCAAGCGGTTGCTGGCCTATTCGACCATTTCGCACATGGGTTATCTGTTGCTAGGTCTGTCCGCTGCCAGCCCGGAAGGTTATGCGGCCGCGATGTTCTACGCGATCAGCTATGCGCTGATGAGCGTGGCGGCATTCGGCGTGATCCTCGCCCTGGCGCGATCGGGCTTCGAGTGCGAGGAAATCTCCGATCTGAAGGGGCTGAATCAGAAGTCGCCGTGGATGGCGTTTCTCATGCTTTTGGCTATGTTCTCGCTGGCTGGCGTGCCGCCGCTGTTCGGCTTCTGGGCCAAGGTGCTGGTGCTGGAAGCGGCGATTCACGCCAACATGCTGTGGCTTTCCATTGTCGGCGTGGTCTTTGCCATCATCGGTTTGTACTACTACCTGCATGTGATCAAGGTGGTGTATTTCGACAAGCCGGCGGAAGGCAGCGTGCTGGCAGCAAAGCCGGATATCTCGTTGCGGGTGGTGCTATCGCTCAACGCGTTGACACTGCTTGCTCTGGGTCTTTATTGGGGACCACTGCTGGGCTGGTGCCGCAGCGCTTTCGGGCTCTGATGCGACGATCGCGTCAACCGCGATTTGTTTAATCACATGTTTATGAGTTTTTCGGTGGCCGATCGCTTGCAAGAAACCGGCCATGCGATTAAACTTCTCGGACTCTGATGCGGGGTGGAGCAGTCTGGCAGCTCGTCGGGCTCATAACCCGAAGGTCGCAGGTTCGAATCCTGCCCCCGCTACCAGATCTTTCTTGATGCAAAGAAAGCCTCCTCGTGAGGCTTTTTTGTTGGGCGTAAGGATGCGCCGCGCCAGACTGAGGCTAGTCGTGGTCGCCGGAAAGAGCTGTCGAGCAGGTACATCGGCGAAATAAGGGAATGGGCCGTTGGAGCCCATTTTTTGTTTCTGCGGTTCTGAATTTTAGTCATTTGATTGAAGGTGGTCTGGGAGACGAACCCATGGATACACAGGCACTAGCAACACGATTCAACGAAGTTCTGACCGACCTGCGGCTGGAATGCATCGGTGTGGAGTTCACCCCGTCACACGGGCAGAGTACCCTTCGGGTTTATCTGGATCTTCTTGACAAGGGCGAACTCGGTGAAGCTGGCGCAGACGGTGAACGTCGCGAGGTCGGCATCGAGGATTGCGAGACGGCCAGCCGCGAGTTGTCGGCGCTGCTCGATGTCGAGGACCCGATCCCAGGCAACTATGTGCTGGAAGTTTCCTCGCCGGGTCTGGATCGACCGTTGTTTACCGCGGCTCAGTTTGCGAAAGTCCTTGGTCAGGAAATAAAGCTGCTGCTGAAGGCACCACTGGAAGGTCGTCGTCGGTTGCGCGGCAAGCTGGTATCGGTGGAAGGCGAGCACATCACGCTGGAAGCGGAAGGCAAGACGTTTGCGTTCGAGCATTCGCTGGTAGACACCGCTCGCATCGTGCCGGATTGGGTGGCGTTGGGTTATGCGCCACAGCCCAAGCGCGGCGGCAAGCCTGCGGTTTCAAAAGCGCCGAAAGAATAACCATGAATCACGAATGACGAAGCCCACATTGAAAAAGCAAAAAACAATCAATCAGAACGATGGGAAGCCTGCGGGCGCCTCTGGAGTTGCTGCAATGAGCAAAGAACTTTTGCTGGTCGTTGATGCCGTCGCCAATGAAAAAGGCGTGCCGCGTGAAGTTATTTTCGAAGCCATGGAGGCCGCATTGGCTTCGGCAGCGAAGAAGCGCTATCCGGACGAGGAACCCGACATTCGCGTATCCATCGACAGCGATACCGGCGAATACGAAACCTTCCGTCGCTGGGAAATCATTGCCGACGATGGCGAGATGGAATCGCCGTCCTACCAGCTGCGTTTGATGGATGCGATCGATGAGCGCGAAGGCGCCGAGGTCGGCGAGTTCATCGAGCAGCAGGTCGAAAACGCCGAGTTCGGTCGCATCGCCGCACAGGCTGC
>Ga0302311_10007232_pt1 | contig 11346 bp, 5 predicted proteins | sample III_Palsa_N1_3_FD_200449 | JGI IMG/M metagenome (GOLD analysis project Ga0302311, IMG submission 200449) | Peat permafrost microbial communities from Stordalen Mire near Abisko, Sweden - III_Palsa_N1_3 | ecosystem: Environmental > Terrestrial > Soil > Palsa > Peat permafrost | place: Sweden...
CCATGTTTTGCGCCGAAGCCGAGGCCGCGCCGAAGATCAGCATGGAGGCTGCAATGAGAAAGCGAGTCACGTATTTCCCCCTAAGTGGCCCGCATCCTGCGCCAAACGGAGCATGGAGCGGTGCGGGTTACAGAGCCTCTATCGGCACAGGGCGACGGGACGTGAGTTGGCCGGATGGGGTTTGGCGAGACATTAGCGACGCGATGAAGTATTCGATAGGCAGCAGAGCTGTTGTTTTGTAGACTGTCGGCACGGAAGATTGTTGCCATGATTGCGATCGGCAAGGGCATTTACCAATTCGATGAATTTGAGTTAAACCTCGACCTCGGGATCCTGGCGCGGGGAGGACGGCGCGTGCCGCTGGGGTCCAAGGCCTTCGCAGTGCTTGCGTGCCTGGTGGAGCGGCCGGGGGTTGTGGTCAGCAAGGCAAGCCTACTTAATGAAGTATGGGCCGATTCCTTTGTCGAAGAGGGAACTCTGTCGCAACACATCTTTGTGCTGCGTAAGGCGCTGGGCGACAAGGCGGACTATATTGTCACGGCCCCGGGAGCAGGTTACCGGTTCAGCGGCGTGGTGCGGCACACTTTGCCGAATGCCTATGCCGGCGCAAACGTCCTGCACGAGATACGAGAGAGAACCCACATGGTGATCGAGGAGCCGGTGATGCCTACTGCGGTCGCGTCTCCACGACATGCGTGGCGTTATGCAGTGGCGGCCATTGCTGTGGTCGCCGTAGGAGCTGCGGCTGTGAAATTTTGGCCTCGTGGAGTGCCGCCCGGGGAGTATCTGGGAACGGTGGTGGCAGACTTTACCGACACCACAGGTGATGCCGCCTTTGCCCGGACTGTGAAGCGGGCGGTCGAGATCGAACTGGGTCAGTCGCAGTTTCTGGGCTTGTTGAGCGATCAGGATACGGTGAGCACGCTGGGCTTGATGGGGTTGAAGCCGGACACGCCGTTGACGCCGGCGATTGCGCGCGAGGTATGCGAGCGCACCAATCAGCAGGTCCTGTTGACCGGAAGCATCGCCAATGTGGGACCCGAGTATCTGCTGACCATGGACGCGACCAACTGCGTGACAGGCAAGCGCGTGGCCTCGGTCAAAGCCGATGCGGCCGACAAGACAAAATTGATGGGCGCGGTGGATACGCTGCTTGACAGGATGCGCTCCAAGCTCGGCGAGTCGGCCAAGTCGATCCAGCACAATGACGTGCCGCTCATACAGGCTGCAACCAGTTCGCTGGAGGCATTGCGGGCCTATTCGACGGCGCAATACATGGCCGATACCCAGGGAGCTACCCAGGTGACGCTGTTGCCGCTCTATCAAAAGGCTGTCGAGCTCGATCCTCAGTTTGCCCTGGCGTATGAGGCGATGGCCGGCAACTACTACGAGCTCCAGGAAGGCCGCCTGGCCTCGGCCAATTACAAGAAGGCCTTCGAGCTGCGCGACCGCGTGGGCGAAAGCGACCGGCTGGGTTTCGAAGCGCGGTACTACGCCTATGGGTTGGGAGACGCTGTCGCCGGCTTGAATGCATTCCGGGCGTGGGCGGCGATGTATCCGCATGACTATCGCCCCTGGTTAGGTATAGCGAACTTCGACAACCAGCTCGGCAATGCCCCGGAAGCGATCGCCGCAGGCGAGCGGGCCATTCAAGTGAACCCCAACGTTACCAGAACCTACGCCGTCACGGCTCGCGCCTATAAGAACGCAAGCCGGTTCGCGGAGGCCAAGGCAATCGAAGCTGAATCCCAGCGCCGCTGGCCGGGTGCAAGTAACACCACCTTCGAGATTGCGTTCTACGAACACGACCAGGCGACCTTCGACCGTCACGTGAAGGTCTTCGAAGACCAGCAGTGGCAGCTACGCAACTACTATCTCGGCCAGGCGCGATCCATGGAGGGGAAGTACGCCGAGGCGAAAAGACTGCTGGAACTTGAGATCGACGAGGACCGCAAGCAGGGCAAAAGCGAGATCGTCGACGGCGTGCTCGTGGAGCTGGCTACGCTTGCGCGACTCTATGGCTATCCCGCGGAAGCTCATACGGCCCTGGCGCGCATCTCCAAAGGCTATCTGGACAGCGACGATGTCTGCTTGGAAGCCGCGCTGAACGGTGATGTCACGTTGGCCAAGCGTTATCTGGCCGCGCACGAACACGATCAACATGCGCCGACGGACCAGGCCGCGATCGCTATACCCCAGGTGCGTGCCGCAGTGGTATTGCAGGAAGGCAGACCAGCCGAGGCCCTGGCGGCGCTAGAACCTTCGCGACCGTATATGATGGCGGGCTTTGTGACGCGGACGATCCGTGCAGCGACTTATATGAAGATGGGTGAGCCTGCGAAGGCGGCTGAAGATTACAAAAATATCGTCGATAACCCCGGAAGCGGCTTCGGTGCGCTGTATCCCATGGCGCGGCTGGGACTGGCGCGGGCCGAGGCCGCAGCCGGCGACGTGGCCGCCAGTCGTGCGGCCTACCAGGGCTTCCTCAGCGAGTGGAAGGACGCCGACCCCGACCTGCCTGTAGTCAAGGCGGCCAAGGCTGAGTTGGCCAAACTGCGCTAGCCGGGGACGAGGCCGGGACGAAGTCCGTCTCGTGTCGGCTTCTCTGCTGCAAGCACCCCCTGCATGAACCGAAAAGCGTCACCTAAGCGACTCTTGGGGCGACCTGACGTGCTCTCCTTAAGTCCGGCAGGCATTTCAAATGTCAGTGCGCTTTCTCAAGTCACTAGGCTAACTCGTTGTTTTTGAAGAGCTAATCATCTCAAGATTTTTTTGAAAACTCTTGAAATTGGATTTCGCCCCCGCTGTGGTGTAGTGCGTGTGTATCGAGCGAGGCAAAGACGATCCATGTGGCTACTGCGACGCAAAGCACGCACTCCGGAGAGAGAACCAGGAGTTCTCCCGCCAGCAATCGTGCCCATGCGCCGCATCGAGATCACTGTCGAGCGGCACTCGATCTCCAGAATCTTACGCAGCACGGACGGCGCAGGTTTCCCCACAGCCGCCCCAGTAGAACAGATGCCGGACACGCCGGTCCCAGAGCTGGCGCGTCCGGCGCAAACACCCGTCGTCGACCCAGACACGGTTCCTTCGATTCCCAGGAGGCTTCGGTGAAAAAACCTTCCCGTCATTCTTTAATATCTCTCCCGATCACCCAGATTCTCGCCGCTCTGACCATCTGCCTCGGCACGGCATGGCATGGCGCCGTTGCGCAAGTGACGACCACTCCGTCTAGCCCCATCAGCATCGGCACCATCGCCGACGGCAGCGCGCTCTTGCAGAACATCTATGTGAACAACCTGTACCCGAGCGGGGAAAGCATCACCCTCAATGGCCTGGGTTACACGCTCACAGGCGACACTACAGACTTCAACGTAAGCAACCTTCAATTCTGCCAGGGCAGTTTTGGTCATGGCAACGGCGTCTGCACCATCGACGTGGCCTTTGCTCCGGTTGCTGTCGGTAACTTCTCCGCCACGCTGACCGTCCCATACACCGACCCTTCCGGAAATTCGCAGGCACTGTCCATCGTCATGAGCGGCACAGGGACGGCACAACAGACTACGCTGGTGCCCCTTACCCCGACGCCCGTACAGGGCTATACCACCTCCAGCGTCACCGACGACAACGTCTTCGTCTTCACCAACAATTACGCCGGTAACGCGATCAGCTTCCCCACCAACGTCTCGCAGATCTCCATCACCGGTCCCAACGCCTCGATGTTTGTCATCGATGCGACCGATGGGGGGACGTGGAGTACCTGCACGACCGTTCTCGCCGGCGACATGCTGCCCGGCGAAAGCTGCGTCGAATCCGTTTACTTCGTCCCACCTTCCACCCCTGGCACCTACACAGCAACCCTCAACATTACCTATGCCGTGGTTGCGGCTGAAGGCAACCCCGTGACCCAGACGGCCACGATCACCGGCACCTCACTCCCCCTCCCAACCCAGGCCGGAAACCCCGACCTCGCCTTCGTTCCAACCGTGACCAAGTTTGCCGGCACAGGCGCGGCCGGATCAGGCGGCAACGGGGGCCTCGCCACCGCCGCCCAACTCAACCAGCCCACCGACATCGCCTTCGACTCCGTAGGCAACGCCTACATCACCGAAACCGGCAACTACGACGTCCGCAAGATCGATGCCGTCACAGGAGACATCTCCCTCTTCGCCGGCACTCCCGGCACCCTTGGCCTCTCTGGCGATGGCGGCCCAGCAACCTCTGCCCAACTCGGGAGCCCCATCGGTGTCGCCGTCGACGCCAACGACAACGTCTACATCGCCGACTACGGTAACAATGAAGTACGCGTCGTCTACAAAGCGGGCACCATCCCCGGCCTCTCCGCCCTCACCCCCGGATACATCTATGCCTTCGCAGGAAGCTGGAGAGCCGGATGCGGCGATACAGGCAATGGCGGCCAGGCCGCCAGCGCCACCCTCTGCCATCCTCACGGCGTCATGTTCGATACCGCCGGCAACCTCTATATCTCCGAGAGCTTCATCGGCCACAACGTCCGCCGGGTCGACACCACCGGCATCATCACCACCTATGCCGGTTCGGACCTCAGTTCTGGCGACTTCGACAACTCTGACCCCGACATCGGCTTCTCCGGTGACGGCGGCCCCGCCAGCAGCGCGCACCTCTTCTCCCCCGCATACATCGCGGTCAGCACTGCCTTCCATAGCCCGCTCAGCGGCCCCACCAACAACCTCTACATCGCCGACGTCAACAACATGCGCGTTCGCGAGGTCAATAACTCCACAGGAACCATCTCCACCGTCGTTGGCCTCGGGACTGCCGGTAACAACATCGCTCTCAACGCCGAACGAGGCTACCCCGCACTCGACGCCGCGATCTCTCCCACTGGCATCACCGTCGACTCCCTGGGTCAGCTCTATATGAGCGACGAGATATTGGGCGGCATCTTCAAGGTCGATACCACCGGGACCATGACACAGTATCCAAGCCCTTCCACCTTCCTCTCGCCCGCCGGAAACCTCCGCTTCGATAAATCCGGAAACTTCTACATCCCCAGCTCCGCCGACTACATCTACGAGATCGCCGCCGGCGCCGTCTCCAACTCCCTCATCTTCCCCAACCAGATCGTTGGCACCACCAGCTCCGCCATGTCCCTCACGCTCCAGAACGACGGCACCGGCCCGCTCCTCTTCAACGCAACGCCCTACACCGTCACCGGCAACTTCGCCGTCACCGGCGCCGGCACCTGCAACTTCTCTACAGGCCTCGCCTCCGGTTCCACCTGCACCGTAACCGTCACCTTCACCCCGCAGAGCGTGGGCACGCTGGCAGGCTCCATCAGCTTCGCCAGCAACGCGGCCTCCTCACCGCTAGTCGCAACGTTGAGCGGCACTGGCTATAACCTCATCACGGCCACCCTGAGTCCCAGCACAGTGTCCTTCGGCAACCAGGCGCAGGGCACCACCAGCAGCGCCCACATGGTGACGCTCACCAACACCAGCGCCAGCTCGCCGCTAACCATCACCAGCATCGGCCTCAGCGGAGGCACACCCGCGGACTTCGCCTACACCAGCGGCTGCGGCACCCTCCCGGCCACGCTGCCCGCCATAACCAACAACAGCTGCAACATCAACCTCAACTTCTCGCCACAATCGAACGGCGCCTACTCCGCGGTCCTCACCGTCGTGGACAACGTGACATCCGGTACAGCGCAGACTGTGACCTTGACCGGCCAGGGAACCCCACCCGCGCCCATCGCCACGCTCACCCCGTCAACCTACACCTACCCCAACACCGAGGTCGGAGCCACCACCACCCCCGTTGCCTTCACTCTCACCAACTCCGGCAGCGCCACCCTCAACATCGCCAGCATCGCGATCACCAGCTACAGCTACATCTACACCATCACCAGCAGTAGCACCTGTGGAACAACACTCTCCTACACGCCGGGCAACAACACCTGCACCATTTATGTCACCTCCACGCCCTACTTCCTGGGCTACAACGGCATGGGGCAACTCACCGTCACCGACAACTCCGGCAACACCGCCAACTCGCAGCAGACCTCCTCGCTGTACACCACGGGGCTGCAAGGTCCCACACTCACCGGAACAAGTTATCCCAGCTACAGTGTCTATGCAGAGAATCTATCCGCCATAGGCCAGCCGTTCACGGTCAGGGCCAGCGGCGGGACACCTCCTTATACCTTTGCCTACAGCTACAACTACGTCCCGGGCGGCAGCGGCTGGACCCTCACCCAGAACGGCATCAATGCCAGCCTCGACGGCGCGCCCTTGCTGGGCGGCAACTACATCTCCCTCAGTATCACCGTCACGGACTCCGTCGGCGGAACATCGACCGTTGGGACAGGGTTGATCTATGTCAACCAACTCACGCCCGCGACCGGAAACACGATCAACACCACGCCCATCCCAACCGGCACCAGCGTCTCCTTCACGGTACTGGAGAGTCCGCCGCCGACCAGCGTCACCCCGGCCTTTCCCACCGGCACCGTCACCTACGCTGTCGACGGCGGTTCCCCCACCGGCAGCTACCCGCTGACCAGCGGCATCACCTCTTCCATCACCACCACCACCGACATCCTTTATCACACCATCACCACCTCCTACTCCGGCGATAGCAACTACACCGCCTCGAGCGGCAGCTTCGCGGTCAACGGCAACTATCCCCAGGCCATCACCTTCACCGGCTTCCCGTGCCCCAATGGTTCAACCCTCGCGCTGACCGGCTCCGCCTCTTCCGGCCTGCCTGTCACCTACGCGGTCACCTCGGGCAACGCCTACATCGACCCCAGCGGCACCAACCTGGTCGTCCAGGCCTCCGGCCCCATCGTGGTCACCGCGACCCAGGCCGGCAACCAGAGCTTCGCCGCCGCCAACCCTGTATCCGCCACATTCGCGGCATACTAACCAGCCCCGCCGAAAGGAAAGAGACGATGCAAAGCACATCATCATGCCGCAAGACGTTATCGCTGATTGGAGCACTCGGAGTCACGGCTGCCGCCCTGCTCTCTACCACCGGTTGCGCTGGCCGCAGTGGCGTCTTCGCTCTACCCACACCGGCGTCCGCCGGCTCGAAGACCGTATTTCACGGCAACATTCACGGCGGCCAGCAACCCGTCTCCGGTTCCACCATCCAGCTCTATGAGACCGGCACCAACGGCACAGGATCGGCGTCGCTGCCACTTCTCAGCCCGCCGGCCATGACAGACGGTAACGGCAACTTCAACATCGCCACCTACTCCTGCGACTACGGCTCGCTGGTCTATCTCACTGCAACCGGTGGCAACCCCGGGCTATCTGCTCCCGCCAACAACCCTGCCCTCGTCCTGATGGCAGTCCTCGGCACCTGCAATTACCCAAATGCCGGCGGCAGTGGGACCTACTACACGATGAACCCCAATCTCTTTGTCTTCGTTGATGAGGTAACTACAGTAGCAGCCATCTATGCGCTCTCTCCCTTCATGGTCGATTACACCCACATAGGCTCGTCGGGAGCTGGGTACGGCATCACCAACGCATTTCAGACAGCCGCCATGCTCGCCGACATCGGCGCAGGCGTATCACCGGGCCCGTCCCTGCCCTCCGCCGTTACCTACGACCCCAACACCGGCTTTCCCAGGCTCATCAACACCCTCGCCAATCTCCTTGCCGGCTGCGTCAATACCAATGGCGCTGGCAACGCATGTACCGGGCTATTCAGCTCCACTACAGCCAACGGCCATATCCCCGCCGATACCAGTGCAGCCATGCTGTCCATCGCGCGCAATCCTGGCCTGAACGTAACCGCCTTGTTCAACCAGACCGCTGCCTTTGCGCCGTTTGCTCCCGCGCTCACCATAGCGCCGAAGGACTGGACGCTCGCCCTCAACTACAAGGGCCTGGGCCTCAATATTCCCAAATCGATCGCCTTCGACGGTACCGGCAATCTATGGATCGTCAGCCAGGGCACCACCTTCGTCACCGAGCTATATGCCGCGATCAATCCTGGGGGCTACCCCGCAGGTTATTCGTCGCAGTTTCCCGCCGGCCTGCTTGGCCCCCAGTCCATTGCCGTCGACAACTCCGGCCAGATATGGATCGCCAACACCGCCGGCAACTCCGTCGTGCAGCTCGACAACTACGGCAACATTCTCTCCGGCAACGGCTTGACCGGTGGCGGCCTGAACGCTCCAATCTCCATCGCCATCGACCCCAACGGCAACGCCTGGGTCGCCAACTTCAACGGCAACTCGCTCACCCAGTTTCTGGCCAACGGATCGCCCTCCAGCTTCAGCCCCGTCACCCAGGGATTTACCTCCTATCTCCCCGTCTCGCTCCCCGTCGCCGTCGCCGTAGACGGCAACAGCAATGTCTACGTCAGCAACAGCGGCCTCAGCACCTACGGCCTCCAGGGCATGACACTCGAATACAGCCAGAACGGGATCCCCGAAGGCTGCGTCCCCTCCAGCAGCCTCCTCGCTGGCCCGGCGGGCCTCGCGATAGACGCCTACAACAACATCTGGATTGCGGGCAGCGAGATCGCCGGCATCCAGGCATATGCTTCAAACGGCTGCGGTAACTCCGGCTTCGGCACGGCGCCCGTTACCGGTGGCGGCCTCAACACGCCAACCTCCGTCGCCATCGATGGCAGCAACAACATCTGGGCGGCGAACACCGTCTCAGCCGGAAGCATCTCCGAGGTAGCCGCCGGCACTGTGCAGCTCAACGCAGGCAGTGCGGCAGTCCTGTCTCCCACGGCAGGCTTCGGCTCGCTCAACACACCCAATGCGATTGCGGTCGATCCCTCCGGCAACGTCTGGACAGCCAACGCCGGCGACAACACAGTCACCGAGTTCGTCGGCATCGCAACGCCTACTGTTACTCCTATAGTGGCTGCCCTGCCTTAGGCAATATCTACCTAAGCTTAGGCAATATCTACCTATAGATTGTGTGTAATTTTTATAAAGAAATGGTGGAGGCGGCGGGAGTCGAACCCGCGTCCGAAAAAACTGTCAACAGAGAGCGTTCATGCTTTTCCCAGGTTCATCTTTGTCTCGTCAGTGGCGCTTAGAACGGGCGAAGACGCGACACCGACCAGCCTGATCGATCTCGTCATTGCCGTACAGACGGAACAGCTTTGACCAGCCTACTGTGCGACGATCGGTACCCGCCCGTAGGCGAAGCAGGAGCGATCGGCTACTTAATTAATTAAGCAGCAAGCGCGAATTGAGGTTCGGCACTTATGATTTTGGGCGCGATTACGGGTGTACCCACCCCGGCATGCCTCTCTGCCGCAAGCAATCCCGTCGAAGCCGTGACGCCCCCATTTGGAGCTAGCTGAAACATTGCATTGGGCGGTGCAAAGAACTGTATCCAGTATACGCCGCACGATTCGCTATCGTACGAAGGCCAGTATCAGCGCGCCTGCCGTAATGAGAGAGCCGCCAATGAGCTTTGCCGGGGTGAGGCTTTCGCCCAGGAATATCCACGCGAAGACGATGACGAGAGCTACGCTGAGCTTGTCGATAGGCGCAACGCCGCTGACGGGACCTAGCTGCAGGGCGCGGAAGTAGCAGAGCCACGATAAGCCGGTGCAGAGGCCGGAGAGGATAAGGAATATCCAACTGCGGCGGTTGATGGCGGCGAGGCCATGATGCGCGTTGAGACTGAGTGCAATGGCCCAGGTAAAGACCAGCACGACGGTGGTGCGGATGGCAGTGGCGAGGTTGCTGTCGATGTGCTCGACGCCGACCTTGGCGAGCAACGCGGTGGCGGCGGCGAAGACGGCGGAGAGGAGTGCCCAGACGATCCAGCTCATAGTGATTGGATGGTATCGCGGCAGAGCGGAGCAGGGAAGAAGCTCCGCGGGGCTACATGGTTACAGCTTCGAGGTCGATGTTCTGCCACTCGCCGCGTTCGATGCCGGCGCGGATCTGGGCGGGGGTGCGGCCCTTCAACGTCTCGCGGTAGGCGTAGACGCCCTCCTTCATGCAAGTGGAGCACTCTGCGCCGTGCGTGCCTTCGAAGCAGCTGTGCAGGCTGTTGTGGCCCATGGCGCGGTCACAGTGGCAGTAGCAGGGCTCCTGATGCAGAACGGCGGGGATCTTTGCGGCCATTTTGTAGGCGGCGACCTGGTAGGGGTGCGAGAAGTAAGGGCCGGTCAGCTGGGCGCCGCTCATGATAGGCGGAAGCGCGTGCGTAGGCGGCGCGGCGTTGTAAGCGGGGACGTCGTTGGCCGGGTTGGTGAACTGAGCTGAGGCCGCGAGCGTGAGGACGGCTAGACCGATGCAACCAAGAAGACGCTTCATGGATTTGATGATACTGCGGGCGGGGCGTCGGCGGTAGAGTTAGCGGCGATAGTGGGTGGAGTCGCTGGCGTCACGAAGTAGATGCGGGTTGCGGGGTGGGCAAGCGGAGTGAAGACGCCGCCGAGGTCGCCCCAGGGGTTGGTGTCGTCGGCGTGGAGGGTGAAGCCGTTGGTGGTGAGGGTCTGCGCCAGCCAGCCGGTGGGGGAGGCGACGAGAAGGGTTTCGGCGTCATGAGGGATGAGCGCGGCTGGCGATGCGATGGGGACGGGGAAGACACCGTTGCGGCCGCCCCAGAGGTTCTGCTCGCCGGAGTCGTCGGGCTCGAAGCGGTGGATGGCGGCGAAGTCGATAGGGAAGACGATCTGCTGGCGGAGCGCGGGCGACGCATACCAGTAGAGCGGCATGACGACGAGGGAGTCGCCGATGAGGACGCGTTCGCCGGGCGCTGCGGCACGCTCTACGTCGTTGCGGAAATGCAGGAAGGCGTGGCGCTGCTGGCGGAGGATGAGGGCGCAGGCGAGCTCGCGGGAGGAGACCCAGACGAAGAGGAAGAGGACGATGCCGGTTGCGATACGGCGGCTGGTTAGACGGGCGAGGAGATCGACGCCTACGATAGCGACTCCGGCACAGACCGGGATGACGCAGCGGGGGCTGATCATGGCGGAACCGGGATAGGCTAGCGCGAAGCCGATGATGGGGTAAGCGAGCAGGGTCGCGGCGGCAATGCGGAGTTCAGTGGGTAGTGAAGTTGGGTTGCTGCTGCGACGTTTCCAGAGCCAGATGGCGAAGAGGATGAGGACAGGCCAGATGATGCCTTCGACGATGACGAGGTAGCTGTCGGAGATCATGGAGAGCTGGGGCTTATTCCAGGCGTGCGGGCCGAACTCGGTGAGATTGGCGTGAATGAGCGGGCGAAAGGCCAGCAGTGGGAGCGCTGCAAGGAACATGGCCAGCCAGACGCCGGGGTGGAGCTTGCGAGTGGTGATGAGGCGATAGAGTTCGCCTGCGGCGATGGGGAAGAAGGCTAGCACACCGTAGTAGTTGCTGGAGAGGCCGCA
>Ga0302311_10007238_pt1 | contig 11339 bp, 9 predicted proteins | sample III_Palsa_N1_3_FD_200449 | JGI IMG/M metagenome (GOLD analysis project Ga0302311, IMG submission 200449) | Peat permafrost microbial communities from Stordalen Mire near Abisko, Sweden - III_Palsa_N1_3 | ecosystem: Environmental > Terrestrial > Soil > Palsa > Peat permafrost | place: Sweden...
TCGTGCGTAAAGACCGAACCTTTACCTGCGTTGAAGTTCGGGTCATCTTCCATCACGGTAATTGCTGCAGTCACCGCATCCAGCGAACTCTTGCCCGACTTGAGCTGCGCATAGCCGCTTTGCAGCGCCAGTATCAGTGCGGAGCGAACTGCCTTTTCCTTCGCAGGCGTCATATCGCGCCTGATGACCCCGGCACCGCCGTGAATAACCAATACAGGCGAGACGGCGGCGTGACTCACGCCAGTCATTCCGAAGACGGCGAGCGCTACCCATAAACGGTGTTTCATACCGTCACTTTCCCTCTCGTGATGCGACGAGTATAGCCAGCCATCCCCGATGGCTTTGTTTCGAAGTTCACCTTTCGGAACTCAACACGAGGAGATAGTTATCCCGTGATTCTGGATTGATCGGCACAAACCCGGCGTTGGATGCCAGCGATCCAGCCGCAGCATGCGCAGAGCGGCTACTGATCTGTTCGATAATTTTCTCTCGACATGGTGATCTCCGATTTTTCAGCATCTCGGATCGAATAACCAACGGCGGCAGCATCACCGGGATGTTTGATGAAGGCTCATGGATCAACGTCTTTCAGAGACCCGATGCGCGCTCGGGTTTGGCGCGAGATGACCATCAGATTCATCGTATCCTAGGCAGCTGATTCTTTACTGCAGGAACCCGGCAATGGACAAGGTGTTTGCAAGCGCGGCAACCGCTCTCGATGGACTGCTGGTCGATGGCATGACTATCGCGGCCGGCGGCTTTGGTCTGTGCGGGATTCCCGAAAACCTCATCGGCGCCCTGCTGGCAGCCGACACGAGGGAGTTGACCATCGTCGGCAACAACGCCGGCGTGGACGACTTTGGTATGGGTCCGCTGCTGAAGACGCACCAGGTCAAGCGCGTGTACGCCTCGTACGTCGGCGAGAACAAGGAATTCGAACGGCAGGTACTGGCCGGCGAACTGGAGCTGCATCTCACACCACAGGGCACGCTGGCGGAAAAGCTGCGCGCCGGCGGCGCCGGTATTCCCGGCTTTTATACACGCACCGCGTTTGGCACCAAACTGGCCGAGGGCAAGGAGACCAAGGTCTTCGGCGGCAAGGAATATGTGCTGGAAGAGGCCATCCACGCTGATCTGTCGATCGTCAAGGCATGGAAAGGCGATGCACACGGCAATCTGGTGTTCCGCGAAACCGCGCGCAACTTCAATCCGATGATCGCCACCTGCGGCAAGATCTGCGTGGCCGAGGTCGAACATCTGGTCGCCGTGGGCGGGCTGGAACCGGACAACATCCACGTGCCGGGCATCTATGTCGACCGCATCATCCAGGGCGAGAAATACGAGAAGCGTATCGAGTTCCGCACGATTGCTGGCGCCAATACCGGCAAGGAAAGCCCGGTGCGAACCGCCATGGCGCAGCGCGCCGCGAAGGAACTACGGGACGGGTTCTACGTCAACCTCGGCATTGGCATCCCGACCCTGGTGGCCAATTTCATTCCCGATGGCATCGACGTGACGCTGCAGTCCGAGAATGGCCTGCTGGGCATCGGTCCTTTTCCAGATGAGGCCAACGTCGACCCGGATCTGATCAATGCCGGCAAGCAGACCATCACCACGCTGCCTGGATCGAGCTTTTTCTCCAGCGCCGATTCGTTCGCAATGATCCGCGGTGGTCATATCGACCTGTCGATTCTCGGCGGCCTTGAAGTTTCAGCTACCGGTGATCTGGCCAACTGGATGGTGCCCGGAAAGATGGTGAAAGGACCCGGTGGCGCAATGGATCTGGTCAGTGGAGTGAAGCGCGTGGTGGTGCTGATGGAGCACAACGCCAAAGACGGCACGCCAAAGATCCGTGAGGAGTGCGAGTTGCCGTTGACCGGCAAACAGGTGGTCGACCTGATCATCACCGACCTGTGCGTGTTCAAGGTCGAGAAAGGTCAGGGGCTGACGCTGATCGAGCTCAATGAGGGCGTGACTGTCGATGAGGTCAAAGCAAAGACTGGCTGCGGCTTTACTGTTGATGCGACCTTGCAGCACTGACTATTGATAGTCTCGCGCCGGCCACGCCGACGCTAGCGAAGAACAGGTTGAATTCCTGGATTGCTACCGCTTCGAAGCGTTGAATCAGACTACGTCAAGCTTCGACCGGCTGGGCTGGCAACGGCTTGGGAAAGCGGATACGGGCGACGTTCTCGTGCCCGGGGCGCGTCTGCAGTTCCAGCGGCCAGGCAAAGCGCTCACTAATGCGCTGAGCGATGGCCAGTTCAAACCCATGGCGATCGGCGCCGAACACTCGCGCCGATTGTGCTGCAGCGTCCACAGGATGGGGGCCAGCGTGATTGCTCACCGTGACCGCGCCAGGCAACACGGTGATCACCACGCGGCCTTGTTCGGTCTGCTGGCAGGCGTTGCGGATCAGCTGCCAGCACAACACCGAAAACACCCGGCGCGATCCCTGCAACGCGAAGCGTGCGGGCTCTTCCAGCTCAAGTACGATGGGCCGACCGGCGAGCAGGATACGGGCGGCGTCCAGCTCGTGGACCAATACGTCATTCACCACGAAGCGTTCGGAGTCCATGCCCGTATCGGATTCGCGCGCCAGAATCAACAGCGCGTCGACCACCGTCTCCATCTCACGGGTAGCACGCTGGATGCGGCGTACCGAACGCTCGCCGAAATCGCTGAGATTTTCCTCATCGGCCAGCATGTCAACCGACATCTTGATGACAGTGAGCGGACTGCGCAATTCGTGGCTGGCGTCGCGGGTGAAGTTGCGTTCGCGCTGGTTGTAATCGGCAATACGCGTGACGAAACCGTGCAATCCCTTCGACAGCGAAGCAATATCCGCATCCGTGCCGCGCGCAAGAAGCTCGGGGCGCAGTGCATCCGGATTTCCCTGCGACTCGTCCCAGCTGCTGATCATCACGGCGAGCGCGCTCACTGGGCGCCATTCGCGCTTCGTGGCCATCCAGCCGAGAACGATCACGATCACGATCACGGCCATCACCGCCGCCAACGGCGCGACGTTGTAAGCCCCCATCACGCATGTAATCAGTATCGCCGCCAGCTGCAGCGCGAACACCCACGCAATGCGGCGCTTGAAGGCGCCGGTGCGAAATGCTGTCACTGGGTCGCCCTTGCTCGTCATCAACTCAACCATGGTGGCATGCCAACATAGGCATCAAGCCGATTGCGTGGACGATGCCACCTCCGACTCGAGTTCGGCGAGGCGATAACCTGCCGAATGAATCGTGTGTAACAGAGGTTGTGCGAAGGGTTTGTCGATAACGCGACGCAGGTTGTACAGATGCGAGCGCAGCGTATCCGAATCAGGCAACGTGTCGCCCCAGATTTCGCGCTCGATATCCCGACGACTGACCACTCGCGGTGACTCGCGCATCAGGATGGCCAGCAGCTTCAGGCCGATCGGCGATACGGTCAGTTCCTGGCCTTCACGGGTCAGACGCAGCGTGGCGGTATCGAGCGTCATGTCGCCCACGGTCAGCACTTCGGTTGATACCTGACGACGATCCCGGCGAATCAACGCACGCAGGCGCGCCTCCAGTTCGCGGACTTCGAACGGCTTGACCAGATAGTCATCGGCGCCTGCTTCGAGACCGACCAGCTTGTCATCCAGCGTATCGCGCGCGGTTAGCATCAACACCGGCGTGGACTTCTTCGCCTCCTTGCGCAGCTTGCGGCAGACTTCGAGACCATCGAGGCCGGGCAGCATGAGGTCAAGCACGATCACGTCATAGCTGTTCGACACCGCCAGATGCAGGCCACTGACGCCGTCAGCCGCGTAATCCACCGAATAACCCCGGCGCTCAAGGAATTCACCCACCATTTCGGCGATCTGGCGGTTGTCTTCAACCAGCAGAATCAGGCCGGCTTGATCTTCATGTACGGTCATATCTCGTCCTCGTCGCTCTGGCTTCAACTATGTGGATTTTCACAAATGTGAAGAACGAAGACTAAACGCCCGCACGGTGATCGAAATGTGAAGTACGGCCGGGCGACTCGTCACATCAGTGCTTGAGCGCAAACCTGGTTTACGCGGTCATTTCAGCAGCGGTTGCAGCTGCGGCCACACCGTATCGAGTACTTTCGGCTCGGCGCTGGCGACGGGATGCAGCCCGTCGTCCTGCATCATGGCGGGATCAAGTGCCACGCTTTCGAGCAGGAACGGCACCAGTCCGGTGCGCTTGGTCTTTGCCAGATCGGCATAGATGGCCCGCAGGCCGTCACGGTACTGCGGACCGTAGTTTACCGGCAGCTCGATACCCAGCAACAGCACGCGGATTTTCTGCTTCTGCGCCACGTCGATCATCGCGGCGAGATTGTCGCGCAGCGCCGGCAGCGGCAGTCCCTGCAGGCCGTCGTTTGCACCCAGTTCGATCACGAGTACCGACGGATGATATTTCTGCAGCAGTGCCGGCAAACGATTGCGTCCGCTCAACGACGTTTCACCACTGATGCTGGCATTGATCGCGAGAGCCTTCGGCACCATGTCGGACAGGCGCGCGTTCAGCAGGAACACCCAGCCGGATTCGATCGGTATGTTGTGTGCGGCGGATAGCGAGTCACCCAGCACCAGTACCGTCTTCACTGCAGTTTTCTGCGCCGCCGCACCGGCACTGCCGATACCACCCAGCAACAGCCCGCAACACATCATCAAACCAAGGCATCGACGCATGACTGATTCTTCCCGCGCGCTTCTAGAGACCCGCGATGTTAGCAAGTCGGTCAGCGGTCCCGAGGGAAAGCTCGACATTCTGCACAACGTCAGCCTGCAGATCATGTCCGGCGAAAGTTTCGCCATCGTCGGCGCCTCCGGCTCCGGCAAGACCACCTTGCTCGGCCTGCTGGCCGGGCTGGATACGCCCAACAGCGGCAGCATCCTTCTCGACGGCAATGCGCTTGAACAGATGGACGAGGAAGCGCGCGCGGATCTGCGCCGTCGCCTGGTCGGCTTCGTGTTCCAGTCGTTCCATCTGCTGCCCGCCCTCACCGCCGAGGAAAACGTGATGCTGCCGCTGGAGCTGGAAGGCAGCAGCGATGCCCGCGCTCGTGCTCGTGCCGCGCTCGAAGCGGTGGGGCTCAGTGCACGGCGGAAGCATTATCCCGCCCAGCTTTCCGGCGGCGAGCAGCAGCGCGTGGCGATTGCCCGCGCCTTTGTGCATAGCCCGCGCGTGCTGTTTGCCGATGAACCCACCGGCAACCTCGACCAACGCACCGGCCACCACATCTGCGACATGCTGTTCGCACTCAATCGCGATCATCACACCACCCTGGTACTGGTCACCCACGACGCCACGCTGGCCGCGCGCTGCGATCGACGAATCGAACTGGAAGAGGGCCGCGTGGTGTCCTCGAACGAGGCCACAAAATTCACGAGCGCCCGCGCATGAAATTGCTGCTGCTCGCCCTGCGCACGGTTCGTCGCGAATGGCACCTACCGGAGCTGCGCACATTGGCCGCGTCTCTGGTGTTGGCGGTGGTTGCGCTCGGCGTGGTCGCCACGCTGTCGACGCGGATCGAACGCGGCATGCTGGCCAGCGCGGCCGAATTGATCGGCGGCGATATCGGCATCGAATCCCCGCAGAACCTGCCCGATACGTTTGCCAATGAAGCCCATCAGCGCGGATTGAACACCACTGTCACCACCAGCTTTCCCAGCGTTGCGTTTGCCAACCAGAAGACACAGCTGCTCGACGTGCAGGCCAGCGATCAGCACTACCCGCTGCGTGGCACGCTGGAGCTGGGCGACGCGACCGGACGCTCGCACAACGGCCAAGCGCCGGCAGCGGGCAGCGTCTATCTCGACCATCGCGCGCTGGTCGCGCTGAACCTCAAGGTTGGCCAGCAACTGCAACTCGGTGGCCGCCAGCTGACCATCACGGCCGAGCTATTGCGCCAGCCCGACGGTGGTGAGCTGTTTGCGCTGGCACCGCGCGCGCTGATGAGCCTCACCGACGCCGAACAGGCCGGACTGCTCGGCGTCGGCAGCCGTGCGCGCCATCGCCTGCTGTTGGCCGGCGATCCGACAGCGGTGCAGAGCTGGCGTGACTGGGTGCAGTCAACAAAACTGCCGCAGGGCGCCGAGTTGGTGACCACCGAACAGACCCAGGAGCGCATGCGCACCGCGTTCGATCGCGCCGGCGCCTTTCTAAGGCTGACCGCGCTGCTGTCGGCACTGCTGGCGGGTGTGGCCATCGCGCTGGCGGCGCAACGCTACGCACGGCGCAAGACAGCCGAAGTCGCCTTGCTGCGCGCGCTGGGCACCTCACGCAAGCGCGTGCTGGGCCTGCTGGTTTACACGCTCGCCGCACTGGCCATCCCCGCTGCCGCCATTGGGCTCGCGCTGGCATTGGGGCTGTCCCAACTGGCGTGGCTGTTTGCCAGTCAGCTCTTCGGCAGCGTGCCGACCGTGCTACCGCTGGGGCCGTCGTTCGCCGCTGCGGCGATGGGCATTGCCGTGCTGATCGGCTTTGCGCTGCCGCCGCTGGCGAGGCTGGCCGAGGTGCCGCCGGTGGCGGTGTTCCGTCAAAGTATGGAGCGGCGCGTACGGCGCTTCGATGCGCTGTATCTGATCCCGCTGGTGGTGGCGCTGGCCTTGATCTGGACGCAGAGCGGTTCGGTGCAGCTGGCCGGCATTCTCGCAGCAAGCCTGTTCGGCGTTGCCGTTGTCGCGGCGCTGCTAGCCGCGCTACTGCTGTTCATCGCCCGACGCGTCGCACCCGGCGCGCATCCCGCGCTGCGCCTCGGGCTGGCCGCGCTGGCACGACGGCGGACGCTGAGCCTGATCCAGGCCACCGCGCTGAGCCTCGGACTCTGCGCCCTGCTGCTGCTCGCCATCGTGGCGCCTTCGCTGCTGCAGGGCTGGCGACAGGAGTTGCCAACCGATACACCGAACTGGTTCGCGCTGAACCTGCAGGATGACCAGCGCGCCGGCTTCGAACACGCGCTGGCAGGCATTGGCGGCGAGAAGCTCAACATGGCGCCGCTGGCAGTCGGCAAGCTCACCGCGATCAACGGCAAGCCGATCGATTCGATCAAGTTCGCCGATGAACGCTCGAAGGACTCGGCCGATCGCCAGCTGCGGCTGTCATGGGCCAGCGAGCTGCCGCCGGCCAACCAGATCGTCGCCGGCCAGTGGCCGGATGCACACCCCGCGCAGGCGATGGTGTCGATCGACACGATGTGGCGCGACATGTTTTCGCTGACTGTGGGCGACACGCTGAGCTTCAACGTCGGCGAAGGCAACCTCGACGCGAAGATCGGCAGCATCCGCAAGGTCGACTGGAGTTCGTTCCGGGTCAACTTTTTCCTGCTGCTCGATCCCGACCACGCCAGCAGCTTGCCGCATACCTGGCTCGCCAGCTTCTACCTGCCGCGCACGCAGGCGAATCAGCTGGCACAGCTGTCGCGCGACTACAGCAACCTCAGCCTGATCGACGTGGATTCGTTGCTCGATCGCGTACGCGAGATCGTCGATCGCGTAGGTAATGCCGTTCGTTGGATCCTTGGTTTCAGCCTGCTCGCCGGCGCGCTGGTGCTGTCGGCGGCGCTCGCTGCCAGCGCCGCCGAACGCCGTCACGAAGCCGCCCTTCTACGCACCCTGGGCGCGCGGCGCAATCAACTGCGTGCGGCCGCCGCTTGTGAATTCGCCTTGCTCGGCCTTGTCGCCGGACTCACCGCAGCACTTGGCGCCGCCGGTGCGGGCTTGTGGATGGGGCATGCTGTCTTCCATATCGATGGCTTCGTGCCACCGCTATGGCCGCTTGCGCTTGGCGCGCTGAGCGCAGCTATCGTGGTGATGCTGCTGGGCCTGGCCGGCACGCGCAAAGTGACTCAAACGTCGCCGATGCGGTTGTTGCGGGAAGGCTGATGCTGTTCGGATATTCTCACCGGCAGGATCGCAGCCATTACCGAGAAGCCAACCATGTATACGCTCTACTACTCCCCCGGCACCGCCAGCATGGTCGTGCACCTCGCGCTGCTGGAAATCGGTGCGCCGCATGAGTTGCGGCTAGTCGATTTCGACACGGATGCGCAACACGATCCGGACTATCTGAGGCTCAATCCGGGTGGCGTCGTGCCGACACTAGTGATCGATGATCGGGCGTTGACCGAATCTGCTGCGCTGTTGATGATTCTGGCCGAGCGTCACCCTGAAGCGAAGCTGGCACCGTTATCAGGTACGCCTGCGCACGACGCATGGACACAGTGGATCGTGTATCTCAGCAATACGCTGATGTCGACCTATCGGCTGTGGTTTTATCCAGCCGAACTGGGCAGCGACGAACACGATCCGGCAATACGCGCGGCGCTGCAAAAAAAGATCGAAGGCATATGGGATCGGCTGGATGCGCATCTCGAGGCCAATGGTCCGTACTTGCTGGGCACCGAATTCACTGGCGCCGACCTGCTGCTGGCGATGTTGATGCGCTGGTCGCGCAATATGCCGCGACCGGTCAGCGAGTGGCCGACATTGAATCGGTTGGCGGCGCTGATTCGTGCGCGCCCGAGCTGGCAGAGGCTTTACCAGATCGAGGCGCTGAGCGGATGGTGATGGTGATGGCGGCAGTTTCGACGGATACGCCATCACATGAGTGATGCAGCCAATCCAGACGCCGCGCCGTTCTCGTGGCGGCAAAAGCTGAAGAGCGAATGGTTGCTGCTGCTGTTCGGCACACTGACGATTGCATTGGCACTGTTCGATCCGCAACCACTGGCAAACTATCAACACTGGCTGCAGCTGCCGACGCTGGCCGGGTTGATGGGCCTGCTGATCGCGATCCAGGGAATTCGCGACAGTGGGTTGGTGCAGCGCGCTGCCGTCAGCATCGCCGCACGCGCGCATTCGCTGCGTGGGCTCGGCCTGCTACTGGTAGCGGCGACGGCACTGCTGTCGATGGTGCTGACTAACGACGTGAGCTTGTTCCTGATCGTGCCGCTGACGGTGGTGATCGGCGGCATATCCAATCTGCCAGTGCTGCGCATGGTGGTGCTGGAGGCGCTGGCGGTGAATGCGGGCTCCACCTTGAGTCCGATCGGCAACCCGCAGAACCTGCTGCTGTGGCAACACGCGCGGCTGCCCTTCCTGCATTTCGTCGTTGCGATGCTGCCTGCAGCTGTCGTGATGTTTGCGCTACTGGCGGCATTCACTCTGCTGTGGCTACCGCGCGATGGCATCGAGCTGAGCATGGACAGGATGAGCGGCCAAACGACGTCAAAGCGGCTTGGTACAGCGTCGATGATCGGCCTGGTCGGCATGGTCGTGCTGATGGAGTACGACTACGCACTGCTGGGTGCTGTACTGCTGCTGGTGCTGTTTGTGCTACTGGCACGCGCGAGCCTGACGCGAATCGACTGGCTGTTGCTGGTGACCTTTGCCGCGATCTTTCTGGGGCTGGGGCATTTCGCCGAACTGCCACTGGTGAAACACGGGCTGGATCAGCTCGACTTCAAGCAGCCACTGACGGTCTTCATCAGCGGCATTCTTGCCTCACAACTGATCAGCAATGTGCCGGCGACCGTGCTGCTGCTCGATCGCGCACCTGATGCGATTGCGCTGGCGGTAGCAGTCAATGTGGGTGGTTTCGGTCTGGCGATTGGTTCGCTGGCCAACCTGATCGCCCTGCGGCTTGCCAAACAGCCGCGCAGTCTGCGATTGCTGCACCTGGTCTCGATTCCGTTTTTGCTGGTTAGCGCGCCACTGGTCTATCTTGCCTGGCACTGGCTCGGATGATTCGGTAACACCTGCCGCTCAATCATCATCGCGCGGCAGGCTGAGCTTGCCTTTGACGCGAGCATGGGTGACGTCGCCACTACCCATGGCACCGAGACTGAAGCTGCCACCGACATCCTTGACGCCAAGGTCGCCCGAGCCCAGCGTGTCGGCATGCACGCTACCGCCGACCCTACGTAGCATGACGTCACCCGAGCCGATGCTACCGATCTTCGCATCACCCTTGATGCCCTCGATCTTGACGTCGCCGGACCCCACCGAACCCAGCTCGAGACTGCCGATATCGCTTGCATCGATATCGCCCGCCCCCAGGCTCGCGGTGAACTTGCCCGACACGTGGCGCACGTGCAGATCGCCCGAGTTGACTCGGCTCTGCAACTGTCTTACGCCGTTGACCGTGGCGTTGCCCGAGCCGACGCTGAGCGTGACCGGCAAACGCGCCGGTAGTTGCATGTTGATATCCAGGTAGGCATACGAACTGCCGAATAGGTTGGAAGGTGCCTGGCTGTCGGCGCCGATATCGATCAGCAGTTGATCGCCCGCCAGCTTCTGGGTGACCTGCAAGCTGTTGAGCACGGCGTTGTCGGATGTACACGCGTGGCCGGTGACGATCACCTTCTGCGCGGCATCAGTCGCGGTGAGATGCAGATTGTGGCTGTGCACGTCGATCTGTACCGCATGCACACCAGTCAGGTTGATTTGCAGATTGCGCGGCGCCTGATATTTGCACGGGGCGGCAGCGAACACGGACCCAGGGGCCAGCAATAAAATGGCGATAAAAAGGCGGCGCATGGTGGAATCCGTGGAAGGTCGACACCTGTAGGATGCCATTGTCGGCGGAAAGGTTGCACGCCGATGTTTATCGCTGTGCATTGGAGCACGTCAGCGGTGACTTGCCCAACAACCGATCACCCGCGCTCGACGGCCTTCGCACGTTGCCATAGTGCTTCCTGCGCGGGCAGACTCTGCTGCGCAAAGATTTCACCATCAGCCGCCGCCAACTGTTCCATCTGACGAAAACGTCGCTCGAACTTGCGGTTGGCATGGCGCAGCGCACGGGAGAAATCGACTTTTGCATGGCGTGCCAGATTGACCATTACGAACAGTACATCACCGATCTCGTCCTCCAGCCGCGCAGGATCGGCGCCATCGGCGAACTCGGCATGCACCTCTTCCACTTCTTCAGCCAGCTTGGTGAGCACCGGCTCCGGCTCGGGCCAGTCAAAACCAACGCTGGCCGCGCGCTCTTGCAGCTTTCGTGCGCGCTGCCATTCCGGCAGGCCCGAAGAAATGCCGGCCAACGCGCTGTCGTCCGCCGACTCGCCTCTGGCCGTGCGTTCGGCCGTCTTGCTGTCTTCCCATGCCTGTTTTCGCGCGGCGTCATCGGCAAATTGCGTGTCGCCGAATACGTGCGGATGACGACGGCGCATTTTGTTGCTGATCGCATCAGCGACGTCAGCAAAGTCGAACAACCCAGCTTCCTTTGCCATCTGCGCATGGAAAACGACCTGCAGTAGCAGATCACCCAACTCGTCACGCAAATCATCCCAGTGACCGCGATCGATCGCATCGACAACTTCGTAGG
>Ga0302311_10007240_pt1 | contig 11339 bp, 11 predicted proteins | sample III_Palsa_N1_3_FD_200449 | JGI IMG/M metagenome (GOLD analysis project Ga0302311, IMG submission 200449) | Peat permafrost microbial communities from Stordalen Mire near Abisko, Sweden - III_Palsa_N1_3 | ecosystem: Environmental > Terrestrial > Soil > Palsa > Peat permafrost | place: Sweden...
CGCGTGCCCGACCTGGCGCGGTGGCGCGAACTGGCCGACGGGACCGGCCTGCCGGTGGTGGTCGACTGCGCCGCCGGCTTCGACGGCCTGGCCAGCGCGCCGGTGCCGGTCACCGTCAGCCTGCACGCCACCAAGACGGTGGCCGCCGGCGAGGGCGGCTTCGTCGCCTGCGAAGACGCCGCCTTCATCGCCCATGTCCGCGCGCTGAGCGCCTTCGGCTTCCGCGGCGAGCGCGTCGCCAGCTTCGCGGCGGTCAACGCTAGGCTGTCCGAATATGCGGCCGCCGTCGCCCTGGCCAGCCTCGACGGGTGGGACGCCGACCGCGCGCGCTTCGCCTTCGTCGCGCGGAGGCTTCGGGCCGGCCTGGCGCTGACCCCCGAGATCGGCTTCCAGCCGGGCTGGGGAACGCGGTGGATCTCCAGCGTGTGCGTGGTCTCGACGCCCGATTGGGCCGCGCCGGCGATGTCGGACGCCCTTAGAGGCCTCGATATCGATACCCGCGATTGGTGGGGCGCCGGCTGCCATCGCCATCCAGCGTTCGCACGCTGCCCGCGCGCCGCCTTGCCGGTCACCGATCGCCTGGCTCGCTCGACGCTGGGCCTGCCGTTTTTCATCGACCTGGACGAGGACGCCTCGCGCCGCATCGTCGAGGCGGTCGTCGAAGCCCTGAAGGTGGCGCATGGGTGAAGCGGTTCTGGTCTTTCCGGCCGGCATGCCGGAGGGCCTCGCCTACCGCGACCGCGCCAAGGCCGCCGGCCTGCGGGTCGTCGGCGCCTCGTCGCTGGAACGCGATCCGGCCGAGGGCGCCTACGAGGCCTGGGAGCGGCTGCCCCACGTCGACGATCCCGGTTTCGACGCGGCCTTCGCCGATCTGGTCAGGCGCCATGGCGTGGGCGCCATCCACGCGCCGCACTACGTCGTCTGGAAGCACCTCTCGCAGCGCCTCGCCGATCTCGCGCCCGGCGCCAGCCTCACCCATGAATCGACGCCGAGGGACAACCAGATCGCCTACCAGACCCTGAGCGACCGGGTCGCCTCCGACCACGGGCCGCGTTTCTGGCCGGCGCTGCCGCCCAAGCTGTCGCTGAGCCCGCTGCAGCGGGCCGGCCTGGTGCGGCTGGCCGAAACCATTCCGGGCACCTGCGCCGAGAGCAAGATGCTCGCCGTCATCGAGGCGATGCGGCACGCGCCGGCCGGCGACGTGGTCGAGATCGGCTCGTGGTGCGGCCGCTCGGCGGCTTTGCTGGTCTGGCTCGCGCGCTGCTACCAGATCGGCAAGGTGCTCTGCGTCGATCCATGGCCCCAGGGCGACCTCACGCAGGACGGGCGGGGCGGCGCCGAGGACGTGCTGAGCATTTTCCAGATCAACCTCGCGCCGCTCGCGCTGGGCGATCTGAATTACATCCGCGCAACGTCGCTCGAGGCGGCGGCGCGGTATCGGCCTGGTCTCACGGTGGCGACCGAGGCGTTCGGCAAGGTCGGCTACGAAGGCCGGATCGCCTTGCTGCACCTCGACGGCGATCACGCCGAGAGCGACTGCGCCCGCGACGCGGCGGCTTGGACCCCCCACGTCGTTCCCGGCGGCTGGATCATCTTCGACGACTACGAGCGGGCGTTCGGCGACGGCCCGAAAGTGGTGGCCGACGCCTTCGTCGCGGCCAACCAGGCGCGCATCGCCGCGCATTTCAAGGCCGGCGAATCGCTGTTCGTGCAGCTGAAACGATGACAACGTCGGGCGTCGAAACTCCGCCGTATGTCATGATCGCATCTGGCCAGGGGGAAGCTCTCGTCCAGCGTCTGATTGAACGCCTCACCGAGTCGCCCGGCGACGCCGGCGCGCGCTACCTGCTGTTCGCCGCCCTGGCGTCATGTGGCCGCCATGCCGAGGCCCGGGCCGCGCTCGACCAGGCGCGGCTGCTGCACGGGCTGCTGACGATCAAGGCCTGGGACGGCGACATCGAGCGTCTTCAGCGCGACGCCGACTACGCCGCCGCGGTTGGCCTGCGCCTCTACAACGCCGGCAATGTCGCCGTCGCCTGCGTCGCGCTCACGGCGGCCGTCCAGGCCGGCTGCAACGATCCGTCGACGCTGCTGACCCACGCGCTCTCGCTGCAGCATCAAGGCCGCGCCGACGAAGCCGTCGAGGCCTTCCGGGCGGTCGGCGCCCGCTTCCCGACCCCGGGGGTGACGCAGTTTCTGCTCACCGCCATGTTCGCGGCCAACGATGGAGTGAGACGGCACGCCGCCGAGGCGCGCGCCTGGGCGGCCAAATATGCGCCGTCTCGGCCGGCGGCGCCGTTCGCGAACAGCCGCGCCCCTGGCAGGCCGATCCGCGTCGGCTATGTCAGTCCCAACTTCGCCCAGAACCAGGCGCGCCAGTTCATCGCGCCGCTGTTCGATCACCACGATCGCAATCGCTTCACCGTCTTCGCGTTCCCGAACCAGCCGGAGGACGCCGCCGGCTGGGCGGCGCCGCTCGAAATCCGGCCGATCGGCGCGCTCGGCGACGATGCGGCGGCCGAGCTGATCCGCCGCGAGCGCATCGACATCCTGATCGATTGCTGGGGTCACGCGGCCGGAAGCCGCCTGCCAGTGTTCGCCCGGCGGCCGGCGCCGATCCAGGCGAGCTGGCTGAACTATCAGCAGACCTCGGGCATCGCCGCGATCGACTATGTGATCCAGACCGATGTGGTCGATGGTCCCGAGGTGGCCGAGCTGTTCGTCGAACAGGTCTGGCGCATGGGCGACGCGTGCGCCGCCTTCCGTCCCGATCCGGGCCCCCGCGGCTCGCCGGCGCCCTGCCTCGCGACCGGGCGCGTGACCTTCGGCGCCTTCGTCAACCCCGCCAAGCTGTCGGAGTTGAGCGTGGCGATGTGGTCGCGGATCCTCGCCGCCCGCCCCACCGCGCGGCTGGTGCTGAAGTACGCCTACTTCATCGATCCGGTGCTGCAGGCGGTGACGCAGTCGCGTTTCCTCGCCCACGGCGTGAATCCGGGCCAGATCGAGTTCCGCGGCCGCACCTCAGGCGCCGCCTACCAGGCCGAGTTCGCCGAGATCGACCTGGCGCTCGATCCGTCGCCTTGTCCCGGCGGCACCACCTCGCTCGAGGCGCTCAGCCGGGGCGTGCCCGTGCTGACCCTGCTCGGCGACAGCTTCTATGCGCGGCTGGGGGCCAGCGTGGTCGGTCCGGCGGGGTTTCCGGATCTGGTGGCGCCCAGCCCGGATGCCTACGTCGCCAAGGCGCTGGAGCTATCGGAGGACCCGCGGCGGATGCAGGCGCTGCGCGATCGCGTCGGGCCCGGCTTCGACGCCGCGCCGTTCCGCGACGAGGTCGGTATGACGCGTCGGATCGAAGCCGTCTATCGATCCATGTTCACGCGCTGGTGCGAGACAGCCCAAGCGGCGTGACGCCTTGCGCGATCAGCCGCAGCGCGTCCGCCAGCGCCCGCACCCGGGCCTCGCTGGCCGCGTGGATGCGGCCCGGGTTATCGAGGTCGTAGCCTGGGCTGACGCGCCGGCAGATGTCGTGATCCTCGTCGAAGATCTGATGGTTGGCCTTGATCGTCGCCGTCAGCAGCGTGTCCGAGAAGCTCTCCGCGCCCTCGGCGGCGCGGCTGGAGAACAGGCGGCTGTAGAACCAGCTGCGGCTCGGCTCCGCCGCCGGGAAGAAGGTCTGCACCGAATAGGAGTAGCCGAAGGTCGACGACAGCATGGCGAACGGAAAGACGTAGTAGGTGCAGTAGCCTTCGAAGTCGCCGCGCAGGTCGAAGAACCGGCGCAGGCCGGCGAGGCCGCGCGCGATCCGCGCATTGCCGATCTTCGCGTGGAACGCCGAGTTGAGGCCGGCGTAGCTGTCCTCGCCATCGCTGAGCGCCATCGGCGCCAGAGTGTCCCGATGGATGCTGTTGACGTGATAGGCCTCGAGCGCGTTCTCCACCCCCACGCGCCAGTTGGCCTGGAAGTCGATCTTGTAGAGGTCGCGCGGCGCGATCATCTCAGCGGAGATGTCCGCCAGCTTGTGGCCGAACTGGTCCAGCTGCCGCTCGAGCGGCATCACCGGCTCGACGCCGACGAACAGGAAATCGCCGCACCAGGCGGTGCGGAAACGCGTGAGGACGGCTTTGGCCAGGTCGCAGGCGGTGAACTCCTCCCGGCGCGTCACCCGCACCTCGCCGCCCCGGAGGCTCCAGCCGTGGTAGGGGCAGATCGCCCGCGCGTTGCCCCGGTCGTCGACGAAGAAGCGGCCGCCGCGGTGCGGGCACACATTGTCGAACGCGATGATCTCGCCCTCGTCGTTGTAGACCACCAGGTCGCCCTTCGCCCACGACAGCCGGACGAAGTCGCCGGGCGCCGCGACCTCGCTGCGGTGAGCGACCAGGTGCCAATAGGACCGGATGAGCGTCTCGACGGGAACAGGCATGGCCTAGAGCCTTCTCGCTGGCGCGGCGTACATGGTGGTGTCGCTGGGCACGTCGCGCACCACGACCGCGCCCGCGCCGATGACGCAGCGGTCGCCGATGCTCAAGCGGGGCAGCACCCGCGATCCGGAGCCGAACAGGCAGCCTTCGCCGCTCTTCACCCCGCCCATCAGGTCGACATAGCCGCTGATCGACGAGAAGGCGCCGGCGACGGCGTCATGGCCGACGCCGCTCAGCGCGCCCTGCATCACCAGCTCGCCGACTTGGGCGTCGGCCGAGGTGTGGGCGAATGGACCGATGACCGCGCCGGCTTCGATGCGCGCCGACGACGAAACCCAGGCCTTCGGGTGGATCAGGGTGGCGAACCGCGCGCCGGCCGCCGTCAGGCGTTCGGCGACCGCCCGCTTGCCTGCCGGCGCGCCGATGGCCATGACCAGCTCCCGGTCCGGCGCGGGTCTGAAACCGTGGATCGGGCCGAGGTGACGCAGGCGATGACCGAACGCCGCCATGGGATCCTCGCCGTCGTCGATGTAGCCCGCGAAGCCGGAGCCGGATCCTTCGAGCGCGGGCGCGAACCAGTCCAGCAGTTCCCGCGCCAAGCCGCCGCCGCCCACCAGGATGTAGTCGGTCACCGCCTCACCCCGCCGAATATCCGCCGTCGACGACCAGCACCGCGCCGGTGATCCATCGCGCGGCCGGCGACAGCAGGAAGAGCGCGGCGTCGGCGACATCGGACGGCTGGCCGAGGCCCAGCGGATGGGCGGCGGCGTAGGCGTCGGCGGCGTCCGGCGCCAGGTTGGTCACGGCGCGCGCGTTCATCGGCGTGTCGACGCCGCCCGCGGCCAGGGCGTTCACCCGCAGCGACCTTGGCGCCAGCTCGACCGCGAGCGACCGCACCGCGCCCTCGATCGCGGCCTTGGCGGCGGCGTAGGCGGCCATGCCGGGCCGGCCGTGCTGGGCCGAGACCGAGGACATGAACACCATCGACGCGCCAGGCGCCATCGCCCCGCTGCGTCCGGCGGCGCGGGCGAGGCCGAAGGCCCCGTTCACCGCCGCGCCGAACACGGTCTGCAGGTGGCTGGTCTTGGTGAGCCGGATCGGCAGGATCAGCGCCGCGCCGGCCGCGTGGAAGACGCCGTCCAGCGCGCCGAACTCACCCACGACCTCGGCCGCCATCGCGGCGGCGTCGTCGGCGTCGGAGACGTCGCAGACGCGGGCGACATGTCCGTCGCCGTCGAGGCCGCCGAGCGCCGCCGCCAGCCGTGTTTCGTCGCGCCCGACCGCGACCACCCGTCCGCCGCAGCGCGCCACCAGGCCCGCGGTCGCGAGCCCGAGGCCGGAGGTGGCGCCGGTGACCAGCACGGTCCGGCCCGCCATGGCGTCGGCGGCGAAGATCACAGGTAGAGGGTTTCGGCGCAGCCGAGGCCGCAGGTCTCGATGACCGCCGCGCCCCAGGAATAGCCGACCCCGAAGCCGACGAGGGCGAGGCGCGCCGGCCCCGCCGTCAACCGCGCCGCCAGGTCCGTGCTCAGCACCAGCGGCAGGGTGGCCGAGCTGGTGTTGCCGAAGCGGTCGATATTGATCGGCGCCTGGTCGGGGCGGGCGCCGATCTTCTTGACGATGTGGTTCAGCATGAACCGGTTGGCCTGGTGCAGCACGAAGGCGTCGATGTCCGCCACGCCGCAGCCCGCGTGCGCCAGCGCGTCGGCCACCAGCCTTGGAACGGCGCGAAGCGTGAAGGTGAACACCTCGCCGCCGTCCATGAAGAGATGTTCCGGATCGAAGCCTTCGGCGCGCCGCGCGTCGGGCGCCGGGGTTCGGAAGCCGCCGGCGGGGACGATCAGGTTCGCCGCGCCGCCGCCGTCGGTGCCGAGCACGAAGGTCGAGGCGGGCGCCTCGGGATCGGCCGCGATCGCCGTCGCCGTCCCGGCGTCGCCGAACAGCAGGGCGGTGCCGCGATCGTCGGGATCGAGCAGCCGGCTGCTGGTCTCGCCGGCCAGCAGCAGCACGCGCGAACAGCCGGCGTTGATCAACGCCCCGGCCAGCCAGAGACCGTAGACGTAGCCGGAGCAGCCGAGGCCGACGTCGAACGCCTGGCAGTGCCGCGCGAGACCGAGCCGTGCGTGCAGCACGCAGGCCGTCGCCGGCAGCCGCTGGTCGGGTGTCTGGGAGACGAAGATCAGGGCGTCGATCGTATCCGGCGACCAGTCGAGCTTCGCCAGCAAGCGCTCGGCGGCGGCGTGGCAGAGGTCCGAGGTGGTCTGGCCCGGCGCGACCCAGTAGCGGGTCTCCACGCCGACCATCTTGGTGACGTCGCGCACCGCGTCCGCGCCGAACCGCTCAATGAAGTCGTCGTTGACCAGCTTGCGCGAGGGGACCGCGCTGACCACGCCCGCCAGCCGCACGCCGGGCAGCGCGTATCCGGGCGTCCCGGTCTCCCCTCGCGCGGCCAACGGCTGGTGGGTCACGCGGCCTCGGCCCGGCTCATCAGCAGCTCGATGTCCGCCACGGTCTTGCACTTGGCGAGCGCCGCGCCGTCGAGCAGCTTCTGGAAGCACTCGTCGCCGAGCGCGATCACCGAGACCACGGCGAGCGAGTCCCAATTGTGTGAGGGAAGGTCGAAATCGGGTCCGATCTCGGCCACGTCGACTTCGAAGATCTCGGCCAGGCCGGTGTAGAATGCGTCCACGTCAGGGTTCCTTCAGATCAGGATTTCGCCCGCCGCCCAGGAGTAGCCGACGCCGAATCCAATCAGCAGGCAGCGACGCGGCTGGCCGGAGGGCGGGGCGTGGGGCTCGAGGGCGAGCGGAATGGTCGAGGAAACGGTGTTGCCGCAGTCTTCGAGCCGGCGGACGAAGCGATCGTCGTCGACGCCGAGCTTGCGCTGCAGCCGGTCGAGCAGCAGGGCGCTGGCCTGGTGCAGCACGACGAGGTCGTAGTCGTCCATGCCGCGCCCCGTCCGGGCCATCAGCTGGGCCGCCGCCGCCGGGACGGTCTTGAGCGCGAAGGCGAGCACCTCGGCGCCGTCCATGTAGAGGTTCTCGGGCCCGCGCATGTTGCCGAAGCGATCGGCCTCCGGCTCCGCTGCGACCAGCGGCCGCGGCGCGCGTGCGCCGCCGACCGGGACGATCAGGTTCTTGGCCCCGGCGCCGTCGGTCCCGAACACGAATGGACCCAGCGTGCGCTCGCCCCGATCGTCAGCCTCGATCAAGGTGGCCGTGGCCGCGTCCCCGAATAGCGTGCGCACGCTGCGGTCCATCGGATGGATCAGCTTGGAATAGGTATCGCAGGTGATCAGCAGCACGCGGTCCGCCGAGCCGCTGGCGATCAGGCCCTCGACCAGGGCGAGGCCGTAGACATAGCCGGCGCAGCCGACCGCGTAGTCGAACGAGCCGCACGCGCGCCGCAGCCCGAGGCGGTGGTGCAGCAGGTTGGCGTTGCCGGGCAGAGGGTGGTCGGGCGTCTGGGTGCAGAAGATGAGGAAGTCGATCGTCGATGGGTCGATGCTGGTCTCGTCGATCAGCTTGCGCGCCGCGGCCTCGCCCAGGTCGGTCGCGGTCTCGTCGTCGGCGGCGATTCGGCGTTCGCGCACCCCCGTCTTCTCGACGATCTTCTCGACCGTCCAGCCGGCGTAGAGGTCCGCCAGCGCGCCGCTGGTGAGGACAGCCGCGGGCAGATGGCTCGTGATCGCCTTGACCTGGCCGGTACGCATCGCCTGGCAGCCGCCCTTTTCCCTCCGGATCGTGGCGCAGAGGATGGGTCCGGGCGGCTTAAAGCCAGATTAACCATGTTTGCCGACCGAGCACGTTGCTTGGGCCCATTCGACGCACCCCGGGACGCTAAGACAGCAGGGTGAAATGGACCATCGAGCGGTGCAGGTCGTGGACGTAGACGTCCGGCTCGCGCGAGACGCCGATCAGGGCGCTGGCCTCCATGGCGTTCCAGGAGACGAGGCCGGTGACGAGGCAGAACAGCAGCCGCTCGTCGAGCCGGTAGGTCAGCCGCGCCCGCGCGCCCTCGGCCTGGGCCACGCCGCACTCGGCGCTGTCGAGGGCGTAGCGGAACAGCAGCTTGCGCCCGCCGCCAGCCTCGGCGACGTCGAGATAGACGTCCATGGCCGGCGACAGGCCCATCCGCTCGCGCCGGGCGGCATAGTTGGCGGCGCACTTCTTCAGCGCCCGCGGCCAGTCGAAGGCCGTGTCCGTCGGCAGCGCGACTCGGGTGAAGCTGGGCGCGCGGTCCGCGAGGGTCAGGGCGTAGGCGGCGCGATCGGTGTCGGTGAAGCCGCGATGGAGGACCCCGTCGTCGCGAGCGATGGTCAGCGCGCCGCTGTCCAGCGCATCCCCGGGATAGAGCTTGGCCAGCGCCTCGCCCATTCCCGCGACCGCCAGCTCGCGGGCGAGCTCGGCCTCGAGCGGCTGCGGCAGGAAGCGCGACTGCGCGGCCGCCGGCCCGCCCAGCACATATTCGCCGCCCGCCGGGATCACCCGCTTCGGCGCCAGCGCCCTCGCCACCTCACGGAAATTGGCGGCGGTGCGGCGGCGCAGGGCGCGCATCGCGGCGTCCTTTTGCGCATCGTCGTAGTCGGCCATCGCCATAGGGAACAGCGAGGCGGAGACGTAGGGCAGCTGGGCGATGTCCGGCGCGCCGTATTCGGCCGCGATCCGCGCCGCGTCGGCCGGCAGGATGGTGTTGTCGACGGCCAGGAAGAGGCGCGTCCCGTCGGCGTCGGTTAGATAGAGCGAGGTGTCGAGGTCGTAGGCGACCTGGGTGTCGTCGCCCAGGGTGTTGCCGTGAAAGTCCTTGAAGAGGACGATCTGCGCGCCGGTGTCCGCCAGGCGGCTGCGGGTCTCGAACGGCGTCTCGATCAGGGTGCGGAAACCGAGCGCGGCCAGCGCCGACTTCAGGTTCGGCGTGTTCATCGCCCCCACGATCACCGGCGTGGCGCGGTCGAACGGCGCCAGGGTCTCGGCGTGCAGATGATCGTGGTGCAGGTGGCTGATGTAGAGGAAATCCGGCCGGCAGGCGTCGACCTCGGCCGCGAGGCGATCGTGCACGGGCGGGAAGTTCCACCAGGTCTGCTGGCAAGGGCCACGGTACCAGGGGTCGGTCAGCAGCCGCGCTCCGCCCGCGAGGGTGACGAGGAAGCAGGCGTTGGCGACGTACTGGATCTTCATCCGGCGGGGGCCGCGATCACGGTCAGGCTGCGCCCCGTCCCGCAGCCGAACAACGCCTCGCCGAGCTTCAGCCACGCGGGCAGGCCCTGTTCGGCCAGCACCAGGTCGATCGCCATCCGCGCCCGGTGCGCCGGTTTGCCGGCGGCGGGATCGGCCACATAGTTCGAGCCCGGGTGGAACAGGAACCAGTCGATCGGGAAGCTGGCGTAGGCGATGCGGATCTCGAACCCGAGCCGCGCCAGCAGCGCGCCGAGCGATGGCGCGTCGAAATAGTTGAGGTGCTGCGGCGGCGCGACCCAGAAGTCGCGGTCGATGGCGCCGGCCGCGCGGGCGGCGAGCTGGATGGGGCTGTAGTCGTTCGGCACGGTGATCGCGACCACCCCGCCCGGCGCCAGCACCCGCGGCAACCGCGCCAGCAGCGCTTCCGGGTCGCGCACATGCTCCAGCAAATGCTCCATGGCGACGACGTCGAAGCCCTCGCCGGCCTCGATCATCCGGTCCAGCGCCTCGAAGGCATCGCCGAAACTGGCCGCGCCCAGCAGCTCCGGATGGAAGCGCCTCAAGCCGTCATCGGAGAAGTCGAGCCCGCGCGGCGCATAGCCGGCGCGGGCGGCGGCGGCCAGCAGCCAGCCCTCGCCGCAGCCGACCTCGAGCAGCCGCCCGCCGCCCGCGCCGCGCGCCGTCTCCGCCGCGTGCAGCAGCAGCCGGGCCACGAGGTCGCGGTGGGCGCGTTCGGAGGGGTCGTAGTCCGGCGCGTAAGTGCCGTGCGAGCGCTGGAAATATTCGCCGGCGTAGAACGCCTTCAGCGCCTCGGCGCTCGGCTTCGGCTCAACCGTGCGCCATCCGTCCGGATGAGTCGCCAGATCGTAGGTCGCGGTCATCACCAAAGAGTGTCGGTGATTCGTGGAACGCCGCGTTAACCGGTCAGTTTTCGTGCTACATTGCCCCTGCGTCCGGGAGACCCGCCATGAGCCGTTCCGGTAAGATCAGCGTTGCGCTGCCACGAGAGCAGCTTTCCCAACTCAAAGACGTCGTCGAGACCGGCGAGTACGGTTCGGCGGCCGCCGCGGTCCGCGAGGCGGTCCGGGCCTGGCTGCATCGCCGCGGCGTCCGCGCCCAGGCCGGCGCGCGCTTCGTGCGCTCCGCCCAGGCCCGGCTCGACAACCTGACGCCCGAATGCGCCGAACGGGTCGAACTCCTGTTCGACGCCGGCGACGCCAAGGCCTGACTTCCAAACCTGGGGTTCGCACCCCTTCGACGGCGTTTTTCCCGGGTCCCGGCTTGCGCCGGGATGATCGGGATTGGGCTACGCCTTGGCCGTCTGCTCAGCTGCCTGGGCCATGCTCGGGAACGGGCGGGCGAGGGGGTAGAACTTCTCGCTCATCTTGGCGAAGGCTTCCGAGATGATCGTCGACGGCGTCCAGCCCGCTTCCTTGGTCACGGTCTCGATCGGCCGCGGCTGGCTGTAGAGGATGATGTTCTCGCCGCTGGCGCCGAAGATCTGGCCGGAGACGTGCTTGGCCGCCTCGGACACCAGGGCCACCGAGAGCCGCGCCGGCTGATCGGGGCGGATGGTCTGGGCCATCTGCGCCCGCCTCGCCGCCGCCGCCTCGTCCTTCACCGGCACCGACTGGGTCATCCGGGTCCAGGCCACCGGCGCCAGGCAGTTGGCGCGGACATTGTTGCGCGCGCCTTCCATGGCGATGATCCGCGACAGGCCGGCGATGCCCATCTTGGCCGCGCC
>Ga0302311_10007241_pt1 | contig 11338 bp, 8 predicted proteins | sample III_Palsa_N1_3_FD_200449 | JGI IMG/M metagenome (GOLD analysis project Ga0302311, IMG submission 200449) | Peat permafrost microbial communities from Stordalen Mire near Abisko, Sweden - III_Palsa_N1_3 | ecosystem: Environmental > Terrestrial > Soil > Palsa > Peat permafrost | place: Sweden...
TTCGCCTCCAACATCGGTACCTGGATGCAGACCGTCGGCGCCCAGTGGCTGCTGCTCGGCCACGGCGCGTCGCTGGTCGCCCTGGTGCAGGTCGCCGCGAGCCTGCCGGTGGTCCTGCTGGCGCTGCCGTCGGGCGCGCTGGCCGACCTCACCGACCGCCGACGGCTGCTGCTGACCGCGCAGATCGCGATGGCGGTACTCGCCGGGGCGCTCGCGGTGCTGGCCTTCGCCGGGCGGGCGACCCCGGCCGTGCTGCTCGGGGTCACCTTCCTGCTGGGCTGCGGGACGGCCATGGCCGGGCCCTCCTGGCAGGCGATCCAGCCCTCGCTGGTGGCCCGGAGTCAGCTGCGGCAGGCCGCCGCGCTCGGCGCGGTCAGCATGAACCTGGCCCGGGCCGTCGGTCCGGCCCTGGGCGGGGTGCTGGTCTCGCTGGCCGGGGTCGGCTGGACCTTCGCGCTCAACGCCCTGTCCTTCGTGGCGATCACCGTGGTGCTGCTGCGCTGGCGGCCGGCCACCCCGCCGCCGTCCCGGGTCCAGGAGCGCGAGCAGGTCGCGGCGGCGCTGCGCGCGGGCACCCGGTACGTCCGGCACGCCCCCGGCGTGCGCCGGATCCTGCTGCGCTCGCTGCTGTTCGTCCCCGCCGCCGCGGCGCTGTGGGCACTGCTGCCGGTCTTCGCCAGTTCGTCGCTGCACCTGGGCTCCGGCGGCTACGGCCTGCTGCTCGGGGCCGTCGGCCTGGGCGCGGTGGCCGGCGCGGTGCTGCTGCCCAGGCTCGGCGATCGGGTGCCAGGGACGGTGGTGCTGGCGGTCAGCGGCGGCATGTTCGGGCTGGCGATGACGGTCATGGTGCTGCTGCCGGTGACCGCGGTGGCGGTGCTGGCCCTGGTACTGGCGGGGATGGGCTGGATCGGCGCGCTGTCCACGCTGAGCGCCTCGATCCAGCTGCTGCTGCCGCCGTGGGTACGGGCCCGGGGGCTGGCCTTCTACCTGCTGGTGTTCCAGGGCGGCCAGGCCCTGGGCGCCCTGGTCTGGGGGCTGGCCGCGCAGGCGTGGGGCCTGACGGCGGCGCTGCTGGCGGCGGCGGCACTGCTGCTGGCCGGTGCCGCCTCCGCCACCGTGTGGCCGCTGCACGAGCTCGCCGCGCCGCCCGGCGTGGACCAGCGGGGCTGGCCGGAGCCGGTGTTCGAGGCCGAACCGGCGCCCGGCGACGGCCCGGTGCTGGTCCTGGTCGAGTACCGGCTGAAGCCGGACGCCGAGGCCGCCTTCACCGGGGCGATGGAGCAGGTGGAGCGCACCCGGCGGCGTACCGGGGCGGTCAGCTGGGGCCTGTACCGGGACTCGGCCGACCCGCTGCGGTTCATCGAGACCTTCACGGTCAGTTCCTGGTCCGAGCACCTGGCTCAGCACCACGACCGCTACAGCGGGCTCGACCGGGCCTTCGAGGCCGCGTCCAGGGAACTGCTCAGCGACGAGCCCCGGGTCACCCACGCGCTGGCCCCCGGCCACTGAGGCCCCCGGTCACCGAACCGGCCCCGCTCCGGATGGGGGAGCAGGGCCGGAGCGGGGCCGGATCGGGGCCGGTCAGTGGTCGGCGTTCAGCAGGCTCTGCACGATGTACCCGGCCGTCCCGACGCCGGTGGTGCCGCCCTGGACCAGGGCGGCGGCGGAGATGTTGTTGTCGTAGGCGGTGAACCAGCCGTTGGTGGTGACGTTGTTGGTCGGTCCGACCTCGGCGGTGCCGGTCTTGGCCCCGCTGCCGGGGATCGCGTTCATCCGCGGGTAGGCGGTGCCCATGGAGTTGTTGGCGTCGAAGTCCATGATCTGCTGGAGGTAGCGGTCGGTGGTCGGGTTCATCGCCTGCGCGGCCGGGGGCTGCGGCTGCCCGGGCAGGATGATCGGCTGGTGGAACGCGCCGTCACGGACGGTGGCCGCCAGCGACGCCAGGATCAGCGGGTTCATGGTGACCGTGCCCTGGCCGATCAGGTCGGCCGCCGCGTTGGAGCCCACCGGGTCGGTCGGCACCTGCGGGTTCGCGGTCTCCACCCCACCGCCTATGTCCCAGTTGCCCAGCCCGAAGACGTTGTCGGCCTCCTTGGCCAGGGCGCTCGCGTCGCTGCCGTGCACCAGGTCGTCGTAGCCGTCCTTGATGAAGGAGGCGTTGCAGGACTCGGCGAACCCCTGCTCGATGGTGGTGTTGGGGTTGGGCGTGATGTCGCTGTCGTTGTGGAACACCTGGCCGTCGGCCACCACGTCGGCGGTGCAGGGGGCCGGGCTGGAGGGGGTCAGTTTGGCGTCGTCGAAGAGCGCCGCCGATGTGATGATCTTCATGGTGGAGCCCGGGGCCAGCTCGGCGTTGATGGCGGTGTCGCCGCTGTGTCCGCTGAACGCGATGGCCAGGATGTGGCCGTTGCTGCGGTCCAGGGCCACCACCGAGCCGGGCTTGCCGTCCAGGGTCGGGGCCACCACCGCCTGCTCGGCCACTGACTGGAGGTTCGCGCTGATGGTGGTCTTGATGACGCCCCCGGTGCCCGGGGTGAAGACCTTGGCGGTGGCGACCGGGGCGCCGGCGGCCGTGGTGACCTCCACCCCGCTGCCCCCGGTGCCGCCGGTCACCGCCTTCAGCCCTTCGGCACTGTGGGAGATGGTGGGGATGATGTCCGCGAGCGAGGGGTACTTGGCCGCCGTCAGCGGGCTGCCGTCGGAGGCGACCACGGTCGCGCTGCCGGGGGCGGCCGGGATCGGGCCCGCCTTGAGCAGCTGCCCCGGCTTCAGCGCGGGGTAGAGCACCGCGTTGCTCCAGCTGACCGAGACGACCCCGCTGTTGCTCTGCACCACGTCCATCGAGTCGGGGTAGGACCAGGTGCCCCCGGTCGCGCCGCCGACCTTGGCGGTGACGCTGAAGCTCACCTTGACGGCGTTGGCGGCGGCCGGGTCGGGGACGGCAGTCAGTACCGTGCCGAAGGCGATGCTGCTGAGGCCGAGCCCGCTGCTGTAGCCGGTGAGGTCCTGCTGGGCGGCGGCCGGGTCGCGGGTGTCGGCCGCGGCCTTCGCGTAGCCGGTGGGTCCGGTGGCCCAGGCGGCGAGGAAGGCCTGGGCCTGCTTCTCGGCCAGCGGGACGGTCGGCGGCGTGGCCGAGACCAGCGTCGCCGAAGGGTCGGGCTTCGGACTGCCCGCGACATTGCCGGTGCTGACCAGGTTGTATGCGCCGTATCCGCCCGCAGCCAGCAGGACTACGCACGCGCCGATCATTCCGGCCTTGACGCCGCCGTTCATATCCACCCCATATCGGTCGCGCCTCGGTCGGGGCGCGCTGAACACAAGGATGGGGGATCGCGGTCGCCCGGTTCTCCCCGGGGCCGAACCTGGGAGAAATCCGGCGGCCGGCTGTACGATCCCCGGCCCGGCGGGGGTGTGTCGTAGTCCGATTACCTCTCTTCCCGATTGTATCTGTGACAGATATATAGTGGGGTCATGGCCCTGACCGACCCCGAGCTCCGCCGACCGCACGGCTGGGCGCTGCTCACCTGGGAGCGTCCGCGCCCCGACTCGATCCGCACCCGGCCCTGGGCCTGGCGGCTGGCCGTGGCCACCGTCTGCTTCGGCGCCTTCATGGGCCAGCTCGACGCCAGCATCGTCACCCTCACCTACCAAGCCCTGCGCAACCAGTTCCACACCCCGCTGGCCGCCGTGCAGTGGGTCTCGCTGGCCTACATGCTGGCGCTGGTCGCACTGCTGATACCGGTCGGACGGATGTCCGACGCGCACGGCCGCAAGCTCGTCTACCTGTACGGCTTCGCCCTGTTCACCGCCGCCTCGGCGGCCTGCGGACTGGCCCCCACCCTCGGCCTGCTGATCGTCTTCCGGGTGATCCAGGCGGCGGGCGCGGCCATGCTCCAGGCCAACAGCGTCGCCCTGGTCACCACCAGCGCCCCGCCGGGCAAGATGCGCGCCGCCCTCGGCATGCAGGCCGCCGGACAGGCCATCGGCCTCGCGCTGGGCCCCACCATCGGCGGCGCGCTGGTGGACACCATCGGCTGGCGCTGGGTCTTCGGCATCAACGTCCCGGTCGGCATCGCCGCCCTGATCGCCGGCCACTACCTGCTCCCGCGCACCCGGCAGCGCACCGGCGGCAACCGGATCGACCCGCCGGGGGTGCTGCTGCTGGCCGGCTCCACCACCGCGCTGCTGCTGGCCCTGTCCGTGGCCTCCGGCCTGGGCCTGCCGCAGTGGGCCGCCGCCGCGCTGCTGGTCCTCGCCGTCGGCGCGGGCTGGGCCTTCGTGCGCCGCCAGGCCCGCTGCGCCAGCCCGCTGGTCGACCTGGCGCTGCTGCGCACCGGCGGGATATCCCCGGGCCTGTTCGGCGGGCTGTGCGGATACCTGGTGCTGTTCGGCCCGCTGGTCCTGGTCCCGGTCGGCCTGGCCCGGCAGGGCATCGGGGCGCTCCAGGCCGGGCTGGTGCTCACCGCCCTGCCGGTCGGCTTCGCCGTCGCCGCGACCCTGGCCGACCGGGTGTTGCCGCCGGACTGGGGCAACCGCGCCCGCAGCCGCGCCGGAACCGTCGGCTGCGTGGTCGCGCTGGCGCTGATGGCGCTGCTGCCGCTGCGCGAGGCCCTGCTGCCCGGGCCGCTGGCCCTGCTCGGGCTGGCCCTCGGGGTCTTCCTGCCGGCCAACAACACCGCGGTGATGCGGGCCATCCCGGCCGCCGCCGCCGGCACCGGCGGGGGCATGGTCAACATGACCCGGGGCCTGGGCACCGCGCTCGGCGTGGCCGCGGTCACCCTCACCCTGCACCTGGTCCAGGGAGCCGCCGGGATCGCCACCGCCTTCGCCGTGCTCACCGGCTGCGCGCTGCTCGCGCTGGCCACCGTCGCCCGCCGCCCGGACGGCGGCGGGCCCGGTGGCCGGGCCCCCGCCGTACCGCTCGACCGCTGAGGCCGCTCAGTCCTGCGGCTGGTTCACCGACAGCAGCCGCATGGTGTCGTCGTCGCGTCCGGCCGCCGGGGCCGGGTCGGCCTGGTCCGGGCGCTGGATGTCGCTGCGGGTGGCGATCGCGTACCCGACCAGGGCGATGATCACCACGGAAGCCGCCGCCGCCACCGTGCCGTCGCCGAAGTCGAGGCCGCCGAGTGCCTTCGACTTGCCGAGGTAGTCGGCGAAGGAGGCGCCGAGCGGCCGGGTGACCACATAGGCGAACCAGAACGCCAGGATCGAGTTCATACCGAACTTCCACCAGGCGAGCAGCGGCACCGCGATCAGCACCGTGAACGCCAGCCCGGCGTCCAGGAAGCCCATGTTCAGCGTGGTCGCCGCGAAGTCGCCCAGCGCGGTGCCCAGCGCGAAGGTCGCCAGCACCGTGCACCAGTAGTAGAGCTCGCGGCGGCGGGTGGTGATGCTGTGGATCGACAGCGTCCCCTCGCTGCGGTACCAGGCGACCAGCACGACGATCAGGAACAGCGCGTACAGGGTCACCGTGGCCGCGTACGGCAGGCCCAGGCCGACGTGCAGGCCGTCGGCGGCCATGGTGCCGAAGACCGCCACCGACACCGCCGCCAGCCAGTACACGGCCGAGTAGTAGCGGCGGACCCGGAACTGGAGCCACAGCGCGAAGCAGAAGCCGCCGAAGCCGACCACCCCCGCCACCGCCAGGCTGCCGTTCGCCAGGAAGTCCGAGGTCGCCTCGCCCATGCCCGTGGTCAGGATCTTGACCACCCAGAACAGCGCGGTGATCTCGGGGACCTTGGCGGCCAGCGGCTCCCGCTTCGACGGCTTCGCCGAACCTCGCATGACATCCCTCTCGTACGGCGTTCCTCGGTCAGCATCGGACTATAAAGCCCTTCCGGGGGCTGTCCATGACCGGGCCCGGGGTCGCCGCGGGCCCCTCGGAGCAGGGCCGGAGGCTGTTACCGCGGTGTTAGGTGCGGGGGTGGAGAATGGGGCGCGGCCACCGCTGCCGGGACGACGAAAGCGGGATGAACCCGGCCGATTGGAGACCCCTGTGCGCACCCGCCTGCCGACCGCCCTGGCACTGCTGACGCTGCTGCTGGCGCCGGTGCCGGCCCTGGACCGGGCCCGTCGGCGGCGGCGCTGCGGACCGGACCACCACCGGGTCTCCGCCCACCGCTACCGCAGCCAGCTGGTCAGCGCGGCCGACCGGACGATCGCCGACGCCCGGCGCGGCCCGGCACCGGGAGCGGGGCGGGTGGTGACCGTGCGCGACGTGCAACGCCGCGCCTACCGGGACTTCGGGCTCAGGTCGGTACCCGAGGAGTACGCGGGCCGGGTGCTGCGCGAGCGGCTGGCGGCCCACGGCGACCCGGACGCGGAGCAGCCGCCACGCTGAGCGCGGCGGCTGCTCCGGCCAGGAGGGGGCCGGCCAGGAGAGTCCGGCCGGGTGGTTCAGGCCGTCCGGCGGTCCGGCTGCGGGCGGCTCCGCCCCCGGGCCAGCCGGGGTACGTGGAACCGCCGCAGCGGTCCGGACTCCCCGGCGTCCGAGGCGTCCGGTTCCGTCTGCACGATGGAGATGTGCCCCCGGTTGCACGGCCGGGCGGGTGCCTGCGGCCGGTTCCGGGACTGTGCCTGAAGGGCGATGCTGACCAGGGAGACCATCAGCTCGGCGTCCTGGTCGCAGTCCAGACGGAGCGTGATCCAGCCGGTGCCCGAGTGCAGGCGTACGGCGGTGGAGTGCTCCAGCTCGGTTCGCATCCGCTCGATGGCCTCGTCGGTCAGATGCAGGTCGGCGTCGTGGTCGTTGTGCAAATGGGCGATCTCGCCGCCGTTGGCGACCAGGGCACGGCCCTGACCGCAACTGGCAGGTGCGGTGGTGAGGTCGGCCCAGGACTCCAGCTGTTCCCAGGCGCGACATGCAGCCTTCATGGGGCCATCATCGCCGGGACTCCACGGCTCCGGCTACCCCCTGGCCGGTTTCCTTCGTGACGCGCGTCACTTCCGCCGCCCCGGCCGGTCCCGGTCAGTCGTGGTGCGGCAGCACCGCGACCGGGCAGCGGGAGTGGTGCACCACTGCCTGGCTGACCGAGCCGAGCCTGCCGACGATCCCCTGCGGGCTGCCGTGCCGCCCGAGCACCAGCAGCCGCTCCGTGGCCGAGAGCTCGACCAGGTGCCGGGCCGCGCCCGAGTGCGCGGTGTCCACCTCGACCGTCACGTCGGGGTACCGCTGCCGCCACCCGGCCAGGATCTCGGCGACCAGCCGGTTCTGCTCGTCGGCGATCTGGCCCTTCTCATAGACCGGTGGCAGCGCGTGGCCGTGCCCCAGCAGCAGCGGGTTCCGCCAGGCGTGGACCACCCGCAGCGGCAGCTCCCGCCGCTCTGCCGCCTCGAAGCCGAAGGACAGCGGAGCCGAGGCCGAGTCCTTGCCGCGGACACCGACCGCCACCCCGCCGGTCCGGTCCGTGCCGCCGTCCCAGTCGGCCGGGACGACCACCACCGGGCAGTGCGCGCTCGCGGCCAGGTACAGGCTGGTGGAGCCGGCCAGCAGGCCGGGGAAGCCGCCCGATCCCCGGGCCCCCAGCACCAGCAGCGTCGCCGTCCGGCTGAGCGCGGCCAGCGCCGTACGCGGCCCGTCCAGCACGATCTGGCTGCTGACGTCCAGCTCCGGATGCCGTGCGGCGGCGTGCGCGGTCAGCTCCGCCACCAGCTGCTCGGCCACCCGCCGCACCAGCGCGTTGGACTGCGCGTCAGGGGTGTCCTCGGGCTGCGGCAGCCAGGCGTGCACCAGGCGCAGCCGGGTGCCCCTGAGTCTCGCCTCGTCGGCGGCCCAGTCGACCGTTCCGGCCATGCTCGGGACGGCGTCCACGCCGACGATCACGGGGTCTGCCATGGTGCGCTCCTGGTGTCCGGCGGTTGGCCCCCGCACCATCGTCGCGCGACTCGGTCCGCGCGGCCCGGGGACACTGACCGTTCGGATGAGTGACCGTCACGGCGGGTTTCCTCCGGCCCGGCTCAGGTGACCACTCCCGGTGGACCCGACCAGCCGACCGTTCCGGAGTGGAGCCTGCATGACCGACGTGGTCTTCGTCGTCGTCACGATCGCCGTTTTCGCCGTACTGGCACTGATCGCCAGGGGGGTCGAGAAGCTGTGAGCGCCGACAACATCATCGGCCTGGTGGTGGCCGTGCTGCTGGTCGGCTACCTGATCGTGGCGCTGGTCAAGCCGGAGAAGTTCTAGTGGACCCGACTCTCGCCGGCTGCCTGCAGGCCCTGGCCCTGGTGGCGGCGCTCGCGCTGTCCCACCGGCCGCTGGGCGACTACATGGCGCACATCCTCACCAGCAGCCGCCACCTGCGGGTGGAGCGCGGCCTGTACCGGCTGATCGGGGTGGACGCCGGGGCCGATCAGACGTGGTCGGTGTACCTGCGGAGCATGCTGGCCTTCTCGGCCGTCTCGGTGCTCTTCCTGTACGCCTTCCAGCGCGTCCAGAACCACCTCTGGCTGTCCCTGGGCTTCCCCGCCGTGGCCGCGGCCACCGCCTGGAACACCGCCGCGTCCTTTGTCACCAACACCAACTGGCAGTCGTACTCCGGTGAGTCGACGATGGGCCATCTGGTGCAGATGGCTGGTCTCGCGGTGCAGAACTTCCTCTCCGCCGCCGTCGGGATCGCGGTGGCGGCGGCGTTGATCCGGGGGTTCCGGGGCACCCGCGACCACACCGACCGGGTCGGCAACTTCTGGACCGACCTGACCCGGATCGTGGTCCGACTGCTGCTGCCGGTCTCGGTGGTGTTCGCGATCGTCCTTGTGGCGACCGGTGTGGTGGAGAACCTGCACATGGCGCACACGATCACCACCCTGTCCGGCGGCACCCAGTCGATCCCGGGCGGTCCGGTGGCCTCGCAGGAGGTGATCAAGGAGCTGGGCACCAACGGCGGCGGTTTCTACAACGCCAACTCGGCCCACCCCTTCGAGAACCCCAACCCGTTCAGCAACTGGCTGGAGATCTACCTGCTGCTGGTGATCGCCTTCTCGCTGCCGCGCACCTTCGGCCGCATGATCGGCGACCAGCGCCAGGGCTACGCCGTGGTCGCGGTGATGTCGCTGTTCTGGGTCGCCTCCGGCGTCCTGCTGACCTTCTTCGAGTGGCAGCACCACGGCACCGCGCTGCAGGCCGCCCGAGCGGCGATGGAGGGCAAGGAGGTCCGCTTCGGCATCGGGGCCTCGGCCCTGTTCGCCTCCTCCACCACGCTCACCTCGACCGGCGCGGTCAACACCGCGCACGACTCGCTAACGCCACTGGGCGGCGGGATCGCGCTGTTCGACATGATGCTCGGTGAGATCGCGCCCGGCGGCACCGGCTCCGGCCTGTACGGGATCCTGGTCCTGGCGGTGGTGACGGTGTTCGTGGCCGGGCTGATGGTCGGCCGCACCCCGGAGTACCTGGGCCGCAAGCTCGGCGCGCGGGAGATGAAGTTCGCCTCGCTGTACATCCTGACCACCCCGGCGATCGTGCTGATCGGCACCGGCGTGGCCATGTCCTTCAAGGGCGAACGCGCCGCGATGCTGAACAACGGCGCCCACGGCTTCTCCGAGGTGCTGTACGCCTTCACCTCGGCGGCGAACAACAACGGCTCGGCCTTCGCCGGGCTCACCGTCACCAGTACCTGGTGGAACAGCGCCCTGGGCCTGGTCATGCTCTTCGGCCGGTTCCTGCCGATGGTGTTCGTACTGGCCCTGGCCGGGTCGCTGGCGAAGCAGAAGCCGGTCCCGGCCGGAACCGGGACGCTGCCCACGCACAATCCGCTGTTCGTCGGGATGCTCTCCGGCGTGGTGCTGATCGTGGTCGGCCTCACCTACTTCCCGGCCCTCGCGCTGGGGCCGCTCGCGGAAGGTCTGCACAGATGACCACGGACAGCTCCACCGTCGCGCAGGACGTGCACCGGGTCTCCGGGGGGCTGCTCGACCCCAAGCAGCTGCTCTCCTCGCTGCCGGACGCGGTGCGCAAGGTCGACCCCCGGGTGATGTTCCGGAGCCCGGTGATGTTCGTGGTCGAGGTCGGGTCGCTGCTGACCACCTATTCGGCGATCCGGACCCCGAGTGTGTTCGCGTGGGTGATCACCGTGTGGCTGTGGCTGACGGTGGTCTTCGCGAACCTGGCGGAGGCGGTCGCGGAGGGCCGTGGCAAGGCGCAGGCGGACACGCTGCGTCGGACGAAGACCGACACGGTGGCGCGTCGGGTGACCGGGGTGTGGTCCCCGGGTGCGGTGGACGTGGCCGAGGAGGAGGTGCCGGCGACGGCGCTGCGGCTCGGTGACTTCGTGGTCGTCGAGGCCGGGCAGGTGATTCCCGGTGACGGTGACGTGGTCGAGGGTGTGGCCTCGGTGGACGAGTCGGCGATCACGGGTGAGTCCGCGCCGGTGATCCGTGAGTCCGGTGGTGACCGTTCGGCGGTGACCGGTGGCACGAAGGTGCTGTCGGACCGGGTGGTCGTGAAGATCACCTCGGAGCCGGGCAAGACGTTCATCGACCGGATGATCGCGCTGGTCGAGGGTGCCTCGCGGCAGAAGACGCCGAACGAGATCGCCCTGAACATCCTGCTCGCGTCGTTGACGATCGTGTTCCTGCTGGCGGTGGTGACGCTGCAGCCGATGGCGAAGTACGCGGGTGCCGAGCAGACCATCGTGGTGCTGGTGGCGTTGCTGGTGGCGCTGATCCCGACCACGATCGGGGCGCTGCTGTCGGCGATCGGTATCGCCGGGATGGACCGGCTGGTGCAGCGCAATGTGCTGGCGATGTCGGGCCGTGCGGTGGAGGCCGCCGGTGACGTCTCCACGCTGCTGCTGGACAAGACCGGCACGATCACCTTCGGCAACCGGCAGGCGGCCGAGTTCCTGACGGTGGAGGGTGTCGAGCAGGGGGCGCTGGCCGATGCGGCGCAGCTGTCCTCGCTGGCGGACGAGACCCCCGAGGGGCGCTCGATCGTGGTGCTGGCGAAGGAGAGGTACGGGCTGCGTGAGCGGGTGCGGGGCGAGCTGGCGCATGCGACCTGGATCGAGTTCACCGCGCAGACCCGGATGTCGGGCGTGGACCTGGCGGAGGCCTCGGGTGTGCACAGCATCCGCAAGGGCGCCGCGGGTTCGGTGGCGGCCTGGGTACGGGAGAACGGCGGCACCACCGGCGCCGCCCTGGACGCGGCCGTCGAGCGGATCTCCAACCTCGGCGGCACCCCGCTGGTCGTCGCCGAGAAGCGCGGCAGCGCCGACGCCCAGGCCCTGGGCGTCATCTACCTCAAGGACGTCGTCAAGCCCGGCATCAAGCAGCGCTTCGAGGACCTCCGGGCGATGGGCATCAAGACCGTCATGATCACGGGTGACAATCCGTTGACGGCGGC
>Ga0302311_10007244_pt1 | contig 11338 bp, 7 predicted proteins | sample III_Palsa_N1_3_FD_200449 | JGI IMG/M metagenome (GOLD analysis project Ga0302311, IMG submission 200449) | Peat permafrost microbial communities from Stordalen Mire near Abisko, Sweden - III_Palsa_N1_3 | ecosystem: Environmental > Terrestrial > Soil > Palsa > Peat permafrost | place: Sweden...
CGTTTCTCTTTCTCGGCTCGGCGCCGTTGGGCTTCGTGCTGGGCGGGGCCTGGTCCTATCTGACCATCGCCCTCATGCCCGTGGCGATCTGCGGTTTTGACTGGCTTTTGGGCTTTGAAGGCGAAGGCCCGATCCCGACGGGAACCCTGGCCTACCGGCTCGCGCCCTGGCTCTACATCGCCCTGCAGATCGCCGTCATTGTCTGGGCGGCGGCGTCCGTCGCGCGGCCGGGTGTGACCTTTGTCTCAGGCCTTGGCCTGACGCTATCGGTCGGCGTGACGGCGGGGGTGTTCGGCATTCTGGCCGCGCACGAGATGGTTCATAGCCGGTCGGCGGCAGAACGGGCGCTGGGCCTGACCCTGCTGGCCTTCGTTGGCTATATGCATTTCCGCATCGCCCACATCCATGGCCACCACGTCAGGGCCGCGACGTTGGAGGATCCCGCCTCGGCCCGTCGCGGCGAGACCGCCTATGGTTTCATCGTCCGTTCGGCAGCGGGCCAGTTTCGCGAAGCCTGGACCTTCGAAGTCGAGCGGCTGCGCCGGCGCGGACGGCCAGTGATTGGCGTCCACAATCGGATGCTGGCCTATCTGACGATCGAGCTCGCCATCGCAGTGGCCGTCGCCGCGATCCTGGGGCCGGTATCCCTGGCCTTCTTGCTCGCGCAAGCCGTGCTCGCGGTCGTCATGCTGGAGTTGTTCAACTACATCGCCCACTACGGCCTGCAGCGCACGCGCCTGCCCGGCGGCGGCCTTGAGCGGATGGCGGATCGGCATTCCTGGAACTCGACCCGGCGCATGAACAACTGGTCGCTGTTCAACATGGGCCGGCACAGCGACCACCACCGGCAACCGTCGCAAGCCTATCAGCGGCTGCGGATCGAGCCCGACGCCCCCGAACTGCCCGCGGGCTATGCCGGCGCCATCCTGCTCGCCCTCGCCCCGCCGCTTTGGCGCAAGGTGATGGATCCCCGGGTGGATAGATGGATGACGAAGGTCGACGTTTAGGGTCGGTCGGTCTATGATTCGGCAGTGATTTTCTTGCATGGACAAGCTGCGTGAACCGTCAGCTTCGCTTTGAGCTTCGACGGCCGATCCCGTTTGTCCGCGAGGATTTCGTGGTCTCGCCCAGCAATGCGGAAGCCGTCCGTGTGCTGGACAGTCGGTTGCAGTGGCATGCGGGCTGTCTGGCCCTGGTCGGGCCGGAGGGGTCGGGCAAGAGCCATCTGGCGCGGGTCTGGGCCGACGAGGTTGGCGCCGCGGTGATCTGCGGCAAGGCTGCGCCAAAGCTGGATCTGGCGACACTGGAAGGCCGACCGGTATTGCTGGAGGACGCCGACCGCGCCCAGGACGACGAGCTGCTGTTTCACCTGATCAACATGGCCGGCGAGGATGGCGGCGCCCTGCTGATCACCGCGCGGACCCCACCGTCCGCCTGGCCCGCCAACCTCCCCGACCTGCGCTCGCGCCTCAACGCCATGACCGTCGCCGAACTGCCGGCGCCGGACGATGTCATCCTGGAAGCGGTGCTGCGAAAGCTGTTCCGTGAACGCTACATCGAGCCGACCGACGATCTGATCGCCTATCTGATGCGTCGAATCGAACGCTCCGGCCCCGCCGCCCTCGCCATCGTCGAACGGCTGGACGAAGCCGCCGCCGAGGGCGAACAACGAGCGGTCAGCCGCGCCCTTGCGCGACAGTTTCTTGAAATTGACGGCGAAACCCCGGACCTGTTCGAGTGAAGGCTTGCGGGGCGTCCGGGCCTGGGTCAAAACCCTCACAGTCCCCGCGAAAGCCGACATGACCGATATCGCGCTCGCAGAAGCCATTCCGGAAAAGCTCGCCGACGTCCCTTCCAGCGCGGCGTTGGACAAGGCGCTGATCGTCGCCCCGGAACGGTTCTTCAACCGGGAAACCTCCTGGCTGGCGTTCAACGAGCGCGTGCTGGAGGAGGCTGACAACAGCCGCCACCCCCTGCTGGAACGGCTGCGCTTCCTGTCGATCTCGGCCAACAACCTGGACGAATTCTACATGGTGCGGGTGGCCGGCCTCAAAGGTCAGGTCCGTGAAGGCGTCCGGGTGGTCAGCCAGGACGGCCTCACCCCCGCCGAGCAGCTGGTCAAGGTCAACGAAGGCGCCGCGGCGCTGATGGCGGTGCAGCAGCGGCAATGGCGCGACCTGCGCGCTGAACTTCGCGCCGAAGGCCTGTGGCTGATCGATTCATCCGAGGTGAACGCGATTGAGCGGGACTGGCTCGCCGACACCTTCCAGAACCAGATCTTCCCGGTTCTGACCCCCCTGGCGATCGACCCGGCCCACCCCTTCCCCTTTATCCCCAACCTGGCCTTCTCGCTGGTGCTGAAGATGAAGCGCAGCGCGGACGCCAAGGCGCTGTTCGCCCTGGTCCCCGTCCCGGCCCAGGTCGCCCGCTTCTGGGAACTGCCGCAGCCCACCTCCAGCCGCGCCAAGAAGCCACCGCGCAGGTTCGTGTCCCTGGAGGGCATCCTCGCCCTCTTCCTCGACCAGCTCTTTCCCGGCTGCGAGATCGAAGGCAGCGGCGTCTTCCGCCTGATCCGCGACAGCGACGTGGAAATCGAGGAAGAGGCCGAAGACCTGGTTCGCGAGTTCGAGGCGGCCCTGAAGCAGCGCCGCCTGGGCTCGGTGGTGCGGGTCGAGATCGAAAGCCTGATGCCGGAGGAGCTGCGCGGCTTCATCACCCATTCCCTCAGCGCCGCGCCACAGGATGTGATCCTGGTCGACGGCATGCTGGGCCTGGATGAGTTGGCGCAACTGATCCCCGCCGATCGCCAGGACCTGAAATTTCGCCCGTTCGAGCCGCGTTTCCCCGAGCGTATCCGTGACCATGGCGGCGACTGTTTCGCCGCCATCCGCGAGAAGGACATTCTGGTCCACCACCCCTTCGAAAGCTTCGACGTGGTGGTGCAGTTCCTGCGCCAGGCCGCCCGCGACCCCAATGTGGTGGCGATCAAACAGACCCTCTATCGCACCTCGAAGGACAGCCCGATCGTCGCGGCCCTGATCGAGGCGGCGGATAACGGCAAGAACGTCACCGCCCTGGTGGAGATCAAGGCGCGGTTCGACGAGGAGGCCAATCTGAAGTGGGCTCGCGACCTGGAACATGCCGGGGTCCACGTCGTGTTCGGCTTCGTCGAGTACAAGACCCACGCCAAGCTCTCGATCGTGGTCCGGCGCGAGGGCGACTCCCTTCGCACCTACTGCCACTTCGGCACCGGCAACTACCATCCGCAGACGGCCAAGATTTACACCGACCTGTCGCTGTTCACCTGCGATCGGGCCCTGGCCCGGGATTCCGGCAAGGTGTTCAACTTCATTACCGGCTACGCCATGCCCGAGCGGCTGGAGCGGCTGTCCTTCTCGCCGGTGACCCTGAAGGCGGACCTGCTCACCCTGATCGCCCACGAGGCCGAGAACGCCAAGGCGGGCCTGCCGGCGGCGATCTGGGCCAAGCTGAACGCCCTGGTCGACCCCGTGATCATCGACGCCCTCTACCGCGCCAGCCAGGCCGGGGTGCGGATCGACCTGATCGTCCGCGGCATCTGCTGCCTGCGTCCCGGGGTGGTGGGCCTGTCGGAGAATATCCGGGTCAAAAGCATCGTCGGCCGGTTCCTCGAACACGCCCGCATCGTCGCCTTCGCCAATGGCGCCGAGATGCCCAGCGCCAAGGCGCGGGTCTTCATCTCCTCGGCCGACTGGATGCCGCGCAATCTCGATCGCCGGGTGGAGTCCCTGGTGCCGATCGAGAATCCCACGGTGCACCAGCAGGTGCTGTCCCAGATCATGGTCGCCAACATCAATGACGTGGCCCAGAGCTGGGTGCTGGACCAGCACGGCGCCTATCAGCGCGCCGCCGGCTGGACCAACAAGGGCGCCTTCTCGGCGCACCAATATTTCATGACCAATCCCAGCCTGTCCGGTCGCGGTCAGAAGGTGAAGGATCTGCCACGCGCGTTCGAGCATGTCGGACCTGGACGATAGACGTCCGCGCGACGTCGCTGTCATCGACATCGGTTCCAACTCGGTGCGCCTGGTGGTCTATCGCCTGGAAGGGCGCGCCATCTGGACCGTGTACAACGAGAAGGTCCTCGCCGGCCTGGGCTCGGAGCTGGTGGTCACCGGCAAGCTGTCCGTTGCGGGGGTCGACGCGGCCCTGGGGGCCCTGCGCCGCTTCAGCGCGGTGCTGGACGCCGCCCACCCCGCCAGCCTTTTCGTCGCCGCCACCGCCGCCGTGCGGGAAGCCGCCGATGGCGCCGCCTTTGTCGATCGCGTGCTAGCCGAGGCCGGCCTTTCGGTGCGCGTGCTGACGGGCGAGGAGGAAGCCCGCTATGCGGCGCTCGGCGTCCTGGCCGGAACCCCGGATGCGTCCGGGGTGGTCGGCGACCTGGGCGGGTCGAGTCTGGAGCTCACCCGGGTGACCAACGGACGGGTCGGCGCCGGGGTCAGCCTGCCCCTGGGCGCCTTCAACCTCAGATCCAGCGACGGGTTCGACATCGGCCGCGTGCGTGGGCGCGCGGTGCGGGCTCTGGCCGATTCCGGCGCGGGGTTCGAGGCCGACACCCTCTACGCCGTCGGTGGCGGCTGGCGGAACCTGGCGCTGCTGCAGATGCGGCTGACCGGCTATCCCCTCGGCATCGTCCACCAATATGTGCTCAGCGCCGTCGACGCCCTGGACGCGGCCCGGTTCATCGCCCGCCAGTCCAAGGGCTCGCTGGAGCGGATCGACGGCCTGTCCAAGCGCCGACTGGAAACCATCCCCTATGCCGCCATCGTGCTGGAGGCGCTGATCGAGCGGTTGAACCTCAAGCAGATCTGCATTTCGGCCTATGGCCTGCGTGAGGGCCTGCTGCTCGAGGCCATGCCCGAAGCGGTCCGTGGTCTTGATCCCCTCATCGAAGGCTGCGCGGCCCTGGGCGCGCGGCAGGGGGTCAGCGAAGACCTGGGTCCGGCGCTGGAGGAATGGCTGTGGCCGATCTTCTCGCGCCTGCCGCCGGTGTTCGGCGACCGGGAGCGGACCCTGCTGGCCTCGGCCTGCCGGCTCGCGGACCTGGGCGCGCGGCTGCATCCCGACCATCGCGCCGACCTGGTGTTCGAGCAGGTGCTGCGGGCGCCGATCGCCGGCATGGACCATGCTGAGCGCGCCTTCCTGGCCCTGGCGCTGTTCGCCCGCCACACCGCCTCCGCCGTTACCCCAGAGGCCCAGACCATCAGCCGGGTGCTGTCGCCGGAGCGTTCAGCCAGGGCCAGGGCGCTGGGCGCGGGCATGCGACTGGGCTGCGATCTGTCCGGCCGCAGCGCCGACCTGCTGCACCGCTCCAAGCTCGACATCGTCGGCGGCGTCATCCGCCTGACCGCCGACGGCCGCTGGGCCGACATGCTGCTAGGCGAACAAACCGCCAAACGCGCCGCCACCCTCGCCGACCAGCTGGAGCTGGGTCTGATGATGGGGGTTTAGCGCCTAGGCCTATTCGCAATTCCAGCACATCATCCTGAGCCGCGCCCTCTTGGGCGCGTGTCGAAGGACGCATTGGTGGCAGTGTGCGTCCTTCGACACGTCGCTTCGCGCCGGCTCAGGATGACGTAAAAGGGTATCGCAGCCCTACTCGTGCAGATGCTGCTTATCGTCCGCCTTGTCACCGGCCGGCTTGGGCGCCGGGGCGGCGGCAGGCTGTTTCGGGGCCGGCGCGGGGTGGCCTTGCGGATAGAAGGCGCGGTCCAGGGCGCTGCGGGCGGGCGCGGGGGCGGCTGCGGCGGGCGCCGGACGCTCCACCCTCGGCGGCGCGATCGGTGAGCGCGCTGGCGTAGGAACCACGGGCCGTTCCAGAACCCTGGGCGGCGGCGGGGCGGCGGGGTGAGCCTGCATCGGCGCTGGCGCCACGGCCGCGGGCCTGGACGGCGCGAGGCGGACCTCCGGCCTCGGTTGAACCGCGAGCGGCGCCGTGGGTCTGCTCAGCTGCGGTTGCGCCGCCGGCGCCGGCCGGCGATCCGGCCCCGTCGCGCCCTGAGGACCGGGCTGATGATCACGATGGTCGAAGCCCGGCCCAGCGGTGGGCGGGCCCGCAGCCGCTGGCGAACCCGCGGGCGCTGCTGGCGATTGCGGCGGGGCATGACCTTCACCTGGGCGCCCACCCTGCGGATGTCCATTGGCTGGCCCGCCTGTCGGCGCAACCGGCGCCGGCGCGGCCGCTGGCGCGACAGGCGCCGGCGGCCGGGGAGATGGTCCACCGGCATGCAGGCCAAACGGTCCGGACGGGCCGGACGGCCCCTGGGCGTGAGCCTGCTGGGCCGCCTGCCAGTCGCGCTGGGCGACGTCCGGACGATTGGTCGCCTGGGCGAACCGCGCGGCTTCAGCCTCGCGGCGGAACCGCTCCTGGTCCCACTGCGCCTGTTCCTGCTGGGCGTGCGCCGCGTGATAGGCGGCCCAGTCGCTCTGCTGCGCCTGAGCCTGTTCCCAGGCGGCGTTGTCGGCGGCGATCCGCTCCTGACGCGCCTCCCAGTTGGCGGCGACCACCGCCCGGTGCTGCTGTTGCTGCGAGGCCAGATAGAGGGCGGCGGCGCGGGCCAGGATGCGGCTGGCCGAGTCGACCCGCTCGTCATACTGGTCCTGCGGCAGCGCGCGGCCGTGGCGGTCATAGATCACCACCAGCACGCCGGAGTCATAGCCGTAGGTGTATTCAGGATCCCGGACCAGATAGGGGTACTGGGCGCCGGGCTCGTAATAGTAGTAGCGATCGCCGCCGCCGGGCAGGGGTTCGACCACCCGCTCGGACTGGTCGTCCCCGCGCCAGACCCAGGGCCGGGTCCCGCCATAGTCGAAGCCATAGTCCGGCGGCGCGTCGCCAAAGGCGTCGTTCACCGAATCGGCCTGCTCTGCATAGGCGTAGGTGTCCTGCGGATTGGACAGCCGGCCCACCCGCACATGCGGCGCTGGCGGCAGGGCGCTGACGCTCGGCGCCGGGGCGATGGCGGTCGGCGAGGTCGCATCCATTTCCAGCGGCAGGGCGGCGGCCGGGGTCGGGGCGGACTGGGCCTGGCCATTCTGATTGCATCCGGACAGGGCGCCGGCGGCAAGGCATGCGGCGATCACCGTGAGGGCGGCGCCGTTGAACTGGATATGTTTCATACTGTAAAAAACCCTCAAGCGCGGCCGACGTTCCAGCTACGTATCATTTCGTAGTTGAAACGTCTCACGTTGAAGATGAACGCAATCCGAACGGGATTGGATCAGTTTTCCGCAGCCCTCGGCGCCCGCCGAACCTCGACCACCCGCACCCGGTTGCCATCCAGCACCATGGCCAGTTCGCCCCGCTTGACCCGCAAGGCGTCCTCGCCGAACGCTTCCCGCCGCCACCCCTGCAGGGCGGAGGTGTCGGCATTGTCGTCGGCGGCGATCTTTTCCAGGTCCGACACCGTGGCGATGAGTTTGGACGCCACGCCAGCGTCCTCGGCCCGCGCCTTCAGCAGCACCTTCAGCAGTTCGACCACCGCGCCGGCCGCCGGAACCTGGGGCGAGGCGTTGCGCTCGATCTTGGGGGCATAGGCCTCGGCATTGCGCACCGCCTCATTGATCGCTTCCAACAGGTCCGGCCCGAACCGGGAGTTGGCGAAGCCCTTGGGCACCGCGCGGAGGCGGTTCAGGGCGTCGGCGTCCGTCGGGGTCTGGCTGGCGATCTCCTCGATGGCGTCGTCCTTGAGGATCCGGCCGCGCGGCTGATCCCGCTGTTGCGCCGTCCGTTCGCGCCAGGCGGCGACCCCGCGCAGCACCGCGAGGTATTTGGTGGCGAATCGCTTGGGCTTCAGCCGCTTCCAGGCGTTCTCCGGCTCGGTGTCATAGAGGGCAGGATCGGTCATCTGATCCATTTCCTCGGTGACCCAGGCCAGTCGGCCGGAGGTCTCCAGCCGCGCACGAAGCAGCGGGAACAGATCGGCCAGGTGGGTGACGTCCGCCAGGGCGTATTCCAGCTGGTTGTCGCTCAAGGGACGCCGCGCCCAGTCGGTGAACCGGCTGCTCTTGTCCAGATCGATCTTCAGCATCTGACGCACCAGGGCGTCATAGGCGATCTGTTCGCCGAACCCGGCGGCCATGGCGGCGATCTGGGTATCAAACAGCGGCCGGGGAATGACGCCGAGATTGTTGAAAATCTCCACGTCCTGCCGGGCGGCGTGAAACACCTTGATGATGTTCGGATCGGCCAGGATCGCCAGCAGCGGGGCCAGGTCCAGCCCCTCCGCCAGGGGGTCGATATTGGCGGCGGCGTCAGGGGTCGCCACCTGGACCAGGCAGAGCTTGGGCCAATAGGTGGTCTCGCGCATGAACTCGGTGTCGACGGCGATGAAGGGCGCGCCGGCGATCCGTTCACAGAAAGCGGCAAGTTCAGCGGTGGTGATGATCGGACTCATCGGCTAGCTATAGCCTGACAGAGCCCCCTATGGGGAGCCTCCCTTTGATGCGGCGTTTGGAACCATGCGATGACTGATCGGCCCAATGGCCTCACCTATGCCGAGGCGGGCGTGGATATTGACGCGGGCGCGGCCCTGGTCGAGGCGATCAAGCCCCTGGCCAAGTCCACCCGCCGCCCCGGCGCGGACGCCGCCCTGGGCGGATTCGGGGCCCTGTTCGACCTGAAGGCGGCCGGCTTCACCGACCCCCTGATCGTCACCACCACCGATGGCGTCGGCACCAAGCTGAAGGTGGCGATCGAGAGCGGCCATCATGATGGGGTCGGCATCGACCTGGTGGCCATGTGCGTCAACGACCTGCTGGCCCAAGGCGCCGAGCCCTTGATGTTCCTGGACTATTACGCCACCGGCAAGCTGGAGATCGAGGTCGCCCGGCGGGTGGTCGCCGGCATCGCCGAGGGCTGCCTGCAGGCCGGCGCGGCCCTGGTGGGCGGCGAGACGGCGGAAATGCCGGGGATGTACGGCGACGGCGACTACGATCTGGCGGGCTTTTCCGTGGGCGCCGTCGAGCGCGGCGCGGTGCTGCCCCGGCTGGACGCACAGCGCCCCGGCGACCTGCTGATCGGCCTGGGATCCTCCGGCCCTCACTCCAACGGCTATTCCCTGGTGCGCCGCATCGTCGAGCGGTCGGGCTTGGCCTGGAACGCCCCCGCGCCCTTCGCGCCAATCCAGACCTTGGCCGAAGCGCTGATGGCGCCGACTCGAATCTATGTGAAATCCATCCTGCCGCTGATCAAGGCGGGCCTGATCCACGGCGGCGCCCACATCACCGGCGGCGGCCTGATCGAAAACCCCCCCCGCGCGGTGGCCGAGGGCCTGGAGCCGTCGTTCGACTGGGACGCCTGGCCCCTGCCCCCGGTATTCGACTGGCTGCAGAAGACCGGCGGCGTCAGCGACCACGAGCTGCGGCGCACCTTCAACTGCGGCATAGGCTTCATCCTGATCGTCGCGCCCCAGTCGGCCGAGGCGGTCCTCGCTGGCCTGCTGGACTCCGGCGAGACCGCCTTCGTCTGCGGCCAGTTGGTCGCCGCGGCCGCCTGATGTCGCGCACCCGTGTCGGCGTGCTGATTTCGGGGACCGGGTCCAACGCCATGGCCCTGATCGAGGCCGCCCGCGCGGAAGACTATCCGGCGGAGATCGCCGTGGTGATCGCCAACAGGCTCGACGCCCCAGGGCTGGCCAAGGCCGAAGCCGCCGGCGTCCGCGCCATGGCCATCGACCACAAGCCGTTCGGCAAGGACCGCGAAGCCCACGAGCGGGCCATCAACGCCGCCCTCACCGACGCCGGCGTCGGCTTCGTGGCCCTGGCCGGCTATATGCGCGTGCTGACCCCCTATTTCGTGCACAGCTGGGCGGGCAGGATGATCAACATCCACCCGTCCCTGCTCCCCGCCTTCCCCGGCCTGCATCCCCACCGCCAGGCGTTGGACGCCGGTGTGGCTGAACACGGCTGCACCGTGCACTGGGTCGTGGAAGGCGTGGACTCCGGCGAAACGATCGGCCAAGCCGCGGTGCCGGTGCTGCCGGGGGATGATGAAGCGGCGCTGATGCGGCGCACCCTGGCGGCGGAACACGAACTCTATCCGCGCTGTCTGGCGGAAGCGGTATTGGCGAGCCGCTCCTAGATCCGTGGCATGTCCAAAAACACACCTCTCCCGAAGGGAGAGGGAACCATCCCCGCGGCGCGCAGCGGCGTGGGAGGGTGAGGGGTTACAGACCTCTACGGATAGGGTCCTAACCCCTCACCCTCCCAAGCTTCGCTTGGGCCCCTCCCTCTCCCTTCGGGCGAGGTGTTTCATGACAACCTCGATCACCACGCCCCAATCCCCCGGCGCAGGCTGGCGATAGATCGTCATCGTTGGATACCAGGGGCTGTCGCCACGCCCCGATAGCCAGCGCCAATCCGGATCGAACCGGTCCAGCAGCCACACCGGCTTGCCCATCGCGCCGGCCAGATGCGCGACGGCGGTGTCGACGGAGATGACGAGATCGAGGTTGGCGATCAGGGCGGCGGTGTCGGCGAAGTCGCCGGCTTCGCCCATCAGATCGAGAATGGGCAGGTCGGGTTCGGATGCATCCTTTTGCAGGCTAACCAACCGTACCCCGGGCGCTTCGGCCAAGCGCGCCAGCTGCTCCAGCGGCAAGGACCGGCGCCCATGGGCGGTGGTGTTGGGATTGCCGGTCCAGGCGACGCCGACCTTGAGCCGCCCGTCCTCCCCAAGACGCTTGGCCCAACCCAGGACCTCGGCGGGATCAACGCCCAGATAGGGTGGCGAGCGGGTGAGGGTCGCAAGCCCGGTCCCCAACACCAGGGGCAGGCTCAGCAGCGGGCAGTGCAGATCAAAAGGTGGCAAGACCTCGCCCTGAACCACCAGCTGGTCCACCCCCTCAAGGCCAGTCAGCAGCCTGGCCAGCGGCGGCTGAACCTCCAGCAACACGCGAAACCCACAAGCCTTCGCCAGCGCGGCGTAGCGGCAGAACTGGATCGTGTCGCCATAGCCCTGTTCGGCCCAGAGCAGCAGGGTGCGGCCCTCCCCGGCCTCGCCGCGCCATTGCGGCTGGGCGAACCCTCGCCACGCCTGCCCCAGGCGGAGCGTTTTCCAGCGCCACTCATACTCGCGCCAGCCCTCCTCGAACGCGCCCTCGGCCAGCAGCGCCATGGCGAGGTTGTTGTGGGCGTTGGCCAGGTCCGGCTTCAGCCGAATCGCCTCGCGGAACGCGGCCACCGCCTCCGGGGTACGGCCCTGTTCCTTCAGCACCGTGCCGAGATCGTCGTAAGCTTCGGGATAGTGCGGCCGCAGCGCGATCGCCGCCCTCAGATCCTGTTCCGCCGCCTCCAGCCG